>JAABUJ010006837.1_pt1 | contig 10850 bp, 9 predicted proteins | sample 5559131 | NCBI WGS metagenome assembly JAABUJ01 (sample SAMN10711875, study PRJNA513366) | rock metagenome | isolation source: Antarctica rocks | place: Antarctica: Victoria Land, Mt New Zealand nord | collected 2016-01-07 | reverse complement strand
GGAGGGTGGTGAGGAGGAGGAGGGGGAGAAGGTGAGGGATGCGGGAGGGGAGCATTAGGACGGTGGGCTCGTCAGTGAGCTGTAAGGCATTTGCAGGTTGGGGATTCGGGATGGAAGAATATAAAACCTTTGCCGTCTATGCTTGCAATGACGTTTGGATACTGGTTATTGGGAGGACTTACGATAGGTGATACAAGTCCGAGCTCACAGCCATGCGATTGCCTGCTGCAGCTCCTATCGTGGAGGCGAGTGAAATTTACCGCCTGAAGACAAATTATACATGCAACAGAAACATGCCGCTACACTGGCGATACGCGACATGGTCATCATTCACTCCAATTTCCCAACAAAATCGCAGCCTTGAGCCAGGCCGCGCACCTGCAATACAGTACAAAGCAGTGACAAAGCAGTGACAAGTCTTCCCAAGTGTTTCCCAGCCGCATGTCGTGTAATACATACAAGCGCTTCGAAACGTCAATCCCACGTCTCGCGGCTCGAGCCGAAACGTTGACTTGTGTGACAGCAAGGGACTGGTCGCAAGACGCGGACTCCCGTTCCGAGGTCACGGACCTGCCTATGCTCTGATGCGTAGAAAGCCATGTCACTCTGGAGCCATGCTTGGATGTGGTCGGTACTTGAGGGCGAAAGGATGACATTTCCATGATGTATGGCATCGAAACAGCTGCCTCTTCTGAAGCACCGAAATGATAACTTGTTATGTAGGCCGTCATTTCAGTCTGGGGACTTCATCTGTATTGTGATGCCATCTTCACGGTCGGATCGACCTTTGATCTTGTACACAGCGCCTGCAACCAGGTCTTTGGCGACAATTTCCCTGGTCCGACCCAGGCTTTCAATGGCAGATATGCGATCCAGAGTGGCCTGTAGATGCTCTTCAAAGCCTTCCTCGTTGCAGATTTCTCGAAAAGCATTCATCATTGGCACAGAATCTGCGCGGACCATCGCCTGGGCATCGATTGTGAAAATGTTAATATGGTCATAGTCTTTGATGAAGTCGGCTCTTGTCATGATCTGCCGTGCTCTATGAAGTGGAATCTGTGGAAGCAGGTTGTGGTCTCCAGGGCGCATTTCCGCGCCCACCTCTCGTTCTTGATCAACCAGAGCTTTGGCCAGAACCATCGCCGCTGATGCGTACTTCTGTTGATCCATGACATCGTCGTCCATCTCCTCGCCCAGAATCCAGCATTTGTTCAAGAACCAGGTTTTCTCAACTTGGCAGATCTCGTCGGCTGCTCGGATCATGTCTGGGGATCTCGCAACTTGATTGAGGTAGGATAGCCTGCCGCCAATTCGATCATAAACCTTTTCCAGGATGCCCATCGGGGGATTTTCTCCCTTGAACTTCTCTCGGTAAGTGGCTAATGCTGCAATTGCTTGATTTTTTGGTAAGTCCAGGACTGGTCTGTTGAATATTGTAAAGTCAGCATCGCCTCCTCTCATGGAACAAGTAAATTCCATTCCTACAAGAGGACAAAAAGCCATGTATGCTGAGGGAGAATCGCGTAATTTGAGCCAGTGCGCCGTGCACGAGGTAGGAATAGATTTAGGTATACCTACAGGACTTCCATTCTTGTTGCATATTGCTTGAGACGTTCGTAGACCCAATAGTCATCACTGTTGAGTACCACAGTGACTAGATTACTGGCGGCCCATTGTTCGGCGCGTTGCTGAACAAGCTCCAGAAGGTCCTGGCCGTCTTCGTCGTCCCTGAGCAGATGTGTACTGTTGATGATTAAAACTAGCGGACCACCACCGGTGTTTCGACGCTTCAGAGCTATTTTCTCGAGCTTGTTGAAGGCTCGCTCAATATCCAAAAGAGCTGTAGTATCTCGTGGCCCTCTGATACTGAATAAGCTGCCAATATAATCCTCGTGAAATTCATAGTCCAGTGCTTTACCCAATCGAATGCGAAATATTTCGAGGTCAGCATGGGCTTCCAGCATCGATATGCCTTCGCCGTTGACCTTCTGCATCGCATCTAGTAGCATCGACGATTTGCCTGTTCCTTTCTCCCCAATAAGAAGGTGGTAGTGACCGCGATCGGTGCCATTCAAGATGCGATCGATCTTTTCTTGCTCATTCCGACGGATCCAGGACCCATCGTCCTCCACAAGAACAGTGGTAGGCGTTCGGTCAGTGGATTGCCTTGCTAATTCTAGCATGGGGTCTCCTGGCTCAAATGCATTTTGCATCTTTTGGAGGACCAGATACTTGTAGTAGCGATGGTAGCCATAACCGGCCAAGCCAAGCACAGTGAGAGAAACAATGGTCGTTGCTGCGCTCTCAAACATCTTAAAGAAGGTCTCACTGGCTCTGATTCTTTGCAACCTCGATTCCTCCCGGGTGACCTTTGTTTCCTTCTCATTATCTTGACTTTGCTGGCTCAGCTGCCCTGGCATCGAGGGTCCACCGAAGCCATTTACATAACAGCGCTTGAATAGCGCAGTATGTGCTCGGGTTGCAGCCTGTCTGCCCAGGGCGTCCCTCACAGTCCTTACAGCCGGAAAGAATGACATGGCTTGTCAATCGTATTCCGCATACAAGATTATGTCAAGGCACTCAATGCTCCGGTCTATGAACCGGCTTTGTACTTATTCGGTGCATTCTACTAAAGATCCTGGTCCGAAGCCTTTATCCTCCACGTGAAAAGGGGTGTTTTTTTAATTCCTCCAGACCTAGGTAGTCTTCAGGAAAAGCGAGGGACAAGAGAACTCGAGGTATAAGAAGCAGCGAATGAGACATTCAAAGGGGGAACCAGCTTGTACTTCGACGAGAAGAAGTCAAACCTTAAAGTGAACAACAACTACAGAACGATTGTCACCAAACATGAACGGGTGAAGGACATGAGGGTCACTGCTAACACCTTTTACTGATAAGAGAGTGAAAAGACTCAAGTAAGCCTAGTACTTCGTAGAGAAGCAAGTCTGGTTTCTGTAGCGCTGGTTAGCCATTGCTCTGACCAATCAGATGTTGCTTGGCAGGAACGTCATAAACATAACAAAAACTAGTACGCGTCTTGAACTGCTATCCTGCAAACCTTGTCGCGATTACTACCCTACACAATACTGCCACCGCTGAAGCGAAGACCAGAATCGGCTCGATTGCTATCATCGGATTCCGCGATCATGGCAAGAACAAAGCGAACTGGTCTCCCGTCACTCAACAGGGGGCCGATAAACCAACAATTAGAAGTTAGGCCCGCAGAACAATCACCAGATTCCAAGATTCCGACTGTGCTTCGTTTTCCCTTGGTCACCGTCTTCAGCTTGGGCATCTCCTTGGCTCTACGATCTATCTCCTCGCCATTCTCCACGGGCGATCTTGGGAATGTGACCACGCAGCGTGACGACTGGGTTGAGATTGCCGGTTTCGTTGGGTGGAGGATCGCAGACCTCGCACTGGCGTGGTGGTCAAATTACGATGGTATGAGCAGAGAACGCCTCGTAATAGATGCTTGGCTAACGTCTTCCTTAGCTTGGGATGCTGGATCATTAACGTTTCTGGCCCATCTACCATACTATTATCTACTAGTACTCTGCTATGGCATCCGCCCGACGACGATAATGAACTCGCTGGGGATTGATGTGGCTGCATCGGCCGTTCCATTCTATTTCTTCCGACAACTATCTCCAGCCAACAGCAGCCATGCGCCCAAGTCCGCTGTCGCGAATCGGCCGGTGGTCAAGGATAAGGGGGTGCAAATCTTCACAGCTCTCGCGGCAGCTGGGGTATACAGCCTCATAATATATGGAAGTTTTAGATCTTGGTTGCCAGTATTCTTGATCACGCATTTCGAAGGATTGAGGGATCTAGAAGGCATTCATGAAGCAGTCTTCGGCGTCATTGTCCTGGGCTGTATTTTCAACGGAATTGCGGCCATGTCATTCATCTTTACCCCATCAATGGCTGCTAAACCGGACACCCACGATGCTAAGAACGCCGCGTTCAACCCAGCAACCGCAAGCTTCGGAGAGACTGTCAGCTACAATATTTGGGGCCACTCTAAGCGGACAAGAACTTTGGCCAAGAGAACGTTAGCTGTGATTGTAGCGAGTGGAGGACACACGTTGTTACAGACTTCCCTTGTGCTTGAGGGTGCCGAGGCGACCGGAGCTGCAGGCTGGGCTACGATGTGGGCCTCAGCCGCTGCTGTGACGGGCATGCTGTATTGGTGGATCGGAAATGCCGAAGGGGTTAGCAACTGAATGTACGATCGAGCCATGGCATATGTATCAACTGTCGAGGTTGCGGCTATTTCATTTTCGAATGGTGTTGCGAATTTCGGCTGCTGGATATACCACAAAGCGCAATATTCTCGAATGACTTGTCTGTCCTCTAGCAGCAGTGGCTTCGGGGCATATGGTTCGGACTCTCGATTCTAGGGTATCTCTGTTTCATTCCGTGGGTATCAGGCGAATCGAAGCCATCGAGACTTTAACAATATCAATCAATCAATTCTGTCTTGGCTTAACAATGCCATCATGAACGATGTAATAGACAATCGTACTGTCGTCATTAACCACCGCCATCAGGACTCTTTTCTCCCTCGATATCCTCTTCCACGAAGCTCTTTCTTCCCCTCCATTTCGCTCTCCAGCCGCATGCTCGCTCGAAGGCACCTCTCCAATCGCATCGAACACCTCTGCGAACTTCCGCAAACTCCACTTCTCCCTGACATGGGTCGGCAGCACCCACTCCCTTTCCACAGGCACATTCTTTTCCTCGATACCTTGCTTCAGCATCTCGACTTGTTCATCTGGGTGGATGTAGACATGACGTGGAGCGAGACCAGAGATCAGTGGGCGGGGAAGGAGACGGTTCGTTGATGAATCCGGGAGTGGGGAGTTCGTATGAACCGTTAATGAGCTCCATTCGTGCTGGTATTTGAGGTCGTGTTGGACTTGGAGGGCGAGGTTCGTATAGTGAGAGCTATGAGAGGAGTGCTGGGTATGCGATTGGATGAAGCTGGTCAGGGCAGATGGTTCACAATTCGGAGCTGTGGCTGTCGTTGCCATCGTGTACAGTACTTTCGTATTGAAGCAGGGTAGTAACGTTGTTCGATGACTCGATAAGTTGTTCCTAGGTGCCCCAAATGACTTACTCTGGCCGATGCGGCTACCCACTTGAAAGGAGCTTCAATTGCCGATCAAGCTAGAGTAAAAGCGAGCTTATGTATTCGGTGTGTGTCTACTTGCCTGTTCATTAGGGTTCCATGAGCTACCTCTGCACAATCACCAACCGGTTCCTCGCTGTCGAAACTTTACGGTCGCGGGCCCGCGGCCCATCCCAAAGCTTACTTTAGTGTAGCTCTAGCGGGGGCAATATCCACGCCAATATAAGCACAGACCTAAGCACAGACCAACGCAGTCCCCCAATTTACGGCCCTCGCGGCTTTTGACTCAAAAGTCCGCTCGCTGTTGGACGATTGCGCGCAGACTTCATCCATACCCCCATTTACTAATGAAGTATTCATTCGAGTTGAATCTACCGACACTCTTTCTTCCCTTCACCCAGCAGCCAAAGGGCTCGTTGAGCTCCTTGCCTCCTATTCTTATCAAACAAATCTTGATATAACTGTCAGACTGCTAGCGCATAAGCCCGTCAAATACTCGGACTAGCCTTCATCTATCCTCGCGGACAGGAGCTGCTATATTCTAAGCCGACTTCGTTCATCGGCTCTCTCTTGACATCATATACATCCACTTTCCAGCCCTCGTAAGTAACCCAGGCCTGCTGAACCAACGGCAAATCTTGTTCCGAGGACATCCAGTCATGGCAAATGTCAACGATGAGAATGTTGCTCCGGCTGGGCCAGCAGAACTAGACTCCACACGTCGAAATACGGAAAGCAGTCTTGCCGGCACCAGCTCTTCAGGTAGCAACACTGCGCGAATACTACGCAACGCTTCCACGAAACTGCTTGAATCAAGCCCCCCGTCTGGCATGTGGGATGCCACTGGTAAAGTCCTCTCGAAAGCACCGACTCCACTTGAGATCCGAAGAGGAAGCTTCTCAAACAACGGCTGGGATGGCCCAATGCAAAGAAGGTATAGCGTGACAAACGATGAGAATGTGCTGAGGCTCTCGAGGACGAATTCTGCGCAGACGCCAGGGACAGCGAAGTCCACCTCAAGTCCTCTGGACACACATTCCGAGCGTGACGATGAAGAGGATTTCTCGCGCTTTTTTGGCCGGGAGAGGATTGACAATCAACGCTTTACCGCAATGCCTAAACCCAAGAAAGTCGCGGACCCGTTGGCAATCCCGGATGACGATGAATTCGAGGCCATGGAGGATGACGATTTCGAGAAGCCTGCTCTTGCCAGGAAGCTACCCAACAAGTTCTTAGATCCATCAGAGGACGTACCTTCCCTCGTAACCCAAACGAAACAACTCAACAACGCATCACCGACTTCACCCACCCAACTTCAGAAAATCCCCAAGCAAGACCCTCTTGCCGACCCGGACGACTCCTTCCCTAACTTTTACGGCCGCGGCGAGATGACCGACCAAAGCTACGTTCCACACGCCAGCGAGGCCCTTCCCAAGAAATTCGCCGATCCCTCTGCCGACGCCATACCTTACCCCCATTCCACCAGCACCAAACCACTCACCGAACAAACTGCCCGTTCCGGAAGCACGCGGCCCTCTTCCTCATCATCCAAAACCTCCGCAATGGGCCCCAACACTGAGGGCATCTACCCCAACGGCTACAAATTCCCACCTAAAAACACCTGGGGCGAAGCCACACTTATCGGCCTTAAAGGCCTCTGGAAATTCACTATCACACCCCTCGGCTTCCTGATCGTGCTCTACGGCCTCAACGTCGTCGCCTGGGGCGGGATGCTCTTCCTTTTGCTCATCGGCGGCGGTTCACAATACATGTGCTACCCCGCCTACCTGCACGGCATCAAGGATTGCAACGACCTCTACTCCCCGCGCCGCATCTGGATCGAAATCGATTCCCAGATCCTGAACGCCCTCTTCTGCGTCACAGGCTTTGGCCTCATCCCCTGGCGGTTTCGCGATCTGTATTACTTACTCCAATACCGTATTCATGGACAGTACAGCGCGCTGAGAAAACTGGCGGGGATCAATAGGACGTGGTTTCGTCTTGAGGGGAGCTCCGACCTCCCAGTGCCTACCCTCCCCACGTCCTCCCTACTAACCGCAGAGCACAACCCTTCACTCCCCCTCCCCGTCTCCAAGACCCCCGACGAACCCCTCACCGGCATCCGCGCTCCCCCCACCAAACTCTGGCGACTCGACTTCGTTATCTGGGCGTACGTGCTGAACACCTTTCTCCAAGCGGTGCTGAGCGGGTTCATGTGGGGCTACAACCGCTTCGAGCGACCGAGCTGGAGTACGGGGACTTTTGTGGCGTTAGCTTGCATCGTGGCTGGCTTAGGCGGCTTTATGGTGTTTGTGGAGGGTAAGAGGGTCAAGACGATCGAGGGCATACCGGTTGAGGAGGGGGAGGTGCTAGCGGATGTGGAGAGGGGCGTGGAGGAGAAGAAGAAGCTGAAGGGCCAGAAAACTGCTGTGGAGAAGCAAGGGAAGGCCTGAGTTTGCGAGGACGTGTGGGAGCGGGAGTTTGGAATTCTTGAATAATTAGCGAGACTTGAGCGACAGCTCAACGTCATCTTGTTTCAGAGCGCCTGATTCTTGTTTGAAGCCAGCTTGCGCCGCAATTGTTCTTTGCATGCCTCAAGGCGGGAATCTATTCTTACGCTCGGGTTGTATATGCGTCTATGCATCTTCATATCCATAATCAATCGGTTACTCAGTTGCGACTGCAGGCATCTCCCCAATTGGGTCCACACTCCTCTTTCTTTCGATCATATCCGTAATCACAGATCGTGAATTCCAATATAAATTCATTCCCAATACATCCTACGGCCTTACCCCAACATCTCGTAATTTATCCCGGTGCTATAGACCGGAAAGCACAGGGGCATACCGAAGAGAAAGGAGAGCTCAGTGAGAGGATATGTTTGGGCTGCTCTGACAAACCCAGAGTGTGGTACTTGATTCGTAGATGCAACATCGATTGAATGCTGAAGTGGCTTAAGTGGGATGTTATGATACAGGATGTGCGTGCAAGGGATGCGTAGAGGTCTTACATCGTCAAATATAAGCGCCAGAGCTTGTGCTTCTTCGTAGCCGCCTCAACTGTGAAGGATCCAATCCTCAGTGGTTGTAAGGTCCTCTTGATCACTTGAAAGATTATCAAGGCTTTTGAAATAGCAAAAGCCGCGACTCTTTGAGCTGAACAATGCCTCTTACTCTAACACCCCCCCTTGATTGGCCTTCCTAAAAAAAAACTAGCTAAAGTGCAATATCTACGATAGACAGTTTATTACAAAGGCCGGCTTGACCGGCTACTCAGCCATCCAGCTGATCTCTGACCACAGACACCATGCTCAGCACCATTTTAAAGCAGGGTCTCCGGTCAGCGGCCCTATTCCTCAGCCTCTACGCTCTCCTCCTCAGCCTCCTCACCACCTCCCCCTTCCAAGCCCACATCATCTACCTTCACAAGCTCCAAATGACCTGGTTCCAAGATCTCTCCGTCCCCGAATCCTTCGGCTTCCTCCTCAACCAAGTGACCCCATTCTCCATCCCCTCCTCCGACGGCAGCATGCTCTACGCCTGGCATATCCTCCCCATCGAGCTCTACCGCCAGCACGAAGCCGCGCTCATCGCCGAACCAGCGGGCTTCGTCTTTGACATCACGGCCCGCGCCGCTTTCAAGATCCTGCGCGATGATCCTGACGCTTGCTTGGTTATCCATATGCATGGCGCTGCCGGCACTGTGGTGTCGGGCTACAGGGTCCCCAATTACCGCGCGCTGTCGGCTGGGCATCCGCGTAAGATTCATGTTTTGACGTTCGACTATCGTGGATTTGGCCGCAGTGGTGGCTTTCCGTCTGAGCGCGGGCTTATTCTGGACGCTCTCGCTGTCGTTGACTGGGCCATGAACATTGCGGGTATTGCACCATCGCGGATCCTGGTCTTTGGACAATCTCTCGGCACGGCGGTCAGTCTTGCTGTCTCGGAACACTTTGCGTTGCAGTCTCCGCCTGTGGTGTTCGCAGGCGCCGTGCTGATCGCGCCGTTTGCGGATGTGGCCACGCTTGTTGCCACGTATCGTATAGGCGGGACTATCCCGATCCTGTCACCGCTCGCTAGGTTTCCGTTGCTATTGAGATACCTGAGCACTTTCATCGATGATAAGTGGCTGAGCAAGGATCGTATTGCGGGATATGTGCGGGCCAACGAAGCAAATGGAGAGAAGTATCGACTGACGCTGGTTCATGCCGAGGATGATTATGATATCCCGTCGCATCATACGGAAATCCTCTTTTGGCATGCGGTCAATGCTACTTCGCGCTGGGGGGTCAGCTACGATGAGCTCGAGCAGGCAAAGATTGAATCGAAGATCGATCTAGGCGCTGCCGGATCCGTGGTGGAGTGGCGGACGGAGAATGGCGTCATCAGAGAGGAAATACTGAAAACGGGCCTTCATGATGTGGTCATGGGCAGCTCTGTGGTCACCGTGGCCGTAATGCGCATCTTTGCAGCCGCGAGTCCACGATTAGAATAAACGTCTCTTAATCAGCCCCCGATGGTGATACAAGAGCATTGAAGTAGGTCTTGACCCATTCGAAGATCGCCAATCGATTGAGAGTCTAGCTAAATTCTCATGAGGATGACTCCCAGTTCTAGGCTAACGATAGGATGAGGAGACTGGTATGTCGAAGAGATTCGAATCAACCATCCGAAGCGGGTGTTCATCCGAACTTGGTATTCGTCATTGGAACGCTATCAGACGAGCAGCTGATATCAAGGTTTGATTTAGTTCTCCAATTGGGCTAAGGACTTTGGAAGACTAGGTTGTTACATGCTGCGATCGCTTGTGTTAGTGTGTGACCCTCGTTCCAAGATGCGGACTCCGATCTCAGGCAGACCTTCAGGTCCGTTCCCTGTTGTTAGCTGCGCTAGCCGACCTTGTGAGTGCGCTGTATGGTTCTGTAACCCTCCGACAGCGTCCTCTCATTCCCACGCTGTTAACGGACCACCGTCAAGTAGAGCACAACGACAGTCACATCCTGGCACTGCGCAGACATTGTGCCCTTTGAACCACTCTGCCGCATGTGACCCGTGGCTCATATGCCAGCAGCCTCTGCAAACAGTGACGAAGTCCTGCATCAGACCTTGCGCCGCTAGGACACTTGTTGCCTTTGAAGGCTCCTCTTGTCGCTTCGCTCTACTCGCTTTAGGCTCTGGAGACTTCGTCGCTTTGACGACCGGCTTCCTGGCGCTGACCGAACCACCCTTCCCATGGGCGTCCGGCATACCAAGCCACATCATACAAATAACACATCTTGGCATATGTCGTCCGCATTTGGGACAGACAGTACCGGACTTGACATCGCCGAAGATGGAGGTCCGCTGCGACCTTCCGAATGCAGTAGGGTCCGAACTGTTTGTTGGGATATTCCCCGGATTCCTATCGAGAGCTTGGTCGCAGGTGCTACACCGGAGGGAGACCTGCCGCGGAGCTGGGGCCAGGAGCGGCTTTCTACCTTTGTCGTGACGAGGAACTGAAAGTTTGGTTGCCTGGACATCGAACTGCACCCGCTGAATGAACAGACGGTAGGTATTCAATTGCGAGCGGTAGGCTTCGCGCCAGAGATCGACCAGGGGGTTTGAAAAGTAACGCGGACAGGTGAATGAGAGCGCTAGGACTGGCGTTTGCAAGTCTGAGAACCTGAGCATATAATTCTGGAACAGAGGTAGTGAGTCTTCAGTAAGACCTGTGAGGA
>JAABUJ010006836.1_pt1 | contig 10850 bp, 8 predicted proteins | sample 5559131 | NCBI WGS metagenome assembly JAABUJ01 (sample SAMN10711875, study PRJNA513366) | rock metagenome | isolation source: Antarctica rocks | place: Antarctica: Victoria Land, Mt New Zealand nord | collected 2016-01-07 | reverse complement strand
AAGAACTAAACAGAGACAATGAGTGCTATTAGTGAATTAACAATTTATAAGTTATGATATGCATACAATGATCTATTTAATCATCTTGAAAAACAGAATGAAGCAATCAGAAAGTTTAAATTGTTCTTTAATGCTGAGTTACAGAATGTCATTAATGCATTAAAAAAGAAATTAACTCAATATTATAAAAAGACAAAAATCAATTAAGAATTGTTCTGTAATCTTGATGTCATATTGAATTTATGTAATAAGCTTAACATATACAATATAGAATATTCTCAGTCCTCAATAAATATTACATAGTAAGACTGACATATTATTTCAATAAAGAGAAAACTGAAAAGATCTATGTTTAAAGTATAAACTTGAGTTTCAACAATACTACAGAGTTAATTATGAGCACTTGAAGAAAGAATCATTAAATGATGATTTAAGAATTCTTAACTCAAAGAAGAAGAAGACAATAGCAATGATGAGTTGCATAAAAAATGTAAAAAAGCATTAAAACACATCTATAACAAAAGAAGTCTCAGATTATCTGCAAAAGTCTTTAATATTAAATGTGAACATTTCAATACTTAATTACTGAAAATTAATGAAGAACTTAAAATCAGCAATGATACAATTTATAAAAGATATATTTACAATTTCTGCAGCAGATATTGAAGTTGAATGCTTGTTCAACATAGCTCAAGATGTAATTATATATTGTTGAAATTGACTGAATTCAGACACTATTGAGAACATTATGCTGATTAAATATCATGATATGTTCATTCTTGCAGCAAAAGTGATAAAAATAATTGAAGAGAGATCTGCATTGACAATAATTGTTAATAATGATGAGAAAAATTCATCAGCAGATAAGCTAAATTTAATAGTAACTGAATTATATACAGAGCTTTTATTAGATCATTACTTCAGTAATAATAATCTTTATGATGATAGTGATTATAAGAATAACATTAACTTCAGACTTTGTAATTATAATTAAAATAAGAATATTGACTTAAGACTTAATAACAATGATTATGGTTAAACTTTAAATATAGAAGTGATATAATTAAGTATTATAAATATCTTGAACAGCATACACTCAGAATATGTAATCACTGATGATGATCATAATTATGAGTTAAGAAAGATTAAAGATCATATAAATTCATTATCTGAAAAATTTACTACAGCAATTAATGCATTAGCTATTAAGATTATTAATGATGATTTAATAATCATTAATCTCAATCTTTAAATTATTCACTTAAATAACTCTGCTCAGAGTACATTGACTGTCAATATACACACAGTCTTGAATATAATACAACATTAATTAAGAGAGAAAAGTCTTCTTCATTAATAAAGTAGAAAATTGTTAAAAGCATTGCATTTATATTTAAAAGTACAGATAAAGCACATTAAGTTCTTAACTGCTTCAGTATTACAATTTTACAAGAGACAGAATCTTTCATTTATTGATATCATTAATAATTATTTAAAGTTAAAAGAAATTCATTCTTTCTTATTTAAAGATAATGTTAACATTCATCAATTCAAGCATCAACAATCTCAATAAACATATACTTAACATAATTTTTAATTTAAACATCAGATCTCTTTACTCTTTCTATGCAGTTTATGAACACTTTAATTTTCTTAAATTGCTTATAATAAACATAAGTTACATGCAAGCTAATAATATTGAGTGAAGTATTAGAATTAAACATACTTAGATGTAAAAAACAATGTTTAAGAGTCTTTAAAAACATTTAACTTTACTTAAAGCATCAGAATTCATTTTAATTCTCTGTATCTTTATTGATACTATCATTATCATCATCATAATGATCTTTATTCTTTTCATTATTATTCTATATCTTCACTGAGTCTTCTGCCTCTTAATCTGCATCATCAGTGAAGATTAAAGCTTGTGATGTTGACAATTAATCTTTGTTGTTGATTTTAATTTATAAATATAGTCAATCAGCAAGAAGCTAATAGACAATTGTAAAGAGCATTATAATAAAGTAATATAATTATATTTAATTAATTTATATCTTAACTTCATCACTCTTTAACATTGAAGTAGCAGTCTATGAAGTTCAAAATTTAGTTAAATCTTTAATAAATAAACAGTGCAGAATTAATATATTTTGTTTTCTTTTAATATTGTTTTTCTGATATCTGCATGCACAAGTTCATCAGATTTAAAAAAGATACATTTATTATTAATGTTCTTATTCAGCATTACTTAAACAGAAAAAGCTACTGTAACTTTGTTCTCATCATTACTTAATATCATTTTTGCTTCTTTATTTTTATCTGCAGAGACATTGAACACTGTTGAGAGCTAATAATTATAGAATGAAACAACATTAGCTTTTGTCTTTAAACTTATTATAAAGAAATGTTAAAAATATAATACACATTAATGATTTTTCTTGTCTGCTATGTGCTCTGAATTAAGTATGCTGCTATTAAAAACCTGCATAATAAAATTTAAATTCTCATCTTTAGCTATAGTAAGTTGTTTATAGCTGTTAAATTGAATGATTTATTCTTAATACTTAATTACTTTATTTAAATAGTTATCTCAACAACTTTAAATATACTTATCTGCTTTTTCAATCTAATCATATCAGCATAGACTAAATGTCAAATAAAGTTGATATATCTTTTCTTTAATTATTGAGAAAGTACTCTTTACTTTAAGAAGCTTATGCAGAGCTTGTGTTTTTTTAGTAGCTATAATTAAGTTGTTTTGCTGAACAATATCTTCATTCTTCTTTTACTCAGTCATTACATTCTGATCTGTAAGAAAGATCACTACAAATGAAGTTAAAGTCTGATATAGAACACTATAATTATTTATTAATACTCATTATGCTCATTCTTTGCATATCTCTTAACAACAATTTTCTTTCTTGTCTTAACTGCATATTTTGTTCTTTAAATCTTCATCTTAAGCTTCTTATATTTTAAATTATATTTAAAATCTATATTCAATCTATTCATTGTCATATCATTCTGCTCTTGAGCCTCTTTAATATCAGCATCTGTAAATGCATTGATTACTGAAGAATGTGATGAAATCAATTTTTAAGTGATATTAAAATGTAAAAAACTCAATAAAAAAATAAATAAAAAGTTTCTAAGTTCTTAAATACAATTTAGTCTCTGATTTAGTACATACTTTGTGCATTATAATTGAGTATTATAATAAGTGAAGTTATATACTAGATTTTGAGTCAGAAGAAGTGAAAGAAGCAGTTAAAGTACTTTGAGACAGTGCAGCATTGAGTGTGAATTCAAAGTAGTTAATAAGTGCTTTTATTCTTTCTTATTAATCAGCAAAATCTTCTTTCTTCAGATGTGCAGCAATGTCTAAAATAAATAGATTGATTTTATTGATCTTTTTTTTTCTTTTCTTCTTAAATTGAGATGAAAAATCTAATGTATCAATAGAATGTGTTCTCTTGCTGATGAGTTAATCTTATTCAATAATGAGAGATATGAAGTCTAATGCTTTTACTATGTTAATGAATTAATTCAGTTCAGTAATGAGAAGTATAAAGTTTAATGCTCTTACTACATTAATAAAGATAATCTTTACATTTAGTTTTCTCTGTTCTGATGATATATCTCTAAAATGAAAGTCAGCATCATATCTCTTCATTACTTACTTTACTTACATGATGCAAAAAGAAAATATAAAAAGCTTAATACAAAAAGTAAGATGTTCTGTAGAAAGAAAATGTAGAAAGTGTTGTGTTAAAGATAAGTAAATTTGCTAAGCTTTTATATTATCATTTATTTATATGAATGCTGTGTTTTTGTTATTAGTGAATTTGTAGATAATTAAGATCAATTTAAATTAAGCTGCACAATTATTTAGATTTATTAATTTATAATCATTTTTTTTTAAGCTATTATCTGAGAAATTTAAAGCAATATATACAATTTATAAAATGTAGTATCTCAATCATGTTAGTTGCAATTTCTTTACTAAGTATAGATCTTCTCACAGTAAAGAAACTGACATTAAAATTATGTTGTATAGCATGACAGAGTCACAACAAAAGTTAAAGTTACAAAAAAATATTAAGTAGATTTTAAAGCTTGTGAATTTGACAATACAAGATTCATTAAAGAGAACAGAATATGAATTATAGATAAAGATGTATGAAATAGAATTAAGTTTATGAAATGAAAGTAAAGAACAGATTGTTAAGCATAACATTTTTAAAGAAAAAGATTAAATCATTAATAATTCTTTTTCTTTTAAATCAGTTTCTGCACAAAAAGAGTTAAGTGAGTTATATAATTGCATTATTAAATTAAATTAAAATGCTCAATTTTAATGCTCTCTAATCAGTTCATGCAATGCAGCAACAGCAATATTGACAGAAGCTGCATTCTTTTACTTTAGATTCAGAATTCTTTTCATTACTGATTGAAGAGATTTTTAATCAGTATAATGACAGCTTAAAGTGAAATTAATTAGTCATTATAAATTTGCAGAAGACAAATGAGATATATCTTTATACATTTTTTAAAAGTATAAGCTTTTACATATTAAGAATCTCTTTCATGACTTATTTATGATATAATTGCTAAGCTATATAAGAAAGAAAATCTGATAACATTAAAAAAATTGCAAAAGATGAAAGCAATCTTTTATACATTGCAGACTTATTAAAAAAATAAAATGTACTAGTTAATGTATTTTTGCTCTGTAAAGAATGAGTGATCTGATAATTAAGTTAATAATGCTTACATATAATGCTCATAAAGCAGATATGTAGTTAAACAAAAAGAATTGTGTGCAATGCTAATTAAAAATATTGCAATAGTAACTGTTGTCAATATAAAGCTACTTAATAATAGAAGTTAATTAATTCTAATTTAGTCTAAGCTGTCAAGAATAGCTTAACTTAACTCTGTCTGAAATCTAACTCTGCATAGAGTTGAGTCAGATTGCAAAGTAAAGTTTAATGAGTTAGGTCAGATTCTAAAATCTGAGCCTGACTCAACTTAATGATCACTTTATCAATGTTAAAAACAGCTTCTTGAGCTGATTACAAGATAATGATAAGTTAAATTGCATTTCTTCAGACTTAATTAAGAAATGTTTATGCTAATTAATTAACTCTTATATCTGAGATTACATCTCTATTTAATGCAGCTTCAAAAACTTAAAAAATATTTAATGTAATAGTGTCTTCTTCTGCAGCAATGTTCAAGAATTCTTTAAAGATGAAGACACTGTTTGTTTATAAGAATAATTAAAAAGTAAACATTACAGAGATGTAAATTCTTAAAATAAAAGCTTACTTTCAATTCTATAAAATGTTGATGAATCAACTTCTGAATGATAAAGTAAAGATTACTGTTATGATCAGTTATTTAAAAGATACTGTCAAAGTATAATGACTTTAAAAAGAAGAATGACTTCAAGCTGAAGAAGACTCATTAAATATTAGATCTTAAAATATGAATGACTTCTTTTTAGCATTTTTACTGATCTTTAAAAACATTAATGAAATAAAACATCAATGTCATCATTATGAGGCACTAAAACAAACAAAATCAGTTTAATAATATAAAGCAAAGTTTATAAAGATTGTACAACTTCTTCAGTCTATATCAGTTAAATATGAACAGAAATGACAGTTTATTTAAGATCTAAAGCAAAAGATTCAATTCAAACTCTGAAAGTATTCAGAGATTGAAGTGATTATTCTTAATGAGTTAATTTAATAAGTTAATTAAATTGAATAAAGTCTTTAAGAAGTACATAATGAGAATTGTCTTAACATTTTTAATAACTTAAATTCAAATTATAATAATTCATCAATTAATTCTTAAGACTGATTTCAAAGCTATGAAAGATTAACTATGTCTAAATTAAATAAGTCAGATACAGAAGCTTATTGAACTTAATGTAAGAAGAATAAAGTATGCTTTCACTATAAAAAGTTCTTGCATATAATTAAAGACTGCTGAGACAACAAGAACACTGATAAGAATAAAGATAAGAATAAAGATAAGAATAAGAATAAAAATAAGAAAAAGAATAAAGATAAGAAGAAGTCAAAGATTGTTGAAGTTGATTTGAATGATTTAGAAAACTAAAGTTATTTATAAATATAAAAGTATTCATAAACAAGTTAACAGAAGCTTTTATTCAATCTAATAATGATTTGAGTGAAGCATTCACATTAAATGATCTGAAATTCTTATTATTAAGTATAATCTTTAGTTAAATCAACATTCTTAATTCAAATACATATATTCTTGCAGACTGCATTTGAGGCAGACTGAAAAAGATAAATGTAAAGATATTAATTAATTTAAATATAGATCAAATATATATCTTCTTGACAGTTGTTAATTAAATATTAATTGATAATCAATATGAAATTAAATTACTTAAGATATTCTTATTAAACAGACAGACCATTTAATTAACTGTAAAGCTGATCTTTCATCTTAAGATAAATAGCTTTTAACAATGATTAAAAGCATAAATTATAAATCTTTAAGAACATGATCTCATTCTGAAGTTAATCTGACTGAAAGTCATTAATTCTCAGATTAATTAAGCAATGAACTATATAACAATCTGAAATTGACAACAGAAACATCATTATCTGTTTCTGAAAAAGTGACAATGAGTTGTAAATGAGTTAACATTAAATGTAATCAGAGAGTGCACAGCTATGAAGACACTTTAAAATTGCAGAACTGTCAGATACTTATTAATAATTTAACAGAACTCAGAGAAGTCAGAAGCTGAATTGTTAATTATTATAAATGAATAATTATGAATTGTTATTGAAGAGTTTCAATCTATATTTAGATCAACTTTATCAGATAAATTATCATTTAAATAAATGTTTAAACATAGCATTGACATCAATGACATTAAGTCTATTAACATAAATGCTTATTTTCTGTCACAGCTACAGCTGAACAAACAGACTAAACAGATAACAAAGTTATTGAATAAAGATTTAATTTGTAAATCTATAAGTTTATGAGGCTTTCTGATTCTGTTTGTTAAAAAGAAAAAGAATATATGATGAATGTGCATTAATTACAGAGCATTAAACAACACTACTGTTAAGAATGAATATTCACTCTTTTAAATTCAGAAATGTCTAGATTGAATCAGCAAAGCTCAATATTTAATTAAGCTTAATCTTACTTTAAGTTATTATTAAGTTTGTGTGACTAAAAATAATATAAAAAAGACTGTCTTCAATACTCATTATAATAAATATGAGTTCATGACTATGTTCTTTAAGCTATGCAATGTCTCAGCAACATTTCAGTTAATGATGAACTCTATATTATGAAATTTACTCAACAAATTCTGTCTAATATATCTTAACAACATACTAATCTTTTTCAACTCAATTTCAGATCATCAGAAACACTTGCAGATCATTCTTGATATCTTAAAGAAACATAAGCTATATGTTAAGTCTAATAAGTGCACTGTTGAGATGAAAATTCTTAAGTTTTGTAAACATATTATGAAGCAAGACATATTATAATCAGTCTTTATCAAGATATCAGTCATTAAGAATTAATCTGCCTCAAAGACAGCACATTATATATGACAGTTTCTTAAACTGACTTCATATTATCAATGATTTGTATAAGAATTTGCATAGATTACAGCATCATTATTAAATTTGCTTAAGAAGAATGACATTGAGTTACATATAAAGAAGAATTAACTCATTATCTGAAATGCACTATGTAACAGTGTCTTTCAATAGCTTAAGAATGCACTTATATTTAAATTAATACTTATTTAAGTAGCTGTACACAAATCATTTACTATCAAAATGAACACTTCTGAATAAGTAATTGACTGTGTCTTGATGCAGAATGAAACAGATAAGAAACATCATTCAGTTATCTATGATGATTAGAAATTATAAGATGCAGAGCTTAATTATTCTGTTTATAAAAAGAAGTTATTGATCATTAAGCATGCACTTTGAATTTAACAGTAATATATTGAAAATGATTATACTACAACTATTATTATGAATCACAAAGATCTACAATATTTAAAGAATACACTGCATCTATTTAAATGACTAGCTTAATGAATTAATGAATTTCAGCAGTATAATCTTAACATTTAATATCAATCTGAAGCTTAAACTGTCATATTAAATTTGATCAGTCATTAACTTAATTTCATAAAGAAAGACTCAGCAAATAAAGCATTCTTAGATGTTTTGTGAAGATTAAACAATGTGAAATAAGAGAAAGTGATGATACTATATTTAAAAAATGATACAGAATCTGAAAAGTCACTGCTTTGTAAGCATATATGCAAAAATAATGTGACAAATCAATTTTGACTGTGTTACAATTCAGAATCAAATGATTCATATTTAATTTAAAAGTAAGACAACAGTGAAGCATCATTTTTACAGTTTTAGTACTGTGCAGACTTTTTAAAAAATATATATATTAAATATAGACATTTAGAAGTGCTGAGACTGCTAAAAGTCATTTGACTTCAAGCTTAATGACATAAATTATTGCAGAATATTAAATCATTTATAAAGCATTGTCTTAACTGTTAAGTTGCTCAACAATTCTGAAAATATTAAGAGATCAAAGAACATTCATATTTAACTTGCAAGAATCTATTACTGTTTGAAAGATAAGAAATCAACATAATAAACATATTATCTTGAACATCTTAAAAAAACTGCTGAATTATAACAGCAATTAATTATATTACAGATTAATTTGTGACTAAAGCTGTTCTAAATGCAACAGAAACAATAATTGCAGATTTTCTGTGTAATGAAATCTTTATAAATTATGATTCATCAAGAGAGTTATTATTTAATAACAGTATAAACTTTCTCAGCTGTGTCATGATTTACTATTTGAAAAAGCTCAGAACTTAACATAGAACAATAACTCTTTATCATTTCTGCATAAATAAAAAGATAGAAAATCTAAATAAAATGTTGAGTTTTATGTTTACAAAATATCTTATGAGTAAATCAACTCAATTATAAGACAAATACTTATTACAAGCACTTTTTGCAGCTTAAATTCAAGCTTATAATACAATTAAACAGAGCTCATTCTATTTACTGTATAAGATAAATTTACAATTATTAGACAACTTAAATGATCTCTAACTGCTGAGAGAAACTGACTTTGAAGATTAGTTAAAATGAGTCAGACAGATACAGATAATTTAAATAACTGTTAATAAAAAATTTTTATAAAAGATTATTGAATTGAAAACAATTTGTAATAAAACAGTGCAGTTAAGCATTATAAAGAAAGATGACTAAATGCTTATATAAAATGAAGAGTCTCAGAAGTTTAAAGTTAAATAATTTAAGTCTTATAAGATATTGAAAACTCATTCATTAAAAACTTATGCATTAAAAATGCTTACAAGACATGTTTTATAAAATTTAATTCATAATAATTAACTTATAAAAGCATGTATCTTTAATGTCAATGAATTTTGAGCTAATTCAGAGCTGCAAAGCAATCTAAAATGAGCTAAACTATTTGTGCAGCAATTAAGTCTCAAAGTTAACAAGATTCTTAAACAGAAAAAGTCATCATTGTCTTTTTATAAAGAATTTTTAATCATATCTTGAGTCAAATGAGATCACAGGCAAAAGAAAGAGCTATATAAGCTTTTAGTAAAAAAGAAAGAAGATTTTTCTTAGAAGACAATTTATAAGATATAAAAATGTTATGAATGAGTAAATTTATCTGTATTCTCATTACAGAATATTTTAAAAGCACATTAAAGTATTACTTTTTCTGAACTGATCTTGACTGAAGTGAGTAATGTAATGAATGCATTACAGAAAATTATTGAAAGTTAAAGAAACACTGATGATTTGACTTCAACACTCATGACAGAAGAGAGATATAATTAAGAGAAAGTGAAAGTTTTAGTATTATATAATATTAAAAAAAAACTGAATGATTAAAAACAACTCAGTAAAGACTTACAACAATGACATAATGAGTTGAAGTCAAAGTGAACAAGTAATAAAGCTAAAAAGAAAGATTAAAAAGTCTTAACTTCAATAAGAATTAACAGTGATTTAATGATAATTTGTGAAAGAAATATGAACTTATATAATCTACATAAAAGACTCAAAAAAAAAAATTTTATAGACTAAAAGATGATAGTATCAGAAGCAAAGCAATTTCATTAACTATTTATTTATTAAAAAAAAAAAAAAAAGTTACAAGCTAAGTACAGACTGTATTTAAAGCAAAATTACTGTTTACTGCAATAATGCAATGATGAGTGAGAACACAACTGATACAGACAGAATGACAGTATAAGTAAAGCAATAAACATATTAATGTTAAGTTTTTCAGCTTAATGATAAAGAATCTTAGCAGTTGTTTTTAATTTATTTATAATGCTTAAAACATTCTCTGTCAACAAGTAATTGTAGTTAGCAAAGAGTGTAATGTCATCAATGATGATGATGAGAACAGCAGATGAAGCAGCAACATAATAATAATGAAAAGTTGCTGAGTCAACAGATAAAGAGAATTTGAACTTTATATGATTTAGAACAATAAGTAGTCATTATATTAATATAGACTTATACTTATAAAAGCTACACTAAATACTCTGTGCATCTCAATGACAGTTTGTACATAAACTATAAAGAAGATAATAGTCATTAAATTTAATTTAAATACACACTGTAAATGATCTGTCTTCATGCACACAGTTATTGTAGATGATTAGCTTACATTCTTTATGAATGTAAGTGACAGCAGCTTCACAATATGTCTAATTAGGCTGGGTGCGC
>JAABUJ010006835.1_pt1 | contig 10851 bp, 6 predicted proteins | sample 5559131 | NCBI WGS metagenome assembly JAABUJ01 (sample SAMN10711875, study PRJNA513366) | rock metagenome | isolation source: Antarctica rocks | place: Antarctica: Victoria Land, Mt New Zealand nord | collected 2016-01-07 | reverse complement strand
AACTTACACTGTATAAGCATTCAAAAGAATAAAGCTCATTAAATATCTTTATTTATTCAGCTTAAAGAAGACAATTAAGCTGTCTTAATCTTAATTAAGAATGCACATATATATAAGTAATTAAAGCACATTAATGTCTTTTATTACAACATTTACAATCTGCATAAGCACAATTAGATTTAGATAGACTTTGTGTTCAGTTAAAAAATAATTATTAATGAGCTTATTAAGTCTCTGTCTAGACAAATCTTTAAGCAATTCATTGAATTTATAAAATTTACTGTTAATGATTAGTTAAACTCTTAAATGATTTGTTGAACTCTTAATGATGCATTTAGTCATCTGATATTTATCATTAGTAAGAGTCAATAAACACAGTCTCATTAAGTAAAAATATTGAGAAGCAGTGTTTTAGCTACTTTTATGAAGCAAAATAAAATTAATGTTAAAGACTGAATGAAGACTCTATTCATATTGACTACAGTCAACATTCTTTTTACTTTTTCTGTAACTTTCTCAATAAAGATGTGCTCATAGACAACACAGTTTAAAGGTTTCACTAGACAACATAGTATAGTATGAGTATTTACTTTCTTTCAATAGTGCTGATCATTAGAATCAGCTAAGTAAAGAAAGTCATATTTATTCAGTAAGATCTCAGTATATTAATGCTTATCATTTTACATATAAAAATCTCTGAGCATCTTATCAACATAATATGTCTAATTTATGTGCAGTGTTCTTTTCTTATAATTACAAATTATTTAAATATCAAAAATTTTCTGTGTCTTTCTTAAGTTCTTGATCTTAAATAAGCTTCTGAGAGACTTTTTGAATCAGAGAATATTTAAGAGATTTAATGAGATTATAATGATATCATTTATATAAAGAAGTAGCATGATGCTCTTGACAGTGTAAATTAGAAGATATGAGTTCACATTGTTTTGATGAAAATTTAATTAAAAAAGCTCAATGACACATTATTTATGTCAATCTCTAACAGCTTGCTTCAGATCATATAAACTGTGCAGAATGCATAATATACAGTTAAAGATAATTATAATTTTAAAAAATAATGTTATATAGATTGTTTTCTTTAGAAATGACTCAGTAAAAACATTATTAACATTTATCTGATGACACTTTAGATCTTTGAGTGCAATTAGAATCAGAAAGATACAGAGAGTATTAAATTTCATAATTAATGTAAAGATATCTTTATAATTAATGTTGTATATCTGTAAGAATTCTCTTATCATTATTTTTGTCTTCAATTTGTCAAGAAAATCATCAGTGTGCAGCTTGAATTTAAATATTTATTTATTAATTACAATATTGATCTCTCTTAATGAAACAGTCTCTTCTCAAATGTCATTTACTGCAAATGCTGTCAGCTTTACATTAATAATGTTCTTTTACATCTTTTCTTAAATTGAATCTCTCACTACTTCAATATATATTAAAGAAATTAAGATATCAGTTCTTACTGAATATTTATTATTCTCATCATTGACTGTAAATGCAGTCAATGTCAACATAACTCTTAAAATCTTTATCATAAACTCATTAAAATCAATATCATTGTTCTTCTGTCTTTTCTTTAATATCTTAATGTACAGAAATGTCTTGACTTTCTTAATTGAGACATTCATATCTGAATGACTAATCTTGTTAACAGAAATCTTAATATAAAAAAAAAGCTTTAATGCATTGTAATTAAAGTTAACTGCAATTAACTTTAATAATGAATTGTCTGTGATTTTTTTCTTTAATGATGTAACAATAAGATGAGAACTCATTGATCTGAACTTATAAATTTGTATATTAGATTTCAGAAACTGTTTCAGTGAAGCAGTTGCAGTTTTAGTCTTATGCAATTGTTTAACAAATTTTTATTTTAAAAAAATGTTCAGTATCTATCTATAAAGTTTTACATCAATACTGTCTTCTTTCTTGTTTTCAATAAACTTAACAGCATAACTCTTAATGATTTATTTAAGATCTGATGCTCAAAGCAGATACTGCTTTGTAATTTTTTCATTATAATTTATGAATACTTTTATTTATTCTTAATTCATGAACTTATTCTGTTTACCTTCAAACAGAGACTTTAAGTCAATATAGAAGTAGCATTTACATTCTTATATATATATATATAGTCAATAAATGATTTCATCTCAGTGAAAGCTTTCTTTAAAGTGACTTGTTTGTCATTAATTAAGAAATCAGTTACTGTGCAATTATAAAGATAAGCATCAGTTTATGCAGTCTTTACTTAGAACTTTATTGAGAGTTTAATCTTTTTAATTATTGTATACATTGAGTTCTCAGTGATTCTGATTGCTCTTTTAATTATATTGTTTTAAATCAATATGTAAAGCACTATATACTGTAATACAATATTAAAAAATATACATCATTCATTAAAAGTAGATCTCAGCTCTGTTGCATTGTCACTTTATACAGCAAGAATCTTTACATTAAACTAAAATTCAATCTTTAATTATTACTTCTGCAGTTTCTGCAGAGCATTGTCTCATCATTTTAGTGATATTGTTTATATTTTTTGCAAGTGATTATCTATAATTTTCAGAAAGTATTGATACTCAGTGAACAACAAAGACAGAGATTTACATATATTAATGAAGATTAAAATAAAAATGTTAACTTTTTTTTCATTTATGTTGTGCTCTTACTGATTCATGAACTTAATCAGAGCATAGATCTCATATACATTAGCATTGTTTTTAATAATAAAAATTAACTTACTCAAAGTAATGATCTTATAAAGATTATAAAGCTTAACTGTATCAAGATGAACAAATTAATAATATTAAAGTCTATATATCTTAATCTTATTGTCATGTAACATAACTATATCATCATTCATTTACACATTCTTACTGAGTGTATCTGTAATAAACTTAAAGATCTAAATTTATAAGTTTTTATATACTTTTAAAAGATAGGCTGAGTGTAGAGTCAGATTGAGTTGAAAAAAAGTGCACTCAACCTGAACTCACACTAAAATCTAAGTCAGATTGAGTTGAGTTCATACATGAATTAACTCTATCTACAATCTGCATGAATACTCACATGCAGATGAGACTAATTATAATGAGTTACACTGATCTCAATTCTATGCTCTATTGAGTTAGTATGTAGCATAAGTTTATCATATAAATTCAGACAACATCACAATTATGTTACAGTCATATTTTTAATGTGTATTTGTAATGAATTAAGAATAAGTGTAATTTTATCATAATGAGTTAAGCTACACACATTGTAGTTTACAGACTATAACTGTAATAATATCTTTAAAGATCTGAGAAGAACTTAAACAACATCAATTTATAATAGAAGTAATGAATTAACTCTATGTTCTTTGTTTAAATAGTTATGCATTTTGCATGAATTGCACACAAGTTGATGTCTAAATATCTATTAGTAGTTGATCTCAACATCAATATGTAAAGTATTATTCTTAAAATATTCTATTAAGAATGTCTTCATAGCCTCTTGTACAGCCTGAATAGCAGAGCTTTGTCAGTGAATAGACATATTCAATTTGTAAAGATAAGATTTAAACAAGATATTCTGCACAATCTCTCTAATCAGTTACTGAAATGATAGTTTAAGAATCAGAAACTTTACACTCTTTTAATAGTGTCTGATCTCTCTGAATGCAACTGCTATAGATATGTTAAAAAGTACTGTTAAAAAATAGACAGAATGTGTACATATTGTTAGTCTTGAATCTCTGCTTCTTTAATGACTGTAATGTAATCTCAGTTATCATTTTCTTCTTTAACTTTGCAGTCATTCAGTCTTCTTCTTCAGCTGCACTTCTCACTTTATTGTAGTTTGTCATTCTGCTTAACTTCACTGTCTTTGAGGTTCACTTTGTTCTGATTATATTATTTAGAACTGTTAAAATCATTCATTAAAAATAAGATAGATAATCTTGATTTAATAGATGATTAAGTGATGATTGTGATCTCATAAAGATAAGATTTATTATAAAAATATAATGAAGATACTTCTGTTTTAATTAAACTGTTAAAATAATGCATTAAAGACAAAGAACTAGACATATCTGATGTTGCTGATGACTCTGTGAACATAATGTCTAAGATAAAGATTTTTGATAGATGCAAGTGTTTTGTTTTGATGTAAAATGTATTATTTCAATCTAAGATTATCAATGTAGTGTTACTGAAGCTATGTTGTTGCTGTAATGTTATTGAGAAATTCATTAAGTAAACAAAACAAACTTAAAAGCTCAGCTTATCTTTCTTTACATAATCATTTAACTCTGAACATCTCATCTTTATCAGCATCATCAAGAATATAAGTTTCAACATTCATATCTCTTTTCTAACTGACATGTGCATTGAAATTATCTAATAGAAATAATATGTATCATAATGTCTTCTGAAACTTCAAAATGCTGTGTTACATCTTTATTAATGTCATTGTCTTCAAAGAAGTGTCACAACAATGATGATAAGATATATTTTAATGTCTGTTTCTAATACATTAATAACATTTAATGTGTAAAGAGACTCTGTCATGAATGTTGTTGTCAATATGTTCACAAAATACTATGAGAACTTTAAGATAAGTTAGAACATCTATGTCTATCACATTAATAATACTTAAAATATAGAAAGACATCATCTTACATATTATGTCATCTAAGATTATCATCAAGAATACTTCTTCATCTGCTAAATCTAACAATACTGACATTGATGTAAGTTCTAACACTTATTTCTAATGTGTTAATAACATTAAGCATATAAAAGTCTGAAATTGAAGTCTGTATCTTACAACAATGACTGACAGAGATGTGTAAAGTTGAATCATTAAGAAAAGCTGAATGACATATTGAAGATAGAAGTGACAGTTCATACAAGAAGAAGAATGAATATTCTTAACATTTCTGTATTGCTGCAGAGCAAAAACATTGAAGTAAGCTGTCTTTTAATGCTTATCTTCTTGATTAAGTGAATGATTATAACAGATTGACACATTACTATATCTTAAGTAAGCTCAGACTAATGTCAGTGTGAATTAAAGTCAATATGAAGATAAAAAAGCAGATAAAGAAGAATTTGACAGAAGATATCATGAAAAATTAATATTAAGCTCAGCAAAGTGATATATTTATGAGCTTTATGAGTCTGATACTGCTAACAGACATTAGTAAAGTGACTGAAGTTAGAGATCAACTGAGAGAGATAGAAGATTGTGAGAAGATAGAAGAAGTAAGAGATGTAAATAAAGATTGAAGATCTTGCAATTACAAAGAAGAATAAGAAGAAAGTGAAGTCTTTAGTGAAGAAGAAGATTACTGAAGAAGTAAACATTATATATATATGTTAAAAAAATCTGTTAAAACTTATTTGTTATATGATAGATTCATCTGACAATTGAAAAGACAATGAAGTAAAACATTGATTTTGTAATTCAGCACTAAAAACAGATAAGCTATTTAAGAAAAAGATATAGTCTTTAAATAGCTGATGATCTTAAGTCAGAAATGTATATAAAACACTTTTAACAGTAGATGATGAATTCTAATAATATTATAAACATAACAGTGAAGTAAATGTTCTAACAGTTCATTTTAACATGTATTTACTTATCATTAGTAGCTACACAATTTCAGACTCAGAAGAACATACCTTAAAGCTTGAATTCTTTAGTGCAGTTAAAGATCTTAAGATCTCAGAGAGAATGTGTATTTTTTTTTTGATGATGAGAATTTTGTCATGACACTGAGCACAGAGAATGATGATGAATCTTAAATCATAAAGTTAAATTTAGATGAACATAAATATTCTAATAAACTCATAATTGAAGTAAGAGAATTCTAACAGTTATTTTTAACATATTAATGATTATTATAGATGATCAAGCTTAAGAAATTTGTCATTGTTATCTCATCAGAAGAGAGTTTGCATGTGAAGAAGAATGCTGATGAAGAAGAGAAAGATGTGATTAAAGATGTTAATAAGAAAGAAGTTGTGAAGAAGAATCTTAATAAGAAGAAAGTTGTGATTAAAGAGAATGTTGTGATTGAAGAGATGATTAAGAAAGAAGTTATGAAGAATGATGTTACTGAAGAGAAAGTTGTGATTGAAGATGTTGCTGAGAACAAAATTAAGAAGAAAGATATCAGTGAAAAGAATGTTGCAGTTAATGAGATAGTGATGAAGATAAGAGAATTTTAACAGATAATTTTAACATATTTATGTCAATTGCAGACTTCTGAAGATGTAGAGAATAATTTAAGAGAAATCTTTGAAGAGCTGAATTCTATAATATGATTTTTATCAGCATTATATACATTATGATTTAAGAAACAGATTGTTGACAAGACAAAGCTTACAAAAGTGATTATATTGTCTTAAGTAAGAGCTAAAAGACTTTGAAACAGTTAAAAGAGAGAAGTAGTCAGTGATGCTTTGATTTGCTGCATAAACTATAAATAAATGAGTGATTTTGCTTTCTCTTTCTATATAAAGATTAGCTTTCACTATCTAATTCTTTTAATGCACTTTGAAAATGATTACATTCAATAATATTTAGACTGAAGAAGACAAGAAGATTGCATATCAGAAAAATTTATTAAAAACATTAATTCTTAACTTTATTTCTCTAATTACAATGATGAGTGTTATGTGTTAAATGTGTTTGAATGCATTGCAATATTGTAGAAGTAAAGATGATCTATAACATTCATAGATTACACAGTACAGCTTTTGAATATATTTGTAGTAAAGTCATCAATATAACTTTCATCTCATCTTCTAATTTCTTCTTGAAGAAGAGCAGCAAATACATAAGATAGATAAGACAATTATTGTAATAATTAAATTATATTGCTTTTCTTAATTCAACTGAGAGTAGCTCACTCAGTAATCAAATTAAGAGTTCTTCTTAATTAATGAATATCTAAAATGAAGGCAGAGCTCTCTGCAGTTATTGTATATTAAAAAAACATGTTAAAAACATTAAATAGCAATTGTGTTTGATTCTTAACTTCTAACTATGAAGTATATTTATGTCTTTGAATACATCACAATTCTGTAAACACATCATGTACACTTCACAGAATAATTCTCAAAGCTTTGCATTTCTATAGCTTAATCATTTACATAACTTTCAGTCAGTCAACATCATTTATACTTTATAATGATGTCATCAATTCTTAAACAGAATCTTTAAATACTTCAATTAAATCATCTCTGAAATCTTCTTCAAGCTTAAAATTCATTGACTTTTGAAGACATTTAGTTCAATATTTAGAACATGATGACTCAGTCAGAAAGAATAAGCTGCAGAGTAAATTTAAAGAGTGTATTGAAAGAAATGAATACTCATGCTATATTATGCTGTCTAGTGAAACCTCTAAACTGTGTTGTTTATGAGCACATCTTGATTGAGAGAGTTACAGAAGAAGTAAAAAGAATGTTGACTGTAGTTAATGTAAACAGAGTCTTTACTCAGTCTCTGATATTAATTTTATTTCACTTCATAGAAGCAGCTAAAACACTGCTTCTCAACATTTTCACTCAGTAAGGCTGTATCTATTGACTCTCACTGACAACAAACATCAGATGACTAAATGCATCATTAAGAGTTCAATAAATTATTTAAAAATTCAATTAATCATTAATAGTGAGTTTTATGAGTTCAATGAACTGCTTAAAGATTTATTTAGACAGAAACTTAATAAACTCATTGATAATCATCTCTTGACTGAGTACAAAGTCTATCTGAATCTGATTGTGCTTATGCAGATCATAGATGTTGTAATAAAAGACATTGATGTGCTTTAATCATTCATGTATATATGCATTCTTGATCAAGATTAAGACAACTTAATTATCTTCTTTAAGCTGAATGAATAAAGAAGCTTAATGAGCTTCATTTTCTTGAATGCTTATATAATGTAAGTTAACTTTAAGATATTTGCTTATACTTATATCTCTTAATATCTGTTCAAGCCAGATCTCAGTTTTCATACACATTGATATGATTATGTATTCAGTCACAGTGATTAAGATAATAATAAACTTCTGTTTTTAACTTGTTCACAATACTGATTCATCTTTAAGCATGTAGATGCACTTTAAAATTGATTTTCAATTCTGCTTATTCAAAGCATAGTTAAAGTCAGAGTATTCAAGCATTGCTTGACTCTCACTAAAGCTGTACATAATATTGAGATTAATGATTGATCTTACATACTGCAGTAATTTCTTAAGTGTGTATTCATGATACTTCACAGAATTGCTAAGATATTGACTTAATTAATTTAATGCAAAGACAATGTCTAATTAAATATGAATTGCTGTGTACATTAAACTTTCAATTATCTATTAATACTGTCTTTGATCTATTCTTTGATCAGTTAAATCAACAGAATAAAGAATGTCATATTTGTTAAATGAAATACTAATGACTCTGTGCTTGTTAGATTGCATGTGAAGATTCTTTAATATCTTATTTATGTAGTGAATCTGATTCAGGTGCAGAGTTCTCATTTTGTGATTGTATATAACTTAAATGTCAAGAATTTTTTGTGTCTTCTTTAAGTTCTTAACTTTGAACATATTCACAAGAGCTTGCTTGAATCAGAGAATGTGTAGCAGATTTGCTGAAGTTATAATAATATTATTTACATAAAGAAGCAGCATGATTCTTTTAATGCTGTGAAGAAGAAGATAAAGATCAGTTTTGCTTTGATGAAAACTTAATTTAAGCAGTTTAGTAACACATTGTTCATATCAGTTCTGTGTGACTTACTTAAGATCATAAAGGCTGTGCAGTATGCACAGAACACAATTAGGTGCAACATTGACTTTAAAAGAAAGTGTTATATAAATTGTTTTTTTTAGAAAGAATTTTATGAAAACATTATTGACATTTACTTAATGACACTCTAGATTCTTAAGTGCAACAATAGTCAGAAAGACTCACAGAATGTTAAACTTAACAGTAAAAGCAAAAATATTTTTATAATCAACATTATATGTCTATGAGAAGTCTTTTGCCACAAGTCTTGTCTTAAGCTTATTTAAGAATTCATTGATGTTCAGCTTGAATTTAAAAATTCATTTACTGATCACAATGTTGACTTTTCTTAATGACACAGTCTCTTTTCATGTTTCATTTACTGTTAAGACTGTCAGCTCTGCATAAATAGCATTCTTTCACATTTCTTCTCAGATTAAGTCTCTCACTGCTTCAGCATAGATGACAGATGTTAAAATGTCAGATCTGATCATAGAATCTTCTTTGTCTGTAGAGAACATCATAAGTGTCAGTATAACTCTTAATATTTTGATTAAGAACTCATTCACATCTTAATTATCATCATCATTATTTCTCTTTCATTTCAGAATCTCAACATACAAAAAGATTCTGACTTCTTTAAGTATCATCATCTTGACTTAATCAATGTTGATCTTCTCATTTAATAACTTATCTAGATTGACTGCAGTCAACTTAATCTCATGTTGTTTATCTTAAGACTTATCAATCTTAATCATAATCAAGTTAGGCTGCATCTTACTGTTTTAAGTCATAAGTGTCTGATCTGAAGCTGTGATCTTCACAATAATTAACTTCTTTTATGAACATTCAATGAATCTTCTGTTCAGAAGAACATTTAATGTCTATTGTTGCAGTATAAAATTAATAGTGTCTTTCTTCTCACTTTTAGCAAACTTCACAGCATAATTCTTAATGATGTGCTTAAGATCTAAAGCTCAAAGCTGATACTGCTTTGTGATTTTCTCAATATAGCTTATAAAGACTCTTACTCATTCTTAATTCATGAATTTGTTGCATCTGCCTTCAGATAGTAACTTGAGATCAATGTAGCTGTAATATTTGCATTCTTATATATAAATGTAATCAATGAATAACTTCACACTGATGAAAGCTTTCTTAAAAGTTGTCTGCTTATCATTAATTAAGAAATCAGTTGCTGTTTAATTGCAAAGATAAACATCTGTCTATACTGTCTGCATTCAGAACTTTATTGACAGTTATGTCTCTTTAATCATGATGTGCACTGAGTTCTCAGTGATTTGAATGACTCTTTTGACAATGTCATTCTGAATTGACATGTAGAGCACTGTGTATTGCAGTGTAATGTTAAGAGACTTGCATCAGTCATTTAAAATGAACTTTAACTTCATTTCATTGTCACTTTATACAGCAAGAATCTTTGCATCAATCTGAAGTTCAGTCTTCAATCATCATTTTTGCAGTGTCTGTGAGATCTCATCACATTGCTTCAGCAATATTGTTTACATCTTTCAGAAATGATTATCTATTACCTTCAGAAAGTACTGATATTCATTAAATAACAAGAATAATGAGTTATATATGTCAATGAAGACAAGAACAAGAATATTAGTCTTTCTTTTACTTACAGTGTAGTCTCATTTATTGATGAACTTAATTAAAGCATAAATTTCATATATGTTCTTGTTGTTCTCAACAATGAGAATTGACTTTTCAAGAATTGTCATCTTGTGAAGATCATGCAACTTTGTGAAATCAAGATGAGCAAATCATCAATGTCAAAGTCTATAAGTCTTGATCTTTTCATTCAATGATGCAGTGTTAACTTCTGAGAAATTGATCATGTTGTTGTGCAAACTTGTATCTGAAGCAGCTGTGAAGAAAGCAGTCTCTGAATGTGATGTGTGCACTGCAGATATCAAAATAAATTCATTAAGACTCTTTGCAATATACTTAACTATATAGACTCTGTCTTGCTCTGATATTTCTATTATAGTCTTGCTGTGCTTATCACACATT
>JAABUJ010006834.1_pt1 | contig 10852 bp, 11 predicted proteins | sample 5559131 | NCBI WGS metagenome assembly JAABUJ01 (sample SAMN10711875, study PRJNA513366) | rock metagenome | isolation source: Antarctica rocks | place: Antarctica: Victoria Land, Mt New Zealand nord | collected 2016-01-07 | reverse complement strand
CCCCCAAGAAGACCTTGAGATCGTCCGTTAGTTCCATTGCTTCCTCTCCTCGTGCGGTGACGTCAGACACCGCCCTTATGAGAGCAGTATACGCCGTGCGGGATATGGTAGTTTTTCGGCGTCCCTATAGCTACGATTGGCAAGCCCCACGCACGTATCGATGGAGCATGACGAGCCAGGCGCGCGGCCGCATCCTCTCGGTGGGCGCGATCGAGCCGCGCGATCAGGGACAGCTCGTCGCGTGCGGCCGTGCGATAGACGCGCGGCTCGAACGTGGCCGAAACCGAGACACCGGCGACGGTGCGACCGTAGCGGGCCGCGAGGGCCGCCAGCCGGTCGGTCGTCGTGTCATCGTGTCTCCCCCTGGCGGTTTCCCACAACTCAAGGAGCTTTAGCAGAATATGCAGGTGCAGGACCCGCAGCGTGTAGACATCGACAACCCGCTGCACCTCACCCCAATCGGAGCGCGTTAAGAGCGCTGGGATGGGGGTGAGGCGCGTGGCATGGATCGCTGGCGCGACCCAGACGGAATTCCCTCCGCCGCGCAACTGGGTGCGGCGTTCAACCTCCGATAGTGCCGCGTAGATGCTGACCGGACGATCGACACGGTGGCGTATGGACACGATCTGCGCGACCAGCCGCGCGTCCAAGGGGACGCCCATGCAGTGCAAGGTCTCCAGTGCGAGCCGGACGACGCCTGAGGAGCGTTGTGTCGGAACCTTCGGCCCCTGCCTGTCGTCCTGCAGCCCAGATACGTCTGTTAGTAGGGATAGCGCGCGTGTCCTCTGTCGGTTCTCATTAGGCGTCAGAACGATCCCATCACCTTGTGTTTCGTTATCCATAGAATCCTCCCGGGCAAACCGTCTCATTCAGGTCTAGTGTATTTGAGAAACGATAATAAAACAAGACCTGCTATACTTGGGATGCCTGGCAGACGGCTATACTGTCGATGCGATGACTGTGCAGGATGGCGAGTGGCTAACCCTTGAGGAAGCGGCGCCCGTGGTCGGCTACACTGCGGTGTACCTGCGGGTGGCGATCCAGCGTGGGCAGTTGCGCGCGCGCAAGCGAGGACGCCGGTGGGAGGTCAGGCTTGGGGATGTGCGTGCCTTCGCCGTACGGGAGCCTGACACGATACGCGGACGCGGGCAGAAGAGGCGCTGGCAGGAGGAGCGGGACATGCAAGCGATGGCCGAGCGCACAGATGAGAGCGAGCGTCGTCCATCGCATGGCGATGGGGGGACGGCCCTGGCGACGCTGCATACGCTGCAGGCGGCGTACCGTACCATCGCACGCGAGCGTGCTGTCTCGAATCATGAGGCGAAGGCTTCGGTGTTGGCTCCGGCGCGATCACGCACGGTCGCTGCCGTGTCGTTCTTACGCCGGCTGGACCTATATGCTCGGGAGTTGGCCAGCGCTGCCGATCAAGACCTTGAGTTGTTCATCCTGGACAACAGGTCTCTCTTTCAGGTTGCCTTGACACACGCGCGCTTCGATGCGGCTGTAGCTGCCGTTACATTTAACAACAGGGACACGACGTTTGAGCAGGACGTCCGCTCCGCGGCGATCTATCTCGATGTGACGCGGACCGATGGTTGGGAACCGATTGCGCTTGTACTCGTCACAGCAGAGGCACATCTGGCGCTGTACCGTCGGATAATTGATTCCCTCACATGAGAGGGGCCGCAGGCGCCACATAGATTAGGAAGCAAGCAGGAAAGAGGCTCCCCCGCTATTACATGAAGATATGGACAGACAGTTGGCGGGGAGAGTCTGGATGGATAGGCGTTTGGATAGTAGGACGGGTCTCGATGATCTCATTGGCGTCTCTCACCTCGTATCCGCGGGCTACGCCGCCCTGCGGCCGTCGATGTGGCGCTGCACGCCTACGGCTGGGATGGGACGGATTGGGCATACGCGCCCGTGTCCCTGCCCCGCTCATAGAGACCCATGCGGAGGCTATCGACCGTCTGACTGGCGAGGTAGTAGTGCGTTTGACACGCCCATTGGGGCGCGATTTGCGATACAAAGACATCGACGCGAGTCAGTGTGATCAGTGGCCCACCGTCTTGGCTAGCATCGCCATTTTGTGTCAGCAGCGTTTGTGTCCAGGGGCAACCTGACCCATGTTGCGCCATCATGGCGTCCCTCATTGGTCGAGTTCGTCGCCGTAGCGGATCTCTCTCACGAGGGCGAGATCTTCCTCAAGAGACGTTCCCGCTTCGGTGGAGAAGATGCCCGCGAACGCGCCGACCGAACGTTTCGGCCCCCGATGCCTCCCCTTCATGAGCGAAATCGACCCGTCGTCGTTCGTGACGAAGGCGATGGCGTCGCCTGCGGAGACGGCGAGCATACGCAGCACATCGGCGGGGATGGCCGCCCCGTCGTCCGTCACCTCAGTGCTCGCAATCTGTCGCATATCATCTCCCTCCCGCTACTGCTTGTCATTGTATCGTACCTGCCCCAACCATCGGCGTTGTCGAGCAATCACGACCGTCAGCGGTGGCGCATCGACGGCCCTTAAAGGGGATCACGACCATGCTTGGGATCTGTGCCCCATAGGCGAGATCGACGTGGCGAACCATGGGCTCCATCGTCTGCTACTGACGATGGAGGCCTGGTTCGTGAGGGGCAGACGACAACCCTAACGACGCGCGTATCGGAGAGCCAAAAAGCTATGCGGGACATAGGCGAGGCTCATCGAGCCCAAAGCGGAATTGTCGCTACAATGGAATAGGGTTGGATGCGCGGGCGCGGCAGTTGTGAAGGCGTGGGACGAATGAAGGGACTAGTGCTCGTGGTTGACGACGATGCGATGATCGTTGAATTGCTGGAAACGGCGCTCGAAGACGAGGGATACCAGGTGCTCGCGACGGTCGGCGCCGCCGCCTTACAGATCGCCCACGGTGCACAACCGGCTGTCATTCTCCTCGACATCAATATGCCCGAAATGGACGGCATTGAGGTCAGTCGTCGCCTGCGTGACGACCCTGCGACGGAGCGTATCCCCATCATTGTCATGTCGGCCCAGGACCGTTTGCGGGCAACCGGTCCGCTGATGCCGGTCAATGACCGGCTGTCCAAGCCTTTTGAGATTCAGGCCCTCTACGACAAGGTTGCGCGTTGGGCCCACGCATCATGAGTGGACGGTGATCTTGGGCTCGGCGTACAGCGGCATCCGCCGATTGTGTGACCTCGTTTCGGCGATCAGGTTCAGATGTCTCGTTTTGCACGACGATGGCCCTTGGTTATAGGAGAGATTGGAATAACCGTCTATCTACGACGAATCGACGGCACGCGCTCCATTCTTCGCCAGGCATGGTCGGACGTTCGGGTTCTTGACGGTATCGATAACTTACTAGCATCATATATGGGAGATAACAAAGGTGATGGTTGTTTCATCGAGCAAACGCTACCATTACGAGAGGTCCTGCGTATGCCGACACTCCGTGCTCTGCGGGTAGAGCGATTGCTCACACAGGAGCAACTGGCCGCCGCAGCCGAGGTTTCGACCTCGACGGTCTATAACGCCGAGGCGGGAAAGGTGCATCCACGCCCGTCCATCGTGCGGCGAATGGCCCGCGCCCTGGGCGTCGCTCCGACAGATATTGAGTTTTCCGCGGGCACGTCCCCTAGAACGGAAGAGAAGTAGCGCATGCAGACGATCTTCGACACATGTACCCCGCGCCCCGATGTGCTCACAGGCACCCTCACGGAAGACCAATTTGCCGCCAAACTCAGCAACGTGGTGGCCGACACCGCCGCCGATGTCTATCGTATCCCCGAGGAGTTCTTCGCCGCGACGTATCCGACCGAGGGCATGCGCACGCTTATCGAGGACTGCTTCGGTCGTTTGACGGGCACGGGAGGTGGCGCGGCGTCTATCCGCCTCGATACGAGTTATGGCGGTGGTAAGACACACCAGTTGATCGCGCTTTACCACATCGCCAAGCACGGGCGTTCAATTCGCGGTATCGAGACCTTTGCGAACCCATCCCTGTTGCCGGATGCGCCCGTCGCGGTCGCCGCCGTCGTCGGCAGCGACCTCAGCCCCGTCACGGGCATCAGACATGAGGATGGGACCCGCACCTATACCTTGTGGGGTGAGATCGCGTATCAACTCGGCGCATACGACGTAATGCGGGAGAACGACGTGCAGCGCATCGCGCCGAGCACGCTAACGATTGCCGAGATGGTCGGACAGACGCCGACCTTGATCATCATTGACGAGATCGCCAACTACCTTGTGCGGTTAGTGCCCCGCGGCAACAGCGAGGCTGATCAACTCACGGCCTTCCTGTTCTCGTTGCTCGAACTCGGGGCCAGCACCCCGTACCTAAGTCTGGTCTACACGCTATCTGCGAGCCACGACGCGCTCAGTGATCTCACCGACGAGTTGCGCGGGCAGTTCGAGCAGAAGCAACGCGACCTGACCAGCGTGTCGGCCCGCCAGGAGCGCATCCTGACCGCGACCCTCGATGATGAGGTCGCCGGCATCGTCGCTTACCGCCTGTTCTCAGCGGTGGATCGCGCCGTAGGCGCAGAAGTAGCAGCCGCCTTTGCTGACCTGTACCGGCGTGGGCTGGATGGAGGCGAACCTCTCCCCTCATTTGCCGGCGGAAGCGAGTACCGTCAGGTCCTCGAGCGCGCCTATCCGTTCCATCCCGACACTCTGAACGTTCTGATCAATAAAGTCGGCACTCTCGCCAACTTTCAGCGCACCCGTGGCGCACTACGCCTATTGGCGCTCGTGATCCGTGACCTGTGGCAGACGAGGCCGGATGGCACGTACCTCATTCAGTTGCACCACATCAATCTCGGCAACGACGAGATCGCCGCTGAATTGACCAGCCGGCTTGATCGCCCTACCATGCGCGGTCCGATCCAGGCCGACATCGTCGCGGGCGGTGGGCACACGGCCCACGCACAGGAATTAGACGTCACGCTCGTCAGCGCCGGTAAGCCCCCGATCCATCGCTATACGGCGACGAGCGTCTTTCTACACAGCCTGGTCGTCGGGGCACAGCACGGCGCCTTACCCAACGAGGTGACGTTGGCGACGAGCGGCCCAGACATTCAGCCCTCTATAGTCATAGCCGCACTCTTCGCATTGGAGGAGGTGGCCTGGCACCTGGACCGGACAGCCACGGGTCATTATCGATTCCACACAGAGCCGAGCCTGAATAAGGTCGTAGCAGACCGCAAGCAGGACATCACCGCGAGCGCCGCCAAGCAGGAAATCCGTCAACGCCTGCGCGAGGTGTATCAAGGGCAACTCTTTACGCCCGTTTTTTCTCCATCGACGCCGGGCGAGATCGACGACGTACTCTCCAATATCGCGCTGGCCGTGATTGATTTTGACTCGGTCATGGTCACAGGGCAAAACGCATCAGCGCCGCCTCTGGTGAAGACCCTCAGCGAGCGGGCCGGGGCTGAGGGATCGTTCCGCCAATACACCAACCGCGTAGTCTTCCTGGTCGCGGATGGTGGCCAGATGGACCGTCTCGTCGACCGCACCCGCGAGATGCTGGCCGTCGAACAAGCCACCGGCGATGTCGAACTGCTGAACAGCCTGGAGAGCACGCAACGGCAACGCCTAACCGATCGCAAGGCGACGAGCAAGCTCGATTTTCGCGTGGCGCTCTGCAACGCCTACCGCCACCTGTTCCACCCGTCCGACGACGGCTTGCGGCATGTGCCCCTGCAACCGCAAGACAACTCCAGCGCGACGCGCAACCAACAGCAAACCCTGCTCGACACTTTGCGCAGTCTGAACCAAGTACTCGACGGCAGCGCGACGATCAGCCCGATTTGGGTGCGCACGAAAGTGTGGCCGGGAGCGCAGAAGAATGTGGCCGTCAAGGCGATCTACGAGCAGTTCTTCCGTAAAGCTGGCTTACCGATCCTGCGCACTCCGACCATCCTGGTCGACTGCATCATCAACGGGCTGCGCGACGACGTGTGGCGCGGCAAAGAGGGCGAGACGATCATCTCGAAGGGGCACGGCAACGTGCCATCATCTATCAGTCTCGCAGGTGATCTGGTCTTGTATGACCCGCAAGAGATTGATGATGCCTTACCTATTGCACCACCTTCTACATTCAAAGCGGTAAAGGGACAGGGTGGCGGCCAAGTAGCCCTTCCGCTCGTCAATCCGCCGCCCATTACCGTCATGCCTGTTTCATCCGTCGTCGGGTCCGGGGACGTGAACCTGGCCTTCTCCAAGTTGCTTGACGAGTGTGAGACGGCCAAAATCACGGCGATCAGACGCCTCGACCTTGACGTACAGGGGGTTGATTCTGTCCGGGCGCTCGGCCTAGTACCGCACGACGGAAGTTTCTCCGCACGTTTGGTATGGTATTGCATGTGCCAAGGGTCTGCGTCACGTCTGCGCTTCCTGCGGAATGTTTTCAGGCGAACGGTACTAGCCCTCCCTGGCCTCCCCCGCCGTGGTGTCACCGTACGGCAGCGCATCGAAGCATACAGTGGAGACAATGACCGGCTTACCCTCGAATACAGCCTGCCGTTGGAGCGAACGTCCGCGTTGCGCTCGGCGCTGCGCGCCTTCGAGGGCGAGACCGAGAGCGCGGAGATGACCGTACAGGTTACCTACGATCCACCTGTGGCCCCGACCGATCAAGCAATCACGTCCGTGAAGAATGCCCTGAGCGCTCATTCATTGTGGATTAAGCTGCAAGCGAGCGGGTACCACCCCACTAAAGCGTGGAGGAGGGCGATCGTGACAGGAACGGGTCGCATGCGGCATGCTGAAGCTAGTCGTGTCTTGCTCACACGGCCAGGAGCGTACGCCACATGGACCCGTTCACCGTATTTTGCCCGAACCCGGCCTGCCGTGACAAGGGGCAGCAGGGGCGAGGAAACATCGGCATTCATAGTCAAAAGAAACAGCGGTATCGCTGCACGACGTGCGGCAAGACCTTCGCGGCGACGCGCGGGACGGCCCTCTACCGGCTGCACCACCCGGTGGAGGTGATGGTGCTGGTGGTGACGCTGCTGTGCCACGGCTGTCCGACCCAGGCGATCGTGGCCGCCTTCGGGCTGGACGAGCGCACGGTCGCGGCGTGGCTGCACCGGGCAGGAGGCCACGCCGCACGGGTGCATGCGGCGGTGGTGGAGACGGGGCAGGTCGAGCTGGGCCAGGTGCAGGTCGACGAGATCTGCGTGAAGGTGCGCAAGGGGCGCATCTGGCAAGCCATGGCGGTGGCTGTCCCGTCGCGGCTGTGGCTGGGGGGGGACCTCAGTCCGGCGCGCGACGGTGCCCTGGTCACGGCGACGCTGCGACGGGTGGCGGCGTGCGCGGCGCACACGGCCCTGTTGCTGTGCGTCGATGGGTTCGCGGCCTATGTGGGGGCGGTGCGCACCGTGTTTCGGGTGGCCGTGCGCAACGGACGGCCCGGCCGCCCGCGCCTGGTGCTGCCCGAGACCGTGCTGCTGGCCCAAGTGGTCAAAAGCCACCAGGGCCGGCGGTTGGTGGACGTCACGCGGCGGGTCGTCTTCGGCACGGTGGAGGCGGTCGCGGACGCTATCACGGCCACAGGGGGCGGGACGCAGATCAACACGTCCTACATCGAGCGGCTCAACGCGACCTTCCGCGCCGCCTTGGCGCCTCTGACCCGGCGCGGGCGACGCCTGGCCCACGGCACGGTGCTGCTGACCAGCGGGATGTGGCTGGTCGGCACGACCTACAACGTGTGCTGGCCCCACGCGAGCCTCCGCCTCCCTGCCCGTGGGGGACGCAAGTGGCAGGAGCGCACCCCGGCCATGGCCGCCGGCTTGACCGACCACGTCTGGACCATGGAGGAGTTGCTGCGCTACCGCGTCCTCCCCGTGACGGGCGCGCCCACGCCGCACCAGACAGATGAGGGTGGGCGCGCGCGGGCGGCGCGGCGTGGGCGCGTCAAAGCACCTCCTGCGGAGGCTGTCGCCTGACCACGGTTTAGTGGGGCGCTACCGGAAAATCGGCGGGCGTTGCATATGTCACTTGGGGAACAGAACGATAGCGCGGGTTTGTGATGATGGAGCCGTCGGCTTGAACAAAGTGGGCCGGACCGCCAAGCGCATGCAGTTCGGCATATTCCAGCTTGTTGTCGCGCGCACACCAGGCTCCGAACGATAACACATCCTCACCTAGCGTCACCACAAGGTGAACCCACCCAAAAGGGATGACCAACTTATCCCCGGCCCTGACCTGCACAAGATAGGCCCGCGTCACCTCGGGAGTAGACTCCTTCTGCAGATACACGAAACCGCACCCCGTCCAAAAAATCATACACTTCGGAGTACCGCAATCCAACACCACGCTTTTCTGAATGGATGTGCCCTTGGCTGCGCAGGCGTTCTTGTCCGATCGCGCCGTGGTTATAAATGACGGATCCATACAGGAGGCGTTGTGCTTGCAGGGCGTCCCCGTCCTCGTCACGATAGATGTCCATATAGATGCTGTACAGGCGTTCGGGACCTCTGGCCCTAGGATCCTCGAGCATCGGCCGGACTTGGGCTAAAGTTCGTATTTCTGGGGCCGGATGGGCGATTCCCGGCCCGAAGCGGAGAGTCAACTGCTCCTCATTTAAGGTTAGATCTAGGCCGGCAACGGGCTTTAAATCTTTCACGCGTTCCTCACTTCCGTCAACCCGGCGTCGCTCCGACACCATCGACCACTTGTGCGGTGTCGGCAGTATGCTCCCTCCACCATGCCCACCTTGGAATGCTTGGGCGATGTGTCCCGCTAGCAGTCTGTCGGAGAGAAGCTTGTCGACCTCATTTATCGCGTGTGGGAGGGCAAAAACGCGCCTGCAACGCGTGTCTTGGCCTCAAAATGGCCTCCAAGCACACGATCCCTCGGAAAAACACGTTCTCTCCGGCAAACGGCTAGAGGTACTGTACGTCCCCGCCGTCGATCACTAACTCCTGCCCAACGATCGACGGGACCTGACCGCTGACCAATAGTGCCACGACGGTCGCGACCTCGTCGGCTTCAACGAACGCCTGCGCGGGGATACGTGCCCGGCGCTCGGCCAGGGCATCCTCCGGAGAGCGTCCGGTTTGAATCGCACGTTCCTCATTGACACGCATCTGCATCGGCGTCAGTACTACCCCCGGGCAGACTGCATTAACACGGACGCCATGAGGGGCAAGGAGTAGGGCAAGACTGCGCATATACATGACGAGCGCAGCCTTACTTGCGCGATAGGGGATCATGTACGGCGCCGGCTTGTGCGCGTTCGTCGACGCGGTGAAGACAATTGTTCCTGCACCTCGCGCCATCATATCAGGCGCCACGGCTTCAGCCACCCACACAGCACCTAGAAGATTGACATCTAGCGTACGTCGCCAGTCGTCTGGCGTTGCCGCGGTCTCCTCGTACGGGCCATTGACGCCCGCGTTGTACGACACCGCCATGACCGGTCCGACCTCTTGTACGATGCGACGATAGGTCTCCGCCACGGCGACTGGATCACGCACATCGCAGTCGCCTGTCCAAGCCAATGAAACAGGCGATGTCAGGGGAACTCCTGGCTCGTTCGTCAAGGCCACCGTCCACCCATCCGCAGCAAAACGCTTCGCGATCGCGGCCCCAATACCTGCCGCCGCACCGATAACCCAGGCTACTCTTGTCGGTTCCACGACAACCCCTTCCCTTACCACTCTATCGCCCCTATAAAGCCGGTCTTAGGCTGGCCAATCGCGCGAATACAGGTTGCAATCCTTCATACGCCTCGCGGAAAAGTGGTAGCAATGCGGCGAGACGAGAAGCGTGGTCCGGATTGGGCTGCCAGAGATTGCTATAACCATCCACGGCCACGCGCGCCGTCGCGAAGTTGGGTTGTAAGCCGAGCGCGACTGCCGCCGCTACGAAGGCGCCGCGGCTGGTCGCGTCGACCCGTGTGGGCAACTCAGCAACAGGCGTGTCGAAAGCGTTGGCAATAACCTGGCATAAATGGGGCAGGCGAACACCGCCACCGACGAGTGGGACGACCGGCAGTCGCAAGTGTTCCCCGGCGAACACATCGCCGATCACACGCAGATGGAGGGCCACACCCTCGAAGACAGAGCGGCACATATCGACCGCAGTATGCTGTGGGGTGAGTCCGATGAAAGCGCCGCGCGCTGATGGATCCCAATAGGGCGTCCGTTCACCGAGTAAGTACGGTAGAAAGAGCAAATCACCATGTATCGACGGCGTTGCGGCCTGTTCGTTGAGTTGACTGTAGATCTCCGCACCCAGGGCAGGAGTTAGCAGCGTCTGCGCGGACCAGTCAAGGGCCGTTCCCGCCGCTTGCATCGATCCGGTGTGCGTATACAGGTCAGGATCGAGGTGTAAAAAGCTGACGATGCCGCGATCGTGATGGCGGAAGGCCGTGCGGGCTGTAAAGGCCAGCCACGCTGAGGAACCGATGTAGATATACCCATCGCCATCTCCCACCGCGCCAGCGCCTACAGCCGTCGACGGACCGTCACCTCCTCCCAGGATGACCGGGAGGCCGGCCGGGAGACCAATGGTGGACGCCATATCTGCCCGCAGTTCGCCCACGCACGTCGCCGCCGGGACAACAGGCGGCAACTTGTCTACGGCGATGTCCATGGCGTCCGCGATATCCGAGGACCAGCGGCGCTGGGCAAGATCGAACAAACCTGTGCAGGATGCGTTGGAATAATCGGTTGCGACAGCACCTGTGAGATGGTAGGCGATATAATCTTGCGCCTGAAAAAAACTACGGCGGCAAACTCTTGAGGAGGAGGTCTTCGAGGGTGGAGAGGTAGGCCGCAGGGTCGCGCTGGAAGCGGCGTTGGGCACGATGAATGGTGTGGCGATACTGCACGGACTGGCGCA
>JAABUJ010006833.1_pt1 | contig 10854 bp, 15 predicted proteins | sample 5559131 | NCBI WGS metagenome assembly JAABUJ01 (sample SAMN10711875, study PRJNA513366) | rock metagenome | isolation source: Antarctica rocks | place: Antarctica: Victoria Land, Mt New Zealand nord | collected 2016-01-07 | reverse complement strand
GGTGGTCAGGACAGCCATAATGTCGGGAGGCAGGGTAAGCACAGATCGTTCCTTTAGCATGAGGTGGGTCTGTCTTATTCTGCCTCTTCTTCCCTCACCACTACCCCAAATGGCCAAAGTCTAGGCCAGTAGCGCAGGGGAGGGGAGTGATGCCCTCAGTTGTCACCGCTCTTGCTCTCTGCCGGACTCGGCCGCGATGTCCTCACGGTCGTGGGGTCCAGGACAGGGAGAAACCGCCAGCACTCGCGTGCCGGCGGCTCGTGCCACGAAGGGTTGGCGTTTGTCGACTAGGAGGCGAGAACCTTCCCCGTCGCGTGAGTCCGCACTTCCCCGACGATGACCCGAGGGGCGGTCGGCAGAAGTGTGCTGAGATGCTCGTTGACCCAGTTCGTCGCGAGTGTATTGAACTTCTCGCCATCCGAGCGGTTGGCGAAGAGGCTCGTTGAGGTCACGACACCATTGCCGTTCTCACTGCACGTGTACTCTCGGAAACCCGGTGCTTTGCTGATGAGCGGCACAAAGTCCTTCTCATCCTGCAGAAGAATCTCTGCGACAGAGTGCTGGTTGGTCTGATATTCACGAATGGTCTGATACATAAAGACCTCCACAGGTCATTCCAACAAGATCGGAGAGTCCACCGATAAAAGCACGGACTGCTATAAGCAACAACATAACCCGATCCACAATGAGCCACAGCTATCAACGATTCACCGGTATATCGGTATACATCGTGATACCTATAATCTTCATCATGAAGACGTTCCGCTTGCAATGTCACCTTATCAGGCGCCTTTCCATTATCCAAATCATCTGAAAATACGTTTTTGCAAGAGTAGAAATAGCATTTGGACGCATCTATCTATGTTTATAGGAATGTATTTTTCGTACTACTGTAGCTATATGCCGCAGGACCTTCTCCTATGCGAATGCCCGCCCAATCGTGTCAAGGAGCCGTATCTGAGGCTGAGACTGGCAGTGCAGTCGGGAGCACGGGCCTTCTACAGTGGTCGTGCTAGCGTCAATGGAGCAAGAGACCAAGCCCCAACGGGCTACTGGTGAACCCGAATTCGTTGTGAGTCGGATTACGCTGTCTTACACGGCACTCTGTATCCCTCTCAGGTGGTTTGGTCAGTCTTGCGACCCGGACCTTGAAGGAGGTCGAGATGTCGTCGATCCTGATCAAGTACGGAGGCGGAGCGCTGGTGGAACGCATACGGCGCGTCCTGCGTGGCATCGCAGGATGGGGCGCACGGAAGAGCCCCGGTCGACTGGAGTCTCGTTAGGGCGAGATCGATTCGAAGAGCGATGACGGTCACGCCGAAGTGGAGGTCCGCATGGTACTCGAACGCCGCGACGTGTTGAGCAGATATGTGTTGCTCAGCGAGGCGATGGAGTTGCAGGGCGAGGGCACTGACACGACCGTGACCGGTGTCCAGTGGAGCAGCTTCCCACCGATGGACGTCATCGTGACCGATACCGATGTGCTGGTTCAGATGGGGCTGCCGGGCGGCAATTCGGACAATCTCAGCATCGCAGTGACCGGAGACACACTGGTCATCAGTGGTGCCGTGGAGCGTCAACCATCGGGTGCGACAGCGGGAGCCTACCGCCAGCAGGAAATCTGGCAGGGTCCCTTCCAGCGGTCGGTAAGGCTACCGGCGCAGGTCGATTCCAGCGAACCGGAGGCCTCGTTCGTGAATGGCATTTTCGCTCTTCGTCTACCCAAGGCAGATGCTGAGGAACGACACGCGATTCGCACAGTCGCACTGTCGCAGTCCCTCGGCAGGGATACCGTACACAGAGTAAGGAACGGTGAACGCATGGACACCGGGGACACGCCACCATATCGAGATGCACTTCAGTATGAGCCCAGTGCGTTAGCGCAGACCGGAAGGTGGTCATGAGCATTGGGTACGACTTCACGATCGTCCAGGCGGCACAGGAACTGAGAGTTTTCCCAGATCAGATCGAACTATGGCTGGAGACGGGCATGTTGCCCGATGCCTATGTCCTCACTCAGGTTGGCGAGATTCGAATTCCACGTGCCGGCGTGGAGACGCTTAAGCCCGGTCGACACGACCGATCGTTCGCCTATCAGGCAGAGCAGGCGAAGGCACGCTTCGTGGCGAGGACGGGAGCAACCCGCTTATAACGCCTATCCCGTGAGCGGTTATCCGTGAGCCCGGCACGCACCCTTGTCCGTGTTGATGGGGTAGATGCACTTTTACTGGCGGCGATCACGTTCTCGATAGAGCGCAGCGTCCGCGCGTCCCACCAGATCGTGCAGTGACTCGTTTTGTTGGAAGTCGGCGATGCCGACGGACACTGACCCCTGGTCGGGGTGTTCTGCCAGAGCGGTGTTGACGGATGTGAACCTTTTCGTCGCTTCAGCGAGGCTGAGACCCGGAAGGACGCAGAGGAACTCGTCACCTCCATAGCGAATGATCACATCATAGGGACGGAGCTTTCCGCGCAGGGTGTCCGCCACTCCACGTAGCATTCGGTCACCAGCAGCATGCCCTCGTTGATCGCTTTGAGGCCGTCGACATCGATGAACGCCAGTACCAGCGGCTGCTGGGTCCGCTTTGCCCGGGCGATCTCGCGTGCGAGCTCCACGAACCCTGGACCACGAAGGTAGACGCCAGTGACCTCATCAACGAGTGCGTGGTTGCGGTCCGTCGCGGATGCCGTGCGATCTGACAGTGCGCTGTCGCGATCAGTTCCAGCGTCAGTCCGTTCGCCGGCCCCTGCCGTACGATCTGTCTGTGCACTGCCGCGGTCGAGCTCAGCGTCAGTCCGTTCGCCCGCTCCTGCCGCACGATCGTGCGACGCTCGTCTCCGGTCAGAGGCAGCATCTCGCCGAGCGAGTGATGGGCGACTCAGCGTGTCGCTCATGATGTCCGCACTGCCCCTCGCCTCAGCCTGTTCGGCCAACTGGTCTAGCCGTTCGGCCAACTGGTCCCAGCGTTCGGCTACCTGATCGCGTAGATGGGCGACCCGATCTCGTTGACCACCGGCGCGATCCCGTTCCTGACCAGCATGGTCGCGCTCTTCACCAGCTAGGTCCCGCTCCTCAGCGGCCCCTCCCGGATCGTTCGAGCACATACGTGTCCCCTTGACCAGACTGAGCGCCGTCCAGCACAGTCACAACCAGCGCTGAACACATCGATGACGGCTGATCTGCACGAAGCGTTCCATGCTTTGTATTTGACTGTCCCGTTGCAACACCGATAGGACTCCGCTCACATGATATTCGCCTTGTTGGTCGTAGGCATCTGTCGTCAGTATCGTCCCTGGTAGCGCTCCACGTCCGGTCGTTCCACAGAGGACCAGAACTCGTCGATGAAGAGGGCTTTCGCTCCTGCCTCCAGGAGGTTGCGCGACACGCTGCCACGGAATCCGGCGATCACCACCTGGGTGCTGTAATCGGCCACAACCGCCTGGATCGCGTCGGCAAAATCCCCGTCTCCGGCTGAGAGTACGAGCCGATCGTAGCCGGGTGCGAGTCGCAGGAGGAGGGTCGCGAGCCCCACGTCGACCCCCTTCTGCACCTCGCGAGAATAGCTCTGTCCATAGTGCTCACAGGCGCCGTGTATCTGTTTCGTGGTGTACAGCCGCACCTGCATCCCGGGTCCGGCGGGTGGCATGTGCTGGAGCCATTCGTGAAATCGATCCTGAGCGGCATCGCCATGGGTGCTGACCGTATTGAGAAAGTAGCTCTCGCGAAATGGTCCACCCGAGCGTCGCTCCAGTTCGCTCTTCAGCTCCATGTAATCAAAGATGCCAGGAGCGGCTTTAAGCAGGTACGCTCCGTCAATGACCCAGGCCTGTTCCATGCCGTTACTCCCAGGGTCGCTTTACGTTTTTGGCGCACGCACTCTCGGATTGTGGTGGTGCCGCGAGAACCTGTACTGGCTCGGCTCCTGTGCACAAAGTATGGCCGGGGCCAGAGCATAGACCGAACTTTACGATGTGACGAGGGTGGCGAGATGAACCGCTGGAGCAATGGAATAGAGGTGCAGCTTCTGGTGACCAGCACGGTCACGTCCAACCAGGTACTCTTCAACCTCCCGATCACCGACTGGACCATCAAGCGCATCCGCGGTAATGACTACTGTGCTTTCCGCCATCGATTAGACGAGCTGCGCCCCTTGATCGCCCGTGCGCTTCGCGAGTCCAGCGCCTACGCCATAGCGCTACCACGCTGCCAAGACTAGGCCCTAAGCCGCGGGAGCCACGTAGGCGTTTTGTCCGCAATGTACGAAACAACCGCCGTCCACTTTTGTACCTAATGTACCAAGCAGACGTGCCCGTTTTGTACGCTTTGTACGGAGCAGGCGCGTCCGCTTTTGTCCGCTTTGTCCCAACCAAGCACGTGCCCGTTTTGTATGCAATGTATGAAACAAGCGCGTGCGCTTTTGTACCAATTGTCCGCGCCTACCGTCGGCATTTTGTCTGCAATGTCCTAAGCAGATTCAGCTTCTCGTGCTCAATAATGCCATCGAGTTGCCACGCTGTCACGACTAAGCCGCGGGGGCGGGGTCGGTCACTGTCTGACGTTGCTTCTGGACGGCGCGCACCCAGGCGCAACCTACGCCGAGCTGTGCGGCTATCGCTTTCGCCGGCACCCCCTGATCGAGCAGCCTCGCCGCAATACGGCGCCGCTCCTCATCTCGCCTCGGGTTTTTTGTCCATTCCCCCGTTCCGCTCATCGCTCTTTCCCCCGTCCTACTCCTCGGTCCGGTGAAGTGCCTCGGCCGCTTCACGCTCTTTGATCTCAGCGGCCATCTTCACGATCGAGTGCTCAACGCGGCTATCTCAGCGGCAACGTCGCCTCATCTGGGGTGCGTAGGCGAATGTAGCCGTGCACGCGGGGGAAGTAACGGTCGTAGAGGGCCACGAATTGCGAGGGATCGTCGCGCGCGGCCGTCACAAGATCGTCGTCCGAGCGAACCTCTAGCGAGTCCTCGGTTCCGATTCCTCGAACGGGCACTGCGTCCGCCAGTGCTCTCATATCCATTCCTGCTTCATGCGTCTCGGTGTCCTCTCTCGGGACAGCGCCACGTTCGCGCGTCCCGTCCGTGCTTTGCAGGCGTCCTGCCATTCTGTCTGACGCAGAATCGGCCGAAGTGTTACAGGGCATCGACCTTGTTCGTTGTTCCTGCGGGACAGTTGGCGGCCGCTCAGCAACTAGTCGCCAGGTGAGAGGGAGGTTGATCGATCGTCCCCGATTGCAAGGAAGTTCCTGTATCTCTTACCTGTAGCGACGTCGCTGTGGACAGCCCTACGACTACTGCTCCTGAAAGAGCTTCCCTCGCAGCGGCCGCTCGTGCAGACGTCGCCCAGCAGGAGATCTCCCACGGCCACATCGACGAAGGTCGTCCTCGAGGAGATCAACGCCGCTGAGTGTGAGGGAGTGGCCTGATGCCCGCCCTCACCGACGCCCAAGCGCTCGCCCAGGCGTCTGCTGCGCGCTCCCGAATGGGGCAGTGCGTGCGACTACCGGTGTTTTGACGGACGGCGAATCAGGCTCTGGACATAATCTCGACTCGTGCCACCTGGTGCTCGCCAATTGGCAACACTGCATGTCCTGCCCGGATGGCGACTACTCGGTAATACACACCGGGTGGAAAAAGGCACGAAGCGTTGGGTGGACAATCAGGGATGATGCCCTGCTCAATGACGGAAAAGTAGCGCCAGTCAAGCCGACGCAGTGATAGCCGCTTCTGGTGGACGTAGATATACAGCAATAGCTGTCGCTGTAGTACTAGGTCAATGAAGGTCAGATGTCGGCGACGGTCAGTTGCGGAAGTTCCGTACCGCCCGACTCCACAGCAACGGCTCGACGCACCAGAAGCAGCACCGCGCGACACAGCCTGGCGAGATCTGCATCTGTGAGTCGGACGCCGCTATTGCTCACCTTTCGCGCCTCCGTCGGGTGCCTCCCATTCGCCAGCTTCGACACTTCCTCCAGCAGGGAGCGGCTGACGTTGAGCCGGTCCGCGGCCTTCCGAAGGTCACCCTGACCATAGCTTTCCTCCAAGTCGGTGAACAAATCGTAGGCGGCGACCGTGACTTTGGCCCGTCCGCGACGGAGGTCACGCCACCGCTGTAGCAGAGCGTCGACCTGTACGCTGTGTTGGTACACACCTGTTGGCAGGGGGAGCAACGTGCTCGGCGAGATGTCGAGCGAGCCGGCGAAGCTCAACGCTGCGGAGGCGGATACCTGCCGACGCCTGGTGGTGATCGGTCCGGTCTCTTCGTCGATGGAGCGTGATTCGCTGAGTCGGAACTTGACGGGCTGGCCGTGGTCGAGCTCCAGGTCATAAGCCCACGATTGGAGACGTGGAGCGAGGGATTCATCCGCCTCGCCCTCTGTGGCGAAGGTCCGCCGCGGACGAGCCGTCATCGTCGTCCCGTCGATGACGCAGTCGAAGTCGCCGATCTGGAGCTCCTGGTGAGCGGAGTGGATCCGGGCGTCTTGCGCCTCCCACTCGACCGCATACACGAGCTGTTCAACCCGTGCCGGCATCAGGAGCCGGGATCGTCGGGGAACATGGCGAGCAGGCTCCGGATGGAATGGACGCTCCTTGCCACCAGATCGCTGGCACCGTCAACATCCGCAGAGCTCTCGGCCAGAATGCCGACCAGGCGAATATCACCGCCGGAACAGGAGTGGCGATTCGGGAGTTTGTCCTCGAGAAGGGCCATGGCCGTGTCGATTACCTCTTGTTCCTGCATGGTCAACCAGCTGGGGTGATCGAAGCGAAACCTGCCGGGACAACACTGGTCGAGGTGGAGCATCAGAGTGGCAAGTACGTGGACGGTCTTCCCGACTGGCTGAAGCCGCCGATCTATCCACTACCCTTTATCTACGAATCGACCGGCACTGAGACGAGATTTACGAATGGATACGACCCTGACGCGCGGAGTCGGCGTGTGTTCGGCTTCCATCGCCCGGAAACGCTCAATGAATGGGCGCGCCAGATCGCAGTCCTCCCCGACGCGCCGACCTTCCGTGCCAGGCTGCGTACCATGCCGCCGCTTGATCCTGCCAACCTGTGGAGCGTACAGGCCGACGCCGTGAGAAATACCGAATATTCGATGGCGCAGGATCGACCTCGCGCACTGATCCAGATGGCGACGGGCGCGGGCAAGACGTTCACCGCGGCGAATCTGTCGTATCGCCTCATTCGGTACGCCGACGCAAAGCGCATCCTCTTCCTTGTAGATCGGTCCAACCTGGGGGAACAGGCAAAGCTGGAGTTCGACAAGTTCGTCATCCAGGAAACGCAGCGCAAGTTCCGAAAAGGTATGACGCTCTTGCTCTCCGAGATGGCGTGATTGGCCCTGACGCGGCCAGTTCGTCCATGGGTATGCCGCTCGGTTTTGCCCGAACCGGTGGTGAAGCGGAGGACTGGGTGCATTCGATGGCATTCGGTGCCTAGCCAATAGTGAAGTTCGCCGTCGCGCTCTTACTCTGGCCCCGGTAACTGCACGTCACCGTGCCGGTCCCGCCGCTGTCCTTCGAGTCCGTATGCCAGGTCCAGCCGACCTTCCCACTGCCGCCAATCGTGTGCGGGGAGCCACTGAATGACACAGGTGATCTGCCGGTCGAGTACACGAGGCTCAGGCGCTCATCAGTGACGAATCCCGGAGTTTAGCGAAGGCGCGGCGCTCGGCAGAAGCGTAGTCCGCGTCCCCCGGCAGCCCCCGTGCTCTTGCCGCCAGATGCCCTCGAATCTCATCCCGGAGGCGGAGACGGATGAACGGGAGAATGAGATCGTGCGCGTCCTGAATGCCTGGGCCGCCAGCCGCCGTGTACGCGGCGACGAATTCCTCCGCTCGATCCACCAGAAGGGCATCCCCCGCTCGGTTCTTGCAAAATTCCCACGTAGACCACGCCACCTCCTGGATCAGCCAATCAACATGGGCGTCGTTCCAGTCAATGATGCCCACAATCTCGCCATCTCGGCACAGAAGGTTTCTGCGGTAATAGTCGCCGTGAATGTGGGCCTTGATGAGCCGCCGAGTTCCCGCCTGAAGCTCGCTAACCAGAGCATCCAGTTCCGGGTCAACAATCTCTTCGGCATCGGGAGGTCGCCACCAGTTGGCGGGAGCCTCCGGTCCCGACCGCGGACGAGTGCCTATGGTGACTGTTAGCAGGTGAGCGTGAAGGCGGGCTAGAAGGCGGGCAGCCTGAAAGCGAAGGTGCCGATCGTCTTTGTCTAAGGTTTCTCCAGCTATAAAAGGAAAGACAGCTACCGGGCTATCCGTACTAACCACGAGTGTACGACCATTGCCTGCGGCGAGCGGCACGACCGTCTCAGGCACCAGGCTCTTTAGATGTCGACTTAGTTGATGCACCCAGACGAGTTCTGGCACTGTACGCCATTGTGGATACTCCATCACGACATACGCCCCTAGTGGCGTGTCGATCCGCCATACCACCGCTTCCTCGCCCCCGTACAGCCTGCTTGTCGTGCATGCCTGCAGCCCGTAGGCATCCTCAATAGCACTCAGCAGTCCCACACCTGGATGTTTCATAGTCCATTCTCAGCCCTGCATGGGGCGTCGCGCGAAAGCGCAATACCGTCTAGCTGGCCGTACGCATCACAGATACCCCACTGCGCAAGGACGCCCAGCGGCACGTTCGTGACCTCGCATACGCGCATTCATCAACTGATGCCCTGTTAGTCTTCCAGCAATCGGGCTTGGCGCAACGTAGTTGTGCCATACCGGTGGCAATCTGCGGCGCTGGCTTCGCCTGTCACGGGCGGTAGCGCCAGCATACGGCTGATGCGTCAGGAGGGACTCTCAGTTCTGTCGTCGAGTTGCTTATCTTGCTCCTTCTTGGCTTCGTCAGCCGCTGTTGACTCATCTATGAGTCGACCTCTCCGTCTCAGGGCTACACCACGGATGCCACGGCGGTGGCCATGTCCACCAACGGGGGCTATACATTCACCAACCGACAAGTTGGACGCGTCTACGACGATCTCGGCCCTCCCGCTGCTCCGCGTTCTAGTGCCCTTGGTGAATGGCGGTCAGGTGAACCGCGGCCACGCGTATGCGAAGGGCCGTCAGGAAGTTGCGCATTAGAACAGGGGACCGTATCACAGGTGCCGTCCCAGGAGGGGCACGGAGGGCCAAAACATGGCTGTCACGCCTTTCTAGCTCGTGATCCATAGATTCCCATAGGGCCAACGACAGCACCGCATTTTTGGAACAAATATTCTTCCAGCGCCTGTGAGCCCGGGTGGGCTGACAGGAATTTTCGATATGCGTCGCGACGGGTACACAGTAAAAGAGGAGGCGGAGTAGGATGCATTTTTGTAGGAGTTGCGGATAGCAAGTGGAGGACGGAATACCCTTCTGTCCCAATTGTGGAGCTAATCAGGGTTCGGACGGAAACACGGAACCGACCAGCACCGGGCACGCCCTGAGGATCGTTGCTCGGCGGCATGGTTCTTGCACCCTCGTTGGTGTAGACGCACACCTGTGTGTCAGGCGGTAGACCAAGGGGGCTTCTCATGGCTATCAACCTTGCTGGTGTCCAAAGCGGGATGGACGTGATCGACTCGACCGGCGACAAGATCGGCACGGTTGCTGATGTTCTCACCCTTACAGCCTTCAGCCAGAATGTACAAAGCGATCCGTATGCGCCGGGAACGGCTGAGTCCACCGGCACGACCGGCTACGGCACTGGAGCGACGGACCAAAACGCGGTGCTGAAAGTCAAAGAAGGCGGCGTTTTGGGGATCGGCGCGAAGGAGCTATACATCCCGGTGGATGCGGTGCAGAACATCACTCCCGGCGAGAGTGTCACCCTCAATTGCGCGAAATCGCAGTGCGAGACGCTCTACGCGGAGAAGCCGAGCTTCCTCGACAACGCATAAGCAGACCAACACTCCATAAGCGAAAGGTCATCAGGTAACCGGTGCCCCTCTTTCTATGACTGTTGTCGATGAAGTTGGGGAGGCCAGCATCATGACACACAAATTAGCGGCGAGCCGGTATCGTGTCCTCATTGGGGACCGGTGTGGGCGTCCTGTGCCATGCGCCTCGTGGGTGACGCACCGCTGGCGCACTTCACTGAACCAGAGACTCTCGTTGGGCCCTCCCCCCCTCCCGGCAGGAAGCATGCCCCGGGGACTGGACGCCGCCGCGGACGTATGGTGGCCGCGGCAGCGACCGGCGCGCAGGGCCAAGGGGTGGCCGGGGCTGGCAGCATCAGACCATATAGCTGACGTCAGACGCGCTCGTGGGCGTACCGGGCAGAACTGCGAGCGGATGTGCGGCAACGGTTGCACGCCTTGTGGTTGCTGCGCAGCGGGTAACGCCGGCTGGGTGAGGTGGCAACCGTCGTCGGCGTGGACTACCGGTCGGTGCAGCGGTGGGTGGCATTGTACCGAGATGGCGGTCTAAAGGAGGTCCGGAGCCATCATGCGGGCGGGTACGGGCAGGAGCCACGCCTTGACGCAATGGCGACAGTCGTCCCAGAGGACGGTGTTCCCGCTCACCATGAGCGTACTGAGTTCTATGGCGGTGGGTAACCGCGTTACCCGAAACTCGCGCCCGGTACGCAGATTTCGCCCATAGATGTCGACGCCGGGTATGCGGCCCGGAAGCCCGCGGCGGCTTTCGAACCAGACAACGGTGTCACCGCTGATTGCAGGTGCCAAACTGGGCTGACGTTACCGGAGATCGCCTTTTCGATTACGTCCTTGCCATAGAAACTGTCTGAAAAGGGGGTGACGAGGTGAGACACTGGAAGTACCACACTCCAGGAGTCTCATATGACCTCGCCTCCCCGTCTCTATCCTACCGACCTCACCGATGCCGAGTGGCAGATTC
>JAABUJ010006832.1_pt1 | contig 10855 bp, 4 predicted proteins | sample 5559131 | NCBI WGS metagenome assembly JAABUJ01 (sample SAMN10711875, study PRJNA513366) | rock metagenome | isolation source: Antarctica rocks | place: Antarctica: Victoria Land, Mt New Zealand nord | collected 2016-01-07 | reverse complement strand
ATCTTTTAAACAGTAATAAGTTCTTACAAGTTAAATATAAATATTTTTTAATTTCTTAATGTTTTCAAGATCATTGAGCAACTTAACAGTTAAAATAATATTTTATAAATAATTTAATATTCTATAATGATTTATGTTATTAAGCTCAAAGTCAAATAACTTTTAGCAGTCTTAATACTTTTAAATGCTCATATTCAGTATATATATGTTTTAAAAAGTCTGCACAGTACTAAAACTGTAAAAATAATACTTTATTGTCATTTTACTTTTAAATTAAATATGAATCATTTAATTCTGAATTGTAACACAGTCAAAATTGATTTGTTACATTATTTTTGCATATATACTTATAAAACAATGATTTTTCAGATTCTATATTATCTTTTAAATACAATATCATTGCTTTCTCTCATTTTACATCATCTAGTTCTCACAGAACATCTAAGAATGCTTTATTTATTAAATTTTTTTTTAAAATTAAATTAATAATTAATCAAATCTAATACAACAATTTAAGCTTTAAATCAATATTAAATGTTAAGATCATATTGCTGAAATTTGTTGATTCATTAAATTAGTTATTTAAATAGATGTAATGTATTCTTTAAATATTGTAGATCTTCATGATTCATAATAATAGTTGTAGTATAATCATTTTTAATATAGTATTGTCAAGTTCAAAGTGCATACTTAATGATCAATAACTTCTTTTTATAAACAGAATAATTAAGCTCTGCATTTTGTAACTTTTAATTATTATAAGTAACTAAATAAAGTTTCTCATTCATTTCATTCTGCATCAAAATACAGTTAATTGCTCATTTGAAAGTGTCTGTTTTAATAGTAAATGATTTGTGTACAATTACTTAAATAAGTATTAATTTAAATATAAATGCATTCTTAAGCTGTTGAAAAACACTGTTACATAATATATTTTAGACAATGAATCAATTCTTCTTTATATATAACTCAACATTGTTCTTCTTAAATAAATTTAATAGTAATGCTGCAATTCATGTAAATTCTTATACAAATCATCAGTAATACAAAGTCAATTTAAGAAACTATTATACATAATGTGCTGTCTTTAAGACAGATTAATTCTTAATGACTGATATCTTGATAAAGATCAGTCATAGTGTGTCTTGCTTTATAATATATTTATAAAACTTAAGAATTTTCATCTCAACAGTACACTTATTAGACTTAGCATATAGCTTATGTTTCTTTAAGATATCAAGAATAATTCATAAGTGTTTTTAATGATCTGAAATTGAGTCAGAAAAGATCAGTATGTTATTAAGATATATTAGATAGAATTTGTTAAGTAAGTTTTATAATATAAAGTTCATTATTAATTGAAATGTTGTCAAAGCATTACATAACTTAAAGAGCATAGCTGTAAACTTATATTTGCTGTAATGAGTATTGAAGACAGTCATTTTCATATTATTTTTAACTATACAAACTTAATAATAACTCAAAGTAAGATTAAGCTTAATTAAATATCAGACTTTGCTGATTCAATCTAGATATTTTTAAATTTAAAGAAGTGAATATTTATTTTTAACAGTAATGTTATTTAATGCTTTATAATCAATATATATTCATCATATATTTTTCTTCTTTTTAATAAACAGAATCAAGAAATCTTATAAATTTCTAGATTTACAAATTAAATCTTTATTTAATAATTTTGCTATCTGTTTAGTCTGTTTGTTCAGCTATAGCTGTGATAGAGAATAAGTATTTATGTTGATGAACTTAATGTTGTTAGTGTTAATGCTATGTTTAAATATTTATTTAGATAATAATTCATTTAATAAAGTCAATTTAAATATGAATCAAAACTCTTTAATAACAATTCATAATTATTTATCTATAACAGTTAACAGTTCAGCTTCTGACTTCTTTGAATTTTATTAAATTACTAATAAGTATTTAATAATTCTGTGCTTTCAAAGTATTTTTATAGCTGCACACTCTTTAATCAAATTCAATGTTAACTCATTTACAGCTCATTGTTACATATTTAAAAATAGATAATAATGTTTTCATTGTCAATTCTAAATCATCATACAGTTTGTAGCTCAATCAATCTGAGAATTAGTAACTTTTAATTAAATTAATCTTAAAATAAGATTATATTCTTAAAGATTCACAATTTATGCTTTTAATCATTGTTAAAAGCTATTTATCTTAAGATAAAAAATCAGCTTTACAGTTAATTAAATGATCTGTTTATTTAGTAAGAATATCTTAAGCAGTTTAATTTTATATTGATTATTAATTAATATTTAATTGATAACTATTAAGAAGATATATATTTAATTTATATTTAAATCAATTAATACTTTCACATTTATCTTGTTCAGTCTGTCTTAAATGTGATCTGCAAGAATATATAAATTTAAATTGAGAATGTTGATTTAATTAAAGATTATACTTAATAATAAGAGTTTTAGATCATTTAATGTAAATACTTTACTTAAATCATTATCAGATTAAATAGAAGCTTCTGTTAACTTGTTTATAAACATTTCTATATTTATAAATAATTTTAATTTTTCAAATCATTTAAATCAACTTCAACAATCTTTAGCTTCTTCTTATCTTTACTTTTTTTCTTATTTTTATTTTTATTCTTATCTTTATTCTTATCTTTATTCTTATCAGTGTTCTTGTTGTCTCAGCAGTCTTTAGCTATATATAAGAACTTTTTATAATGAAAATACACTTTATTCTTTTTACATCAGATTCAATAAGCTTTCATATTCAACTTATTTAATTTAGACATAATTAATCTTTTATAACTTTGAGACTGATCTTAAGAATTGTTTAATGAGTTATTATGATTTAAATTTAAGTTATTAAAGACATTAAGATAATTTTCATTATATATTTCTTAAAGATTTTGCTTAATTTGATTAGCTTATTAAATTAATTTATTAAAGATAGTTACTTCAGTCTCTAAATACTTTTAGAGTTTAAATTAAATCTTTTGCTTTAAATCTTAAATAAACTGCTATTTCTGTTCATATTTAACTGATATAGACTAAAAAAGTTATACAATTTTTGTAAACTTTACTTTATATTGTTAAACTGATTTTATTTGTTTCAGTGTCTCATAACAATGACATTAATGTTTTATTTCATTAACATTTTTAAAGATCAGTAAAAATACTAAAAAGAAGTTGTTTATATTTTAAGATTTAATATTTAATGAATTTTCTTTAATTTAAAGTCATTTTTCTTTTTAAAGTCATCATACTTTAACAGTATCTTTTAAATAACTAATTATAACAGTAATCTTTACTTCATCATTTAGAAGTCAGTTCATCAACATTTTGTAAAATTGAAAATAAATTTTTATTTTAAGAATTTACATCTTTGCAGCATTCACTTTTCAATTATTTTTATAAATAAATGATATCTTCATCTTCAGAGAATTCTTAAACATCATTATAAAGAAAAATATTATTACATTAAATATTTCTTAAGTTTCTGAAGCTGCATTAAATAGAGATGTGATCTTATGCATAAAGTTAGAAATTAATTAATTAATATTAATATTTCTTAATTAAATCTGAAAAAATGCAATTTAACTTATCATTATCTTATAATTAGCTTAAAAAGCTATTTTTGACACTTTTAACTGATTAATAATAGTAAATTTATTTATTATTATAGAAATAGAATTAAGCTTTATACTGAGAGATTGTAAATAATTAAAAACATTAATTATGTTGAGAAGTGATGTTCTAGCTGCTTCTATAAAGCAAAGTAGAACTAGTGTGAACTCATAAGTCTCTTATCTATAAGAGGCTGATGAGTAAGATATGTAACAATGTGAGACACTACATTATGATAGCTATTTGATGAAGTTTTAATGTTAAGATCTTGTATTGATGAAGATTAACAATTAAGAAACTTAAAAGATTTGTATGCAAAGACTGTCTATATAGTACTTTGCTTATTAATTATTGTGTAAGAAGTTCAGCTATGATTCAGTATGAATGTATAATGATATTATAACAATTGTCTTCTCTTTTATGTACTGATTCTTCAGCACATTAATATATCATCAGCATTATAGATATGTTGTGATTCTGTGAAATCAAATCAGTAAGATATAAATAATAATTTACTTAACATTCTTATATATTTTGCTTGTTGTCTATCTCAGCTAGACTGATGATCTTATGCAATATCTTAAGTTTGTCACATTTAGATAGCTGATGATTCAGCTTTGTTTAATGATGAATAATATGCAAAATATAAGTGAAATTAACTTTTCTTTATTTTTAAATTAGTTAAATCAATGATCTCTTTGTTCAATCACAATATATAAAAGATTCTTTCTCATATGCAACTTACACTTGTTTTATCTTCAACATCTTAATATATCAAAGTCATAGCAACTTCATATCTTTGAATGATGCTTTTCTCTTGTAACACTGTATAAATGACATGATAGTGAAAGTGTAGCAACATTAACATTATAATTATTAAGAAAAATAAGAAAGATGTTCTCTCTGCTATATCTTTCATTAAAAATTCAGCAAGATTGTCAGTGATTTCTGTATGTATAATATTTAAGACATTAACACATTTTAACAATGTTGCAGTCTAAGAAATGTGCACATATAAGTATAAAGAAACACAACAAGAAATCTTTAAGTTCTTATTGCTCTCATCATTAGATGCTGTTCATCAACACAATCTTAAACATTAACAAGTTAACAAACTTATCAGAGTCAGTTCTGAAAGTCAAGTCTGTAAGAGCTAAGTCAGTAAAGAATATAACAAGTATTGTAAATAATATTATTGACATACTTGCTCTGCTGAAATGAAATGCAGAAACAGAACACAACAAAAAAGAATACTGAGCATAAGAAATGTAAGTGTCTTAAGACAAACTCATTGACAAAATGCTTACATAATAATGATGAGATATACATTTTAAATAATGTTGTTGCACAGAAAAGACAACAGCAGAGACTCTGCTGCTGTATATAAACACAGTTATATTTATTCACTCTTTTTAACAATGAAATGTCATCTTTTTATGCTTTATCTTCACTTTCTTAAGCTGTAGATGAGTCATTATTGACAAATTTAATTGAAAATGCTTACTTAATGACTATCACTGTACTATTAATAACACAGAATACTGTCTCTGAGACATAATTGATTTGCAAGAAACTTATTATTTAGAAGAGTGCTGAGTCTAAAATTGTAATTAATGAATATCTTTCTGCTCTGCATTATACATTACATTTCTCTTTTATAGTAACATCATCATACACATTACATCTCAATTCTGTTTTTGCCTCAGCTCTCAAGAGTGTTGTCACTTCACAACATTATACTCTCAGCAATTTTTCTACTCTCTTATTTGCTCATATTGACATCATCTTGATGTCACATCATAATTATTACATCAACAACAAATTAAATTCTTTTTGTTGTCTCTGCTATTCAAAACATATCAGTGACAACATTAATCAGTACAACATTGTTAAAAATTATAATTATAATTATTGCAAGACACTCTAAAAGCTGTGTAACTCAGTTTGACAGAAAGTTTCTTATCATTTTATAATACATTAATGATAACAGATCTCTGTGTTCTTTAACTGCTGAGTTAACAACTTATATATGTTTATTAATTATATTATTATCATAACAATTAATAATGTTCATCAGTCTTGACTTCAGTGTCATCTTGATTATATATAGACATCATTTATTAAATATATCATCATCTACATTATTTATGTTGCTGAGCATCACAATAATCATTGTAAGTCTGCAGAGATTTATAATCTGTTATTACTTATAATTTAAGAGCAGTGAGCAGTCACTATAATGTAAATATTTATGTTAAATATCTTTCACTTTATAATTTGTTCTCTTAGTTTTCTTGTGCTTTGCTGTCATCATCATGTTGTTTACTTCACTTTAAGTACAGACTTTTTTTTCTTTAATTGAGTAACAACATCTTAAAAAGCTTTCATAACTCAATGCTGTGACTCAGTTACTTTAACAGTGACTATAACATTAATAAATAGTTACTGTTCTTATCTTCTGCTTCTGATAGCAATGCAGATGCAGAAATAACAAAGTAATTTAATAATATTTTGCTGATGTATTAATTGTATTTTAACTTTGCTTCTTCTAGATAATACTATATAGAATATTTTTAATAAAAGTTTTTAATTTTTTAAATCTCATTTACACTTCTGCTTTTTCTCTGTTCTTACATCATATTTTTGTTGCAACACTTTTACATTTCTTATATTCTTTACTTAAAGTCACTCATTATATTCTGTTAAATACTTTATTTACTTAACTTCATATTACAACTGTTTTCTTCTTCATCTCTTATTTAAGATCTCTTCAATCTTGTATTCTTTCTCATCATTTATGAGATTCAGAGAGAGCAGTTCTGACAAAGAATTATTGTTTAAATGACATTTATAAAACTTTAAATATAAGACATAGAATATATTATGAATTCTGTAATGAGTAGACAGAGTCAGTCAGTATATTTATTTATTAATAAGATTAATAATTTAAAAAGACTTAATAAATTTATATAACAATTTCTTGCTTAATCTGTGTTGCTTTAAGTTCTTAATGAACAATAGCATCAGATTGTCAATGTTGTAGCTTTTTTAAATATGATTTTTGTCAAAGTACTTAACTTGCACTTTTACAGTGACTTATTATTACTTTATCATTTTAACACAGATTTTCTTCATTTACTGTGCTCAATCTTTTGCTGCTGACATCTCTTCTTCATAAATGTTATTCTTAATGTATTGAGCAATTCTTAAGTAATAGCTCATTAATGTCTTAAATAGTATTTAATTAATTGTTATATGTTTTCTGTTTGCATATACAAACTCTATCATTAACAGAAAGAACACTCAGTCATTTTGTTCTTTACAATAATAATAATGTAAATAATGTTTTAAAGTTTAATTCTGTCTTTTAATTTAATCATCAATTTATAAGTAAAAGACAGTGCTTAGTCTTCACTTCATTTAAAGATGATAACAGAATTTAAATCAATATATATTGATAAAAATTAATTCTCAGTTTAAAACAATATTTCTGAGTTCTTCATAATGATATATGATCTGTTCAATATATATATTAGCTAACTTGATTGCAGTAAATTTTTTAGTAACAGAAATATATTGAGTTATTTTTGTAAAATGATTTACAATTATCAATATAAAGTTATAAACATTAGCTTCTTATCTGCTAGACAGTAAGTCAGTGATTATGTTTATTGTTATTTTCTTTTATAATTAAGTAGATAATGACAATGACTGTAATTTATCATATAAGTAATGTCTTAATACTTAAATTCTTAAACATACAGCATATAAAGCAACATATTCTTAAACATCATTTATTATATTGACTTAATAATACTTTCTAAATAACAAATTAATTATTCTATCTATTTTATAATGTTCTGCTAGAACATCATCATGATATAGCTTCATAAGCTTATTTTTAAAAGCTTTATTAGATAATATGTATATCTTATTTTTGTAACAAAGTAATTCAGTAAAATTAAACATTCATAAACTGTCATTAGTGTCTTAATGACTGCAATTACTTTATAATTTTAAACTTTATTACATCTTTACTGTTAAAACATCAGTGTTCTGCAAGAGATGAACAAGTTCAAGAAAGAATGATTACTTTTTATTATGTATCATTTTGCTTTTAATCACTTTCTGAATCAATATACATAAAATGAACTATTTACAATCAGTAATTTCAGCAACAAAGTTAAGCAGCTTTTCTGTTATGTTGTATATAGATAAACTAAATATATAGTTATCATTCTTCAATTCATTCTTAAATGAAGACTCTCTAAATCTCTCATTGACTTGTTCTTAACAGTTATGATCTTCAGTCTAAATATTTAGTCAATATTCTTTTAATAAAATGATTAACATAATTTGCAAATTTAAGCTTTAAGCATTAATCTAATTAACTAAAGCAGTAATGCTTAATTCTAATTCTTAAGATAATGTAATTAGCTTTCATTACAATGTTGACAGCAATCTGTTTATATTATTTTTAACTTTGTAGTCAAAGCATCTCAACAGCACATTAATGAGATTTGTCTTTTCTAATTAATGTGTAATTATAAAATCATAAGCAGCTAACTTCATAACTTAGTGTGCTTGTCTTCTATTTAATGATTTTACATTCATAAATTCTTATAGATTATTGTAATTCATGAATATCTCAATGAGATAATGACTATTCTTAAGATAATGTCATCAGTGTTTAAATGTCTTTATGATTGTCAATAATTCTTGATTATGAATTTCATAGTGTATTTTAATTAAGTTTAACTTTCTTAATAAGAAGACAATAGAATGTCATTGAGCATCTGTCTAAAGCTGTAAATAAATATTTATTAACTTAACTATTAAGACATCAGTTTTGATCTGAGCTCTTAGCTCTGAGTTAAAGTGTGTTAAAATAGATATTTATATAAAGATATTGTGAAGTTTACAAAATGCTTGCACTGTCATTTATAATTATTCAAAGACATCTATCTTCTTGTCATTCTTGCTGTCTTTTAACAGATCAGTTAAAGAAGCAGTGATTTTAAAATAGCTCTGTATAAAGTGATGATAAAAGTTTGCAAACTTTAGAAATATTTGTATTTTACAGTAACTTCTAGATACTGATCATTTCTTTATGATTTCAATTCATTGTTGATTCATCAAAACATCAGTAGTGAAGATGATGAACTTAAGAAATTTTATCTATATAGTATAAAAAGTACACTTCTTTAAATTTACATACAGTTTAAACTGTTAAAGTCACTTTAGAATTTGTTTTACATGACTTTGATATTCTTTTAGAAAACTAAAATAGATCAAAATATCATTTAAATATATTACATAAAAGACATTAATTAATTCAGTCAATGCTCAGTTAATATAGACTTGAGAAGTTACTGAGACATTAATCAGTTTAAATGATATAATTATGTACTTAAAATAACTATAATATATATAAAACACAGTCTTTTACTTATTGTCTTTCTTAATTCTAATGCAGTAATAAGCATTCTTAAGATCTAGTTTAATGAACATCTTAACTTTACTTAAATGATTAAGTATCTCATTAATCAGTAACAGAGAGTGACAGTTCTTAATAGTAATTTTGTTAAGATCTTTGTAGTTAACATATAGATGTAAGTTTTCTTCATTTTTTAAAATAAACAGAATTGATGCTTCTGCAGAGCTGACAAAATGTTGTATTTATTTCTTTATTAAAATGTTATTTAAATATTCTTTAAGCACTTATAGCTCTGTTTTCAACAAATTGTAAAGTAAATCATAAAGTAATTTATGTCTCTCTGTCTTTATAACATAATTATGATCTTAATAAAATAATAACTTGTCAACATTCTCTTCAGAGAACACATCTGTGTATTTGTTGTATTATTAAAATAGTATTGACATTTTATCAACAACATGTATAACAATTGTTGATGAGTCTAACTCAGGCATCATCAATAATGTATAAACAGTAAATTAATTTTAAATGTTATTAATAAACACTTCAGACTCATCAATAATTAAAGACATCTGTTTTATCTTATAATGTTATGTGTGCAAGTCATAATCAATATGAATGTGTTGTTGTTTCAAATCTAAGAAATTAAAGATGAGTTTAGATTCATTCTTATTTAAGATATAAAACAACTGCTCTTTAGTTTGCTTTTGTTCTTAACTGTTAGTGAGTTTATACTTTATTAAATACACATCATAACAGTAAATATGTTGTTCTTTTAGAAGCTCTGATCTCAGAAGTTTTACATTAATTTATGTTAATTAATGAGTAACAGTATATCACTAAGACATTATATTAATCTTTGCTGCAGTGTTTAACAGTACACTGATAAAGACTTAATTAAATTCAATTTAAATTTAATCTTTCATTATAATGCTAGATTTCTTTATGACTTTTAATCTAATTTTCATCACTAAAGTACAGTCAATGAAGCTCTGTCTTTTTTTATCTTGATTACATTAATCTTAATGTAATTAAGATTTTTCAGAGAACTTCTGTAGTTCTTTGTGAAATGACTTAATCTTTCACAGTTATAGTAATCATTCTTTTTGACATCAGTTTCAAAATGAGATTTATCTGCATTGTTATGATAACTTAATTTTATAATCTCAGAATTAAGATAATTATTCTGCTGTGACTTTGCTGTCTGAATAAAAGAGTGTAAACAGTACTCATAAATTTTCTTAATAATGTAACTCTAAACTGTGCAATTGTCTACAGATCACTGATTAATCTTTAATTTAACAGTCAGAACTATTAGATTTTCTTTTGTCTTTAAGAAATCTTAATAGTTGATTAAAGCTGCTTAAATCTTCAATTAAAGTTTTATAAAGAAATAATTTATTCTCTGTTTCTTCATATAACTTAAAAGCTGATCTTTCAGCATGTTAAAATATGTTGTAAAAGCTTAAACTAATTAAATAGATTTCTATATGACTTTTAAGTATTTCTGTACTGTATTAAGCTCACAATTCACTGAGTTCTCAATGAGGTTGAGCAGAAACTTTAAAAAGAATATTTATAATTTATTATTTATAAGTTTATTTTCATTAATGTGATAAAATCATGCATCTCAAGGTTCTTCTGCTAAGAACTGCATAGCAAAGAGAATTTTATCATAATTATTAAAGAAGTTTTCAGAAATTAAGTGAAATGTCATTACAGCATTGCATATAAATTTAGTATGTTTATGAATAAACTTTTCATTATATATGAACAAGTTCTTCAG
>JAABUJ010006831.1_pt1 | contig 10855 bp, 10 predicted proteins | sample 5559131 | NCBI WGS metagenome assembly JAABUJ01 (sample SAMN10711875, study PRJNA513366) | rock metagenome | isolation source: Antarctica rocks | place: Antarctica: Victoria Land, Mt New Zealand nord | collected 2016-01-07 | reverse complement strand
ATACCCCAAGGACTGGACGGCCCTCAAGTCCTCGGACTGGCACGAGTTCCGCGACCCCAACGAGGAGTGGGAGCAGACGATCTTCCGCAACAACGCCAACGTTGAGCGGCAGATCGCGGCGAACCTCGAACACGCCAAGAAGGCCGGGGCGTACGCGCTGTGGAACGCGTCGTGGACCAAGGTCGTCGCGCAGCACGTCGGCGCGTGGATGCACATCGAGCAGGGCCTCGGGTTGCACCTGTTCGTGCCTGCGCAGCGCAACGCGCCGACGAACATGCTCAACAACGCCGTCTGCGTGAACTCCATCCACCGCCTGCGCTTCGCCCAGGACCTGGTGCTGTACAACCTGGAGATCGATGACCAGCTGGAGTCCTTCGACGGCTCCGCGCACATCGAGGTCTGGAAGAGCGACCCGGTGTGGCAGGGGATCCGGGCGACGGTCGAGGGACTGACCGGGATCGAGGACTGGGCGAAGGCGGTGCTGCTCACCAACCTGGTGTTCGAGCCGCTTGTCGGCGAGACGTTCCGCAGCGGCTTCGTGCAGCAGCTCGCGGCGCTCAACGGCGACTACGTCACCCCGACGATCATCGGCGCGGGGGAGAACGACTACGTGCGCGACCTGCGCTACACCAAGGCGATGGTCGCGATGCTGGTCGGCGACGCCGAGTACGGCGCAGCCAACGTCGCGACGATCAACGGATGGTTGGACGAGTTCGTGCCGGAGGTGCTGGCGGCGGTCCGGCTGCTCCAGCCGATCTGGTCGCAGCCCACCGAGCGGGTCGTCACCTTTGACACGTCGTTGGGCAATGCGGTCGAGCGCACTCAGGCGCTGCTGACCGAGCTCGGACTCGAGACCAAGGAGCTGCAGGCATGACCACCACCGACACCCCGGCGTTCGGCGCGGCCGACCGGAGCCGCTCTAACGAGTGCGGCGTCACCCTGATGAACAACCAGACCGGCCAGGTCGTCGCCGAGGTGATGTCGCAGAAGGAAGGCGTGATGATCCGGATCCTGCCGGCGATGATCCGTGTCGACGGCAAGAACAAGATCGATTTCGACTACGACGAGCTGTCCGAGGCGACCGGCATCGAGTTCGACGAGTCGGCCTTCGAGGAGGTCATGTCGACGCACTACGGCCGGATGGTCCACCTGGACGACCGTGTGCTGCTGTTCGCGAACCCCGAGGACGCGGCCGAGTACATCGGGTTCGACCTCGTCGAGGTGAGCTGAGCACCTGACCCGTCTGGGGCGGTCCGGCCGTAGCACCACGGATCGGACCGTCCCAGGCGTTCCGCGGCAGGTGCTGGCTCGGAGACAAACAAGGAGAAACTCGCATGGCGAAGGTGTTCCGACTGGGGCCGGCAGCACGCCGGCACCTGGAGACCGGTGTGGACGTGCTGGCCAGTGCGGTCAAGGTGACGCTCGGACCCAAGGGCCGCAACGTCGTGCTGGAGAAGCTGACGGGGCCGCCGACCATCACCAATGATGGCGTGACCATCGCCCGCGAGATCCACCTGTCCGACCCGTTCGACAACATGGGCGCCCAGCTGGTCAAGGAGGTGGCGACCAAGACCAACGAGGTGGCCGGCGACGGCACGACGACGGCGACGGTCCTGGCCCAGGAGATGGTGTCGCGGGGCATGCGGGCGGTCGAGGCCGGGGCCAACCCGGTGCAGCTCAAGCGCGGCATCGAGCAGGCCGTCGAGCTGGTCGGCGCCGAGATCCGCCGGCAGGCCGAGGCCATCACCACCAAGCAGCAGCTCGCGCACGTTGCGGGTATCTCGGCCAACAACGACGCGGCCATCGGCGATGTCATCGCCGAGGCCATGCACCGGGTCGGCCGCGAGGGGATCGTGACGGTCGAGGAGTCCCCGACGGTCGACCTCGAGCTCGACTTCGTCGAGGGGCTGCAGTTCGACCGCGGGTACATCTCGCCGTACATGGTCACCGACCAGGGCCGGATGGAGGCGGTCTACGAGGACGTCTACATCCTGCTGACACCACACAAGATCACGCAGGTCCAGTCGCTGATGCCGCTGCTGGAGAAGGTGATGAAGGCGCGCCGGCCGCTCCTGATCATCGCCGAGAACGTTGACGGCGGCGCACTCGGGATGCTGGTCACCAACACGGTGCACGGGACCTTCTCCTCCGTGGCCGTGACTGCTCCCGGCTTCGGCCACCGCCGGCTCGCCGAGCTCGAGGACATCGCGACCCTCACGGCGGGCCGGGTCGTCACAGCCGACGCCGGACTCACCCTCGAGGAGATGCCGCTCGAGGCGCTCGGCCGCGCCCACCGGGTCACGGTGACCGAGAGCAGCACGACGATCATCGATGGAGCCGGGACGCCCGAGGAGATCAGCAAGCGGATCGCCCAGCTCAAGACCGAGTACGAGCGGTCCGAGCTGGACCGGGACAAGGACCGCATCCAGGACCGTCTCGCCAAGCTCTCTGGCGGCGTCGCCGTCATTCGGGTCGGCGCGGCGACCACCGTCGAGCTGACCGAGAAGCAGCACCGGGTCGACGACGCGCTCTCGGCGACGCGCGCCGCCGTGGAGGAGGGCATCGTCCCTGGTGGCGGGACGGCGCTGGTCCACGCGGCGCACGTTCTGGAGGGGCTGGACAAGACCGGTGACATCGCGATCGGCTTCGCCATCGTGCGGGATTCCCTGGCTGAACCGCTGCGCTGCATCGCCTGGAACGCCGGGTTTGACGGCGACGAGGTCGTGGCGAAGGTGCGGGCGGCCGAGGTCGGCTGGGGGCTCAACGCCCTGACCGGGGAGTACGGGCGGCTGCTCGAGGAGGGCGTCATCGACCCCGCCAAGGTCACGCGCTCAGCCTTGCGCAGCGCCGCCTCCATCGCGGCCCTGGTGCTGACGACCGAAGTGCTGGTCGCCGAGGAGGTCGTGGGACAGGCCGGCGCCATCATGGCGCCCGGCTTCGGCGATCTCGCCGAGGGCATGGTGCGGCCCTCCGGCATCCCGGTGGCGTGAGGCTCGCACCGAGGGCTGCGGCAGCCGCAGCAGCCCCGTTCATCGACGTACGGGCGCACCAGCCCGTCAGGAGTCAGTCGGGGAGTACGCCATGAGCGAGGGCACGAACGCCACGGATGCGCAGGGGTCCGACCAGCCGCCCCCCGCCCCCGAGTGGCTGGCGTCGGAGGACCCGCAGGTGGTGTGGCAGGGCGCCATGGGGGCGCTGGACGAGGCGCTTCAGGGGCTTCACGCCGGTGGCGAGGCGGCTGCGGCGTCCTACGTCGTGCCGCGGGCAGCCGCGGCCTCGGCCGGCTTCGCGTTCCTGGACCGCGAGGGATTCGCGGCCGTGGGGCGGGTGATCCTCGCGCCGCTGGCTGAGGTCACCTACGCCCTGCTCCGAGCCGTCGCTGAAGGCACCGAACAGGACATCGAGGCCGCGACCCTGGGCGTCTGCTGCGCCTTGGACGCCGATCTCGCCGACCTGGCGACCTGAGTCGGCCGCGGACCTCGTGCCGACTCAGCCAGCGTCGCCTCGGGCTGCCAGGTCCAGCCCACTTTTCAGGATCGCGGAAACGGGGTGGTTGCCCGGTTCGGACGGCACCCGTTGGATCAGACCATGGGCCGCTGGGGTCCCTGGACAGTGCTTGGCAGACCGGGAGTTCCTATGAAGAACGGCAAGTTCGTGATGGACGCACACACCGGGTTCTGGGACGCGAGCGCGGAGAACTGCAAGAACAAGTACGGCGAGGTCTTCATCGAGTCCTTCTACGCGTTCCAGACCGGCTTCAACCCGACCGCCGAGCCCAAGTGGACGATGGACTACGAGAAGACCTTCCGGAAGGTCGACCCGGACTGGTACCTCGAGACGATGTTCGTCGAGGGCGACGCCGACATGTCGATCCTGTCCACCCAGGTGCTGGGCGACTTCTACCACACCGGCTTCACGAACCCGGCCCGCAACGCCGAGATGATCAAGCGCGCGCCGGACCGCCTGATCGGTCTGGGCGGGATCGACCCGCGGGCACCAGATGCCCTCGAGCAGGTCGACAAGCAGGTCGAGATGGGCATGAAGGGCTTCAAGTGGTACACCGCCGAGTGGCGCGGTGAGTCACGAGGCTGGCGCGCCAACGACCCGATGGTGTTCCCGCTGTACGAGCGGTGCATCGAGCTCGGCATCACCAACATGCACTTCCACAAGGGCCCGGCCGTCGAGCCCCTGGCGCTGGACAGGTTCGACGTCCGCGACATCGACGAGCCCTCCACGCTCTACCCGGAGCTCAACTTCATCGTCGACCATTGCGGGCTGCCGCGGATCGACGACTTCTGCTGGTTGGCGACCCGGAGCCCCAACGTCTACGCCTCCCTGGCCGTGGCGCTGGCCTTCGTGCACAACCGCCCGCGGTACTTCGCCAACATCATGGCGAACCTGCTGTTCTGGCTCGGTCCGGACCGCATCATCTACGGCACCGACTTCCCGATCTGGTACCCGCACTGGCAGCTCGACGACCTGATGGCCTTCCAGCTGCCGGCCGACATCGAGGACGAGTACGGCGTGTCGCTCACCGATGAGGCCAAAGAGAAGATCATCGGCGGCAACATCGCCCGGCTCTACGACATCGACACGAAGGCCAAGCTCGAGCAGCTCAAGGGTGACGAGCTCGACGTGCGTCGTGAGCAGCGCATCTCCTCGATTCCCGAGCACACCGCCGGCGAGGACGCGGAGGTCGAGACCGGCCTGGCCAGCAGCAGTCGATGACCCCACCGGTCGTCCCTGCACCCCAGGTGGAGCAAGCCGTGCCAGTCGTGGACCCGGCCGCCGTACGAGCGGCGGCCGGGAGCGTTCCGGACCCCGAGATCCGGCTGACGCTGGGTGAGCTCGAGCTGATCGACGAGGTCGAGGTGGACGAACACGGCGGCGCGATCGTGCGCTACCACCTCACGTCGCCGCTGTGCCCGTCGCGGTTCGCGGTCGACATCGGCAAGGAGGTGCGCCGTCGCGTGGAGGCACTCGACGGCGTGAGCTCCTGCCGCGTCGACATCCGGGACCACTTCATCGCCACCGACATCTCGGCGCAGGTCAACGACGGACCTGTCGGGCCCGTCCCGTCGTGGTTGTGACCGACCTCGACAGGCTTGATGGGGAGGCCGCCGTGATGCTGACCGGTCGGCGGGAGGGGTCGCTGCTCGAGGAACCCTCGGTGCGGAGCATGACCCAGCTGCTCATCCGATCGTGCCGGGACCCAGCCCCTTGGGTGCGGGCGGCCGCGGGCACCCTGGGCCGGTTCGCCAAGGAGATCGCGGGCGGCGACCTCGGGGCGCTGCTCCGCGAGGGCCGGCTGGACCCCGGGGTCGCACCGGCCTCGCTGGACCAGTTGGCCCTGCGCCACGACGGCTTGGCAGGCAGCCAGCTCGCCTCGCTCGCCTTCGGGCCCAAGCTGTGGTGGACCGCCTCGGGCGTCGAGGTGCCCTGGCGACCGGTCAGCTCGCGCCCGTCGGTGACGCCACCGATGCCGGGCCGGCACACCGACGGCGACACCCGGCTGCTGCTGCTCGCCGTCATCGGCAGCGGCGCGACGGAGGCGGAGCTGCTCAGCGTCCGGGTGCGCGACGCCGGGTCGCTGAACGCCTCCGGCGAGTTGGTACCTGACCTGCGCGCCGAGCCGCTCGCGGTGTCCTATCAGCCGGCCGAGGGCGGCCCGCGGCGGATAAGCTTCCTGTCGTACGAGCTGCGGACGGCACTGCTGCAACGGATGGCCTCCCGCGGCCACCCCGGCCCGGATGAGCCGCTGCTTCTGCCGGCAGAGGCCACCGCCCGGGCCTCCGCACGCGCCGCGACCGTCGGGACCTCGCTGATCGCTGCAGGCAACGAGGTCAACGTCAGCCTGTGCCGGGCAACCGGTGACTTCTTCCGCGCCTGGGGCATGCCCGGCGCGCGTTTTGACCAGCGCTGCGCTGCTCCCCCTGCGCCGGGGGCAGTGCAGGGCCAACCCCCGTCCACCCCTGAGGAGTCCCGGTGAAGGCAGCCCGACTGCATGAGTTCCACGCGCCGCTGAAGCTGGAGGAGGTGCCGGACCCGTCGATCACCGCGCCGTTCGACGTCATCGTGAAGGTGGGTGCGGCAGGGCTGTGCCGAACCGACCTGCACATCTGGGAGGGCCAGTTCGACGCCGCCCAGAAGGAGGCCGGGCTGGCGCTGCCGTACTCGCCGGGGCACGAGAACGCCGGGTGGGTCGAGCAGGTCGGGGACGCCGTCGCCAACGTGAAGGTCGGCGACAAGGTCATCCTGCACCCCCTGATCACCTGCGGGCTGTGCCGCGCCTGCCGCGACGGCGACGACGTCCACTGTGACACCTCGGTGTTCCCCGGGCTGTTTGCTGCGGGTGGGTTCGCGGAGTACCTCAAAACCGGAGCACGGTCGGTCATCAAGATCGACGACTCGCTGGAACCCGCCGACGTGGCGCCGCTGGCCGACGCAGGCCTCACGGCGTATCACGCCATCAAGAAGGCTGTGCCGCTGCTCTACGCGGGCACGACGTGCGTGGTCATCGGAGCCGGTGGGCTCGGGCACATCGGCATCCAGTGCCTCAAGGCCATGGTGCCGGCCACGATCGTGGTCCTGGACGCCAATCCGGACGCGCTCGCGCTGGCCGAGACCTGGGGCGCGGACCACACGGTGCTCGTCGACGGCAACCAGGTCGCGAAGGTACTCGAGCTGACCGACGGCAAGGGTGCCCATGTCGTCATGGACTTCGTGGGGGAGGGCGGCGCAGAGAAGTGGGGCGTGGACCTGCTGCGGCGCAAGGGCTTCTTCTTCGTCGTCGGCTACGGGGGCACCCTGGAGGTGCCGACGATGCAGATCATCCTGACCGAGATCAGCTTCATCGGAAACCTCGTCGGCAGCTACAACGACCTCGTCGAGCTGATGGCCCTGACCGCCCAGGGCAAGGTCACCCTGCACTCCCAGACCTACCCTCTGGAGGAGGTCAACACGGCGATGGACGATCTGAACGGCGGCCGCCTTCGCGGCCGCGGGATCCTCGTCCCGTGACCACCGCCGGGCCGCCGACCGCGGCCCGGCTGGATCGCCACCGGGGGCGGTCACCCGGGTCAGGACAGCTTTCGCCCGGGTGATCGCCCGCCGGTGCCGGGCGGCCTCGCCGTACTGGGCCCGGGTCGGGATCGGCCCCGGCGGCGGAAGGCGCAGCGGGCCGGTTTCCGACTCTGGACCGACTGCGCCGTGCGACGCGGGTCGGACTGCGCGCATGAATTGGGGTGAGTGACGGGGGTCGAACCCGCGACAACCGGGACCACAACCCGGTGCTCTGCCAACTGAGCTACACCCACCACGGTGCGGTTGGGAAGTCTAGCGGTCCGTCCCGGCTGGGGTCACCAGGGAGGAGGCGGCGGCTGCCGCCTGCTCCGAGGTCGGACCGGGCTGGGGGACGAAGACGGTCGCGCGGTAGTACCGCAGCTCCTGCACCGACTCGAGGATGTCGGCCAGCGCGCGGTGGCCGCCGGCCTTCTTCGGGCTGTTGTAGTAGGCCCTCGGGTACCACCGGCGGGCCAGCTCCTTGACCGAGCTGACGTCGACCATGCGGTAGTGCAGGAAGGCGTCCAGAGCCGGCATGTCGCGGGCGAGAAACCCGCGGTCGGTGGCGATGGAGTTGCCGCACAGGGGCGCCTTGCGGGCGTCGTCGACGTACTGCCCCAACCACGACAGCACCTGCTGCTCGGCCTGCACGAGCGTGACGGACGAGTCCAGGATCTGCTGTGTCAGGCCACTGGTGCGGTGCATCTCCTCCACGACCGGTGGCATCCGCGACAGCTGCTCGGGGCTCGCCCCGATGACGATGTCGATGCCCTCGCCGAGGACGTTCAGCTCGCTGTCGGTCACCACCGCCGCGACCTCGACGAGCAGGTCCGAGCCTAGGTCGAGCCCGGTCATCTCACAGTCGATCCACACCAACCGGTCGGTCACCGGCCCAGCCTACGGGAGTGGGCGCCAGCGCCCGGCGCGACGCGTCGACCGCAACATCTCAGGAACACAGAGGTCGCCTGCCGGAAACGCTGGCTGCTTAGCGTCATCGGCACGCCCACGGACACCCCGGAGGACCCCGTGACCCAACCTGCAAGGACCGGACACACCCGGGCCCAGCACATCCCGACGCCCGCCTCAGCGGAGCGCCGTCCCGCTCTGCTGCGCGCCGTGGGCACCTCGCCGGCGGCGTTCAGCACCCGCGCCGCGGAGGCCGGTGCGCCGCTCACGGCCCCACTGGCCGTCGGTGACCTCACCGTTGACCTCGAGGCCTATGTCGTGACCCTCGGCGGCGAGACGGTGCAGCTGTCGCCGCGCCAGGTCGAGCTGCTCGCCCTGTTCCTGGCCGCGCCCCGCAAGGTGTGGAGCCGCGAGCAACTGCACTGGGTCTGCTGGGGGGACACGTCGCGGTCGCGCCGCGTCGACGTTCAGCTGTGCCGGCTTCGGGCGCGGCTCGGGCTGGGGCTGTTCCGCAACGTCCGCGATCGGGGCTGGGCCCTGCAGGCCGCTTCCTGACACTCCTGCAGGCAGCAGCGGTCGCGCCGGGCCGAGACCCGGCGCGCCGCTGATCTCGCCTGCTGGCTACGGGTGCAGGAGCACCTTGGTGTAGCCGTCAACCCGACAGTCGAACTTGTCGTAGGCGTCCACCGCCTCGTCGAGTCCCACCTCGTGGCTCACGATCTTGCCGGGCTTTGCCACGCCAGTGATGATCAGGTCGCGCAGCTGGCGGTTGTACCGCTTGACCGGCGCCTGGCCGGTACGCATGCGCTGGCCCTTGGTGAAGAAGGTGCCGTACTGCCAGGCGATGCGGCCCTCCTTGGCGCCCTCGTTGCTGGCCCCGGGGTCTGCGGGCGGGTAGACACCCACCACGCCGATGGCCCCCGCGGCACGGACGACGTTGACCAGCCCGTCCAGGACGAGCTCCGGGTGCTCCTCCCCGGTCGCGTCGTGGGCCTGGTAGCCCACGGCCTCCACGCCGCAGTCGACGCCGTTGCCGTCGGTCGCGTCCATGATCTGCTCGATCGGGTCGCCCTGCGAGAAGTCGATCGCTGTCGCGCCGTACGCCTGGGCCAGCTCGAGACGGTCGGGGACCTTGTCCACGACGAACACCTGGGAGGCGCCGAGCAGGAAGGCGCTGTGCGCCGCCATCAGTCCGACCGGGCCGGCGCCGTACACGGCAACGCGGTCCCCTATGCCGACCTCTGCGAGCACGGCTCCGTGGAAGCCGGTCGGGAAGATGTCGGAGAGCATCGTGAAGTCGGTCTCGTGCTCGGTGCCCTGCGGCAGGTGCAGCAGGTTGAAGTCGGCGTAGGGGATGCGCAGGAACTCAGCCTGTCCGCCGTCGTACGGCCCCATGTCGGCGTAGCCGTAGGCCGCTCCGTCCATGCCCTCCTTGGGGTTGGTGCGCAGGCAGAAGGACGTCCAACCGCCGGTGCAGTTTCGGCATGTGCCGCAGGCGATGTTGAACGGGACGCTGACGCGGTCCCCGACCTTGATCCGGCCGACCCCCGAGCCGACCTCCTCCACGACGCCCATGTTCTCGTGACCGAGGATCTTGCCTTCCTCCACCGAGGTGCGGCCCTCGTACATGTGCAGGTCCGAGCCGCAGATGTTGGTGGTCGTGATCTTGATGATGGCGTCGAGCGGGCTCTGCACGGTCGGGTCCGGCCGCTGCTCGACGGCGATGTCCTTCGGTCCCTTGTAGACGACGGCCTTCACGGCTGCTCCTCGGGTCAGGGTGGCGTGGTCGCATCCGCCCTACCCATGGGTGGCTCCCGCAAGAGCCGGCCATCGCCTGGTCGGGAGGGCGAACCGAGTCCACTCTTGGCGCGCCCGGCAGGATTCGAACCTGCGGCCGTGGACTTAGAAGATCCCCGCTCTATCCTCTGAGCTACGGGCGCCGGGGCTTGGGGGCACACCGGCCCGTACCCGCACCGGCGTGACCTTGCTGCTCCTGCTCATCGAGTGTGCCTGATCAGGTACCCGGGAGGCATCCAAAGGCGTCCGGGCGGTGGGCTGCTCCTGGCCGCGACCGGCGGTGAGTACTAGCGGGGGGCCGGACGTGCACCGAGGCTCTGCTGCAGAACCGGCGACCCGGCCTCGAACTGGCAGGCCGCTGGTATTGCGGTCCCACCGTGAGCCCCCCGCCTGCTCGGGCCTCTCTTCAGCGGGTCCTGCGGGCCGGCACCCTGCTGTACTGCAGCGCGCCGCGCCTTGTCCACAGGCGCTCGCCCCGGTCCACAGCCAGCAGGCGGGTGCTGCGCAGACGTGCAGCTCGGCGGGACTGTGGACGAGCCGGCGGGTGGACCGCCGGCCACGACCCTCGGAGGTCCCCGTGCACGAGCCCCTGATCACCATCGTCGGCAACGTCGCCCGCGTGCCCAAGCTGCGCAACGTTGCCAGCGGTGCCTTCGTAGCCGACTTCCGGCTGGCCGCCACCCCGCGCCGCCTGGACAAGAGCACCGGCGAATGGTCCGACGGCCAAACCCTGTGGTTCGGCGTCACCTGCTGGCGCAGCCTGGCCGAGAACGTCACGGCGTCCCTGCACACCGGCGACAAGGTCGTGGTCACCGGTCGGCTGGCGACGCGCCCCTGGAAGGGTGAGGACGGCGTGGAGCGGCAGGGCCTGGAGGTCGAGGCCACGGCCGTCGGGCTGGAGCTCTCCCGCGGTACGGCGACGCTGGCGCGGACGGGCAGCGGCGCCACGACCCGGCCCACCGACGACGCCGGTGGGCGGGCGGACCCCGTCACCGGGGAGGTGCTCGAGGGCGAGGAGGCGGCCGCTGCAGGTGACTCGGACGCCACCACTGGCCTGCCTGGCAGTGGTGTCGGGCACGCGGCTCGCCCG
>JAABUJ010006830.1_pt1 | contig 10855 bp, 2 predicted proteins | sample 5559131 | NCBI WGS metagenome assembly JAABUJ01 (sample SAMN10711875, study PRJNA513366) | rock metagenome | isolation source: Antarctica rocks | place: Antarctica: Victoria Land, Mt New Zealand nord | collected 2016-01-07 | reverse complement strand
AGAACTAAGGTTTTCCATTTTGGTTTTTCCTTTGCAAAGGCGATTCGCCCTCATAGACCTAGATAGGGACTGAATAGGGAGTTAATAGAACAAATAATAATATAATGCTGCACACTTACTAAGATCTTTATATGACTAAGCTCTGCAGTAAGAGCAGAAAGAGCTGTCATTTATTTATTATTTATATTAACTGCTCTATCTGTGAGTTCTTCTTCATTCTCAGATCTTTTCATATTAAATAATGCAGATTGAAGTCTCTCACTATAATGTATTGTCAGTGATTATTTTTTAATAAATCATTCAGTTACTTTAAAGTTACTATAATATTCTCTTTAACTGCTTCTCTGTATACATTGTGAATGCATAGACACTTAAACTGACTATATTCAATATATTAAATCTTTAAAGTCATAAAATCTCTACTATATGTCTAAACTGTTCAGTCTGCACAGTTCAGTCATAAATTAATGTAGAAGCAGACTTAAGTTGATTTTTCTTCTGTGAATTTTAGATAAATTAGATAAAATCAATTTTTGCAGAAATAATAAATACTGTTGTTATGTTTATTGTGTCATGACTTCTAAATAGTCAGTATATTGTAGTTTTATATGATAAAATTCTAAAGCAGAGATGTCATAATCTTGTTTTTTAACTTTATTATGTTGTATTGTAAGATGACAAAGTTTAAGTGTATTAACATTATTTTATCATCATTATAATCTTTAAAGTTAATGCTGTCTCTATATTTATGATGTCTGCTGTAAAATCATTTTAATTAATGAGCAGCAAGCTCACTAAATTCTACTTAGAGACACTTTCAATTTCTGTTGTTTAACTGCTTTTTAAATTCATTTAATACTTAAAGAATTTAATACTTCAATAATTTACTGCTGTCTTTACTGCAGCATTTATCTTCTGCATTTTTAAAGATTTAATTATGATTCTTTTAGATCTATTTTCATTTATTGACTTCAGAGAGATTCAATTTGCATTTGTAATTATAGTTTTTGTAAATGATACTGATCACTTTCTATTTTCATTGATGAACATCTTCAGAGCTGATGTCAGAATTAATGAGATTCTTATAAGAATCTTAAATATTGTTGAGCAGAGCTCATTAATGATTTTATAATTGCTGTTCATTGTTGTATGTAATATAAATGTCATATCTTCATTAATATTATCACTGCTGTCACTGTTGTCACTGTTGCTGCTGTTAATGCTTTTGCTGTAACTATTAATGTTGTTGAGAAGTAATGTTCTAGCTGCTTCTATGAAGCAAAGTAAAATTAATGTCAAAGACTAAGTAAAGACTTTATTTATATTAACTACAGTCAACATTCTTTTTACTTCTTCTGTAACTCTCTTAATCAAGATGTACTCATAAACAACACAGTTTAAAGATTTCACTAAACAGCATAATATAGCATGAATATTCATTTCTTTTAATAAATTATGAGCTCAAATTAACAAAAAGCTTCTTAGAGAAAGTGTATACTTTTAATGTGATGACAGTTAAGTATGCTGACTTTTGAGATTTATAGTTAATCTAACTTTAGCAGTATTACTGATTATTGAAATTCATAATAAATTTGACTTTAACAGAATCAGCACACTGATGACAGTTATGTATGCTGACTATTAAGATTTATAGTCAATTCAACTTTAACAGTATTACTAACTATTAAGATTTGTGATAAATTTAGCTTTAGCAGAATCAGCATTCTGTGACAGTTAAGTATGTTTAACTTAAAAGATTCATAAAGAATTAATCTCAATAAAAATCAGCATTTACAGTTACTCAGAAAGCACTGTTCTTCAGTAGCTTAATATGAGTTATTAAAATGAATAAACATTATTATCTTACAGAATAAAAGATATAAAAGCTTTCTATTTATTTTATTTATATTATCTTCAATGTATACATCATTATTTTACTTTATTCACTTCTTATACTATGTGTTAACTATTGTCATCATGAACTTCAACAACTTCTTTATAAAGCAACAATTCATCTCAATTCTTACTTACAAGAACTGCAATCAATAATTCATTTTTATGAAAAGATAATTAATAAAAGAAGATCTATAAAATATTATTGAAGTCTTAGTAGTCAACATTAGAGTGGCTGTCAGGTCAGGTCAGGCTCAGATTTTAGGACCTAACCTGACCCATTGGGCTCAACTTTGAAACCTGACCCAACTTGTAATATTAGGTAATTTTCATTGTTTCTTGTGTAATTTTGATAATTTTCACATCATTGAAAAGCCCTCACAATTCTCTACAAAATGAGTCTAAAATCACAAAAAATGAATTGCTTTCAAGCTCAATGCATACAACTGAAGTTTTGTTCAAATTCTTGAAGTTTCTGCCACTATGGTTGCTCATGACTAACAAGACATGCAAAATAAGCAAAAAATCAGCTTTAAAAAAACCTGACAGCCACTCTAGTCAACATGCTGATTAGTGAATTCTTAGACTCATTTTTTCTCAATAGTCTCAGCTTTAAAAATCAGAAAATTAATATAAAAACTTTATATTGACTTATTATCTGCATGAATGCAGATAATTAAGAATATTTAATGAATAAAATTAGCACAAAGAATGTTTAAAACACATTAAAGTTTAAGTATAAAAAGAAGCTGCAGACAATTAAAAGACAATATTTGATGAAGTTTGTTGAGTATAAAATGTCAGAAAATATATTCATTAAAAAAGTATAAATTTATCTGAGCAAACTTAATAGAAAGATTGCTGCAACAGTTTAATATAATTAAGTTATTTAAATCAAAACAACAGTTTTAGATGCTGCTTTAAGTGTTATTAGTTAAGTATGTTGTGATCTATAATGTCATCAATACTTAAAACAATTTAGACATCAAGAGAGATTTATAAAAGCTTTAAAAGAAAGAGATACAGCTTAAGACTGATGAGACTGTCATTATTTTGTGAATAGATAAATAGAAGAAAGATTAATGTTTAATAAATTAAAATTGCAGTTTATTGAATTACTGCATAGCTGATATTAAGCAACATTATTATAAATTATTCAGCTCAGACAGTAATTATTTTTCTTATTGCTTTATTAAGTATATGCTGAAGCAGTGAGAGACTCAATCTGAGAAGAAATGTAAAAGAACATTATTTATGTAAAGCTGACAGTCTTGACAGTAAATGAAACATAAGAAGAGACTGTGTCATTAAGAAAAGTTAATATTGTAATCAGCAAATAAATTTTTAAACTTAAGCTGAACATCAATAGATTCTTAAATAAGCTTAAGATAAGACTTATGATAAGAGACTTCTTATAGACATACAGTATTAATTATAAGAATATCTTTATTTTTATTATTAAGTTTAACACTCTGCAAATCTTTCTGACTATCATTGTACTCAAGAATCTAAAGTGTCATTAAGTAAATATTAATAACATCTTTATAAAAAAATTTCTGAAAAAAACAATCTATATAACATCTTCTTCTGAAATCAATATCACATCTAGTTATGTTCTGCACATATTATGCAATCTTTATAATCTTAAGCAAGTTGCACAGAACTGATATGAACAATGTATCATTAAACTACTTAAATTAAGTTTTCATTAAAGTAAAACTGATCTCTGTTTTCTTCTTTACAGCATTAAAAGAATTATGCTGCTTCTTTATATAAATGATATTATTATAACTTCAATAAATTTATTACACATTCTTTAATTCAAGCAAGCTCTTATGAGCATGTTTAAAGTCAAGAACTTAAAGAAGATACAGAAAATTCTTAATATTTAAATTATATATAATTACAAAATGAGAACTCTGTGTCTAAATTAGATTCATTATATAAATAAAATATTAAAGAATCTTCATATGCAATTTGATAAGCATAGAGTCATCAGCATTTTATTTAATAAATATAATGTTTTTTATTTTGTCAGCTTAACTGATTAAAGAATAGATTAAAGACAGTATTAACAGATAATTAAAAGCTTAATGTATACAGTAATTCATATTTAATTAAACATTATCTTTACATTAAATTAATTAAGTCAATATCTCAATGATTTTGTAAAGCATTATAAATATATATTTAAGAAATTATTGCAGTATATAAGATTAATCATTAATTTCAGCATTATGTACAGCTTTAATAAAAATTAAGTAATGCTTAAATACTCTGACTTTAACTATGTTTTAGACAAGCAGAATTGAAAATTAATTTTAAGATGCATTTATATATTTAAAAATAAATTAATATTGTAAATAAATTAAAAATAAAAGTTCATTATCATCTTAATCACTGAGACTAAATATATAATTATGTCAATGTGCATGAAGACTGAGATCTGACTTGAATAGATATTAAAAAATATAAATATAAGTAGTGAAAGAAATGAATACTCATGCTATACTATGCTATCTAGTGAAACTTCTAAACTATGTTGCCTATGAGCACATCTTAATTGAGAAAGTTACAGAAGAAGTAGAAAGAATGTTGACTGCAGTCAATGTAAGCAGAATCTTTACTCAGTCTCTGATGTTAATTTTATTTCACTTCATAAAAGCAGCTAAAACATCACTTCTCAACACTTTCACTTGATGAGACTGCATCTATTGACTCTCACTAACAGCAAACATTAGATAACTAAACACATCATTAAGAGTTCAACAAATCATTTAAAAGTTTAATTAATCATCAACAGTGAATCTTATAAGTTTAATGAACTGCTTAAAGATTTATTTAAATAGAAACTTAATAAATCTGTTAATAATTATCTCTTAACTGAGCACAAAGTCTATCTGAATCTGATTGTGCTTATGCAGATCACAGATGTTGTAATAAAAGACATTGATGTGCTTTAACTGCTTATGTATATATGCATTCTTAATTAAAATTAAGATGACTTGATTGTCTTCTTTGAGCTAAATAAATAAAGAAGCTTAATGAGCTTTGTTCTCTTAAATATTTATGCAGTGTAAATTGACTTCAAGATATTTGCTTATGTTCATGTCTCTTAATATCTGTTCAAGCCAGATCTCAATCTTTATGCACATTAACATGATTATGTATTCAGTCTCAGTGATTAAGATGATGATGAACTTCTGTTTTTGACTTACTTACAACACTGATTCATCTTTAAGCATGTAGACATACTTTAAAATTGATTTCTAATTCTGCTTATTCAAAACATAGTTGAAGTCAGAGTATCTAAGCATTACTTGACTCTCATTAAAGCTGTATATGATGTCAAGATTGATGATTAATCTTATATACTGCAATAATTTCTTAAATGCATGTTCATGATGCTCTGCAGAATCACTGAGATATTGACTTAATCAATTTAGTGTGAAGATGATGTCTAATCAAATATAAATTACTGCATACATTAAGCTTTTAATTGTCTGTTAATACTGTCTTTAATCTATTCTTTGATCAGTTAAGCTGATGAGATAAAGAACATCATATTTATTAAATGAAATGCTGATGACTCTGTGCTTATCAGATTGCATATAAAGATTCTTTAATATCTTGTTTACATAATGAGTCTGATTCAGGCACAGAGTTCTCATTTTGCAGTTATGTATAACTTAAATGTCAAGAATTTTCTGTGTCTTTCTTAAGTTCTTGACTTTGAACATACTCATAAGAGCTTGCTTAAATCAGAGAATGTATAACAGATTTGTTGAAGTCATAACAATATTGTTTACATAAAGAAGCAGCATGATTCTTTTAATGCTGTAAAGAAGAAGACAGAAATCAGTCTTGCTTTAATGAAAACTTAACTTAAACAGTTCAGTAACACATTATTTATGTTAATTTCATGCAGCTTGCTTAAGATCATAAAGGCTGTGCAGTATGTGCAGAATATAATTAGATGCAATATTGACTTCAGAAGAAAGTGTTATATAGATTGTTTTTTTTAGAAAGAATTTCATAAAGACATTATTGACATTCATTTAATGATATTTTAGATTCTTGAGTGCAACAATAGTCAGAAAGACTCACAGAGTGTTAAATTTAATAGTGAGAACAAAGATGTTCTTATAATCAACATTATATGTCTGTAAAAAGTCTCTTGTCACAAGTCTTGTCTTAAGCTTGTTTAAGAATTCATTGATGCTTAGCTTAAGTTTAAAGACTCATTTACTGATCACAATGTTGACTCTTCTTAATGACACAGTCTCTTCTCATATTTCATTTACTGTCAAGACTGTCAGTTCTGCATAAATGACATTCTTTTACATTTCTTCTCAGATTGAGTCTCTCACTGCTTCAGTATAGATGACAGACATTAAAATGTCAGATTTAATCATAGAATTTTCTTTGTCTGTAAAGAATGTCACAAGTGTCAGCATAGTTCTTGATATTTTAGTTGAGAGCTCATTCACATCTTAATTATTGTTGTTATTTCTCTTTCATTTTAAGATCTTGACACACAGAAAGGTTCTGACTTCTTTAAGTGTCACTATCTTAACTTAATTAGTGTTGATCTTCTTATTTAACAACTTATCTAGATTAACTGCAGTTAACTTGATCTCATGTTGTTTATCTTAAGACTTGTTGATCTTAATCATGATTAAGTCAGACTGTATCTTACTGTTTTAAGTCATAAGTGTCTGATCTGAAGCTGTGATCTTCACAATGATTAACTTTTTCTGTAAATGTTCAACAAATCTTCTATTCAAAAGAACATTTAATGTTTGCTGTTGCAGTCTAAGATCAACAGTGTCTTTCTTCTCACTTTTAACAAACTTTACAGCATAATTCTTAATGATGTACTTAAGATCTAAAGCTTAAAGCTGATACTGCTTTGTAATTTTCTCAATATAACTTATAAAGACTCTCACTTGTTCTTAATTCATGAACTTGTTGTGTCTATCTTCAGATAATAACTTGAGATCAATGTAGCTGTAGTACTTACATTCTCATATATAAATGTAATTGATGAATAACTTTACATTAATGAAAGCTTTCTTGAGAGTTATCTGCTTGCTGTTAATTAAGAAATCAATTGCTGTTTAATTACAAAGATAAACATCTGTCTATGCTGTCTGCACTCAGAATTTTATTGACAGTTATGTTTCTTTAATCATGATGCACACTGAGTTCTCAGTAATTCAGATGACTCTTTTGACAACATCATTCTGAATTGACATGTAAAGCATCATGTATTGCAGTGTAATGTTAAAAGACTTGCATCAGTCATTTAGAATGAACTTTAACTTCATTTCATTGTTGCTTTATACAACAAGAATCTTTGCATCAGTCTGAAGTTCAGTCTTTAATTGTCATTCTTACAGTATCTGTGAGATTTCATCATGTTGTTTCAGCAGTATTGTTCACATCTTTTAAAAATGATTATCTACTATCTTCAGAAAGTACTGATATTCATTAAATAACAAGAATAATGAATTATATATGTCAATAAAGACAAAAACAAGAATGTTAGTCTTTCTTTTGCTTACAGTGTGATTTTGTTTGTTGATGAACTTAATCAGAGCACAAATCTCATATATATTCTTGTTGTTCTCAACAATGAGAATTGACTTTTCAAGAATTGTCATCTTGTAAAGATTATGCAACTTTGCAGAATCAAGATAAGCAAATCATTGATGTCAAAGTCTGTAAGCCTTGATCTTTTCATTCAATGATGCAGTGTCAACATCTAAGAAATTAATCATAAGATTATGCTCATGTGTTATGACGCTGGCGCTTTCCTTCTCCTCACACTAATTATTCACCATTATGGCCTTTCACCATTCTTTCCATTTAGGCATTCAATCTTGCTTTATTCACATTATGGGAAATTGCTCCTGTCTGCCTGCCATTATGATGTAATAGTCAGACAACTATATAGCTGAGGCCTCTTGCTTACTTAGCAAGCCAGCTTTTTACCTCTTGACATTACCTAACAGTAACAATTTAATAGCATCAACAGTGTTTCATCAGAACAATTGCCAATTATTCATTAAGGTTCTAGCTTGCTAGACCATCAGTTCTACAGCTTGACTTCTGTGCTGCATCAGATAATGATGAGGTCAATAAGCTAAATTGTCAAGAAATCTCACCACCTTACTATCACATCACACTGTTCTTTTGCCTCATGACTTCACCTTATAGTCAAAATGCCCCTCAACTCATCAAGCTGACAAAGATCTTCAACAAATTCTCTTTGCCTAATCTATCAAGACTATCTGACCATACAGTAACTCTAGCTTATCAGCTTAGAAAGTATGAATCAGTGAATCTTAACTTTGCCTCATTCATACCTGATGACATCATCACTCTTATTCACAGAGTTACAACTCTATATAAACAGTCAAGTGTTCAAGAAACCTGAGCCACTTCTTTAATGCCTTCTGACATATTTTCTTTTGCTTAAGCACATAACTAAATCCTATTCAATTCAACACTATGAACCTTTAGCCAGAACACAGCAATATTATGTACAGACTCATTCTTTCTTTATTGAGCAGTCAAAACAGTCAGTCAGCAGCCAGAGATTAGCAGTATGTCTGATTCAGATCTGTCAAATCTCTTTATGACTAAACAAAGACTATGATGTTTCATCATTATCTCATCAGAAATTAACCTGAATATCTTAAAGCATTCTATCACATTGCAAGCATCTCAAGCCACTGAGTTCAAGTCTAGCTTCAGCATTACTGAAAACATTTCTCAAAATTCATCACAAAGCATGATGAACAATGATTGAAATGTTGACTCACAAGACAATAATGACAATACATCTTTTCTGACTAATATGAACCCTGCTGTTTAAGCACAGATTCTGCAGATCATTGCTGTGTTGATTGCTTAATTACAAGAACAAGATGCCTCACAGTGAGGTACATCTGAGTCATTCAGTTCATTCAGCTCTTCTGGCTCTCACAGAGGCAATGTCAACAGCAATGATAACTTTTGTGAAGATAACTTGACTTGAAAGTCAGTCAATATTGGCTTATTCTACTCAAACTTGCTCAAGAAGTGGGGAGACAGCAATATTGTTGATAAGAATAACAAGAATTATTATTGGAATGTCTACACCTTCATTAATTGAGTCAGAGTGATGACTATCACTTGAGATGTCAGGCAAATATGTCAAAATCTTGATGTTAATCTATGTGAAGAAGTGAAACTGTGATAGAATAGCCAGCTGTCAGAGGTCATTCACCTTGAATTAATAGCTTACCTTAATGATGTTGAAGAATGGTGCAAGACACTAGAGAAATGCTTTAAAGTATTGCTCAGTGAGGCTTGAAATAAGTTTAACTTGATCAGATACACTGTTGAAGACATTAGAAATCATTGTAGCTCAATAGAATACATTATTACTCTTATGACTGTTGTTAAAAGCTGTGGTCAAGATGAATCAGAATTTGACCTGATAATTTAGGCATGAATGCATATTGATATGTCTCTTCAATGAGACATCAATGAATCTAAGAATGAAACATCTATCAAAGATTTTGTCAATATTCTTTTAGTCAAACAGACAAATTGATACAATAGCTATTTGTGCAATTCTTGATCTGATAGATTCATTCAATGAAATCAGCAAGATCAGTATAATTGCAGCAATCATGATTAAGATAACTATGACTGTCAATCTTTCTCTTACTCATCATATCTGTCATCAAGATATGACAATTTCTCATATTCACTCAGACCACAATGACAGCCTAATAATCAGCTACAACAGTTTCAATCTCATTCACAAGATGCTCTGTCAAACACTCAATTGAGCTTCAAAACATCTCTTCAAATCATCTTCAGAAACAAAAGATCATCATCTGAAACAAACACATTGAATTAAAGATTTGAAAATCAGGTCAAAAAACTGTTTAACTGCTTAAACAGAGACAATAAGTCTTCATGATGAGGCAATTGCAGTGAATACAGTGATTAAGTGTACTTTACTTAAGAAGCAAATCCTTCTAAGAATGAATCTTCTGCTGATGATCAGGCTGACTATCAAGGATTTGAGAATGCCTATTACAATGATACATATCAGAAAGCTGATATGCCCAATATTCAGAAAGAAGAAGAGGCCTATGAGCTGAATCAAGAGCAAGAACTGAAGAATAAAAAGAATGAAAAAGAAGCTGTGAATGTGAGTCACATGACTGAAACACAAAATGACTGTCACAGCTACTGTAAAATCTTTCTGTTCAACAACAAATTGCACAAGTATGTGCACAACAGGTGCAATGGCAGAAAACTGGTCAAACAAAAGCTCAATAAGGCAATTCAGAAGTTAAAATTCATTAAATTGTCAGAATCTACACTGATTAGGTTTATAGCTAGCCTGTTCTCTTATGTGTCTATCAGTTATGGTTTTTGAGACTGAAGATACATTACTGTCTTAGCAAAACTGACACTCACAGTAAAAGAAGAGCCAATCTGCCTCAACACAGGCTGCATTATGAGTCTAATTGACAGAAGCTTTCTAAAGAAACAGATTTCAGATATCTTGATTAAATGAATCTCATTGCTCATTGTGATTCAAGAATTAAGAACTGAAACTCATCATTATGATGAATACATTATTCTGATCATCTACCTGCCTGACAATAATGACTGACTAGCAATAATCATTAAAGAGATGCATATCATCAATAATCTGAAGGTCAAGATGCTTATAGACATCAACATTCTCATTTTAAAGAATATTTCTATCATGCTTTTAAGCAGAAAAGCAATTGTGAGTAGTTGTGACAACATTGAACTATCACTAACAGTCATTACACAGTCAATTAACTCAGTGTGAAAGGCCATAATGACTCACAAAAATATGATTATACAGCTCAGAAGTCACACAAATGTGCTAATAGTCAAGACTGCTCTACCTCAAAATTGT
>JAABUJ010006827.1_pt1 | contig 10860 bp, 13 predicted proteins | sample 5559131 | NCBI WGS metagenome assembly JAABUJ01 (sample SAMN10711875, study PRJNA513366) | rock metagenome | isolation source: Antarctica rocks | place: Antarctica: Victoria Land, Mt New Zealand nord | collected 2016-01-07 | reverse complement strand
GGTTCGTCCGCAAGCCGCCGGCACCGCCGACGCTACAGACCGCCGCCTGGATCAACAAGCCGAACACGAAGGAGGACGCTCACTAAAGTCAAACCCAAAGCGTCTCACTGGGCTTGACAGGCTCCGGACGTTCGCCTGGGGACGCGTGCGGTCGAAGTGCTGCGTCCGGAGGGCGCCCCCGGCCAACTGGTCCTCGACGTCGATGGTGAGCGCGACACCGTCACCTTCGATCGGGTCCTCGTCGCCGCCGGCCGGCGGCCGCGGACCGCCGGAATCGGGCTGGAGACCGCCCGCATCGAGATCGGCCAGCGCGGCGCGATCGTCGTCGACGACCGCCTGCGCACCAGCGCGCCGCACATCTACGCCGCCGGCGACGTGACGGCGCGGCTGCCCTTCACCCACGTCGCGGCGCACCACGCCCGCGTGGCATCGGGCAACGCACTGTTCGGCATGCGGCGCACCGTCGCTGAGACCATCCCCTGGGTCACCTTCACCGACCCCGAGGTCGCGCACGTGGGGCTCACGGAGGCACAGGCCCGCGAACGCTGGGGCGATCGCACGATCCTCGCGCGCAGCGACTACGCGGTCTTGGACCGCGCGATCACCGAGGGCGAGCCCGAAGGCTTCGCGCTGCTCGTTGCCGACCCCCGCGGACGGCTGGTGGGCGCGACCGTCGCGGCCGCAGGCGCCGGTGAGGCGATCGCCGAGCTCACCGCCCGGGTCGTGGCGGGCGACAAGATCGACGCGCTCTCGACGACGGTCCACGCGTACCCGACGCTGGCCGAGGGTCCGTCACGCGCCGCCGACGAGCGCCTGCGCCAGAAGTACGCAGGCCCTCGCTATCGGGCATTGGCCCGCCCGATCCTGGCGGCGCGCAGGCGGCTGGTACGTCGCGTCTGACGCCGACAGCCAAAGAGAGAGCACCCGGGGCAGTGGAAGTCCGGAGCATTACGGAACCGAATCGCACCGCGGCGGGTCCGACGCTCCATGACCGATCATGCCAGGTTCAACGGCCAGACCATCGCCGAGAGTGACCACACGATCGTCGTGGAGGGCAATCACTACTTCCCCGTCGACGACGTGCGCGACGAGCTGCTGCACGCGACGTCGAGCAGGACGCTGTGCCCGTGGAAGGGCATCGCCAACTACTGGACCGTCGAGGTCGACGGCGTGCACGCGAAGAACGCGGCGTGGGGGTACCGGCGCCCGTGGCCGTTGGCGCGCCGCGTGAAGGACGCATCGCGTTCTGGAACGGGGTGGCCGTCCACGCCGACTGACCTGAATCGTCACGCCCGCCCGACCCCAGGAGGCTTCGCATGTCCAATCGGCAGGAGAAGGAGCGCCGTCGCCAGACGGTCAGCCGGCCGAGGCGCAGGCCGCCGCGGCTATGCGGCTTTGCAGCACCATGCGATTCGTTGCCGGCATGGTGGCGGCGCTCGCCGCGGCCGCGGCGTTGCTGATCGTCGGAACGAACTCAAAGTCGTCGGGCCGTGCCTCGGGACCGGCGCTGACAGCGGTGCCGTCGCGACCTCCCGCGGCATCGGCGTCCGCCGCCGCCGCTCGCCGCCCGCGCTCACCTGCGACGCACGGGGCGTTTGCCGATCTGCGAGCTCAGGCCAACCAGGTGATCGACGAGAACGTGACCGCGCGGCTGGCGAAGCTCAAGGGCGTGCCGGTCGTGGTGAACATGTGGGCGTCGTGGTGTCCGAACTGCCGTGCGGAGTTCGGCTACTTCCAGAGCTTGAGCAAGGCCTACGACGGGAAGGTCGCGTTCTTGGGCCTGGACTCGAACGACAATCGCGGTGACGCTCAGTCATTCCTGAAGCAGTTCCCGATCCCCTACCCATCGATCAGCGACCCCGGAGCCGTCCAGGCCCAGTCGGTCGGAGCGGGACTTGGCTGGCCGACGACGATCTTCTATGACGCCAAGGGCAAGCGGCGCTTCGTACGCCAGGGCGGCTACACCTCCCAGGGGTCGCTGGACTCCGACATCCGCGCAGCCGTGACAGTCGTCAGTCCAGGGTGCGCACGGCCAGCGCGACGCGCTGCCCGACGGTGACGAGCACCATCGCCGTGAAGACCCACGCGATCGTCGCCGCGTGGGCCGGGAGGAGGCAGATCGCGGCGTACGCGATGACGGTCTCGGTGCCTTCGGTCAGCCCCGACGTGAAGCGTAATGAGCGCTCGTCGCCCAGGGGCATACGGCGCTTCTCGATCAGCGAGGCGAAGCTCAGCAGCGCGACGTTGTTGAGCAGATAGGCCGCCAGGAGCGCCGCGCACGCCACGCGCGCGTCGGACTGGGCAATCGCGACGCCGACGAGGAAGCCGCCGTAGACGACGAAGTCGGCGAGGAAGTCAAGCATTCCGCCGAGATCCGAGGCACTCGACCGACGCGCGATGGCGCCGTCGAGCCCGTCGAGCGTCCGGTTGAGCAGCCACAGGATCAGCGCCGCCGCCCACGTGCCGGTGGCCGCTGCCACGCAGGCGCCGACGCCGACCAGCAGCCCGGCGGCGGTCACCGCCCCGGCGGTGATCCCGGCGTGCACCGCGCGGTCGGCCGCGCGGTCCACGGCCGGCGCGTAAAGCGCGCGGGCGCGGCTGTCGAGCATCAGGCTGGGACGGGCGCCGCGGCGACGCGAGGCGCCGTGAGGAATGTCTCGGGCTCGGGACGCGCGCGCTCGTCGTGGTGGCTCGCGCGCGATGCGTACGCAAGCAGCAAGATGCTGATCAGCGATCCGGCTGCAAGCAGCGTGTCGGCCGACCGCCGCCAGCCGCGACCGGCGGCAATGAGTCCCGCTAGGCGCAGCGGGGTGGTCAGGCGCCCCGCACGCAGGACGGTCCGGCTCGGTGTCCGCGCGAGCGCGAAGTAGACCGCGACGGTGTATCCGAAGCCAGCCGTGATGCGCCCGAGCTCGAGGGCGATGACCGTTGGGCTCAGTCGCCCGGTGCGATGCGCGCAGCGCAGCGCCGCCGCCAGGACAGCGGCGTCGACGAGTCCTTCGAGGTCGCGGCCCGCGCGGGTGGGGACGGTGGCTCGCGCGGCCATGCCGTCGAGGACGTCGCTGACCGCCGCCGCAGTCAGTGCCGCCGTGTCCAGGTCGTCGGCGACCACCGGGACGAGGAACGCGCGAGCGAGGGTCAGCGCGTCGGCGGGCCCGAGATTGCGGGGCTCGCCATCCTCGGACTCGACCATCCCGAGATGCCATTCGAGCATCACTGCCACGAGGCCCCACCAGGCCAACCCGGAGACCGCCCGGCGGCAAAACGGCTCAAATCCGCTCAGCGCGAGGCTCGACCATGCCACCGCGCCGCCGAGCTCCCAGCGGCGTGCACGGCGGGCGAGCGCCGGGCGAGCACGGCGCACCTCGTCGGCGCGGCGTCCGGACGCCACGAGGAAGCCGACGACGGCGGCGGGCGTGAAGTGGCGTGCGTGCAGGTAGCGCAGTTCGGCTCGCGCCCACTGCTCGCCGCTCGTCACGTGCCAGGGTGCATCGGCAGCAGCTCGAGCAGATCGAGGTTCTCAGCCGGGTCCATGATGCTGTGCTGCACGCAGGCCGGAACCGTGCGTCCCTGCTCGGGGTGGGCCATCGCGTAGGAGCAGGCTCGCAGGCGCTCCTGCGCGGCCCGCACCTCCGGGGCGACGGCCACCTCACCGCGCTCCATCGCCTCCCACGCCGGCCGCACCACGGACGCGTCCATGAAGGCGTGCACGACGAAGGTCAGCGCACGGGGGCGCCCGGTGATGAGCCGCCGCACCCCGACTCTGCGCGCGAACCTCAGCGCCCAGCCCGCCGCGCGCGGCACGATGCCGGGATGGTGCGCGGTCACGCGCAGCACCGCCAGCGCACGAGCGAGCCGAGGCCGCTCAAAGTCCATCCCCCCGAACGCGGAGAGGAAGCGGTCACGGGCCCGCAGGTCGCGCGGGTTGCGGTCATCGAGCAGCGCGAACCAGCGGCCGCCGGCCATCACGCCGTAGGCCGAGCGGTTGCAGCGCGTATCGCCCATCTGCAGGTGCGCCCACGGCAAGCGCGTACCTGCCCCGGCCTCGATCTGCGCCCAGACCTCGTCGATGCCGACGCCGCGGTAGTCCTCTCGCCAGCGCTTGGGATTGCCGACGTGCGCCGCCGGCTGAAAGGACGCCATCCCGAAGCGCAGGCCCATCACGGTGCGCGTGACCTCCGCGACCTCGGCGAGGTTGGCCGGCGTCACCGTCATGTTGTGGGCCAGGTCGAAGCGCACCCCGTGCTCGGCCCGCAGGCGTTCGAACATCTCGACGAAGCGACGGCGCTCGCCGTGCAGCTCCCGCTCGGAGCAGGGGCGTGGCACCGCGCGGCGCCCGAGCATCAGCGAGTCGAAGTGCCCGGCCATCCGCAGCACATCGAACCGCGGCCGCCCATCGGCTCCGAGCGCCAGACGACGGAGGTAGCTCTCGTCGAAGTCCCCGTGGGTCATGCTCAGCGGCTTGCGACCGTGGTCGAGCATCACCCGCAGCGCAGCGGCGTGATCGGCAGGCTGGAGCAGCGAAACCTCGCCGCCGATCAGCTGCGCGTGCTGCCCGGTGCCACGCACCCCGCGCAGGAACCGCATCTGCGCATCGACCTGCGTCACGGTGTGGTCGCCGTCGGTGCGCACGCGCTGCGCCTCCTTGGCGTGGTAGCAGGGGGTGCATGCGAGGTTGCACCGGGGAAACACGCCGTGGGTTCCCTCACACCCGACACTGCGGCGGCCGAGCAGCTGTGCGTCGGTGCGCACCCCGGTGGGCAGGTCAGCCCAGCGCCGCTCCAGCGCCGCTTGCGTATCTGGGTGAACCGGTCGTGATGCGCGCCACCAGCGCGCCAGTCGGGGTAGCCATCGTCGGGTCAAGGTCGCCATGGTCACACCTCGTTGAAGAAGTTGAGCCCGAGGTCGCTCATGACCCGCTGGGCGTGGTCGTTGAGTGTGGCGAGGTCTCCGGTCCAGATGAGGACCCCCATCACGAGCAGCACCAAGCCCCCCGCGGTCAGCACCGCGCTGTAGTGGCGCTTGACGACGGCGAACGCGGTCGTCGTGCGATCGCAGAAGATCGCGGTCGCCAGAAACGGCAACGCCATGCCTGCCGAGTACCACGCCATCAGATACGCCCCTCGCGTCGCGGATCCGCTAAGCGAAGCGGCGGTGAGGATCGCGCCAAGCGTCGGCCCCACGCACGGCGTCCAGGCGATCGCGAACGCGGCCCCCGCGAGGATCGGGCCCCCGCGGCCGGCGCGCTGCATGAGCCCGTCAACCCGCCATTCGCGGTTCATCGCCGGCACGAAGCGCGCCGTAACGAACACGATCCCGAACATGATGATGACGACCGCGGCGACCTTCTCCAGCGTCGCGCGGTGCGCCTGCAGCGTCTGGCCAACGCCGGTCGCCCCGACGCCCAACAAGATGAAGACCGACGAAAAGGTGGCGACGAACAGCAGGCTCGGGATCAGCACGCGCCGAAGCGAAGCATCGGCGCGGTCAGCGGGCCGCACCCCGCTGACCGCCGAGAGATTGCCAGGAACCAGCGGCAGCACGCACGGCGAGAGGAACGAGATCATCCCTGCGGCCATCCCGGCCAGCACACCGACGCCGGCCGAACGATCAGTCATCACAGGGCCGGCTCGCGGCGCTGGCGAGCCGACGCGCTTGACGGTCGGTTGCATCACATCATCAGACCCGCGGGGCGCGGGAACGATTCGCGACACGTCGTCGGCCGACCCGATCAGCGGTCCGAGGGGCACGAGAGGCGGAGCGCGTGAATCGTTCTGTGCGGCTACGGGTCCGAATTCACGTGCCCCGATGGGCTCGCATGCATCGAGATCACCTCTTCGCCCAGCGAGCGATGTCGGATGCTTTGGACGGGACGCTCACCCCGCGCCAGCGCGGGCGCTTCGCGCAGCACGTCGACGAGTGCCCTGAGTGCGGCCCGATGTTCCGCGGCATTCTTCGGTTGCGCGCCGCGCTTCGGTCGATCGCCACCAACGCATCTGATCCCGGCGGCTTCAACCGAGGCGGCTCCGTCGTCCCGGCGGTTCTCGAGCACCTGCGCGCACAACCGAGCGAGGCTCGGCCGATGGCCGGTAGCTCCCTCTGGCGCCGCCGATGATGCCGACCAGCGCGCCGCGACAATGGCAAGCTGGTAGGCATGCGCCGAGAACTCGGATGAGCCAGCAGAGCCAACCAAGCGTCGAGGACGGCGTGCTGGTCGCGCGCGCGAGAGCGGGTGACCATCTCGCGTTCGAGGAGCTCGTCCGGCTTTACGCCGATCGCCTGCACGCCGTCGTGCGGCGCCTGGTCGATGACCAGCACGAGGCGGAGGAGGTCACCCAGGAGGCATTTCTGCGTGCGTGGCGTGGGATCGGCATGTTCAAGGGCGACAGCCAGTTCTTCACGTGGCTGTACCGGATTGGCGTCAACGAGGCGCACCGCCGCACCTCCCGCCGCCGCGTGCTCGCGACCTCGTTGGACGACCATCTCGTCGAGCCCGCCGACACGCGGCCGGGACCGCCGCGCCGCCTCGAGCAGGACGACCTGCGGCACGCACTCGACCGGGCGGTGCAACGCCTGCAACCCGACCAACGCGCCCCGCTGGTCCTCCGTGACATCGAGGGTCTGAGCACCACCGAGGCGGCGACGATCCTGGACCTCAGCGAGGCGGCGTTCAAGAGCCGCCTGCACCGGGCACGAATGGCGGTCCGCGACGCGGTGCGTGACTATCTCCCGGAGAACCCAGAGATATGACGACGCGCGGCGCCCTGCTGCACCCTCTTCGGTTTCATCGCGAACCACAGCTTCACGCGCAGGCAGGCTTCGGCCTACCTGGACGGAGAGCTCGGACCAGACGATCGTGGGCGGATCGAGTCGCACACGCACATGTGCCCTCCGTGCGCGAGACTCATGGCTGGCTTGCGTCGCACGGTGTCGGCGCTCGGCCAGTTGCGTGACACTGAGACGCCCCGCGTAAGTGTCAGCGACGGCATGCTCGCTCGGCTGCGGGATGAGCCGCACATCGACGGCGCCGGCGCGTCGCCCCCGGTCTGACCGGGCCGCGGGCTGCAGTCATCCTCCGCTTGGTACGGATCGCGCGTTGCGGCGGGACCTCGCGACCGACGCTGCGAGCAACACGGCGACGGCTCCGAGCGACGCTATGAAGCCGACTGATCCCGGGTCGGCGATCGAATCACCGAGTGCCACGAACGCGACGCTACCGGGAACGATTCCGATCACGGTGCCGACCGCGTGATCGCGGCGGCGCACCGATGACAGTCCAAACGCGTAGTTGAGCGCGTTGAACGGCACAACCGGAAGCAGTCTCAGGCCGATCACCCCTGAGACACCGCGTCGCTGCACCCACGCGTCGGCTCGCAGGACCCGCTCACCAACCAGCCGGCGCGTCCGCTGATGCCCGATGCGCCGGGCTACCTCGAAGGCCCCAACGGCGCCGACGGTCGCGCCAGCCACTACGAGCAGCGAGCCCCACACCGGACCGAACAGCGCTCCGGCGGCGAGCGACGGGATCGTCCCCGGGACCAGAGCGACGGTCAGGACGGCATATGCGGCAACGAACGCCGCCGGCCCGAATGGCCCGGCGGCTTCCACGAACGAGTGCAGCTGATGGATCACGAAGCGTTCGACACTGCGTTCGGGCGAACGGTTCAGCGGCTGCGCGAGCAGAGGCGGGACACGTCGCGATGTCTCATGTCAGGCTACACTGACATGGATGCCCTGTTGAGTCCAGCCCTTCACTCCGGTCACCCAAACAGTGCGCGGACTGCTGATGGGCACCCCGATCGGAGCCAACGCGATCGGCGCCATCGCCTGGAGCGTCGGCATCGTACTGGTCTCGTATCTCTCGGCGAAACACCTCTACAGCCGCCACGCCGCCCGGTAGCAACGAGTAAGGCGAAGGCGAGGGGTTGACCCGCGGCTGCTACGCGTCGGCGTCTTGGATTCTCAGCGTGGCACAAGTCCGCTGGACTGCCTCGGGTCTCCCCCGTTTCATGAAGTTCGCCAGCGAAGCCGGGTCGCCCGTTCACACGCGCTGGTCCCGTGACATCCGTTCACGCCCGGCTCACGCTCGAGCCTAGCTGCAAGACCCGAGGAGGTTGTTCAGCTCGCGTAGGCGGGTGCCGGGCGGCTGACCCGCCGGCGTCGCCATACCTCGCCGGTGTCTGAGGGCGCTGATCCCCCCCGGATCAACATCCGAGCGCCCGGACGGTGGCCCCGAGCCGTGGACGCGAATCTTAGCGACGTGCTCCGTGTCCCCAACGGTGTCCCGAGCTGCGCAAATCCGAGGTGATCTGAGGGCACCTGAGGTGCCCTGATCGGGCTTAGTAGAGCTAAAAGCCCTGCAAAGAGGGGAACTTCAAAACCGGCAGGGCGTCGTAGCCCGGCGCTTGGAAGGTTCGATGCCTTTGCTGCTTCGTGGGTTGCACATCCCCAGCTCCATCGGCCGGCCACGACACCCTTGCACGACGGGTAGATCCTCATGGTTCAGAGGGCCGGAGAACCCATCGTTCGGTTCCGTCACGATGGGCGCAAGGATCGTTTCATCGGGGGGTGATCTCCAAGCCCGGCGGGGAGGCTGCTCACTTTTACGGAGTGCACTTGGCGAAGGACGGCTACCGGGACGCGCCAGGGGTACCGTTGCGGGGACCAGCTCGGATCCGCTGCTCGCACCGGGAGGTAAGACTCGACGGCCCGCTTGGTCATCCTTGGCCAAGCGCTGTATGCTCATGTTGTGCTGGTCAACGTCGGTCAAGCCAAGACAGACCTATCGAAACTGCTCGCACGCGTGGAGGCCGGGGAGGACGTTGAGATCGCACGCGATGGCGTTCCCGTGGCACGCTTGGTCCGGGTCGAGCCCTCCGCCTCGGTCGGGGCGCGGTTCTTGGCAGCGCACGGTTCACTTGCCGGCCAGATCTCGATCGCCGACGACTTTGAGTTCACCGAGGACGAGCTCGACGAACTGCTTGAAGGGCCAGCTTGAGGCTACTGCTCGACACGCACATCGTGCTGTGGGAGCTAGAGGGATCGCGAACCGTCCAGCAGGCGGCGCGAGAAGCGATCGAGCACGCTGCGGAGTTGCTGTTCAGCGTGGTGTCGTTTGCGGAGATCGGCGTCAAGGCGTCCATTGGCAAGCTCTCGGTACCGCCCGACATCCACGACCACGTGATACAGAGCGGCCTTCGCGTTCTCGGTCTCGCTCCGGATCATGGTCTCGCGGTGGCAGATCTGCCTCTGCACCATCGCGATCCCTTCGACCGGCTTCTGATCGCGCAGGCCCGTGCAGAGCACCTGACGATCGTCAGCGCCGACCAGCGCTTCGCTGCCTACGACGTAGCGCTCGTCGAAGCGCGCTGAGCGATCCATAGATCGCTGTGCAAAGCGTCCCCACCAGCGACCGTTACCAACGCCAACGCCGGGCGATCCCGCAAACGTTGTTTTCCGGTCAAGCCGTGGTCAACGGAGCTCGGTCAACCGAGACACCGAGGGCGTCATCGGCATGCCAGCAATGGATGGGCAGATCTTCGCAGTCACTGAGCGCGTCGTGCGCTCTGGCGAGACTGATGCGATCCGTCAGCGTCAAGCTGCGCAGCGCCGAGACGACCTCGAAGTCGAGGAGGGGCGGCGCGTGGAGCTCTTGGTCGGCTACGCAGGCGCGCACCGACTCGCTGGATCCCAGCCTGATCGATCAGCGGTCCGCGATCGGTCCGACAGGCACGAACCAGTCGAGGCCGTCGAAGCGCGCGAAGCCGCGGTCGGCCGTCGCCAGCCGGCAGCCGTGGGACAGGGCCAGCGCCGCGAGCCAGGCGTCCGGTACGAGCGGACCGCGCACCTGCTCGTCACGCGTGGCGATGGCTCGCAGGCGCTCCCACGTCGCTGGGGTCGGCACGAGCTGCCGAGCGCGCGGTGCCTCCAGAAGCAGGTTGACAAACCGCAGCGCTATCGGTGTCGGCGTAGGGTCAGCCATGATCCGCGAGCTGGTGACGATTCGAATCATCCCGAGCAGGACAGTCTCGGTCAGGGCCAGTTCCGAACCGACGAGCGTGGCCGACAGCCAGCTCGCGTAGCGGTCGTGATCGATGGCTTCACGTCGGAAGGCGTAGACGAGGACGTTGACGTCGAGGAGTATCAACGGGCTCCGTCAGCGTCGAGCGCGTCCCAGAGCGCCGGGCGATCAGCGGGATCGACGAGGAAGTGCGCTGCCGGGTCACCGTAGGCGGGCAGCTCTTGTGGCGCTTCGTGCTCGAGTCGATTTGCGAGCACCGTGCGCAGACCCTCCTCCACGACGCTGGTGAACGTCCGTCCTTCGTCTGCGGCACGACGCTTAGCCGCCTCTGCAAGCGCTTCAGGCAGATTGATGGTCGTTCGCATACATACAAACATACCAGCTAGAGCACATACGCATAGTGAGGTGCACGAACCCCCGATTTGGGCGCGAAGACGTCCCGCGATCGGATCGCGCTGGCCAGGACGGCCCCAACCCGAATGGGCCACGTGGGAACGGATCTACGCTCAGCGCACTCACCGCCGCAGGCGCGCGAGGTACGTGTTGTGGAGCCGGCGTCCTCCGGGTGCTGCGGACGGGGCCGCCGGTGCACGGCAAGGCCGCAGCGTAGCCGCCGCTCAGCTCAGCCCAGCGTGTAAGCCAGAGAGACCTGGGCGTTGAGCGTGCACATCGAGGCCGTGCGCGCTATCGCCTTGCGGCGCCGGCGCTTCTTCTTGCGCGTCGCCGGCGGCGTACTGCTGGTGCGACGGGGCGCAGGGGCAGACGACGCCACGCCACTGGAGCTGACGGCCACACCGCTAGGGCCACTGCCGAAGTCGGGCTGGACACCGGTGTAGTCC
>JAABUJ010006823.1_pt1 | contig 10865 bp, 9 predicted proteins | sample 5559131 | NCBI WGS metagenome assembly JAABUJ01 (sample SAMN10711875, study PRJNA513366) | rock metagenome | isolation source: Antarctica rocks | place: Antarctica: Victoria Land, Mt New Zealand nord | collected 2016-01-07 | reverse complement strand
GTCCCACACCCGCTGCACGTACCGGCCTGGTCCACCCGGCCATCCTCCCGCCCCGCCCCCCCGCGCGGGCGGAAAAGCGGTCGACCCGGCCCGTAACGTAAGCAGGTGCGCACCTTCCCCCTGGCGGACCCAGGGATCCCGGACCTGCGGGGGCCGGTCCGCTACATCGGCTGGGTGGCACGGCAGCAGAAGGGCAGCCTGGCGGCCGGCATGGCCTGGGGCGTGCTCTGGATGGGCGCGCAGGCCGTCGCCCCGGCCGCCCTCGGCCGAGCGGTCGATGCTGGCGTGCGCGGAGACGACCATGGCGCCCTGCTGACCTGGGCCGCCGTCCTGCTCGGCCTCGGCACGCTGCAGGCCGGTACCGGGGTGATGCGTCACCGAGCCGCCGTCAGCAACTGGATCGGCGCGGTCTTTCGCACCCAGCAGCTGGTCCTGCGGCACGCCGTACGGCTGGGCGGCAGCCTGCCGGCGCGGGTTCCCGCAGGCGAGGCGGCCAACGTCAGCGCGACCGACGCCATCGCCGTCGGGCGCTGCCTCGACATCACCGCGCGGGCGGTGGGAGCCGTCGTCGCGTTCTTCATCGTGGCCTTCCTGCTGCTGCTCACCAGCGTCCAGCTGGGCCTGCTGGTGCTCATCGGCGTACCCGTGCTAGTCCTCGGGGTAGGGGGCGTCGTCGCGCCGCTGCACCGGCGCCAGCAGGTGCAGCGGGCCGAGCTCTCCCGCGCCAGCACCCTGGCGGCCGACACCGTCAGCGGTCTGCGGGTGCTGCGCGGGATCGGCGGTGAGCAGGAGTTCGCGTACCGCTACCGCGTGGCCAGCCAGCGGGTGCGGGCGGCCGGCGTCGAGGTAGCGAAGCTCGAGGCGACGCTGGACGCCCTGCAGGTCCTGCTGCCCGGCGTGCTGGTCGTCGTCGTCACCGTCGTCGGCGCCAGGCTCGCGGTCGACGGCCGGATCACACCCGGCCAGCTGCTCGCCTTCTACGGCTACGCGGCGTTCCTCGTCACGCCGCTCCGGACCGCCACCGAGGCCGCCGACAAGGGCACCCGTGCGGTGGTCGCGGCGCGCAAGGTCATCGACCTGCTGCGGCTCGAACCCCTGCGGCTCGAGCCGGCCGCTCCCGCACCCGCACCGCCGCCCGGCGTGGGCCTGTTCGACCCGCAGTCCGGTGCCCGGATCGCGCCCGGCGTCCTCACCGCCGTGGTCGCCGCCGATCCGGTCGAGGGCAGCGCTCTGGCCGACCGCCTCGGCGGGTACGTCGACGCGGCCGCCCTGCTCGGGGACGTCCCCGTCCGCGCGCTCCCGACCGACGTCCTGCGCCACCGGGTGCTGATCAGCGACGCCTCGCCATGGGTGTTCCGCGGCCGCGTACGTGACGAGCTCGACCCGCTCGGGCGGTGCACGCGGGAGCAGCTGCTCGCCGCGCTCGAGGTCGCGGACGCCCATGACGTGCTCACGTCCCTGGCGGACGGCCTGGAGACCGAGCTCGAGGAGCGGGCGCGCGAGCTGTCCGGCGGCCAGCGGCAGCGGCTCGTGCTCGCCCGGGCGCTGCTGGCCGACCCGGACGTCCTCGTGCTGGACGAACCGACCTCCTCGGTGGACGCCCACACCGAGGCGCGCATCGCGGCGCGCCTGCGCGTCGCACGCACCCGTCGTACGACGCTGGTGGTCGCCAGCTCCCCGTTGGTGCTCGAGCAGGCCGACGTCGTCCTGCTCCTGGTCGACGGGCGGGTGGTCGCGGAGGGCTCACACGCGGCGCTGCTCGCCAACGCGGCCTACCGCTCGGTCGTCGCGCGCGAGGACGTGCTGGCATGAGCGGTGCCCGGCAGCAGCTGAGGGTGCGGCGGTGAGGCGCGCACTGCCCGTCGCCGGTCGCGAGACGGTACGCCGGCGCACCCGCGAGCTTGCCGCGCGGCACCGGCGGCAGCTGGTGGTGTGTGCGGTCCTGCAGCTGCTGGCCGCAGCTGCCGCCCTCGTCCCGCCGCGCCTGCTGGGCCACCTCGTCGGCGGCCTCGACCATGGCCTCACCCGCAGCGAGATCAACCGTACGACAGTGTTTCTCGGGGTGGCGCTGATAGCGGCTGCCGCTCTGACGCGAGTCGCTCGATTCCGGTCGTCCGTGCTGGGCGAGCAGGTGCTGGCCGAGCTGCGGGAGGACTTCGTCGAGGGCATCCTCGACCTGCCGCTGGGCACCGTGGAGAGCGCGGGGACGGGTGACCTGCTGACCCGCACCACCAAGGACGTCGATGCGCTGTCCAAGACGATCCGCTTCGCGGTGCCCGAGGTGCTCGTCGCGCTGCTGATCATGGCGGCCACCGTCGTCGCGATGGCCCTGGTCGCGCCGCTGGCGACCTGCGCCGCCCTGATCACGGTGCCGGTCGTCTACTCCGGGACCCGGTGGTACCTGCGGCGGGCTCCCGCGGCCTATCTGCGCGAGGCTGCCGCGGCATCGTCGTACAACGCCCGGGTCGCCGAGACGATGGCCGCCGGGCGTACGACGGAGGCGCTCGGCCTGGGCCGGCGGCGGGTGCGCCTGGCCGAGGACGACCTGGCCGGCTGCTATGCGACCGAGCGCGTGACGCTGCGCCTGCGTTGCGTGTTCTTCCCAGTGGCCGAGTTCGCCTACGTCCTGCCCGTCGTCGCATCGTTGGTCGCCGGCGGTCTGCTCGCCCTGTCCGGGCACGGGACGCTAGGTCAGCTGACGGCCGTGACCCTGTACGCCCAGCAGCTCGCCGACCCGGTCGACCGGCTGCTCAGCTGGCTCGACGAGCTGCAGATCGGCGCGACCTCGTTGGCCCGCCTGCTCGGCGTGCGCGAGGTCCCCGACGACCGCTCGCTGTCCGGCGACGAGCCGGCAGACGACCGGGTCCGTCTCGAGGACGTGCGCTTCTCCTACGTGGCAGGGCGCGAGGTGCTCTCCGGGATCACAGTCGACCTGCAGCGCGGCGAGCGCCTGGCCGTCGTCGGACCCTCGGGCGCCGGCAAGTCGACCCTCGGACGGCTCATCGCCGGCGTCCACCCACCCAGTGCCGGTCGGGCCACCGTCGGGGGCACCGATCTCGTCGGCCTGCCCCTGGCCCGGCTGCGGCGCGAGGTCTCGCTCGTGACCCAGGAGCACCACGTCTTCTCGGGCACGCTCGGGGAGAACCTGCGACTGGCGCTGCCTACCGCCAGCGACGAGGAGCTGCACCGCGCCCTCGCGTGCGTGGACTGGGCGCCACTTCGTGACGGTCTCGAGACCGCCTTGGGGGCAGGGGGTCTGGCGCTGACACCCGCCCAGGCGCAGCAGGTCGCGCTCGCTCGCCTGGTGCTCGCCGACCCGCACACGCTGGTGCTCGACGAGGCCACCGCGCTGCTCGACCCGCGCGCCGCCCGGCACCTCGAGCGCTCCCTCGCGGCGGTGCTGAGCGGGCGCACCGTGGTCGCCATCGCGCACCGCCTGCACACGGCGCACGATGCGGACCGGGTCGCCGTGGTGGAAGGCGGCCGCATCGTCGAGCTCGGCACGCACGACGAGCTGGTCGCCGACGACTCCGCCTACGCCGCGCTCTGGCGGTCCTGGCACGGCGAGAGCTGACCCCCGGCCGGGCTACCGTTGTCGGGCTTGGGCCACGCGTCGGCGTACGGTTCGGTCATGAGCCTGGAGCAAGCGCACCTGGAGCACGTCGAGGTCCCGGATGTCGACGACGACGCGGAGATCGATCCCTGGTGGCAGGCCAGCCGCGAGGGCTGGACGCTGCCGATGGCCTATTTGCCGCCCGCGATGGGTGGCCGCCAGGCCGGCTGGCGCAAGGTCGCTGCCTGGGTGCTGATCTCGGTGTTCCTGACCGCCACGACCGGCGGGATCTGCCTCACCTACGGCCCCGGTCACTAGTCCTTCCGACGATCTTCTGATCGCGTCGGTGCTGGCCGCCGCGCCGAGCGTGTCGCGCACCAGGTGCGGACCCAGAAGATCAAACGCAGCGCACGGGCCGGGCGCAGGGGGTCGCGGGTGCTCTAGCGGTAGGTGAGCCCCGCGCCGACGCGGACATCTGGCCGCCAGGCACCCGAACCCGGCGTCCAGGTCTGGCCGTTCACGCTGACTGCGCTCACGCCGTACGCCGAGGCCTGCGCGACGAGCCAGGTGGCGGCAGTCCAGGACCGGACTGCGCCGGTCCGGGCGAGGCCGCCGGCGCCCAGCTCGGAGCCGGCGCTGTCCACCAGCCCCGGCCGCACGACGGGGTGCGCAGCGGGGTGGTAGGCGCAGGCGAGGCCGGCCGGGACCTCCCCGGTCAGCGCCACCGCGAGGATCCGGGCAGTGGTCTCCCACTGCGCGTACGCCCCCGCGTCGCCACTGCGCTGGACTCGCTGGGCGGCCTCGGTCACCGGCAGCGCGGCCCAGCCGGGGATCCGCACGAGCCGCCGGTAGAAGTTCGCCGCAGCGAGACGGGGCGTACGGATGGTCGCGGGAGGTCCCCACCCCTGGGACGGTCGCTGCTGGAACAGCCCGAGCGAGTCCCGGTCGCCGTACGCCAGATTGTGCAGTCCGCTCTCCTGCAGGGCAGTGGCGAGCGCCACCGTGACGGCATGGTCGGGCAGGCCGAGCCGCTTGCCGACCACCGCGATGGTGGCGGCGTTCGCGGTCTGCTCGAGGGTCAAGGTCAGGCCGCCCGCCTCGCAGTGCGGCGCGGGCTGGACCGGCTTCGTGCCACCGCAGCCGGTCAGCAGCGTGGCGGCCAGCAGGAGCCACGCGACTCCACACCTCACCGGAGCCCCGGCACGACGAGGGCCGCAGCCGGGCAAGAGCTCATCCCGCCAGTGTTCCAGGGAGCCGGCGGGTCAGCTGTCCGCAGCCTGTCGCGCCGGAAGGACGCGGCCGGTCACCTCGCCCAGGGGCAGGCCGCGGCCGGTACGCGCGGAGATCACCACCTCGTCGCCATCCTCGAGGAACGTGCGGCGGCCGCCCCCCAGGGTGAGCGGGTTACGGCCGTTCCAGGTCAGCTCGCTGAGCGACCCGCGCTCGTCGTGGCCGTCGCCGGAGACCGTGCCGCTGGCGAACAGGTCGCCGGTGCGCAGCGCGGCGCCGTTGGCAGTCAGGTGTGCCAGCAGCTGCGGCGCGGTCCAGTACAGGCCGGCGAACGGCGGCCGCGACATCACCTCGCCGTTCAGCGCGAGGCTGAGGGTGAGGCCCAGGCCCCAGTCCCGCCCCCCGTGCAGGTACGCCGCGACAGGCGGGTCCTGCACCGGCGCCCGCACCCGGTCGAGCGCCTCGAGGGGGATGACCCACGGCGAGATCGACGTCGCGAACGACTTGCCGAGGAACGGCCCGAGCGGGACGTACTCGAAGGACTGGATGTCCCGGGCGCTCCAGTCGTTGACGAGCACGACGCCGAAGACGTGCTCCTGGAAGTCCTGCGCCGGCACCGGTGTGCCCAGCGTCGACGGTGTCCCGACGACGAAGCCGACCTCGACCTCGACATCGAGCCTGCGCGTGGGCCCGTACGACGGTCCGGGTGCCCGCAGTCCACACGGCCGACGTACGTCGGTTCCGCTGACGACCACGGTGCCGGCCCGGCCGTGGTAGCCGACGGGCAGGTGCCTCCAGTTCGGCAGCAGCGCCGCGGCGTCGGGCCGCAGGATCCGGCCGAGGTTGGTGGCGTGCTGCTCGCTGGCGTAGTAGTCGACGAAGTCGGCCACCGCGAACGGCAGGTGCAGGCGCACGTCCGCGCTCGGCACCAGCGGCCGGCCGACCAGCTGCCGTACCTGCTGGCGCACACGCGCCCAGTGCTCCCGGCCTCGGCCGAGAAACGAGTTCAGCGAGGCCGTCGCCCACTCCGGCCCGAGCGCCTCGGCCAGGTCGAGCACGCCGTCGTCGACCGCCACACCGACCCGACGGGCGCCGTCGCCGACGGAGAACACGCCGTAGGGCAGGACCTCGCGGCCGAAGTCCGTGGCCACGAGGCTCAGCGGGCCCAGGTCCAGGGGTACTCGGGCGCTTCGTACGCGTAGGCGCCGGGGGCCACGTCCAGCGGCGCGAAGGTGTCGACCATCACGGCCAGCTCGTCGGTCGTCTCCCGGCCGAGGGACTTCTCCACGGCCCCCGGCTGCGGACCGTGTACGAACCCGGCCGGGTGCAGAGACACCGATCCGATCTCGATGCCGCTGCCGGCCCGGCTGCCCATCGATCCGCCGACGTAGAACAGCACCTCGTCGCTGTCGACATTGGCGTGGTTGTACGGGATCGGGACCGCGTCCGGGTGGTAGTCGAGCAACCGCGGCACGAACGAGCAGACCACGAAGCCGGGCCCGTTGAAGGTCTGGTGCACCGGTGGCGGCTGGTGCACGCGTCCGGTCAGCGGCTCGAAGTCGAAGATCGACAGCGCGTACGGGTACAGGCACCCGTCCCAGCCGACGACGTCGAACGGGTGCGAGGGGTAGGTGTAGCGGGTCAGCACCCCCCGCCGGCGTACGAGCACGTCGGTCTCGCCGGCCTCGACGAGCAGCGGCTCGCTGGGCGCGCGAAGGTCGCGCTCGCAGAACGGCGCGCCCTCCAGCAGCTGGCCGTGCGCCGACAGGTAGCGCGCCGGCGGCACGACGTGCCCCCGGGCCTCGATGACCAGCGCCCGGACGGGGCCGTCGTCCACGACCCAGCGGTGCGTCGTACCGGTGGGTACCAGGACGTAGTCGCCGGTCGCGAACGACAGCGCGCCGAACACCGACTCCAGGCGACCCGTCCCGAACGCCACGTAGACGAGCAGGTCGCCGTCGGCGTCGCGGTAGAGCGGCGAGTCCTCGACCGCGGCGACCCAGGACAGGCGCACCGAGCTGTTGCCCAGCAGCAGCGTCTTGCCCGTGACCACGTCGCCGGCAGCAGGCAGGTCCTGGGTGCGAAAGTGCCGTGGCAGCAGCGGTTCCTGCGCCCTCAGGTCGCCGGCGTCCCGGCCGGCGGTCGCCGCCCGGCAGATGCGTGTCGGCAGCTCCCGGTGGTAGAGCAGCGCGCAGTCGGAGGAGAAGCCCTCCTCCCCCATCAGCTCCTCGGCGTAGAGCCGGCCGTCGGGCTGGCGGAACTGGGTGTGCCGCTTGCGCGGGACCTGGCCGACAGAACGGTAGTGGGCCACGGCTAGAGGTTCCCGCGTCGCGCCTGCTCGCGTTCGATAGCCTCGAACAGGGCCTTGAAGTTGTTCTTGCCGAAGCCGAGCGAGCCGTGCCGCTCGATCAACTCGAAGAACACGGTCGGCCGGTCCTGCACAGGCTTGGTGAAGATCTGCAGCAGGTACCCGTCCTCGTCGCGGTCAGCGAGAATGCCTAGCTCGCGCAGGGTCTCGATCGGGACGCGGGTCGTGCCGGCCCAATCCGCGAGCGTGTCGTAGTAGCTGTCCGGGGTCGCCAGGAACTTCACGCCCATCTCGGTCATCGCCCGGATGCTCGCGACGATGTCGCCAGTAGCCAGGGCTATGTGCTGGACGCCGGGGCCGTTGTAGAACTCGAGGTACTCATCGATCTGGCTCTTGCGCTTGCCGGGCGACGGCTCGTTCAGCGGGAACTTCACCCGGTTGTTGCCGCTGGCGACGACCTTGCTCATTAAGGCGGAGTACTCCGTCGCGATGTCGTCGCCGATGAACTCCTTCATGTTCACAAAGCCCATGACCCGGTTGTAGAACCCGACCCACTCGTTCATCCGGCCGAGCTCGACATTGCCCACGCAGTGGTCGATCGCCTGGAAGTAGCGCTTCGGGTGATGCGCCGGTCTGGCCATGAACTGCTGGTCGGCGGCGGTGAACCCGGGGAGGAACGGCCCGGAGTAGCGGGACCGGTCGACCAGCGTGTGCCGCGTCTGCCCGAAGGCCGCGATCGACGCCGACCGCACCTCGCCGTCGGCATCGCTCGTGGTCGCCGCCGGGCTCGGCAGCGTGGCGCCCTGGCCGACGGCGTACGAGACGGCCGCATCGACATCGGGCACCTCAAGCGCGAGGTCGACGACGCCGTCGCCGTGGACGCGTACATGCTCGCCGACCCAGGTGCCCGCGTGGGCCTCCCCCGTGAGCACGAAGCGCGCCTTGCCGGAGCTGACGACGTACTCGGTGAGGTCCCGAGAGCCGCTCTCCGGACCGTGGTAGGCGACGACGGTCATGCCGAAGGCCGAGCAGTACCAGTGCGCAGCCTGCCTGGCGTTCCCGACCGCGAAGCGCACGTGGTCCATCCCCAAGACCGGGAAGACGTCGGCGGCGTCGGGGTGCACGTCCGCGGCGGTCGAACCGATTGGTCGCAGTGTCTCGGTCATGGGCTGCTCCTGCCGGTTCCGGGGTTGCTGCCGTGAAGGATACGGACGATCGCGCGCCTGCGCCTCGACGCAGAGGCGATCGTCCACCGGTCAGCTGCCCCTTAACCGCCCGTCCCGCACGCCGATCTGCATCCGAGGGCCATGATCGGCGTGCGCGGATCCAGCCCGTTCCCCAGCGTGCGCGTGGCACGCCGATCGTCACGTGACCCCCGGCAAGATCGGCGTGCCGGATCCGGCCCCTTCCCGAGCGTGCGCGTGGCACGCCGACCTTCAGTGCAGGACGCCGAGCTTGGCGCGGACCCGGTCGAGGTCGCGTTGGCGGGCCTCGTAGGTGGTGCCGATCCCGACGAGGAGCTGACCGTCGAGTCCGAGGGCGACCCACCGCGGCACCGCGTCGGCGTACGGGACCAGCAGCAGCAGGCCGGTCGCGATCACGCCGGCCGCACCGGCGACGACCGGGCCCTTGAACCGCAGGCATGCACCGAGGGTCAGAACGGCCGCGCAGAGCGGTAGCAGCAAGAGCAACCGTCCGGTGCTGCCGGCGGAATCAGGAAGCGCGACGAGCAGCGAGGGCGCGAGGAGCGCGGCGAGCCCAGGCCCGAAGGCCGAGGCGGAGTCTGTCGGCGGGTTCCTGCGGTACCGGACGGCGCCGGCGGCGAGCAGGACGGCAGCGAGCGGCACCGTGTACGCCTCGGGCGTGCTCACGCCATGGCCGTGCAGCCCGATCCAGAGACCGATCAGCGTGAGCGCCCCGGCGGACAGGGCGGCGCCCTCGCCGGCCGGCCTCGGGAACAGGCCGGACACGGCCAGCGCGACGAGCCCGATCAGCGCGATGAACACGGCCCGACTGTCGCCGGAGGGCAGGTCCAGCGCAACGGCGACCGCGCCACGCAGTCGGCCGAGGAGCAGATCGCGTTGCAAGCAACGGGGCCGGCCGCCGGTCCAGCTCCCACAGCATCTGCGCGTCGGCCCGACGAGCCGCAGCCCGCATGCCGGGCACGTGGCAGCGCCGGAGAGCGGGGCGTTGCACGCAGGACAGCCGGAGACGGGGAAGGCGTGGCTCGTGGTCATGCCAGCAGCATCGGCGGCGACCGGGGCCGTCAGAAGAGCCGTACTACTCAGTTCGCCTGCGTCGCGCAGTGCCGCGAGGCTCAGCCCAGCCGGCTCGAGGAGTGCGGCTCCCCGGGCTGGCGGTGACTGCCGTCATTCAGCAGTGGCGTTGATCTGCTGGTCCAGGTCCACCATGACCGAGCCGTCCTCGATCTTGCACGCGTACACCGGGATGTTGTCCACGACGGGAATGCCGACCGACTCGCCTGTCGTCAGGTTGAACTTCGCCGCGTGGGCCGCACAGACCAGGGTCCCATCGTCCTCGACGGTGCCTTCGTGCAAGGGCTGCTGCTGGTGAGTGCAGGTGTTGTGGATGGCGCGGACGTCCTGATCGCCCAGCCTGATCAGGCAGATGGGCTCGGCCAACTCCACCAGCAGCGTGTCCCCGAGCTCGATCTCGTCCAGGTTCGCTGCAACCTCGTACGCCATGCATTCCCCCTTGAGCTGACTGTGGGCCGCGAGGGTATCCCCGTGGCTGTGTGCACCGGGCGAGAACTGAGACGAACGACGGGTGCGGTCACCGCTGTCACGTCGAGCCCTCGGCCCGACGTGACAGCGGCGTTCACCATCAGACCTTGGCGGCCTCGCTGTGCGGCGCGGTCGGGCTCTGCCCGGTGGTGGGCGCGTCCTGGTCCTGCTGGGAACGGACGGCCTCCTCGACCTTCTTGCCGAGATCGGCATCGACGTTGGTCCAGTACTGGAAGGCCTTGGCCAGCACCGGCTCGGTGACACCGTTGAGCAGGTGGCCGCTGATGTTGCCGACCAGTCGCTCACGGGCGGCGTCGTCGAGCACCTCGCGGACCATGGTGCCGGCCTGGCCCCAGTCGTCGTCCTCGGCGTGCAGGATGTACGGCGAGCGCACCATCTCCCCGCCGGCCGACCAGCCGGCGCCATCGTCGAACCTGGCCGTGTCAGCTGCCGGGCCGCCGTGGGAGTTCGGGGCGTACACCGGGATGCTCGGGTCGTTCCAGGCGTAGCGCATCGAGCCGTCCTTGGCGTAGGAGTTCACCTGCGCCTTCGGAGCGTTCACCGGCAGCTGCGTGTAGTTCGTGCCGATGCGGTAGCGGTGCGCGTCGGGGTAGGAGAACAGGCGCCCGAGCAGCATCTTGTCCGGGCTGGTGTCGATGCCGGGTACGAAGTTGGACGGCTCGAAGCTGCTCTGCTCGATCTGGGCGAAGAAGTTCTCCGGGTTGCGGTTCAAGGTCATCGTCCCGACCTTGATCAGCGGGTAGTCCGCATGCGGCCACACCTTGGTCAGGTCGAACGGGTTGAAGCGGTAGCCCTCGGCGTCGGTCTCCGGCATCACCTGCACGAACATGGTCCAGCTCGGGAAGTCGCCGTTCGTGATCGAGCCGAACAGGTCCTGGCGGTGGTGGTCCGGTGAGCTGCCGGCGAGGGAGTCCCCCTCGGCCTGGGTGAGGTGCTCGTTGCCCTGATCGGTCTTGAACGTGTACTTCACCCAGCACTTCTCGCCGGCGGCGTTGATCCACTGGAAGGT
>JAABUJ010006821.1_pt1 | contig 10867 bp, 15 predicted proteins | sample 5559131 | NCBI WGS metagenome assembly JAABUJ01 (sample SAMN10711875, study PRJNA513366) | rock metagenome | isolation source: Antarctica rocks | place: Antarctica: Victoria Land, Mt New Zealand nord | collected 2016-01-07 | reverse complement strand
GGTAGCCGAGGTTCCCCAGACCCTGACATAGATGATCGACATAGGACATGGTTCCTCCGATAATCACCGTCTTGATACTACTCAAGGACTTGCTTCCATATCCATCCCTTTTAACTCTTCATATCTGCTTTCATTGCCTTCTACAGTCCTTCTCCTTATTTCATTGCAGGCTAACTGATTAAGCGTCTGACGAACGCGGTAACGAAGCTACGATTCATACTAATAGTTTAATCTGATTCATTATTCATTGAATCATCCCCTTCAGAACTGCTTCTACCAGACATCGACAGCACCTCAATTATAATCCATCCAACTGAACTGCTTGATAGCTTTTCGTTGGCTATCACCACTTTCATTTTACCAATCGCTCGAATACACTCCTCTCCTACAAGCATTCGTTCACAGCTTTGCTCCTTTGCATCATGAGTGCTTCCGGTAAGACCCCAAACCTCTTGTCTTGAGCACGCTAGATATGCCCTGCTTGTTGTGTGGAAAATACACATGTTCACTACTACTTTGCGAGATCCTGACATCCTGGTAGAGCCGAGAGCTGTCCCACTTACTTGCCATGGACACTCTCGTCCTGTAACCCACCTCAATTTCTCCCCGGTTGTGGATCATGATCAGTTCTACTTGATCTCGGGATGCAAAGGTAGCTCCGTTCCTGGTTTCAAGACGGACAATATTGACGTTCTGCAGATGGTAATCCTATGCTTCGTGATGGTGTTACCGGTGACTGGTAAGCCAAGCCGTCAAGGCCGACCTTCGCCATGATGCTGATTTCTTCAGGATCGGAACATTCATTGGTCACAAAGGCGCCGTCTGGCAAGGGCGTATCTCACATTGCGCTACAATGGCAGCCACTGCATCTGCCGACTTCTCCGCGTAAGGCCCGTTCAGGCCGTCAAAGCTATCCTAGGTCCTGTACTGATCTTTCACAGCAAAGTCTGGGACTGCCAAACCGGCGAATGCATCTGCACCCTCCAACACGCTCACATCGTCCGTGCTGTCGCCTTCCCTCCCATCAGCAAACCCCTTCTCATAGCCACTGGTGGCTTCGAGAAGAAGCTCCGCATCTACGACATCTCCCAGTACAAGAGAGATGATGGGCCTAGCAGCACGACGAGGAATACAACGAACGGTATTGCGAATGGCTCGAACTGTAGCAACAACACCTCTCCCACAAGCCCCAACTCCCTGGACGGCATCACCAAATCGGTTACCGACTCGGGAAGTTTCGAGGTCGGTGAAGGAACGCATAAGGGGACTATCAAATCCATCATCTGGCTAGCGAAAGACATCCTAGTCACAGCCGCCGACGACAACAAGATTCGCTGGTTCGATATCCGTAGCCGCTCTCTCCTCAAGGAATACGACCTCGTAGGTCCCATCGGCAGCTGCGAAATCGACAGCGAAGGCGCTATCATCTCGGTCGCAGCTGGTAAGACGGCGTTCTTCTTCTCCGGTTCGGTACCTGGCGAGCTCGTCAAAAAGGTCGATACACCTCACGACCTCGCGAGCGTGGCACTGCATAAGGAGAAGAGACAGTTTGTGGTTGGTGGGACGAGCGACACATACGTGAGGATCTACAACTATGATAGCGGCAAGGAACTGGATCTGCAGAGAGGCCATCACGGGCCGGTCTGGACGGTAGGGATCACGCCAGATGGAAAGATGTATGGGACAGGGAGTGAGGATGGGACGATCAAGTTGTGGAAGTTCACGCAGGAGCCTTATGGGCTTTGGCGCTGAAGGTAGCCCAATTGGGAATCTGGCCGGGGCACATTGGGATAACAGGAGCTCAATGGTCGAGGTGGGAAAACTGCAAGGACGGGACTCTGGGCGGGATGGAATGGTGCTGGGGGATATCTGGATTTCGAGGTCCTCTACTGGCTTCATGATACCCACATTTTGCGTCAGGTAGACTTACTCGGCTCATGCCACTCTATGAAGGTCAATGAAAAATAGAATCTTTAACATCTGCTTGGTGACGGTGCCAAGAGAACGAGGAAACAGCTGAGCTTCCAGACAATACATTACATACTTTGAAGACACGGAAAGGCCAAGAATCCATATTTAAAGGCCCAGGAAGTTACCAACCAATTTCATGAAGTCTTCCCTCTCCTCAAATTGTGGAAGCTGCAAAGCGCACATGTCAGCGTTCCATCTACGAGCGGCTGGCGAGAGCGAACAGAGAATGAGCATCTCAGAATCATCTTCAAGCACGCAACCTTGGAACAACCGAACAGCAGGGGTATAGGGAACTTTACTCACATGCGACGACTCCGCAAAGCGGAACCACTTAACCTTCGGAATCCTCTCAAAAAATGGCTCCACAACCTCATCCTGCGCCTCATCATACCGCCCATTGACCAACAGCGTCGGCACCACAATCCTATGCAGCTCCTCGATGATACTCCACGTCTTCAGCGTCCCCGTGATGAAGAACTCCGACGGCCCATTCATCGTCAGCATCACCGTCGGGTCCTTCTTCATATCCGCAAAGCTCTGCTTCAGCTCCTCCGGCATCGGCCTCACCCTGCACAGATGCCGCTCGTAGTAGACATCCACCGCCTTCTCGTACTCCTCGCTCTCGGTCTTCCCTTCTCGCTCGCACCGCGTCAATGTCTTCTGCACCTCCGGTGGCAGCTCCTCGCGAAGCCGGTCCGCGGCCTCGACCCACAATTTCATGCTGGCGGGCGAGTCCGCGATGATCAATCTGCGGAGTCCCTTGGGCTGTCGAACGGCGTGACAGGCCGCCAGCATGCCGCCCCAGGATTGGCCCAGCAGGTCGTAGTCGTCCTGGATCTTCAGCTTCTGGAGCAGGTTATCCAGCTCGTCGAGGAAGAGCTGCACGGTCCAGAAGTCGCCGTCGTGCAGCTTCTCGGGGAGGTGGGTCGAGTTGCCGCAGCCCATCTGGTCGTACATGATCACGGGCGTGCCGTACAGCTTCGTGATGTCTTGCAGGGGCAGCATGTAGGAGTGGGGGACACCGGGCCCGCCATGGAGGATCACGAGGGGCCGTTTCGAGGAGGAGAGGGAGCCGAAGATGGTGTACCATGTCTTGCAGGGCGAGGAGATGCCGGGGATGGTGAAGTCGAGCGTGCCTGAGGTGTTTTCCACTGCGGCCATTGCGACGGTCTACGGAGGGAAGGGAGAATTGGAGGGGGAGTTTGAGATTGAAGGAAGCCACAGAAGCATCGCTGGGAACCTTTGAGCAGCGCCATGCTTAGAGGCGGCTCTTGGGGTGGTTTTGCTCGTCATTTGGTGCCTGATGCGGAAGGTGGGAGGAGGTTCCAGTATCGAAGGCCAAGCGGGCTAAGTGGAGGCCAGGCTTCATACCTCACTGGGGCTAGCGCTGTTGTTAGACCACAGTCCGACTCTTGCTCGTGACGGAGAGTAACTCCAGTCCTTCTTGTATTCCACCACTGGCGAAAGGGTTACTTTCGGTGAGGTTCGTGCATTTTCAAAGCATAGTGGGCCCTCCGAGAATGCACTGACGGTTTGCACTCGGAGCGATTGCCATGTGGCTGACCATGGCAGAAGAGGCATACCCATGAAGAATATAAGCTTCGCGTTGAAAGGACTAAGAGCAAGCAAAGAAGAAAGCAGGCTCAACATGTATACCCTAGATGGTTTGGTATCGTAGGCTTCAGATACACGAAGAAATCGATGTAGGTTCAGCAGTCTCACTTGCGGCATGTGTCCATCATTCGCTAGATCAGTCTTGATTGATCTGGCTATGCTAAGCTATCGCCACTGTAAACTCAATTCATTTGACGACCTCCATCAAACTCAAACGTGAATTCCTCGACCGAAAGATGATGCGGACACGAGCCGCAAAGCACTGGAGCGCCGTGGATCCCTATGCTGGGGGTAGTCCGAGCCGTCCACCGTAGTTGCAACCGCACCGACCTTCCTCATCGCTGATAAGAGGGCAGAAGCGATCAGTCTCCGGAGCAGCAGCACGCTTCTCTTTGAGGGGCTGGTAATTGCAGCCACACTGGCCTTGTTCGTTGCAGATCAAAGGGCAAGGATGGTTGATCTTGTCGGCAGCACGCTTCTCGTTGAGAGGCTGGTAGTTGCAGCCACACTGGCCTTGTCCGTTGCAGATCATAGGGCAAGGATGGTCGATCTTGTTGGTGGCGACGCGCTTGACCTTGCCATGCACTGTCTCGAAGCCGCAGCCGCAGTTGCCTTTTTGATCGCAGACATCGGGACATGGGTGAGGCTGGTTGGCATGATCCGTGACATTTGTGTGCTTTACGCAAACTTCGGAGGCTGCACATCCAGGGAGGTGACATGAGATAGATGTGCACTCGAGCTTGGGCAATTTTCCCGGCAGAGACTTGATGCTCAGGCAGACGTTGGTGACTGCACATTTGGGCTGATGACAGTCTTCGATGGTGCACGCGCAGACTGGCGCTTCGGCACAGCCAGGCAAATGACAAGTTGTCGCAGTACATTCAATCGTTGGTAGCTTGCCTGGAACGGTAGCGTTGAAGTTGCATCCACAATGGCCGTGTTCATCGCAAATCTGGGGGCAAGGGTGGTGAACAGTGTTGTTGGTGCCCTTGTTAGGATTAACAGCACACATTGGGAGACCCCGACAACCTGGAAGACCACAAGTGAACGGAGTACATTCAGGGCCATGACCGAGCTTTGGAGTGTGCTTGTCATTGACGGAAGAGCTCGATTCAACAGCACACATCGGGAGATCCCGACAACCTGGAAGGCCACAAGTGAACGGAGTACATTCGGGGCCATGACCACAGTCCAAGCCTGGAGGGCATGGAAGTTGGCGCTCAATCAGGTCGGCGCAGATTGAGGCCTTTGCGCAGCCAGGAAAATGACAAGTCGCTATTGTGCACTCTGGGCCAGGACCACAGTGGAGACCATCGGGACAGCCCAGTCCACGCTTGACAGGAGTGGCGACGCCGACTATAAAACAGTCAGTGGATAGATCCTAAGCTAGAACGCCTTTCGACGCATAGAGACAATGGGTATGAAATACTTACGTGTGGCCGCAGCCAGCACCACGGTGATCACAGTCAATCCGACCATGGTGAATGTTTGTTTCACGTGTTAGATTTGGATCAGGCTTTGTGAAGATCTTTCCACATATAGGTCAGCTCTATACCTACTCATGAAATGCAGAAGGAGACTTACAATCAGGATGTCTGTGGATTAAAGGATGCTTGATAGCTGTGGTGATGAGTGATGTTGAGGGAGGATGGAGGATGTGAGGTCGCGAGGTGAGTTAAATATCCTCTGTGGGCACGCTATAGACGCTAACATGTGACGGACTCGCAGTATTTGATATTCATGACACCAGACGGCTCCACTCTGAACACGTGGACCGAATATGATATGCCACAGAGCACCTGGAAAGAGGTTGGAGACTTGAAAACGGGGTCTACACCCCCTTTCTTCAACACATCTTCCTATCAAGAGATAAAAACCAAACCCGAGACTCGGCCTTCAATCCAAGTGATGTCATTGCTTGCCAGACATCGAAATCAAGACGGTAATGTCGGAAACACCAATGGAAGATCCGAGCCGGTGGTGAGAAACGCACCCTTTCTTCAGCCCGTTCTGGGCCATTGCCCTGGGATCAGAATGAGCCCCGTCATCATAAGCCGTGCAAGGCAGTAATCCACGATTAGAGCATCGACCTTCCGGCAGTGTATTACCCTCAGGTCATACTCCCTTCTGCGGCAAAAGCTGGCTCCGGATTTTTTCAGGGGCCCGGAACCTTCTAGATATTTACGAGTACATCCCTTTCTGGAGGTCACATAGAACGGTAGGTATTGCAGTCTCCTCTCCCACGGCTCTCTCCAAAGCTGTGTCTTCTCAAGCATAGCATCTATCTCTCTAGTAATCAAACCACAACCTTCAGTCCCTCACAAACACGAAACCGTGCGTACGCTCCCACTACCATCCTTTGACACCCTTCTCTACTGCCTTATGCCATGACATCCCAATCAAACAAACGTCCTCTGTCAGCTCTTCAGCCGCAATATCCGCTTACGTACGCCATCCACCTTTTTTTGTGTAACATTGTCAGCTTACGCTCCACACAATCTAACCCAGAGCGTTCGTGTAACTCTGGAGCTGAGACCCACAGCGCAGAGATCCCTGACTTTTCATCCATGCGAGCAGGAGATGAGGCGTCATCCTGATCTCCAATTTTACACCTTGAGATCATCCAGCAACGCCCCTATATTCAAAACTTGTCCAGGGTCTTAGACATACTCCTCGCCTGGGCCGATGTCATATCATCATCACCTAGACGAACTACCGAGGAACCGAAGGCACAAGCACCAGGTTCGTGCAGATACTCCTCGCATGTACCGATCGTACCATAACCCACCTAGCCCAGCGAAACAAACCCCAAACACAAGCAACAACCTCTGCAGACCCCAACCAACCACCCACCCCAAACAAAACCTACCAACACGCCCCACAGACAGCATCCTTCACCAGCAAGGAGCCATGAACCAGAGATGCAAATCGTACCAGAAAATTCAGGTACACTTATTCGAATGGTCTTGATAGGAGGGGGCTTACGGTTTGTGTCTCCAACTTGTTGAATAGCACTGGGATGGGAAGCGTACCGCAGCGGTAAGGTGATGTTGAATGGAGGAAAGCAGGGTGGAGAGGGGATGAGGGGATGTCGGCTTGGGTAATATGAAGATGGTGGAGCGGAAGAGGGGGGGATCGCGAGGAGGCGTGGTGGGGACTATGGAAGAGGTATTTAGGTTTGGGTGAGCGGGTATTGGTATGTTTTTGATGGTTTTGTGCGCTTTAAAAGAGATACGGGGGTGTAGGAAATGGCATGGGTGATTGATGTACTGTGGCAATAGAAGACGCTTGTAAACAAAGAGCATGAATCCCTGTATAATAACACAACTGAGCTGATCAGTTCCCTTACAATCTATCCATGAAACCATCCACACCCACTACTCAATCATGTCAATATCCCCATCATCCATCACCACCTCCGCCGGCTGCTCCACAACCACAATCCCATTCCGAACAACCCCGTTCCCAGCGCAATTCTCCGCCGCCGGTGCTTCAGCCCTGCTGCCCCAATAATCCTCCATCTCCTTATCCAACTCCTCCTGCGTCTTCCTCGGCCGCCCATTGACCATCTGCCTGCCCTCCCTATCCCCCCGCTCCCTCCTAGCCCTCTGGCTCCGATTCCTCCTCGGGCTGCGCTCCCTCCTCGGGCTCCTCGTCCTACTCCTCCGTCGTCTGGAGCTGGCCCCAGAAGGCACATAGCGATCCACGCCCTCAGGCGGTGGCTTACTAGTATCCGTCCTCCTCTGCGCACCCGGACTCCGGCTTCTGCTCCTACCGCCTCCAGCCCGTCTTCGAGCGGGCTCCTCGATCCGCTCGAAGAGGCTGCGACCGGGTTTGACGGCTGTGTCGAACGGGTTGCGCGTTGCAGCGGCGGCGCGGCCGCGGATGCCGATGTCGGGGTTTGCGGCCGAGGGGCCGGAGGGCATGAGCGTGAGGCGGATGGGCTGGCCGTTGGCGTTCGCGCCGTCGAATTGGCGGACTGCTTCGCGGGCGTCGGGAAGGTATTCATAGGTTACAAACGCGGTGCCGGAGGAGCGGCCGGCGCGGTCGAAGCGGAGGGATAGTGAGAGGGTGGGACCGATGCGGGTGAAGAGGTTCTTGACAAGAAGTCAGTAAATCTGTTCCCAAAGATCTGTACTGTACTGTTAGATGGGAAAGAGGGGGAGGTTGTACATCTAGGTCATCTTCTGTAAGGTCGTAGTGGAGGTTGTCGACGCGAAGGCGGGCACCCGCGGATGCGCTGTTTGAGATGTCAGTACTGCAACTAGACACAATGAATACTACGGGGAGGCGTACATTTCGCGTTCTGGCGAATAGCGGTCGATACGGGCATTGCGGCCGCCGCGGTATGGTCGGCGGGCTTCAAGGTTGTCAATTTCGATCGAGGGCTGTAGGTTTCAAGATATTGAGGACGCACTTTGAGGTTCGTCTTCATATTTGTCATGGATCCAATCGCTGTCGCCGTGAGAATCATGTCAGTAAGTGCATACTGAACATTGACCTGACTGAAGGGGCGTACACGTCAAGGTTTGTCGAGTCCGATCGTCCGTTCATCTAGGTGGCCCAGAACCAGGCCCAGGTCAGCGTCTTATCAAGGATTTACAGCACCGCAGCCATTGAAAAAGGCTCGGATGTCGTATCCGTTGGGCAGCCGAGAGGCCGCTTTGTACGGTCGAGGGGTGAGGATTGGGCTGACGGCGCGGAGAGGGTCAAGGAGGTGTAAGAACCTAGCCAACATTCAATGTCAGCGCCTGATCACTACAGCATGGCACTCAATGGCCACTATGATCAAACTGGGAAGGAAGAGTGGCAGGGTCTACCTTTCTAGAGTCGCCATGCGTCCAGTTATCCTGACGACGCGGTCTGCCTCCACGATTGTTGCGTCTTCCCTACAGTCACTGGTCAGCACCGCTCAAGGGATACTTATGTACCGTGCAACAAGCTTGTATGATGACTTACTTGTCGGTCTGAGATCACGTCCTCCAGTGGCCGATCCATTGACTTTGTATGGGGAGCAGTCCGGTTGGGAAGAGGTATGTTGCAGAGGCTCGAAAAATTTCTAGAGCTCTAAATGCTCGGGGGAGACGATGAATAGTATGCGGTAGTATGCGAGGTTGATTCGGTGAACGGTTTATCGAGCGTGGTTGTAGAGCTTGCGGAAGTCACAAGGTTGTGTCGTTGAGACTCAGCCTCCCTGGTCGGAGCTGTAACGATCACGTGACGTCTTTAGACAGTGACTGGTTGGCGGTTCGTTGGCGATTCGTTTTCCAGCGCCAGATATCAGTATGGTATGAATAGATTTAATCGTAGTATGTCACAGAACAGCATGCTGCACCCTTCTACGTTCGCCTTCACCCCGAAGGCCTCAAACTTGCAAAGACCTAGAAAGTCTCAGCTTACTCGCACCGCAGATGGCTTCCATAAGGAGGCATAAAGAGAAGTAGCCATTCTCGCTTTTCTAATCACAAAATCCCTCTTCTTCCGTCTCCATTCTCGGCCTCCCCCTTGATTCCACATATGATTGATCCGTTGCTCATACTACCAATCGTTGATCGCGCTGACAATTCACATGTCCTCCAAGAATAAAGAACGCTGATGCTAATTCATGGGGCAAGTCTTGCCAGCTTCAAGCAGTAGTGAAGTGATCGCAGAACGGGGTGTTACCGGGCATCAGAATGTGGAGTGCCTCTGTATACACATATGGGAGAATGATAAGCTCGTACATAGGCCGTGTTCGGGGAACGTGATGATGTTCATATGCCCCTATGCAGTGCCCCAAGGTAGCATTACTGAGGGCCATGTTACTTGTATAGAATCACTGCTCCCCGCGGCAATGGGCTCGCAAGACACCGGAGCTCCTGGAGCTGCAGCTCGGCCCTACCACCAAGGTTGAGTTCATGAAGATTTTGCGAGAATTGGTTTGTGGATACGCCAAGGGCTTGACGATCGAGGAGATCAAGGACAGGGAGAAGACAAAAGGCATGAACAATCACAACAATTGGGACACATGTAGAGACGTCTCGCCATCCGCTTGTGAACTATTTTTACATATAGCCTGCCAAGCACATATGGTAAAGTAGAAAGTGCAAGTAGATTTACTAGATAACGTTCTCATGTATAAACGCGACCAAGGATGCTTCGGGAAATCTAGAGAAGGGCTATCGCTGCAATTGACAGGCCTCGTGAGGAAGTCCAATAGAGGGTCGATAAAGTGATTTCCGCAATTCGGAGCCGGTATCAAACGCGAGAACGAATTTTACTTTCCAATGGTTTAAAAGCCTGCGTCTCGGACATACTGTGCGTGGCCCAGAACACTCTCACAATGCGTTCGCCAGGAGATGGGTAGACTGCCGTTGAACGGCGGCCCATGACATCTTCTGGAAGGCAGCGGTGTCGGATCTTGAGGTCAGTGATGAAGCTTGGTCAGCCTTCTTATCGTCGTGTACTAACTAATCTTTATAATTGTGACCAGTACAGTGATCAAGAGCTTGCTATTAATCTTGGTGGACGCTCTCTCGTCGATGTAGTGGAGGGGACGGATGAGCATCGAAAACAAGGATAACATTCAACTGACATAATCTCATCTCCAAGCCACATTCTCGAGCTAGGAAGAGTCGCCTTAGCTTCAACAAGCCGTATCAACCCGAAATTAAAATCCATCTCGATTCTCGACGGAATCATCCTCGTAAATTACATGTGTTGATCGCACTGGTATTCTTTCCCGTAGCAGACACCTTAGAAATATACGACACGATAATTGAATCCTTGTCAAAAGTAAAGAGGTTTGGAGGACCTCGCAATCCGTCTTGCACTTCGAGCTCGAATCTCGAGGATCTCGAGGTTACCGAGTGGTCAAAGAGGAGAGGAAGCTAGACCGTCAACCCCAAGACCTAGGTGCTCCGTATCCATACCGTATATCATGGTGGGGTCCCACCACAATGTAGACTCCCAATCAAGGCCTGCTAAGATATTTGATGCTGACGATTCAGCAGCTTCAACAGTAGAGTCCGAGTATAGCGATCCATTAGTAAGGTAGTTAGAGCTAGTATCAGAAGAGTTGGTTGACTGAGGAGAGTCGTTTAGCCCCCAGATTGGCGCACTTGGTTCGCTCTGGGCTATAGCGTGTGATGTATATTCTAAATCAGGCAAAATGGATTGGTGTGGGGGTGGCGCTGCCAATAGTAGTTCTGGATCAGATACAGTATTGAGAGCTAAAATCTGATCCCAGTGGTTGTTGAGCTTCCCGTAGTCGTCGGTCAGTCCAGTTGATACAGAAGACTTT
>JAABUJ010006820.1_pt1 | contig 10867 bp, 13 predicted proteins | sample 5559131 | NCBI WGS metagenome assembly JAABUJ01 (sample SAMN10711875, study PRJNA513366) | rock metagenome | isolation source: Antarctica rocks | place: Antarctica: Victoria Land, Mt New Zealand nord | collected 2016-01-07 | reverse complement strand
TGAAAGGCGAGAACCAGTTGCCCAAGGTCGTCCAGGGTGTCACATTCCGCAACGGCGTCGAGGTCACCAACACGCCAGCACAGAACGCCGCCTGATCACGGCGTCACCCAAATTCCGGCATAGCTCAGGCTGAGCTGCGGTGTCGGCTGATGGAGGCTGTAGAACTCGTCCCAGGTATTGGCGGATGGGCCAACTGCCCGCCCGACCCGACTTCCGGACGCCGTGAGCGATGCCAGCAACGCCGACCGAGCGTTGGCGTGTAGATCGGCGTGGAAGATTGGCTCATCCGCAACTTCGATACCGCTGGTTAATTCGCTTCAGGCGGCTTTGGCCATGAGTACACGGAATTTCGAGCGTCTTGTGGTTGCTGGGCAAGCGCCGCCAAGCCATTCCGTGATCCTGACCATGTTCATCGTGTTTGAGATGGGTTTTTGCCTGGCCGACATAGCGTGATCGACGTAGGCCAAAGCCTCGGACGGCTTGCGAGATCGTGCCTTCCACCCCGGCACTCACCGGGCTCAGCGTCCGTTGGGAAAGGTCGATTAACAACAAAATGTTGGGGATGCCTGTGCTCTCCATGCCCCTACGGATTGCGTTTCGCGCGCCTTTCCCAACGGACACTCAGGGCGGCAAATGCGGCCGTTGTCTCCTTTTTCCTTGCCGCGACGAGCGCGGCATGTTGCTTATGCGTGCGCAGCGTGAGATTGCGCCGTGCGTGTTTAACGAATGACGTCTGGCCCGTGAGGAAATCTTTGGCCCGGTACTGGTCGCTATTCCCTGGCGGGACGAGGCGGAGGTGATCCGGATGGCGAACCAAAGCCACTATGGTCTCGCAGCCTATGTCTAGACCCGCGAGATAGGCACCGCCTTGCACTGCACTCACGCCATTGAGGCCGGATGGGTGCAGGTCAACCAAGGAAGTGGGCAGGTGCCCGGCCATTCGTACGGTGGCGTCAAGCAAAGCGGCATCGGACGGGGGTTCTCATTGCAGAGCATGCTGGACAGCTTTACGCAAACGAAGAGCGTCACGATTAATCTGAACGTGCCCGAACGGCAATAAACAGAAAGCCCTCCGTCGCTGGCGGCCAACACGGCTTTCATCGACGGTAGGTCGGCTATCGACGGTAGGTGGGCATTCGGGTGGCGAACCAATACCGGCCCGCATTGATGCTGACCCGTTGCCTGCCTGGCCAGTCCAGTCGTTGAAGGTTGGAGATAACCGGAACAGGTCAACTTCAAAGCGGGGCGGTGTAAGGCCGCCAGTCGATCGTATTGCGTGGGTCGATGGGGCACCAAGTTGCAGAAGACTTTTTGCTGAAGCTCTGCCGCAAGATGGCAAGATAACCGGGGGATGGATGATGCGCGGAGTGGTGTTTCACGGCAATTGCGAGCTCGAGATCATGTCCTTTCCCGATCCCGAACCCGGTCCGGGTGAGGTGGTGATCGAGATGAAGGCCTCAGGCATGTGTGGCAGCGATCTGCACCAATATCGCCGCAAGAAAGGCGGGGATGCCGCAGCCACGGGATTGCCGGTAAATCTAGAACCAGTGATCGTGGGACACGAGCCGGCCGGAGTCATTGCCGCAGTGGGCGCCGGCGTGCACAAGCGACTCGCGCAGGTCGGGCGACGGGTGATGATCCATCACTACCAAGGTTGCAACGCCTGCAACCACTGCCGCTCCGGGTGGACGCAGCTGTGCCAGGAAGTGCCCATTAAGGTCTACGGCAACAATGCGCATGGCGGGCACGCGGAATACCTGAAAGTGCCCGCCAATACGGCGCTGCCGCTGGATGACGCGCTGTCGTTCGCGGCCGGGGCCGCGATCTCGTGCGGGACCGGTGCGGCGTATGGCGCGCTGCGCCGGGCAAACCTTTCAGGCAACGACACGATCGCGATCTTCGGCCAGGGGCCTGTGGGATTGTCGGCAACGCAATTGGCGGTGGCCATGGGCGCGCGGGTGATCGCACTCGACGTGAGCCCGGAGCGGCTGGCGCGGGCGAAGGCATTCGGCGCGTGGAAGACGATCGACCCGCGCTCGAACGACGCAGCAGGAACGATTCGGGAGCTGACCAAAGGACACGGTGCAGACGCTGCGATGGACACCTCCAGCTCGCCTGAGGCGCGCATCTCCGCAATCCGTGCGTCCAAGGTCTGGGGAACGATGGTGTGCGTGGGCGAGGGCGGTGATGTGCGAATCGCCGTTAGCCCAGACCTGCTGAGGCGGCAACTGAGCGTGATAGGTAGCTGGACGTTCTCGACCATCGGGCAGGCGGAATGTGCACGCTTTATCCTTGAGCGCAATGTAAATGTCGATGCGCTGTTCACTGACCACTGGAGCCTGGATCAAGCGAAGGAAGCGTACGAGCTGTTCGATACACAAACCGGCGGAAAAGGCGTCTTCCAGATTTAACCTTCTCTGGAGCTTGCCTGCGCGCCTGGTCATGAGGTCGTAAGCTGCGACCACCTATTTTGGCGACCTGAGGGCGGAAGAACAAAGCTTACAGAGGGATGGTTAGTTTTCCTGGGTCCCCACGACGTGTGCCGGCCTTGACCAGGCCACGGCAACGATACGTGTTTATGCCGAGTTCCGGGTTATGCCGAGTGGGGGCGTCCTGCCTTGGCAGAGCGCCCCGGTGGTCATGATCGGCTCGGCATAATCAGAGGGCGGCAAGGAAGGCCAGGAGCTTGTCGTCGGGGCGATAGCGGGCAGGCGTTCCCGGCGGCACTGGCGCCAGTTTGTTGAGCGCACGCTCCTTGGTCGCCAGGTCGGCCTCCACGTAGACGTGGGTTGTCTCCAGGCTCTCGTGCCCGAGCCAGAGCGCGATCACCGCCATATCCACGCCGGCCTGGAACAGGTGCATCGCCGTGCTGTGGCGCAGCACGTGCGGCGACACCTTCTTTGCGCCGAAGCTGGGACAGGCTGCCGTGGCAGCGGGGACTGCGCGGCGGAGCAGGTGATCGACACCGTCGCGCGACAGGGCCTGGCCGCGGGCGCTGGGGAAGGCGACACCGCAGCCCTGGTCGCCCAGCTCACGGAACCACGCCCGCAGCACGCGGGCCGTTTCCAACCAAAGCGGCACACGCGCTGCTTGCGTCCCTTGCCGTGCAGCTCGAGGCAAGAACCAGCGGGATCAAAGCGCACCTGCTCGCGCCGCAGGGCGGTGATCTCGGAGACGCGCGCGCCGCTGTTGTAGAGGGTCAGCAGCAGCGCGTGGTCGCGCCGGCCCGACCAGGCCGTCCGGTCCGGGGCGGCAAGCAGGGCCTTGACCTCGTCACGGGTCAAGTAGCTGACCAGCCGCTTGTCGCCGCGCTTGGTGGGGATCGCCATCATTCGTGTCACCTGCCCCAGGCTGTCCGGGACGCGCAGCGCGACCAGGCGGAAGAACGAGCGGATCGCCGCCAGCCTGTTGTTGCGCGACCTCACCGTGCAGCCGCGGTCGCGCTCGAGGTGGTCGAGGAACGCCAGCACGGCGTCGGCGTCCAGGGCGGCAAGCGGCAGCGCCACGGGTTCGGCGCCCGTCCTCTCCCGCATGAACCGCAGCAGCAGGCGGAAGGTGTCGCGGTAGCAGGCGATGGTCTGCGGACTGGCGTGCTTGTGGGCGAGCAGGTGCTCGGCGAAGAACGCCTGCAGGTGCGGGCCGACGAGGTCCCCCGCCTCGGCCGGCGCCCTCACGGCTCACCCCCGACCATGCCGTCCGGCACGAAGCGCCCGTCCGCCACCCGCAGCAGGTCTGGCGTGGCGGTCAGATACCAGTAGGTGTCCTCCGGCCGGACATGGCCGAGGTAGACCGACAGCGTCGGCAGCAGCGCCTGCACGTCCGCACCGGCCTCGTGCCAGGCCCGCAGGCGGCGGATGGCGAAGCTGTGCCGGAAGGAGTGCAACGAGGGGCGGCGCGAAGCCTTGTCCGCCGGCCACATCCCGAGCTTGCGGGTCAGCTTGCCGAACCAGACGCCCAGCAGACTCACATCAAGTGGACTGCCGCCCTCGGTCGGGAACACGATGTCGGACAGGGCATGGTAGCCGAGCTCCTGACGGCATCGGAGATAGGCCGCCAGGGCAGCGGCGGTTGTTGGGTGCATCGGCACAAGGCGCGACTTCTGGAACTTGGTCTGCAGAACGCGCAGGTGCGCCGGCTGTGCCTCGAGCCGGACGTCGTCCATCGTTAGCCGGACCGCCTCGCCGATTCGCAGGCCCGTGCTGGCCAGCAGGCCGAGCAGCGCAGGCAGCATGACCGGACGCAGCGAGCCGCGCGGTGGCGCTTTCGCTGCGGCTGCTGCCAGTGCCTCGATCTCGGCGTCGGAGAGGATGTAGGGCCGGCGCCGGCGCTGGCCGGCCAGAAGGTTGTGCGAGGGCACCTCGGTGCCGGGCACAATGCCCGACAGGTAAGCAAGGAAGCCGCGCGCCACCGTCAGCCGATATGCCTTGCCCGCGTCCCCGCAAGCGGGAGGAGCGTGGTCGCAGGCCCACGTGAGCGCGGCTGCGGCCCGGATCGGCATCCCGAGTGCCGTTTCCGCACAAGCGTGATCGAGGAAGCTGCGCAGCAGACGCGGTCGCGCGCCGGCTGCGAGGCCGAGGGCGTCGCGGATGGCTAGGTAAGCCTCGAGGTGCCGCCCAAACTCGGTATCGCCGCTCATCGCGCGCCTCCGATCCAAGGCAGCGCCACGCCGGCGAGCGTGTCGAGATCGAGCTTGGCGTAGATGCCGGTCGTCTGGAGCGAACGATGGCCGAGCACGTCGGCGACATCCTTAAAGCTGGCGCCGCGGTTGACCATGCGCGACGCCGCGGTGTGGCGCAGCATGTGCGCCCCGGTCAGCCGTCCGAGCGGGATGCCGGCGCGCTTGAGGCTGCGCTGCACGATCCTGGTCACCGCCGCAGGATGAAACGCCCGCACCGGGTCGGTGAGGGCAAGGAACACCCGCCGCTCCTGGCAGGGCGGGCGGGTGTGCCGGAGATACTCGACCAGCGCGGCGCCGACATCCTGGGGTAAGGGCAGCACCCGCCTGCGCGCCGGCACTTGCCAGCGCGCAGGCGGATCTGCCCGCCCGCCAGTCCAGGTCGTCGAACTCAAGGGTGGCGACCTCGCTGGCCCGCAGGCCGAGGCGCGCCAGCAATAGCAGGATCGTCCGGTCGCGGTACTCCGCCGGGCGGGGTGCTGCGGCGCGCTCCAGCAGCTGCGCAAGCTGCTCAGAGGACAGGTGCGGCGGCAGGCCGGCGTGCCGTGCGCGCCGGACGCTCGGGATGGCGCGGTCAAGCCCGCTCGGAGCCACACCGCGCCAGGCGAGAAAGCGCAGGAAGGAGCGCGTCGCGCACGCAGGCGCCTTGCGCCCGTGCCCCGTCCTCCGCGGCCTCCTGCCGGATGAACTCGGTCACCCGCTGGACGGACAACCCGGTCCAATCGGGACCACCCGGGCCGGAGCAGGCCGTAATGAAGCGCCGTACGGTGGGCAAGTGGCGCGCCCGCGTGGCGTCGGCCGCTCCCACCAAATCCCGTAGGTAATCAGCGTAGCCGGCGACCCAGGCCGCCGCATCGCGATATGTCGTGTCCATCATCCTCTCCCAGCGGCCGTGGTGGCCGCCAGAAGAGCGTCACGGGATTATGCCGACGCCGCGAAGGGCAGAACGCGCGTAATCCCGGCTTACAAAGCTCGCTCGATCACGCCCACTCGGCATAACCCGGAACTCGGCATAAACACGTATCCCGAACCTACCCCAACTACGTCCGCACCGCCTGACCTCAAACGGGGTTGGGGCTACTGCGTCCGCCCTCCAGGTCCATGCAACACGCTGGCGGCACGCGGCAGGGGAAGATTTCCATTGCGCCGGAAGCGCCGCCTGCTCCGCTCGGCCAAGCATGAGCGGGGCAGGGTGACGTGCGGAATGGGGAAGAAGCGGAATGACTTGCAAATGTACACACAAATGTGCATACTGCGTTAGGTATGAAGGTCGCTGGATTCGAATGGGACGAGGGAAACCGCGCCAAATGCCAGAAACACGGGGTTTCCATCGAAGAGATCGAGGCCCTGCTGGCAGGATCGCCCCGTATCGCTCCGGATCTCTTGCACTCGGCGGAGGAAGACAGGTTCCTCGCCGTAGGCCGCACAGCGCAAGGGCGTGCACTCTTTGTGGCGTTCACCTTCCGCCGACAGGGCCGAAGACGCCTCATTCGACCTGTCAGCGCACGCTACATGCACAGGAAGGAGAGTGACGCCTATGACAAAGAGAGTTCCTAAACTGACCACGGACGAGCAGGCCGAGCAGTTTCTGGAGAAGGATCTATCCGGGCTGGATTTCGGGCAGTTCAAGCCAGCGCAGTTTGAGTTCGAGCCGAAAAGCGAGCGCGTGAATATGCGCCTTCCCAAGACGCTGCTAAGCGCCGTGAAGGACAGCGCCTCGCATGAAGGCATTCCCTATCAGCGCTTCATTCGGCAGGCGCTTGAGCGAGCTGTTACGACCGGCAAAAAGGCGCCAGACGGTCGTCGCACATGAGGAAGGACGTCCCCCTAGGTCACTACGACTACCATTCCGGTTTCGGATTGGACCAAGTTCGAGGCCTGGGTGCGCTTGCCCGCCAAGGAAGTGCCGGCATTACGCAAGCTCGCCGCCCATCAAGCGGCCTGGAAAAATGAAGAGGGCTGAATCAATGAGGCCCATGTTGACGATGACAGGATTGCTTTCCAATGTTATGTTTCTATACTAGGGTTGATCCATGCTGACCGGGGAAATACGCTCACAAATCGATAGCATCTGGAACGACTTCTGGTCCGGTGGTGTCTCCAATCCTCTCTCTGTTATTGAGCAGCTGACCTACCTGCTGTTTATCAAGCGCCTCGACGAGCTCCATACGGTCGAGGAACGCAAAGCCGCGACGCTCAAGATCACGATGAAGCGTCAGATTTTCCCTGTGGGGAAAGACGGCATCGGCAAGGGGGAGGGTCGCCCCTACGAGGATCTGCGTTGGTCGCGCTTCAAGGAATTCGAAGCACGCGAGATGTTCAAGGTCGTCGACGAGCATGTCTTCCCGTTCTTGCGCACGCTCGGCGGTGAGGATTCTGTTTTCAGCCAGCACATGAAGGATGCACGTCTCGGCATTCCGACGCCGGCCCTGCTCGCCAAGGCCGTCGAGAAGCTCGATGCCGTCAAAATGGACGATCGCGACACTAAAGGCGATGTCTACGAGTACATGCTCGGCAAGATCGCGAGCGCTGGACAGAACGGGCAATTCCGCACACCACGCCACATCATCGCGCTCATGGTGGAGCTGACCAAACCGCAGCCGACGGACATCATCTGCGACCCGGCGTCTGGCACCTGCGGCTTCCTGGTCGCTGCCGGCGAATATGTCCGCCACCAACATCCCGAGGTCATGCGCGATCCGAAGCTGCGCAAACACTTCCACAGCACCATGTTCAACGGCTTCGACTTCGATGGCACGATGCTACGCATCGGCGCGATGAACATGATCCTGCACGGCGTCGAAGACGCGAACATCGTCTATCGGGATTCGCTTGCTGAAGAACACAACGCTGATGCAGGCCGCTACAGCCTGATCCTCGCCAATCCGCCGTTTGCCGGGTCGTTAGATTTCGAGGCTACGGCAAAAGACCTGCAGCAGATCGTCAAAACCAAGAAGACCGAACTCCTCTTCCTCGCGCTGTTTCTCCGCTTGCTCAAGGTCGGCGGCCGTGCAGCGGTAATCGTACCTGACGGCGTGTTGTTCGGCTCGTCCAAGGCGCACAAAGACCTACGCCTTATGCTGGTCGAAGACCACAAGCTCGATGCCGTGATCAAGCTGCCCTCAGGCGTCTTCCGCCCCTATGCGGGTGTTTCGACCGCGATCCTCATCTTCACCAAGACCGGCGTAGGCGGCACCGATCATGTCTGGTTCTACGACATGCATGCCGACGGCTGGTCGCTTGATGACAAGCGCCAGCCGTTACTGCCCGATGAGAAGCTTGGTCCGACGCCAAAAATTGAACTAAGCAAGGAAGAGGGCGAGAAGAACGACCTGCCCGATCTTCTGAGGCGCTGGTGTGAGCACAACAGGACGGAGCGCGATCAGCCGCGTACCGCACAGAGCTTCTGCGTTCCGAAGACGGAAATCGCCGCTGCGGGATATGACTTGGCACTCAACCGCTACAAGGAAAGCGATCACATCGCACAAGAGCACGCCACGCCTGCTGCGATCATTTGCGAGCTTCGCCAAATAGAGGAAAATATTTTTGCAGACCTGGTAAAGCTAGAGGAGATGCTGGGATAAGCGAATGGCCTCTCGTGGCGCTTGGAGACTTGTTTAACATCGCACGGGGCGGATCTCCCCGGCCGATCGATAGTTTTTATACCGAAGATCCCGATGGGATGAATTGGATAATGATTGGGGACGCGTCGGAGGGATCCAAGTATATTACACAGACCAAAAAGCGCATAAAGCGCGCGGGCATCAGCCGATCTCGCGTTGTAAAGCCTGGCGACTTCTTGCTTACGAACTCAATGAGTTTTGGGCACCCTTACATCCTGAAGACAACTGGCTGCATTCATGACGGCTGGTTAGTCCTGAGTCCGCTTAAAGATAACATTGATCCAAACTATTTCTATCACCTATTAACCTCGCCAGGTGTTTACCTGGAGTTCGCGCGACGCGCCGCTGGCGCGACGGTCAAAAATCTCAACATCGACCTAGTAAAAGGTGTTGAAATCCAGCTCCCCCCTACTTCGGAGCAAAAGCGCATTGCGGCGATCCTCGATCAGGCGGATGAGCTGCGGCAAAAGCGGGAAGAGACGTTGAGAGTGCTTGATATGCTCCCAAAGTCGAGTTTCAACGAGATGTTCGGTGATCCGGGCGCAAACCCCAAGGGATGGCCAATAACCACTTTGGGCGCAGTTGGCGAGCTAGAGCGTGGCGTATCTAAGCACCGTCCGAGGAACGAACCGAGCCTGTTGAACGGACCTTATCCACTCATCCAGACAGGTGATATTGCTAATTGTGACGGCTATATCGAGCGATATGTGAGCACATACTCGGAAGCGGGTCTAAGACAAAGCCGCCTTTGGCCGAGAGGGACTCTGTGCGTCACGATTGCTGCCAATATTGGTAAGACTGGAATTCTTTGCTTTGATGCGTGTTTTCCAGATAGCGTGGTAGGGTTTAAACCGGGCAATCTGGCGCGCACTGAATATGTTCAGTGGTGGATGTCTTTTATTCAGAAGCGCCTTGAAGAGGAAGCGCCGCAATTTGCCCAAAAGAATATCAATCTCGCCATTCTTCGTGATTTGAAGATACCAATTGCTCCCCTCAAATTGCAAGGCGAGTTTGCGCGGAAAGTAAATGCGATTTATAAGTTGAAGTCTCTAGCTACCGCTCATCTCACTGCGTTAGAAGCACTATTCACCTCCCTCCAGCACCGCGCCTTCGCGGGCGAATTGACCGCCAAACAAGCAGAGGGTGAGCTCGAAGTGGCCAGGTAACTTATGTCGCAATTCGCCTTTCTCTCATTCGAATTTCCCGAGATCTTCGGGCTCGCCTCGAAAGCGGAGAGCTTGGCGCTGTCTGACCCGCGCTCGGCCTGCTTCCATGCTCGCCTAGCGTTGGAATCCGCCGTTTCGTGGGTCTATGCCCGCGATGGCTCACTGCGAGATCCGTATGAGAACAGCCTATCGGCCCGGATACATGAGGCCAGTTTCCGACGACTAGTCGGCGAGCCGCTTGTCGCCAAAGCCCGGATTGTCAAAGACTACGGCAACGCCGCGGTGCACGAGAGACGTGCGGTCGTTCCGGAAAGAGCGGTTGCCGCAGTCCGGGAGCTCTTCCATTTCACCTACTGGCTGACCCGCACCTACGCGCGCGGCACAAAGCCAGCACCTAATCTCGTCTTCTCGCCGCAATCGCTGCCGCGCACGACGCAGGTTGCTGCGGCCACGCTCAAGCAACTTCAGGACGCGGCGCGGAGATTTCAGGAGCAAGCCAAGGCGCTCGCTGAAGCGGAGCGACAGCGCCTTTCCAGCGAAACGCAGCGCATTGCCGTGGAAGCGGAGCTCGCGGCGCTTCGTGCCGAAATCGCCGCGACCAAGGCTGCCAACAGCAAGATCGCGGATACCCACGACTACGACGAAGCGGCAACGCGCGACACCTTCATCGATCTGCTGCTGCAGGAAGCCGGCTGGCCGCTCGATAAGCCGCAGGATCGCGAGTTTGCCGTGACCGGTATGCCCAATAACACCGGCGAGGGTTTTGTTGACTACGTGCTCTGGGGCGATGACGGCAGGCCGCTTGGCGTGGTCGAGGCCAAGCGCACGCGCAAGGATGCGCAGGTCGGCAAGCAGCAGGCAAAGCTCTATGCCGACTGCCTGGAGAAGCAATTCGGGCAACGTCCGCTGATCTTCTGCACCAACGGGTACGAGCACTGGATCTGGGACGACGCACGATATCCGCCCCGCCCCATTCAAGGCTTCCTGACAAAGGACGAGCTGCACCTCGCCATTCAACGCCGCACGATGCGGAAGGCGCTCACAGCCGAGGAGATCGATCCCGCCATCGTCGAGCGCTTCTATCAAACCCGCGCTATCCGCCGGGTCGCGGAGTCATTCGAGAAGGATCATCAGCGCAAGGCCCTGCTTGTGATGGCAACGGGCGCCGGCAAGACACGCACGGTGATCGCGCTCGCCGATCTGCTGATGCGGTCGAACTGGGCCAAGCGCGTGCTGTTCCTGGCCGATCGCGTGGCTCTCGTTCGCCAGGCGGTCAATGACCATCCCCCATTTCGGTGGACACGAGTTACGGCCTACGCGGCCGCGGCGAGTTGTTCTTTGTTGGTTGGCGTGGTGTAGCCGATTGCTGAGTGGAGGCGCTGCCGATTGTACCAACCCTCGAT
>JAABUJ010006819.1_pt1 | contig 10869 bp, 12 predicted proteins | sample 5559131 | NCBI WGS metagenome assembly JAABUJ01 (sample SAMN10711875, study PRJNA513366) | rock metagenome | isolation source: Antarctica rocks | place: Antarctica: Victoria Land, Mt New Zealand nord | collected 2016-01-07 | reverse complement strand
ACCTGCTTGACCTGCGCCGCATGGCGGTCGTTCATAATCTCCATGTCCTCCAGCGCCTTCCTGCGGTCGTTGATATCCTCTGTGCGGCCTAATTTTTAGGGGATGATTACTTGAATGGCGCTCTAGGAGGCGCCGGCGCGGTCGTCCCACGGATCGCCTGTGCGCAGGCTCAGATGCACATCCCCGTGTATGTCGGTCCCCTGGAAGGCGTGCAGAGGAATGTGGAGGTCCGTGGGGAAGATCCAGCCCGTCCGCACCACGAGATAGCCGCCGTGCGCGTTATACGCCTGGATCGTGCCGACCTTCTCGCCCCCCGTGCCATACACGGTCGCGCCTTTCGTGATCTGTTGTGCCGTCATCTGTCGCGGTCTCCTTGTGTCCGTGTAGGAGGGAATGCGCGAGCGCGGTGTCGTCGCACGTCTTTACCCCCCACGCCTCGCATGGAAGGTGTCGCTCCCTGCGAGGGCCAGGTACAAGGTGTAGTCTAGGCCCACATCCTGAGAAGAACCTGAGAACGTGGCTGTCCCGTTCCCTCCGACAAGCTGCGCGCGTTCACTCACTCCAGCGACTCCGGCAGGAAGCCACCAGGCTCGTGCGCCGGGGTGACGTAGGGCACAAAGGACGCGGCGCGCCGCATCAGGCGCCGTGCCAGCGTCCGGTAGGGGAGCGCGCCGCAGATGGCGTGCGCGACGACCGTGCGCAGTTCCTCGTGCGCGGCGAGCGCCTCCAGGAAGGGGACGGGGTAGCGATAGGCGAGGGCGGCGACCCAGCGGGCGTAGCGCAGGTCGCCGCCGAGCGTGCCGGCGATGAAGCGCTCGTAGCGGTCCAGCGCGCCGGGCTCCGCGCCCAGAGCGTCGAGCACCGCGCGGCCGGCGCGGCGCCCGCTGGCCAGCGCATAGGAGATGCCTTCGCCCGTGAGCGGGTCGCCTAGGCCCGCGGCGTCGCCGGCCAGCACGATTGGACCCCGCCGCCACGCCGTGCGCTGACCCGCCAGGGGGATGCTGTGCCCGCGCTGCAGCAGCGTCCGTCCCTCGCTCAAGCCCGCGTGCGTGGCGAGGAAGCGCGTCAGGCTCGCGCGGAGGGTATGCTGCCCTGCTGGCAGCAAGGCGCCCACCCCGACCGAGAGGTGCTCGCCCTTGCTGAAAATCCAGCCGTACCCACCGTGAACCGCGAGCGCGTCGACCACGATGGCATCCGCGTAGCGGGCGCGGACCGCGTCGGGCACGGCCAGCTCGACCTCGATGGCGGGCGCTCCGGTGCGGCTGACCGGCGCGAAGCTGGCCAGGCGGGCGGTCGTGCCCGTCGCGCCATCGGCGCCGACGACGTAGCGCGCGGTGACGGTCTCGCCGCCCGCGACGAGGCGCACGTCCCGCCCCGCGCGCTCCAATCCCGTGAGCGCGCTCCCGTCGCGCAGCTCGGCCCCCGCGGCGACGGCCCGCGCCGCGAGATAAGCGTCAAACTGGTCGCGCATCACCATCGTGAGGGGCGAGGGGAGGGGACAGGACAGGAGCTGCCGCCGGCATGGGAGCAGGATCGTGCCGGCCCGCGCCTCCGGCGCGAAGCGGGGCACCAGCGGCGAGACGGCGCGGGCGCGGGCCGTCAGCCCTCCCCCGCAGGGTTTGTAGCGCGGCAGGCGGGCCTTCTCCACTAGGAGGACACGCGCGCCGCCCTGGGCCAGCTCGTGGGCGGCCATCGTCCCGGCCGGCCCCGCGCCGACGACGACGGCGTCATAGACGGGTATGGATGCGGTCACATGGCTCCTCTCTCGGGGCATCACCGTCCAGGCGGAGTCACACACGCGACTCTGGCCCTGCCCCCTGCGACGTTACTAGATAGCCACTCCATCCTCTATGGGGAGATACCATCGACACGGGGAAATCCACGCCATACCCCACCGCGGTGACCCCTTCCCCATCGTTGCGGAGGCGCGCGGGTGGGGTGGTTGCCCCTGCTGCTTCAGCCCGCGCTCTCGATCTCCTCAGCTCTGGGGCGCGGACGTTCCGGGCAAATGGAGGAGGTTCTCTACGTCCTTGACACCGGGGACCTCGCGCACCGCCGCTTCCAGCGCGCTGATCTGCTCCGGCTGGTCCACCTCGCCGCGGAGCACCACCCGGCCGCGCTCAGCGTTGATGTTGATCCGGCCTTTGGGCGCCGTCGGGTCGCGGAAGATTTCGCTCTCCACCTTGTCGACCAGGGTTGCGTCGTCGACCTCGGACGTGTCGTTCGGCGTGCGCCGCCGGACACGGTCGGACGCGCGAGACGCGCCCTGCCGTGCGGTCTGGATGATGCCGGTGGTGTCCGCTCCGTCGGTACCGTTCCATGTGCGGCGGACACGGCCCCAGACCCAGGCGCGGAGCGGCGATAGGAGCACGGCCAGGATGCCCCCGCCGAGCAAGCCCACGAGGGCCACGCGCCGTGCGCCGCCGCTCTGCTGGACGAGGCGTCCCGCCGTGACCCTCGTCGCCTGCGCGCGCGTCGTCACGGTCTGCCGGCCTGCGTCCCGCGCCTGCCGCGCGCGCGTCATCGCCGCCGCCACCCCCGGTGTGAGGGATGCTGACAGCGCGGCGACGCGCCCCGTGAAACGGCCCGGAGCACGCGGGGCTGGGCGCGGGGCGCCGGTGTCCGCCCCGCTCACGGTGGCCGCGACGGCCTGGCGCGGGGCGACTGTGTCGCCGGTGGCACGCCTGGGGAGGAGCACCGTCTCGACACCGGTGGCCAACAGGGCCAACCCCCGCAGGAGGCGGGGCACGTCGGCGACGGTGAGGCCGACGAGGCCGACGGGCAGCCCGTCACCGCGCGGCGTCCGCGTCTCCTGTGCCCATCTCGGCGCCCCGGCGCTGCGTCGGACACGGGTGATCTGATCGGCCGGATTCCACGAGCGTCCCCACATCATGATCCCTCCTTCCTTGCTCCTATCCTCGTCGTTCCTGTCATGCGGCATGGTTGCTCTCCCTCCGTGTCGTGGGTCCTGTGGCCCTGTGCCAACACGGGAACCCGTTCGTGACAGATGCTGGTGGAGCGCAACAGGCGCTCATACGCCAACCACTGCCTATGTAGAGAAGACCGCCCCCCCCGATTGCCCAGCTTGTGTCTGTGTGGGAGGGGACGCGCGAGCGCGGTGTCCGCGCGTCTCTACCCGCCGCGCCCCCGCGTGGTTAGGGTGTCGCTCCGTGCGGGTACAAGGTGTAGTCTAGACCCACATCCTGAGAAGATCCTGAGAGTCTTCATCTTCATGTGTCGTGGACGATCGTCCCAGGGATGGTTCCTGACGCCTGAGCAGGCCCTGTGATCAGGGGCGGCTACAGCGTGATCGAGCGGGCCGCGGACGAGCGCCGGCCAGGAGGGGGCCGCGTTAGTGGTCAAGGACGACAGTGTGTCTTGGCGTCGGTGCGATGGGTACCTAGAGCACATCCCACACAGGGGATATCTTGTGACAGCGGCGCTCCGTGTCAGGGGGCGACGCCCAGGCGAACGAGCAGGGCGAACAGGTCGTCGAGGTCGAACGGCTTGATGAGCACCGCACAGTTCGGCCGATCGAGCACAGCGGCCTGGTCCCGCACGGCCCGTTCATCGCCCGTGCAGACGAGCACGGGCAGGGCGCGCAGCAGTGGGTCCGCCTGTAGGCGCGCCAGGAGCGCCCAGCCGTCCAGCGGGGGCGGCAGCCGCAAATCCAGGATCAGGGCGTCCGGGGGCTGGTCGCCCAACGCCGGCAGCGCCGCGGCGCCGTCAGTGAACACGAGCGGCTCGTAGCCCTCGTCGGCGAGCGCCTCGGCCAGCAGGTCCCGGATCGCCCCGTCGTCGTCGATCACCGCGATCCGTTGCGCCATCGCCCCCCCTTATTCATAACCACGCTCTCAGTGCCTCCGTGTCTCCGTGGTGAATAATCTGGGCAACCGCTACTCCGCCGCGCGGGCGGTCTCGTCGCGCAGCGCCCGCTCCTGATAATATTGGCCGGCGTGCGTGTGCATCCAGCCCTCGGTCAGACAGCGGATGCAGAGGAGGCGGTCGCCATACCGCTCACGCCGCCGCGCATACGCGTGTGGGGCCAACGTGAACGGGGCCGCGCAGGCCGCGCACACCACGGGCACACCAGTCGCTCGTTTCGCCATGGGGCCTGACCCTCCTTTCCTGGTGGTAGCGCGGTCCTCGGCGACGCGCCCGAGGACCAACCACTCACTCGTCACTCGTCACTCGTCGCGCGCCGTGAACGTGGCGCGCCCCGCCGCATCGTCCCCGTTCCCGCGCCCGTCACCGGAGCGGGCGGGACCGCCCCGCGTCGCCTTCTTCTCTCTCCCGTCTCCCCCGGCGCCGCCGGATCGGTCGTTCGCGCCTCCCTGGCCATTTTTGGTCGCTTGATCGGCGACGGGTGTCTCCGGCGCCGAGGCGGCGCCCACGACGCGGGTGTAGAGCACGGCGGCGACCACGCCGCCCAGCAGCGGCCCGATGATGTAGAGCGCGATGGCCGTGTACGTGCCCGAGACAATCTCGGGTCCCAGCGCGCGAGCCGGGTTGCCGGCGCCTCCGCTGACCGGGCCGCCCAGCAGCACGCCGGCGGCCAGGGCGAAGCCGATGGACACCGGGGCGATGCCGGCCGGCGCGCGCTTGTCGATTGCCACGGCCATGACCGTGAAGACGAGTAGGAAGGCGATCAGCGCCTCGACCAAGACGACCTGGAGATCGCTCGCGCCGTGGGCGGGCGTCGGCGTGCCCAGGTGGGCCTTGTCATAGGCCGCCTGGCCGTAGGCGATCCAGACCGCCAGCGCGGCGACGATCGCGCCGACGATCTGCGCGACGATATAGGCGGGTACGTAGCGCCAGGGGAACTTGCCGGTCACGGCCAGGCCGATCGTGACGGCCGGGTTGACGTGCGCCCCGCTGACCTGGCCCAGCGCGGCGACGATGGCCACCAACACCAGGCCGAAGCTCAACGCGATGGCCAACGAGTCGTAGGCCGGGCCAGCCGTGTTCTTGCCCAACGTGGCGGCCGTGGCCACCGCCGTCCCCACCAGCACCAGCAGGAATGTCCCGACCGCCTCGGCCATCGCCGCGCGCGCCATGTTGCTCCCGACGCTCAAGCCCCCGTCGCCTTTGTCAGCCATGTTCAACCCCTCCTCGCGCCCTGTGCTGGCGCGACATCATCTCTCTCATTGTTGATGCCGATGCTCTCGCTGGCCACGACGATCAGCACGGCCCAGTAGCCGTAGGCGGCGCGCAGGCGCGTTTACCAGAGCGTGCCGCCGCCGACAAGGATGTACAGGATGGGGCCGATACCCCAGATGATGCTCACCACGCCCCATAAGATTTTTTGGACCGCGCCGAGATCGGACCGCCCCGCGATGTTGATCCAGGCTAGCACCATGGCGACCGGGTGCAACACCACGGACACGACAAACTCCAAAATTCCCTTCATGACGACCCCTCTCTTTTTAGTCTTTGCGCCTAATTATACTGAATAGACGGGGCATGGGGACGGCCAATGGCCGTCCCCATGCCGCGCTGGTCTCGTCGCCGCTACGCTACGACCCCGTGGGCAGCGGGATCGACACGTCGTGGATGAGATACCCGTTGCTCGTGGCCGTCTTGCTGAGCGAGTCCGCCGAGCCGTTCATGCTCTGGAATGCTCCGTCATTGAAGGAGCCGCCGGCCAAGTCCCCCTGCTGTCCATGCACCTTGCCCAACACCGTGTTGAGCGGCGCGACGAGCTTGTGCAGCGTCGGACTATTGCTCTCATTGGCGACGACATAGGCCCGGTGCAGGCGGTTGTAGGCGAGGGCGAGCACCGCGCCCGCGACGACGATGTGCCGCAGGCGGCCATCCGCGCCCTTGGCGTAGAGGCCTTGCTTGTAGTTCTTGTAGACGTGGTGGATGCAGAAGTACGCGACCCCCAGATCCACGAGAAAGCGCGTCTTGTCGAGGAAGGCCGCGCGCGTCTGCGCGACGTGCGCGACGGGGACGGCGGCGTGCGCCCGCCCCGCGAACGAGGGGGCGACGCTCCCCGTCAGCAGGACGACGAGCAGGCCGAGCGTGATGAGTGTTTTCTTCATGGGTGTGTGTTTTCTCCCGATAGTGGGTGATATGGTCGCGATAGGTAAATCGTAGATATGCTGTCGCGTTGTCTGTGGCGCCGTCTGTCGTTTCGGCCAAGCGGCCGGCGCGGCTAGCGCCTCCTCGGCGCGTCCTGCCCCCTCGTGGCGGCGTTTCCGGTCTCGTCCACCCCTTCGACGACGACGTGCTCCTTGCGCACGGTGTCGGTGACTTGCTCCTGCACCTGGGTCGCGTCCTTGTGCAGGCGCACCTCCTCGGTCTGATGCATCGTCTTGCCGACCACGGCCTCCTCGCCCATCACCACCATGTCGATGTCCTGGCCCTGGAAGGCGTTCTGGAGGTCGGCCTGGCTCGTCTGCCCCGTAAAGGGGACGCGCTCGACCGTGACCTCCTCACGCCGCAGGTTCACCGACGCCGTCGCCTGCTCGGTCACGACATCTTTATGCAGACGCACGTCCCCGATCTGCTCCTGCCGCTTGCCGACGGTCAACTCTTCCTCGAACACGGGGACGTTGATAGTGTCGTCGGCGCGCGTCGTCGCCTGAGCCTGACGTGGGGCCGGGGCCGGTGCGGGTTGGGCCTGCGCGCGCGTGGTCGTAGTCGTGGTCTCGGCCACCGTCGCGGTCTGCGCGTAGCTGTCGTCGTCCATCGCGCCGCTCGTCGCGCCGGTGGGCGCGCTGTCGTAGCGGCTGTCCGACAGGTCATCTTTGTGCAGGCTCAACTGCACGTTGCCCTCGGCGTCGGTGTTCTGGACCGCGCTGACGGGGATGTAGAGGTCCTTGTGGAACAGGAAGCCCTTCTGCACCGTGATGTAGCCGCCCTGGGGGTCGTAGGCGTGCAGCGTGCCGATCTTCTCGCCGGCCGTGTCGGTAACCGTCGCGCCCTCGTAGAACTGTTGTCCCGTCATCTGTCTTACTCCTCTTATTAAAGTTGTTATGCGTGGGGAAGTCCGTGCGGAGAGTTTCCCGATGCGTCTCATGGGTCGCCAGTCAACCCTAGACTCCTATATACAGGCACACATGGTGCGATTGAGTCACGTTTTCGCGTCATGTCTCGTCGGTCTGAGGCGGAGCCTCGCTAGTAGTCTGTCAAGCGAACTCTGAGCAGGCGCTGCTGGGACCGCCGGCATCCTGCCGGCCAGCGCTGGCCGGCAGGATGCCGGCGGTCCCAGGGGGTACGATCTTGGACACCTGTTTAACCCAGGCTTGACGGACTACTAGTTGGCGGCGCGGGCCGTCGTCTGTGTGCCGCGCGCCGCGTGACGCGTGCCAAGGGTCCCGCCCACCGCGGCCGCCACCAGGCCGACCACCAGCCCGATCAGCGTGCCCCAGGCCGTGGTCTTGGCCGTGTTCACGGCATCTTGTGCCTGCGCCGGCGTGAGGTTCTTGGCCGTCCCGGTGACGGTGTTGCTGAGTTGGCCCAGGTTGATGCCGAGCCCGCCGGCGATGTTGCTCGCGTTGCCGATGAGGGCGCCCAGGCCCTGCGTCGCCAGCCACAGCAGGATGGGCAGCGCCAGCAGGAAGACGAGCGCGCCGTTGAGGGCGGCCCAGCCGCGCTCGTGGACGGCGGCCGTGCGCCCGGCCACGTAGCCGCCGACCAGGAAGGCGATGATCGCGCTGATCCCGGCCCAGATCGCCGAGTACGAGCCCGCGTTCTGGGTACCGCCACCCTGGACGGCCGCGCCCGTGTTCACGGTCGACGCGCCGATGGCGAGCCCCAGTAGGCTCAGCACCAGCAACGTGAAGAACGCGGCGAGCAGGCCGGCCCAGATCGGGCCCCAGCGCACGCGGTCGGTCGGCAGGTTCATCACCTGCGACACGTTGCGCGTCTCCGTCTCACGCGTCTCCCGTCCGTAGCCCACGGTCTCGACGGGGGCCGCCGTCATGTTATCCACCGGCGCCCGCCCGAGCGGCGCGCCGCGCGGCGTGCGGGTCTGATCGTTGTTCGCCATATCCTTAGCTCCTTCTTTCTTTCCGCGCTGGCGCGCTACATAGCGCCGGCGCCATCCTCATCGTTCCCGCCGGTCTCGGCTCGGTCACACGCCGAGCGCACGAGTACGTGGGTGCGGGTACATCTTGCAGTCTAGAACCTCTTCCTGAGACGAACCTGAGAGGCCGCCTCAACCCGGAGAATATGTCCCGCGCGGCTATCCGTCCCCGTCCCGCACGGCTGGTATAGGGGTCATACGGGTTGGACGTCGCTCACTTTACCCTCACGGCCGCTCGTCATCGCCGCGCCGCAGAAAGCCAGCGACAGAGGCGAGGACGACGAGCGCGACGACGCCAACCCCGACCAGCCCCGCCACCCGCAAGCGGCGTGGACGCGCGGGGGCGCCCGGGCGCGCGACATCGCCGCGAAACGCCCGGCTATCGAGGTGTTGTGGCCGTACGAGCGCTAGGGGCGTCGGGACCAGCGCCGCTGTCGGGACCAGCGCCGCTGTCGGGACCAGCGCCGCTGTTGGGGTGAGTGGGGACCCGCCCCTGTCTTGGACCCGCCCCGCGTCCCGCTCCACGCCGGATACCCGGTTTTTCGCGCGCGCCCAGGCCGCGTCCGACGCTCGCGCGGCGCCGGACGCTGTAGGTGGCGTTCGGGGCGTCGCGGACGCCGGCGGTGTCGGGGGCGTCATCGTGGCCGCGGGCGCCGTTTGGGGCGTCGCCGCCACGGCGACGACACGACCGTAGAGCACGGCGGCGACGATGCCCCCGGCGAGCGGCCCGAGGATGTAGATGGTGATGTCCTGGTACGTCCCCGCGACCAGCATCGGCCCCAACGCGCGCGCCGGATTGCCGGCCCCCCCGCTCACCGGGCCGCCCAGCAGCACCCCCGCCGCGAGCGCGAAGCCGATAGCCAGGGGGGCGCTCCCGGCCGGGACGCGCCGGTCGGTCGTCGTCGCCACGACGGTTAAGACGAGCAGGAAGGCGATGAGCGCCTCGACGAGGAAGATGTACGGGGCCGCGGCCCCGTGGACGGGCGCTGGCGCGCCAAGATGCGCCACGTCGTAGGCCCGCGCCCCATAGGCCCCCCAGACGGCGAGCGCGGCCAGGACGGCCCCGACGACCTGTGCGACGATGTAGGCGGGGACGGCGCGCCAGGGGAACGCGCCGGCGACCGCCAGGCCCACCGTGACGGCCGGGTTGACGTGCGCCCCGCTCGTCTGACCGAGGGCGGCGACGATGGCTACCAGCACGAGGCCGAAGGACAGCGCGATGGCGAGCGAGTCGTACGCGGGGCCGGCCGTGTTCTTGCCCAACGTGGCCGCCGTCGCCACGGCTGTCCCCACCAGGACCAACAGAAAGGTCCCGACCGCCTCGGCGATGGCCGCACGCGCCGTGTTGGACCCTGTCGTCGCTCCCCGTGTATCGTGTCCGCCTCGCGCGCCGGCCATAGACCCGTCCCCCCTTACGTTCATCCCCGCGCCGCGGTGTACCTGTCGCCGACCGTGCCCCGCTATATCCATCCGCGGCGGCGGAAGACCCAGAGCGTCACCGCGCCGACCGCCGCGATGCACGCGAGCATGATGACGAACCCCGTCGGCTTGTTGCTGGAGAGGCCCTGCACCGTCGCGCCGAAGATGCTGATCAGGACCGAGGTCGAGAACAACACGGTCGAGACGAGGGTGAGCGTGCGGATGACGCCGTTGGTGCGGTGCGTCATCTGCGAGACGTAGATCTCAAAGCTGCCGTTGACCGCCTCCCGGTTGTCCGCGAGCGCGTCGAGTAGGCGCGCCAGCCGGCCCTCCAGGTCCTCGAAGTAGTCCTCCACCGCCTCGCCCGACACCCACGAGAAGTCGGGGCGCAGATAGGCCGCGACGACCCCGCGGTGCTGCTCGGCCAACTGCGCCAGGGCGAAGGCGTAGCGCTTGAAGCGCATCAGATCCTCCAGATAGTGGTCGGAGGTGTCGCGTAGCGCGCGCTCTTCCATGCGCTCGATCTCGGCCTGCATGTGCTCGTTCAGTTCCTCATAGTAGGCGAGCGTCTCGTCGAGGACGACGTAGAGCATGAAGGCCGCGTCGAGCGTCACTAGCTCGGGGCTGGAGCGCGCCCGCGCCAGTAGGTGCGCGGCGAAGGGTAGCGGCTGCTTGTGCGCGCTGACCAGGTAGTTGCGCCCCGCGAACAGGTCGAGTTCGCCGGCCCCCACGCGGTAGGCGGCGGGGTCGAGGCGGGCGACGGTGGCGCTGGTGAAGAAGTGGTCGGGGTAGACGGCCAGGCGCGGCCGCTGCCAGGGCGAGAGCGCGGCGTGGATGGCCTTGCGGTGCAGGCCCAGCAGCCGGCCCACCTCGCGCAGGTCGGCCTCACTATAGTTGGATAGATCGACCCACACGAAGTTCTCCTCGACGGCGACGAGCGCGGCCAGGTCGCGGGGATCGACCGCGATCGGCTCCTGCCCCGCGCGGAACAGCCAGGCGATGGCCGTGCCCAACAATGCCCCAGGAGCGGCGACATCCGCCGCCCCTTCGACATCCACGACTTCCCCGTGCGGGGCGACGGGCGCGAGCGCGCCACCCTCGCCCTCCTCGGGCAGCACACTGTCGCCGACGATGGTCGCCCCGGCCTCGACCGCGGGCGCCTGCTCCTCCGGCGTACTCCGTCCCCCGCGCCGCGCGTCGCGCAGCCCCGCCAAGCCCCGGCCGCCGGTGAGGAGGGACGTGCGCTTAGGAGGCATGCAGGGTCTGCCCGGCCGCGGCGGGGACGATCACGGCTGCTGGTCCACGCCGTCCACAATGACGCGCTCCTTGCGCACCGTGCCGCTGACCTGCTGCTGCTCCTCGGTCGCTTGCTTGTGCAGGCGCACTTCCTCGACCTCGCGCACCTGCTTGCCGGCGAC
>JAABUJ010006818.1_pt1 | contig 10873 bp, 10 predicted proteins | sample 5559131 | NCBI WGS metagenome assembly JAABUJ01 (sample SAMN10711875, study PRJNA513366) | rock metagenome | isolation source: Antarctica rocks | place: Antarctica: Victoria Land, Mt New Zealand nord | collected 2016-01-07 | reverse complement strand
GCATGGGAGCCACCGCCCCACGCCTATGCGTCGCCTGGCGCGCCCTACCTGCTATGAGACCGGGCGGTTGTCAATCTGGGCGCGCTGTAGGCGGCCGCTGTAGTCAACGTAGACGCTCTTGATCTCGCTGAACTGCTCAATGGCCGCCGTACCGGCCTCGCGATGCCCGTTGCCGGTGGCCTTGATGCCACCGAAGGGCAGCTGGATCTCCGCGCCGATAGTGGGGGCATTGACGTAGACGATGCCCGCCTCCAGGTCACGCACCGCCCGGAAGGCGCGGTTAACGTCGGCCGTGTAGATGGACAGCGAGAGGCCGTAGCGCGTGCCGTTGGCCACGGCGATAGCCTGGTCGAAGTCCTCCACGGGGATAATACACACGGTAGGGCCAAAGATCTCCTCCTGGGCTACGCGCATCTCCGGGCGCACGCCGCCAAACACAGTCGGCGCATAGAAGTAGCCCTCAGCCAGATCGCCATCGCGCAACACCTGGCCGCCGCACAGCAGGCGGGCGCCCTCGGCCCGGCCGATCTCCGTGTAGCCGTGGATGCGGTCCAGTTGGGCGTGGTTGACCACCGGCCCCACCTGCACCTGGGGGTCCAGCCCGTCGCCCACACGCAACGCCCTGGCCCGATCTACCAGGCGCTCGGTCACCTCGTCCAGCACGGCGCGGTGGACGATCAGGCGGCTGCTGGCCGTGCAACGCTGGCCCGAGGTGCCAAAGCCGCCCCACACCGCGCCGTCCAGGGCCAGATCCAGGTCGGCGTCGTCCATGACCACGATGGCGTTCTTGCCGCCCATTTCCAGGGAGACCCGCTTGAGGCCCTCGGCGGCCCGGATGGCCACCGCCCGGCCCACCTCGGTGGAGCCAGTGAATGAGACGGCAGCCACCCGCGGGTCGCGCAGCAGCGGCTCACCGGCCTCCTCGCCGTAGCCGGTAACCAGATTGAGCACCCCCGGCGGCAGGCCCGCCTGCTCGAAGATCTCGACCAGGCGGGTGGCCACGGCAGGGGTATCCTCCGCTGGCTTGAACACAACCGTGTTGCCGCAGATCAGCGCGGGCAGGCTCTTCCAGCTGGGGATGGCCAGCGGGAAGTTCCACGGGGTGATCAACCCCACCACACCGAGCGGCTGGCGCACGGTCATGCAAAACTTATCGCGCAACTCAGAGGGCACCGTCTGGCCAAACATGCGGCGCCCCTCGCCGGCGATATATTTGGCCATATCAATGCCCTCCTGCACATCCCTGCGGGACTCGGAGAGCACCTTGCCCATCTCGCGGGTCATCAGGCGGGCCAGGTCCTCCTTAGCCTCCTCCAGCAGCGCGCCGGCTCGCAGCAGGATCTCGCCGCGCTCAGGCGGCGGCACAAGCCGCCAGGAGGGCAGGGCCGCCGCCGCCGCGTCCACGGCGGCCGTCACATCCGCCGCCTGTGAGCGGGCAAACGTGCCCACCACCTGGTCCCGGTGCGCCGGGTTGCGGCTCTCAAAGGTTTGCCCGCTCAGGGCAGGCCGCCAGCGCCCGCCGATATAGTTCCGTCCGTCCATCCATCTCTCACTTTCACCAGGCAGCGTCGCTCTTCGGCACAGCCCCGCATAGCCATCCCCACACTGCGCGCGGGCCGCGCCCTAACCCATCGCGCCGCCCATGCGCCACTAACGGGGTGTCCACAAGAGACACCTCTACACACCGCCAGGTCAGCCGAACTGTCCTGGAGATCACCCGCGTCAGCGCGAAAGCATGTGCTCACCTCTATGCTACAGCCAAAGCGCTCTATGCTACCGGGCTACCGCCAAACAGCGCGGCGCTCGTGTTCGCGTTAAAGGTTGTAGGATAGGCTATCATTTGCTGTTCAACTGCTATAGCGGGGTGTTCGATCTCTGCTGAAGCATGATCGTCATCGTGCATCCGCTCATGACCCATCATGTCAAGATTCTTCTGAGGACGCTTGTCCTGGCACGGAACAGGTCATAAAGTGATGCCAGCGACGATGTGGGGTGATGGATAGTTGAAGAAATCAAGGGGGAATTAGGCGCGGGGAGTTAGCCAGATATGATATACTCTCTGTGTTACCGCCCTCGTCGCTTCGGCGGCGAGGCGCAGAGCCGCCTTTGGGCGGCTTCTGCATTTTCCTGAGGACCGTGACCAATGATCGGAGATCCTCTTGCGCGGCCGCTAGTGCGTGCGCATGTCTACGTGGACGGCTTCAACCTACCTCACCCTCGCTGCGAACAAGCGCATAGGCAACTCCACGGCCTCATATCATAGTGGATGCCATAGCAGGGGAATACGTCCCCCTGCGTCTAAGCACATCTGAAGATTGTCTTCCATCACGGGAGCGTTGTGATAACGTGACCCGGCTGTGGAACGCTAAAGGCTCAGCTCGGCGACGAGGCCGTGTAGTTTGGCGTACTGCAGCAGAATGATCGTCTTGCCGTCGGCGATCTCGCCGGTAGCGATCATGGCCAGGGCATCGTCAATGGGCAGTTCCAGCACGTCTATGTCCTCGCCCTCCACGCCACCACCGCAGGCTACGCGCGCGCCAGCAACCAGCCCGCCCATCGCCGTCGAACTGGCCGGGCGGCCCAACCTTGAGATCATCATGATCGGGGGCCGGCTGTACCGCTACCCGCTGGTCAATGTGGGGGCGAGCGCCGTGGCCGCGCTGCGGGCCATCCGCGCCGATCTGTGCGTCGTGGGCGTCATGGCCATCCACCCCGAGGTGGGGCTGAGCGTGGTGGACTACGAGGAAGCGGCGGCCAAACGGGCCATGATCGAAGGGGCCGCCGACGTGGTGGCCCCAGCACTGGCCCAAAAGCTGGGCACGGTAGCCCCCTTTGTGGTCTGCCCCACCTCCGCCGTGACCCATCTGATCACCGAACGGGGCGTTTCCGACGAGCTACTGGCCCCCTACCGAGCGCTGGGCCTGACGGTCATACGGGGATGAGCGCCGCCATGCCCACGGCGCATGAAGCCAGCACAATGGCATCGTAGGGCCGATCATAGATCAAGATAACGGTGGCCGCGCTTGACGCCACGCCGCCTACAGCATATATTTGAGGGGGCCGGGAGCATCGGGGTGTGGCGCAGTTGGTAGCGCGCGGCGTTTGGGACGCTGAGGTCGGAGGTTCAAGTCCTCTCACCCCGACCATGGATAACCCTCGGTGGGCCAGGGCGCGGGTTCCCGGGTCCCCATCAAGCTCTCTCCATGCCTGAGGGCGCTCGTGTGTTGTACCTGTTCTACGGCGAGGACGACTATACCTCGCGGCAGCTAGCCCTGGCCGCCCGCGCCCGCCACGCCGACCCCATCGTGGGCGACCTGGCCACGCAGACGCTAGACGGCACAACCTGCTCCTGGGACGACGTGGTCACCGCCTGCAGCGTGCTACCGTTCCTCTCCGCCGCCCAGGTGGTGGAGGTGCGCGGCCTGCTCACCTCGGCCAGTGGCAAAGGGGCCGCCGGGGGTCGCACCGACGACAGGCCGCCCGCCGCACCCACGCCCGCCCCACCGGGCAAATCAACCCGCCGCGTGCCGCCGCCCGCCCAGGTCGCCACCTTTATTGGCGGCATCCCCGCCACCACGGTGCTGATCCTGACCGAAGGGGCGCTGACCCCCACAAACCTGCACGTCAAGGCCCTGCAAGAAGCCCGGCTGCCCGACGCCACGATCACCTACAGCGCTCCCCTGCAATCGGCCGCCGTAGGCCGCTGGGTGCGGGAGCGCGCGGGGGGCGCCGGCATCACCGTGGAGGGACCAGCCGTGGACCTGCTCATCGGGGCGCACAAATCAAACCTATGGGCGATGGAGACCGAACTGGCCAAGCTGGCCGCCTACGTGGGGCCGGGCGGCAAGGTCACCACCGCCATCGTGGCCGACCTGGTACACAGCGCCGCCGAGGCCACCGTGTTCCGCCTGCTTGACGCGATCACTGCCCACCGCCTAGACCTGGCCCTGCCCCTGCTGCGCACCCTCCTCGACGGCGGCGCCGCCCCGGAGTACCTGATGGCCGTGCTCAGCGGGCGCTTCCGCGATTGGTTGCTAGGCGTTGGCCGCACCCCGCGCCCCCCCAACGTCAGCCCCGCCTGGCTGGCTGATAGCTTCAACGCGCTGCTCAGCGCCGACCGCGTGCTCAAGACCGGCTCGTCCGACGACCGCCTGGTCGTGATGGACCTGCTGGTGGCCGTGCTCACCGAGCGCCTGCCCAGCGCCCTTCTGGAGCAAGCGTTCACCCCCGTTGGCGGCTAGCCTGCCTGGACTGAGTGCCCATTAGAGCATCACCGTCTGAGCGCGGGAGCAGACTTGACCGCGCGGTGGCGCAACCAGCCACTCTGGGCGAAGGAGCGGAGCACAGCGGCATCAAGGTTCCACGCGCCGCCTACCGGACGCCCCAGATGATTGCCCTCCGTGAGCGCTTGCTGGGCAGCGTCCGCCGGGAGCGCCTCGACCCCCAGATCATTCCAGGGGCGGCGGCAGTACAATAGATCAAGGAGACGATGGAGGGTTCGAAATGGTCGTCCAGCACAGGCCCATGACCTTTGGCGAGTTTGCGGCACTGCCTGACGATGGTAACAGGCACGAATTGGTGCGAGGAGAACTGCGCGTCATGCCTCCATCAAAGGGTAGGCACGGGTTCGTGGAACTGGCCCTCCTGGCGGCCATTGATCGCTATCTGGAGCAATGGGCGCTCTCCCTGGGCTGGAACCCGGCCCAGGGTATCGCGGCGCGCGATGCCCTGGTGGGGTGCGTGGGCAGCGGCGAGGTGGGACTACGGTTTGCCGTGCCCGATGATCCCCAGATGATCCGCGGCTCCGACGGCGTGTACATCCCGCCTGAGCAACTCGCCCGCGTCGCCTGGGCCGAAGGTGAGTACTTTCCCGCTGTGCCCGCTCTGGTCGTCGAGGTGATTAGCAGGGCGGACAGGGCGGACGATGTGGCGGAGAAGGTGCAGGACTACCTGGCCGGGGGCGCGCGGCGGGTCTGGTGCATCTATCCCGCGCGCCGGGTGGCCCATATCCACGACGCGGATGCGCCCACCCGCGTTATCCGTGGCGCGGAGCCCCTCACGGACGAGGAGCTACTTCCCGGCTTTGCTCTGCCGCTCACCCTCATCTTGCGCGAACGATAGCACAGGGCTCTTGGGGGTGATCGGCCCCCCGGCTGGCTCCGCCCCACGCCGCCAGATCACCCAGTTGGAGACAGCATAGGTCCACAGGAAGTTTAAGGGCAGCGCCGCGGCGTTAGCCAGCAGGTAGACATGCTGGCCCCATATGGCCACGCCCACGCCGACCACGGTCAGCGATAGCGCCAGGCTACCAGCGTAGGCCCCATGGAAGGAGACCAGGCGGCGGGGCAGGCTATAGGTAGCCGCGCGCCCGGCAAAGGTCCACCGCTCGTTCCACACAAAACTGTTCAGGATCGTGCCTTCGCTGGCCAGCAGCTTGGCCGGCAGCACGGCAAGCCCCACCACGGAGACACATAGCCACAGCAGCAGGAAGTCAATGGCCGTCCCGATCAGGCTTGTGACCGCGAAACGAAAGAAGACGGCCCGGTGTGAGGCGGCGATGACCCTCTCCCTCCAGTAGCTCCGATCAGCGTACAGCCTCCACCGTACGTGGCGCAGGTTAAGTATTGGCTAAAAGTGTGTTAAGATCATGTAAAGGCTGTGTGTCTCTGCCCCGGCGATCCAGGTGCGGGGGGCGTGGATAGCCTACTCTCAGCATGTGCTATGCTGCCTCCATAAAGTCATGCGGCGGTCAATCCCCGGCGGGCCAACGTGGCGGGGACAGGGCCATTGGCAGAACCGGCGCCCGTCTACCTGGGCGGCCCCGGCGGGTGGGCCAGGCCTGTTCGCCACCAGGCCTGGTCGGGATTGGTCCGACGGTTGGTCACCCACTATAGCGTGCAGAGTTGACGATAACGTGCAGTACAGCAGAGTTGAGCGCGGTCTACCCTTTCCCGCCCCCACCATGGGCGTGGAGGTGCGCCGCGCGACGGTGACCGTCGGGCCGTGGCGGGTTCACTACGTGGCCGCCGGGGAGCAGAACCGGGATGCCGTTGTGCTGGTGCATGGCTTCGCCGCCTCGCACCGCTGGTGGGCCGGGGCACTACCGGCCCTGGCCGAGCGCTACCGCGTCTACGCCGTTGATCTGCCTGGTTTCGGGCAGACCCGCCCACGCCGCGCCTTCGGCTTTGCCCAGGCCGTGGAGATGCTGGCCGCCTGGATGGAGGCCCTGGGCATCAGCAGCGCCAACCTGGTCGGCCACTCCATGGGCGGCCAGGTGTGCATCCGACTGGCCGTGCGGTACCCCCAGTTGGTGGACCGCCTTGTGTTGGTCAACACCTCTGGCCTGCCGTTGCGGCGGCCCCTGCCGTTGCTGATGGCCCGCGCCTTGCAGGTGGCAGCGCTGGAGCCACGGGGCTTCTCCATGGGCAAGATGAGCGGGTCGCTGCGCGCGGGGCCGCTGGTTATGATCAGCGCCGCGCGCGCCTTGCTGACCGATGATGTGCGCGCCGAGCTGTCGCGGATCAGCGCACCGACGCTGGTGGTCTGGGGCGACCAGGATCACCTGGTGCCCCTAGCCTCAGGCGTGGCCATCGCCGCGGCGATCCCCCACGCTCATCTGACTATCCTGCGCGGGGCTGGCCACAAGGCCATGATCGAGCAGCCCCGGGAGTTCAACGCTCTGGTGCTCGGCTTCCTGGACCACACGACGCCGCGTTCTTGACCCTGCCGCGGTCCACCCTATCGTAGCCTCCCAACGGGATGTCCTCCAGACGCCCATGCGCGTCCCTGCGCCCCTACGAGCGTCACGTCCTGGCGGCGCGGGAAACCGGGCGCCCACAACCGGTTCGGGCGGTAACGCGCTGATACAGCCGCCTCAAAGCTGGCCAAGCGTGGCGGATTGCTCTGGAATTGCGGTGTGCTAAACCAACTTTAACCTGAACCAAACAAGACCTTAATATATCTCCGATACAATCGTGATGAGCAGCATAGAGAGTAGCGGTAGCTGGGTGGGTCAGGCGCGGTGACTGCGTTGCATGGCAGGGCCCACGGAGGTGAGAGAGTGCGTATCGCCATCGTGACCGAGACTTTCCTGCCCCGCATGGACGGCATTGTGCGCATGCTGCTGGAGTTCCTGGGCTACCTGGAGGCCCACGGCCATCAGGCCATCGTGTTTGCCCCCGGCGACGGGGAGCGCCTGTGCCACGGCTTCCCCATCGTGCGCGTGCGCGGCCTCCCCTGTCCCCTCTATCCCCAGCTTGTCCTGGCCCCCTACAGCACCAGGATGGGGCCGCTGCTGCGCGAGTGGCGCCCCGACGTGGTCCACCTGGCCGGCCCATTTGTGCTGGGCGCCCACGGCCTGACCGTCGCCCGCGATCTGGGCGTACCCGTTGCCGCGCACTACCAGACCGACCTGGGCCGCTACGCCGAGCACTTTGGGTTGGGCGTCTTGGCCGACCTGGCCTGGCGCCGACTGCTCGATCTGCACAACGCCTGCGATGTGAGCTTTGCCCCCACGGCCACCGTGGCCGAGGAACTGCGCGACCGGGGCATGCGCAACGTCCACGTGTGCGGCCGCGGCGTTGATGGCCGCCTGTTCCACCCGGCTCACCGCGACGCCGGCTACCGGGCCTCCCTGGGTATCCAGCCTGATCAGCCTGCTTTCATCTACGTGGGCCGCCTCTCGCCGGAGAAGAACCTGGGCGTGCTGACCCGGGTGGCCCGCGCGCTGCCCCAGTACCCCCTGCTGATCGTGGGCGATGGACCGGCGCGGGACAAGCTGGCCGCCGACATGGCTGGCCTCAATGTGAGGTTTACCGGCCTGCTCTCTGGGGCCGATCTGGCCCGCGCCTATGCCTCGGGCGATGTTTTTCTCTTCCCCTCCACCACGGAGACGTTTGGCCAAGTTGTGCGCGAGGCCATGGCCTCCGGACTGCCCAGCGTGGCCATGCGCGCCGGCGGCGTGCGCGACCTGGTGAGAGATGGCCAGACGGGCCTGCTGTGCTCGCCCGACGACGACGGCGCGTTTGTGGCAGCGGCGGAGCGCCTGGCTACCGACACGACGTTGCGCCACGCCATGGCCGCGATGGCCCGCCACGAGGCCGAGCAATACACCTGGGACGCCGTGTTCGATCACCTGATGGGGTGGTACGGCGGCCTAGTCAGCGCACGCATGACGCCAGCGCTGGCCCATGCGCGGTAGTGTAGAGCCGAGGAGGCAGAGGTGAGCAAGGTGTACAGACACGACACAACGCCGGCAAGCGCGCGGGCAACTATGGCCACGGCCCCACGCCGGCAGGCGCGGAACCCGCTCCGCCGCGGGATGGCCGACCTGCACATGCATACCACCCACTCCGATGGTCAGCCCACCGTGCGCCAGCTGCTGGATTATGTGACCACGCACACCCCTCTGGATGTAATCGCCATCACCGACCACGACACGATCAGCGGCGCGCTGGAGGCTCAGGAGATGCTGCGCCACCTGCCTTGCGCCCTTGAGGTGATCGTGGGCGAGGAGGTGTCAACCCGCGATGGCCACCTGGTCGGCCTGTTCCTGCGCGAACGCGTTCAACCGGGCCTTAGCGCCGCCGAGACGGTGGCGGCTATCCATGCTCAGGGTGGCCTGGCCTTTGCCCCCCATCCCTTCCTGCGCGACACGCCGCGCCGTGGCAAGCCCACGACCATGGTTGGGCTGGGCACGCTGATCGCCCAGCTGGACCTCGACGCCATTGAGACGATCAACGCGACGCCCTTCCTGACCCTGGCCAACCGCCGCGCCCAGCGCTATAACACGAGCGTGTGCCACCAACCAACCCTGGCTAACTCCGATGGCCATATCCTGGGCGCCGTGGGTAAGGGCTATACCACCTTCCCCGGCCACACCGCCCACGACCTCTACACGGCTATCACGGGCGGCATGATAGCGGCCCACTCCCGCCCCTACAACTCCAGCGAGTTGCTGAACTACCTGCGCTTCTGGCTGCGCCTGACCGGTGGCCGCGTGCCCGTCCGCGCCTTGCGCGGGGCCCAGCCACGGCCTAGCCGCCCCTAACCGGGTCACCTTCCAGCGCCAACGCCCTGTCTACTACCCTGCCGAAAGGGTGCCGCTTGATACGCTAGGACAGCTCGGCCCACCTGCCCCGGCGGTGTGCCCGCCCCTACCGGTGGCGCGCGGACGCCGCGGTGTACTAGCATGTAGGCATGCGGCCCCGCCGCCGATGCGCGGGCTGCCGTCAGGCCATGGGCCGACGGTATATGGGTAAGCGCCACCGGCTCACACCGCCGGCATAGGAGGGACAACCATGAAGATAGTCTCTATCGAGGCAATGCGGCTAACCAGGCCGCCCGCCCAGACCACCGCCGTGGCCCGCCGCCCCGCGTGGACCGAGACCGCCGAGGTGGCCAACCCCATGTCGCGCTACCCCCACGCCAAAGCCCACCGCGGCCTGTGGCTGCCCAAGTGGTCCGAGGTGTGGTGCAAGGTCACCCTTGAGGATGGCACGTGGGGGCTGGGCCAGACGGGCAACGGGCGGCCCGTCGCGGCGGTCATTGAGGATCACCTGGCCCCCCAATTGGTCGGTCACGACGCCATGGCTGGAGAGAAGCTGGCCGATATGATGTTCCGCCTGACCAAGCCCTACGGCTCCACCGGCCTGGCCTCCTATGCGGTCAGCGCCGTGGACCTGGCCCTGTGGGATGCCCGCGGCAAGGTCCTGGGGCAGCCGGTCTACAGCCTGCTGGGCGGCCCCCAGAAAGAGCGTATCTTCTGCTACGTCACCGGCAACGATGTGGATTGGTACAAGGAGTTGGGCTTCCGCGCCTTCAAGTTGGCCTGCCCCTATGGCCCCGCCGATGGGCTGGATGGCCTGCGCAAGAACGAGCAGTTCGTGGCCCACGCCCGCGAACAGATCGGCGACGACTGTGAACTGATGCTGGATTGCTGGATGGCCTTCGACGTGGAGTACACTGTGCGCCTGGCCGAGACCCTGCGCCCCTACCGGCTCTACTGGATGGAGGAGTGCCTGATCCCCGAAGACCTCAACGCGCATACCGCGCTGCGCCAGCGCCTGCCCTGGCAGACCCTGGCCACCGGCGAACACTGGTACACCCACGTGCCATTCCAGTGGGCGGCCGGCGAACGCGCCGTGGATATCCTGCAGCCCGATATCAACTGGTGCGGTGGGCTGAGCACCTGCCAGAAGATCGCCGCCGCGGCGGACGCGGCGGGGTCCCGCGTGATCCTGCACGCTGGCGGCAACACCGCCTTTGGGCAGCACTTCAGCTATGCGACCCCCGCCGTGCCCTGGTGCGAATACTTTGTAGGGACGCCGCCCGGCGTGCCCCAGGACGCCGGCTGGACGCTGCCCGGCCTGGCCCGCCCCGACAACGGCTGGCTCGTGCCCACCGACGCGCCCGGCTTCGGGCTGGATATCCCCCTGGAGTGGCTGAGCCGCTACTAGCACGGCGCGGCTGGCGCCACCCAGTGTGGCGCCAGCCAAACGCGGGTAGCGTCCCTACACACAGCATTGGCTACAACGCAGTCCAGGCGCCGCGGGCGCGAGAGGCCTTCATACAGGTCTGGTCAGTGAGCGCCGCCAAGAGGCGCGCATGGGCGGGGCGCCGCTCTCAAGCCAGTGTCGACCCTACAGGTCTGGTCAGCAGGCGCCCACAAGAGGCCTCCCTACAGGTATAGCCAGTCCCCCTATGGGGGGATTGGCTATACCTCATTTCTTCCCCACGCCGCCAGCTCACCGGTGGCGTATACCTTGCCGTAATGGCCTGCACAGTGGTATACATAGACGTATACGTACAGGTTTAGGCTGAAGGGCGGGGGCATGCGTATTGGGGAAGTCGTGGAGCGGCTGGGACTAACGCC
>JAABUJ010006816.1_pt1 | contig 10875 bp, 6 predicted proteins | sample 5559131 | NCBI WGS metagenome assembly JAABUJ01 (sample SAMN10711875, study PRJNA513366) | rock metagenome | isolation source: Antarctica rocks | place: Antarctica: Victoria Land, Mt New Zealand nord | collected 2016-01-07 | reverse complement strand
CGTCCGCTGAACGGAGGGATCTGGCCCGCCTGGGCTGATCATCGGATGGCGACCGCGGGAGCGATCATCGGATTGCGCGTGCCCGACCTGCTGGTGGACGACATCGGCGCCACCGCGAAGACCTTGCCCGATTTCGCCCAGATGTGGGCCGACATGCTCGCCGGAACTCGGTCCGCAGGAGCCTCGTCCTGAGTACTCTCGGTGATCACTGGGACAACGACGACGTCCACGTCCGCCCTTCGCGCCGATCCAGACCGCGTACCAAAACCCGTCCGGCGCACGAAGATTCGACCTCCGGCATGGTTCTCACCGTAGATCGCGGCCGGTACACGTGTCTGGTCGAAGGTGGCACCCGCCGCTCGCGGTCCGTGACCGCGATGCGAGCACGGGAGCTCGGACGTAGGGCGGTCGCCGTCGGCGACCAGGTCGAGATCGTCGGCGACATCTCTGGGGACGCGGACACACTGGCGCGGATCGTCCGGATATCCGAACGCCGCAGCGTTCTCCGTCGATCGGCCGACGACACCGACCTCGCCGAGCGGGTTCTCGTCGCGAACGCCGACCAGCTCGTCATCGTCGCAGCGCTTGCCGACCCGGTGCCCCGAACCGGATTCATCGACCGATGTCTGGTCGCCGCCTATACCGGTGATCTGGATCCGGTGCTGGTACTCACGAAGGCCGACCTCGCCGATCCAGCACCGATCCTGGAGATCTACCGCGATCTGGACTTCCCGATCATCATCACCGGAAGGGCGGCCGCAGCCGGCCGACAGCTCGCCGACGCGGACGTGGAGCGGGTGCGGGCTCGATTGACCGGCTTGGTCTCGGTGCTGGTCGGGCACTCCGGCGTCGGAAAGTCGACGCTGGTGAATGCGCTTGTTCCGGATGCGCAGCGCGCCACCGGCACCGTCACTGGAGTCGGCAAGGGCCGACACACCTCCACCTCGGCGATCGCCCTGGCGCTGTCCGACGGTGGTTGGGTGATCGACACCCCCGGCGTGCGCTCCTTCGGGTTGGCCCACGTCACCGCCGACGACCTGCTGGAAACCTTCGACGATCTGTTGCCGGCAACCGTCAACTGCCCACCCGGCTGCGACCATTCGGGGCCGGACGGCGGTCCGGACTCGACCGGTGTCGGTTGCGCCCTCGACGCTTTCGTGACCGCGGGCGGCGCAAAGCCAGGGCGCCTCGCCTCCTTCCGGCGTCTGCTCTCGTCGAAGTCAGGCGGGGCGGTCGACAACACCGAGGCAGACAGCAGCTCGGCCGACAACACCGCGGACGACAACACCGCGGCCGACAACACCGTGGCCGACACTGAGTTCCACAACACCGACGTCAAGTCCGACCGGTCCCATTCCCAGCCCGGGTCCCAGCCGCCGGCCTGAGCCGGAGCCCGACGGTCAACCAGCTCCAGCTCCAGCTCCAGCTCCAGCTCCAGTGGCAGCTCCAGCTCCAGCTCCAGCTCCAGTGGCAGAATGCTCCCGCAAAGCGGCTGTCCCGTTCCGGCTGTCTCATCCCGACCGGCTGTCTTATCCCGACCCGCGTTCTTATCCGACCGGCTGTCTCATCCGGAGTTGTCCCCATGGCACGAGGTATCCACATCGGCGCCGACTAGCTCATCGCTCTGATGCGTCCCGGCGACACTGACGGTCATGAGTGCCTTCGTTCTGCCGATCACGGTGCGCACCACCTCCCGATCAGTCGATTTGCTGATCGAGTTGCGGCATCCGGTAGAGCTGGCTGTGGTGCTTGCAGAGATGATCCGGCTGGCTGGGTTGCCCAGTGATTCCACCCTGCATCTGGGCATAGGGCCGGTCGAAACCTCGTGGATTCTGGGCCGACCACCGCTGCTGGCCGGATGTGTGCTGACCACCCGCCCGCAGGACACAGTTCGGACCATCGGGCCGGTCAACCTTTCGTGCGTGGCAGGTCCGGACGCCGGTGGATGGGTTCCGCTGGAAGCGCAGCCGGTGGAAGTGGGTCGCAGTCCGACCTGTGACCTGTCGCTGGACGATCTGGAGCTCTCCCGTCGCCATGCCCGCGTGAGCTGGTCGGACGAGGGGTTGATGGTCACGGATCTGGATTCGGTGAACGGTGTCAGGGTGAGCGGCCCCCCAAGGATCGGTTCCACGCTCACCGTGCCGCCGGGCGAGTTGGTCAGGCTGGGCGCCAGCGTGCTGCGCGCCGGCCTCGACAGCGAGCCGACGCTCCTGCTGACCCCGGACGGCCGCGGCCGGGTTGCCGTCGCCCGGCCCGCACGGATCGCTCCCACCTTCGACCATCAGCTGCCTTCGGCGCTGGGGTCGGCGCCAGAACGGAGCCGTAGACCCATCCCCCTGCTGGCCGCTGCGCTCGGAGCGGTGGCCGGTGGAGCGATCGCCGTAGTGACAGGCATGTGGAGTTTTCTGTTGCTCGCCGCGTTGGGGCCGGTCCTGATGCTGGCCACGGCGTTGTCCGACCGGCTCAGTGGTCGGCGCACCCATCGCCGGGATGTCGCCGATTACCGCGCCGCGCAACGCGTCGACGCCGAAGAACTCGAGTCTGCCGTCGTCGCCGACCGACGGGACGCCTGGGATCGATACCCCGATCCGGCAACGTTGGCACGCCGGGCGGCGAACTGCAGCACACGCCTGTGGGAACGACGCCCGACTCATCCTGATTTCCTACGGTTGGCGCTGGGCGTCGGCAGCCGGCCGTCACGGGTTGACCGAACCGATCCACCGATCACCACCGAGGTGCCGATCACGGTGAATCTCGCCGAGATCGGTGTGCTGGGTCTGGCCGGCGAGTGTCGCCCCCTGCTCCGGCACCTTCTCGGCCAACTGGCCGGGCTGCATTCGCCGGCCGATCTTCACCTGTCCATCTTCTCCGACCATCCTGATCTGGGCCGAGCGCAAGATCTGCCTCACTCGGCCGTCGACGGCTCGGCGGCCTCGCTTCCCACCGGAGCACGCGCGGCCGCGCAGCTGCAGCGGTTGCCGCCGCACGGTGACGCTCGGGTGACGGTCGTCATCCTGGACGACGCCCACCGGTGGCGTCGGACCGCCGGAATGACGGATCTGCTGGCTCGGGCTGCGGAGAGCTTCGGTCCGGGCGCGATTGTCGAGGGACCGAACCATGCTGCCCGGCCGGTCCGCGCCGGGCCGGCCAAGCTCTTCGTCATCTGCGTGTCGGCGCAGGCCGAAGCCCTTCCGGTGGAGTGCACCGCCATCGCCACGGTGGAGTCCGGACGAGTGGTGGTCGCGGCCGGTCAGGCCACCGCGAACGCCGAGGCGACCGGCGTATCGGCGGAATACCTGGATGCTCTGGTGGACGACCTGGCTGCGTTGTCCGACCCGGACACCCCGGGGCTCGGGGTGCCGCCCGAGGTGCACCTGTCAGCGTTGTTCGGCGGGCACAGCTTCCGGGAGGCGGTGGCGAACGGGTGGTCTGAGCCGTCCATGTCCGTGCCCTTCGGTCTGGGAGCGTCCGGAACGGTGACAATCGATCTTGAAGCCGACGGTCCACACCTGCTGATCGCCGGCACAACCGGCTCGGGAAAGTCGGAGCTGTTGCAGACCTTGATCGCCGGGTTGGCCTGTGCAGCGCCGCCCGATCGAACAGCGTTTCTGCTGATCGACTACAAGGGAGGCGCAGCCTTCGGCCCGCTCGGAAACCTGGCGCACACCACCGGAATGGTGACCGACTTGGACGCGGCTCTGGCCGTCCGGGCGCTCAGAAGCCTGCACGCGGAGGTCCGGAGACGGGAGCGATTCCTGGCCGCGGCCGGAGCCAGCGATCTGAAGGCCCTGCGGAACCACCGTGCGAGCGCCTCGGACAGCGCGGATCGACACTGCGCTGACGGGCGGGTGCCGCCCTCCCTGGTGATTGTCGTGGACGAGTTTGCGACCCTCGGTGCCGAATTGCCTGAGTTTCTGCGTGGTCTGCTCGACGTCGCGCAGCGAGGGAGGTCCCTCGGGCTGCACCTCGTGCTGGCCACCCAGCGGCCCGCCGGCGTGCTGAGCCCGGCGATGAAGGCGAACATCGGGCTGCGAATTTGCTTGCGCGTCACCGACGACGCCGATTCGGTGGATGTCATCGACACGCCGGCCGCGGCGCGGCTCAGCGGCGAGGTGGCCGGTCGAGCGTGGGTGCGGTACGAGCGTTCCCGGATCACCCTCGTCCAGGTCGCCAGGGTCTCCGGAGCAGCACGCAGGGGTCCGCTGGTCCGATTGCGCGGGTCCGCCGCCGGCGATCACGGCGATTCTCGGAAGGCCACCCCTGGTGTCGGCACGAGATCCGCACTTGGAACGACCAGATCCGATCTTGGAACGACGAGACCGGATCTTGGGACGAGATCGGAATTGGACGAGATTGTGGAGGCGGTCACGGCCGCTGCGGCCGGTATGCCACGGCCGGCACCTCCCTGGTTGCCCGCCCTCCCGCAGCTCGTACCGCCGACCGGCGATCAAGCCGGCCGGCGGGATGTGATCGGCATCTTGGATCGCCCGGCCGAACAGCTGCAACCGCTGTTGCGCATTCCGGCGGCATCGGTGCTGGTGCTGGGGCCGCCGGCGTCCGGCCGCAGCTGCGCACTGCGCAGATTCGGGTGGATGGCGGCTGCTGATGGAGCGCAGGTCCTGGTCATCGACCCGGGACGCGGGCTCGCGGACCTGTCGAGCTGGCCCGGTGTGCGCAGTCATCTCGACGGGCAGGATCCGGTCCTGGTCCAACGCCTGGTGCACCGACTCCAGGCCGAACTCCGGACTCGGAACGGGGTGCCCGGTCCTCCTGTCCTGCTGCTCGTGGACGGTTGGGATCTCGTCAGTGGACCGCTCGACGCCCTGGACTACGGCGCCACGTCGGCCGCCATCACCGACCTTGCCGGCCGTGGACCGAGCGCCGGCATCCGGGTCGTGCTCAGCGGCGATCCGCGTCTGGCGCATCACCGGATCGCCGGCGCGTTCGGCAGCGTGCTGCGCTTCGGCGTCGACGACCGCGGCGACGTGATGTCCGGGCCGCCGGGCCGAGGCCGCTGCGGTCCGGACGAGATGCAGGTCGTCCACTGCCCGGCCGGCATTTCGGCGCCGGCGACCGAGCCGATTCCCCAGCGCGGGATCACCGTCCGACCGTTGCCTGTATTCGCACAATTCCTCGATCTGCCTGCCGCCGCCCCGGAAGCGGTACCGATCGGATTCGGTGGGGACGATGCCGGCGCTCGAACCGTTGACCTGACGGGCGCGGGCGGCCTTCTGGTCGCTGGTCCTCGACGCAGTGGCGTCACGACAGCGCTCGGCGTCCTTGCGACGGCGGCCGCGGCGGCCGGAATTCCGGTGCTGCGAGCAGGTTCCCGCCCGAGTGCACCTCCGCCGTCACCGTTCTGCGTGACGGGCGTCGGACCGCCGCACCCGGGTGTCGGATGTCGAGACGTCGATATTCGCGACGGGTTCGACGCACTGCGGAGGTTGCTCGTCGATCACCAGGGCCCGCTCCTGCTGGTGGCGGACGAGGTCGACAGTTGGCCGTCGGAGGGCGAAGCACTCCTGGCGAGATTCGTCACGGTGGCCGGAGTCGCTCAGAATCTCGCAGTGGGTGCGCGCCTCGATCGTGCGGTGCGATGTTCCCGCGGACCTATCGCGGAGCTCGCCGCGCTGCGAACGGGCCTCCTGCTGCACGCTGATTCCACCGACGGCAGCCTTTTGGACGCGGTACTTCCGCGCCGACGAGGGTCGCTACCGGCCGGACGTGGGCACCTGGTGTCGCGAGGTCAGGCCGTCCCGATTCAAGTGGCAAACCTCTGAGGAGGCGCTGGAGACCGCGCCGCTTCCGGCGTCAGGCACCATGGAGCAAGGAACCGGAGCGGCTCGAGCATGCGAGGAGAACCAGCAGGAGCGGACAACTCTGGGCACTGCGCACCGGCTTGAAACGGCGCGGAGCCCGAACCGGTGCATCCACGGGTCGGACAATCTCTTCCAGGGCTGACGGGCAACCGGAGCGGGTAGCAGCGCGTCCATTGGCCGACCTGGTGTTCCCGGTCGGCTGGGCTCAGTCGGACGGGCTGGGCTCAGTCGGACGGGCTGGGCTCGGTCGGACGGGCTCGGTCGACCGGGCTCGGCAAGGCCACGAACGACATCGAACTTCTTGACACTCGAACAGGTAGGAATTGATGGTTCACCAACATGGGGTTGTCCGCTCGACTCGGCTAGTCGCGTTGCTGGCAGGACTGGGGCTCGCGGCCGTCGCCTGCTCCTCCGGAGGTCCAGCCGCTTCGCAGACCGTGGTGGTGAATTCAACGGTCGCGGCCAGCGGAAACACCGCCTCCGTCACAGTCGCCGGAAGCGCCGGCGGGTCCACAACTGCGCCCACCTCCTCCGACCCCGCCGCATCCGGCGCCCCAACTTCGGGCGCCCAGGCATCCGGCACCCAGGCATCCGGCGTTCCGGCATCGAGCCCCCCCGCCTCCGGACCCGCTACCTCCGGACCCGCTACCTCCGGACCCGCTACCTCCGGGCCTGCTACCTCCGGGCCCGCGACCTCCGGAGCTGCGGCCTCATCGTCGCCTGCCGCTGGCGTCAACGCTCTGCCGGTCGCCAAGGTCAGCGCCAGCCCGGCGTTCGGGAGCAAGACGGTCGGCGTCGCTGACCCACTCAAGATCTCGGTGCAACAGGGCCGGATCACCGACGTGAAGGTGACGACCTCCACCGGGCACGAGCTCAAAGGTGCAGTGTCGGCCGATGGCACTAGCTGGTCGCTCGGTGAAGTTCTGGGGTACGGCAAGACGTACACGGCATCCGGTACCGCCACCGGCACCGATGGCAAGGCAGTCCCGATCGCGGGCAGCTTCTCGACCGTGGTGCCGACGAGCAAGGTGCGCACCACGATCAGCCCCAGTGACGGTGACGTGGTCGGTGTCGCGACTCCGGTGATCGTCGCCTTCGCTGTGAATCCGGCCGACCGAGCAGCCATTGCGAAGGCCGTCTCCATTCGGACGACGCCGAAGGTCACCGGTGCGTGGGTATGGATCCAGCACGACGACAAGCGGTGGGCGCTGGACTTCCGGCCGGCCGTTTACTGGCCGGCGAACACGAAGGTCCACGTCGAGGCGAAGGTCTATGGTCTGAAATTCGCGGCCGGCGCCTACGGGTCCAGCGATGTGACCAGCGATTTCACCATCGGACGCAATCAGGTGGTCAAGGCCGATGTGAACTCGCATTTCCTGCAGGTCTTCCGCGACGGCCATCCGGTCGCCTCCTACCCGGCCTCGTACGGCAAGGGCGATACCCCGGACAAGATCACCCGGTCGGGGGTCCATGTCGTCAACGACCTCTTCCCGACCAAGTTGATGAGCAACCCGAAGTACGGATACGTCAACGTCCTGGAACACTGGGCCGTGCGGATCAGCGACAACGGTGAGTTCATCCACGCAAATCCGAAGACCGTGGGGGACCAGGGCAACACCAATGTCTCCCACGGCTGCGTGAACCTCTCGCTGAAAGACGCCGAGGCGTACTTCAAGTCCGCCATGCGGGGTGATCCCGTCGAGGTGACCGGCACCACGATCAAACTGCAGCCTTCCGATGGCGACATCTTCGACTGGACCTACCCATGGCAGCAGTGGAAGAACCTGGCCGTGAAGACCTACTGAGAGCCCACGGAGGGTCCTCCCTGAGAGCACACGGAGGACCTTCACGGATCTTGAACTCGTGCCTGGGCTACGACTTCATTCGCTCAGTCGGTCGGTGTGACAGCAGCGGAGTCCGACAACTGCGCGAGCTCCGGGCGCTTGGGTGGGCGGTGGTCGCCCGACGATGTCCCGGTCAATCTCCGGCGCACCCAGGGGCCGACGAACTCCCGGTAGAAGTCGACCTGATTGCGAGTCGTCCGAGCTGGCTGCAGCTCCGATCCCAGCGAAGTGGTCCAGTGTGCCGGACGATCGATCTGGAGAGCATCGAGAACCCGGCCGGCCACCTGCTGATGGCCGGCTGGGTTCAGATGGAGTCTGTCCGGCGCCCAATAGCCAGGGCGGCGAAGTTCGGCGATGGGCCACAGGTCGATCAACAACGCTCCGCGCTTGACCGCGATCTTCCGGACGCCGGCAGCCAGTCTGTCCCCACCCGCTCGGATTCGCGCGCCGAGCGGGAGCCCGTCGCACGGATCCGCTCCGGTGAAGATCACCACTGTGGCTCCGGTATCGGTCAGCCGCGCCACGCCGAGGTCGAGCAATAGAAGCAGGGTCGGGAAATCCATTCGGGGCCGCAGCATGTCGTTACCGCCACCGGCGAAGGTAATCAGGTCCGGCCTCAGGGCCACGGCCGCATCAAGTTGTTCCTCGATGATGGCGCCGAGCAGCTTCCCCCGGATCGCCAGGTTGGCGTATCCGGTTCGCTCCCCCGCCGGGTCCTGGACCAACCACCGCTGCGACAGCACGCCGGCCACCAGGTCTGCCCAGCCCCGGACGGATCCGTCCGGCAGATCATCTCCGACGCCTTCCGTGAAGCTGTCGCCCAGAGCGACGTACCGACGAGGTGTGCTGGACATTACGGAGGTCACGCCGACGAATGTTACCCATCGGTAACTTGACCGATCGCGGCTGAATACCCGACTCATGGCGAATGTCACAGAATGCGTCCGTGTCGCTTTGGATGACAGATCCACATTCCGACGTTAGGCTTACGGTCAAGGTAGTTGACACATCACAAAACCGGAGGACCTCATGACTACGCCCACCACCACGCTCACCGGAACCTGGACCGGAGACGCCGTCCACTCGGACGTCAGCTTCAAGGTTCGTCACATGGCCGTCGGCAAGGCCAAGGGCACCTTTGCTCTGGAATCCGCCACCCTGGTCGTTCCCGAGACCGGACTGGAAGGCGCCACCGTCACAGCTGTGATCGACGCAGCGAGCGTCGACACCAAGCAGGAGCAGCGCAACGAGCACGTGAAGTCCCCTGACTTCCTGCACATCGCCGAGCATCCCACCTTCACCTTCGTCTCGACCGGGGTTCGGGACTTCGACGGCGACGAGTTCGTCCTCCTCGGCGACCTGACGATCCGCGGCATCAGCAAGCCCGTCGAGCTCAAGACGGAGTTCCTGGGTGCGACCACCGACGCGTTCGGAGCGGAGCGGGCAGGCTTCTCAGCCACCACGTTCATCAGTCGCAAAGAGTTCGACGTGTCCTTCAACGCAGCCTTCGGCGCCGGTAACTCCGTGGTGAGCGACAAGGTCGAGATCGCCCTCGAGTTGGAATTCACCAAGAACGTCTGATTCGGCTTCGATTCGGCGACCACGGCACCAGGCAGCCAGCCGGCTTTGACACCCTGAGCCCCGCGCACTTCGATCTTCGGATCGGGCGCGGGGCCCCGTGCGTCTTGCCGGCGGTCAGGGCGCGCTGTCGAGATCCTCGATGAAGTACGCAATCTCGCCCGGTGCGTACCAGGCCAGGTCGATGTCGTCGGCTGAGCCGACCGCGAATTCGGCGTCATCGTCCCCCAGGTCTGCCTGATCGACGATCGCGGCTGCGGCCTGCACGATGTCCGCGGCATCGGCGCCGTCGAGATGGAACGAGACCAGCTGCTTCCACGGCACCGAGCCGGAGATGGTGGCCGCGGCTCGATCAAGCTGCGGAGCGGCCGTAGCACCGGCCACATCTGCGGCGATGACGACGCGCAACATCGGCTCATCCGGACCGGCTGCCGCCAGCAGCCGCAGGCACGCCCTGGCCGCGTCGGACAGTGCCAGGTACTCCAGGTCTTCCTCCAACGCGTCGGGATACTCCTGCCGAAGGCCGTCGGTGACGGCGAACACGATTCCTCCGAGCGGGGTGATCTCACCATCGGCCACCACTCGTCGCAATGTCGACATCGTCACCGGGACGTAGATCCTCATCGATCCGCTCCGGATCCGCGAGAACCGGTCGGTCTTGGTGTGGCCGTAGCGCGCTCCGCCTGCCCGGTGGCGGCGCTGCGCCGAGCTGGGCGGCGCGTAGGCCGCTGCTGCTCGACCGGCTCCTGGTTCACCGCCGCGACCACCTCCTCGGCTGCGGCGATTCCGGCCGCCTCATCCCCGGCGGCCACCGCGACCACTTCCTCCACCGCAGCCACCTCGCCTACCGCGACCACCGCAGCCGCCTCACCTACCGCAACCTCCACCGCAGCCACCGCGATCACCTCGCCGATTTCGTCCGCGGCCGAACCATCAACGACCTCTGTGCTCGACAGGGCTGACACCGCCTGGGCGGAGCCCGGCAGCAGTTCTTCGATGGCCTCACCGATGTGGAGTGCGAACTCCCCGAGGTCGGGAATCGCGTCCCGATCGGCGGTCAGGCCGAAAAAGATGGCTCCGTTATAGGACGTGCACGCCACCGCGAGCGCCTGCCCGGCGGCCAACGGCGCCACCGGATACATCGCCTCCACCGGCGAACCGCCGGCGTACAGGCGGACCTGCGGGCCGGGCACGTTCGTGATCAGGATGTTGTACATCCGGCCCGACAATTGCCCCGCAACCCGAGCACCAAGGGCATGCAGCGTCGGCGGCGCGAACCGGCCCAACGCAAGCAGGGCATCTGCGCCGACCTGCCTACCGGAATCCGAATGAGCTCCCATCGCGAACGACACCTGATGCAGACGCATCACGGGGTTCGACTCGGCGACGGGGAGATCGACGAGGTACGACACGACCGGGGAGGAGGCCGGCCCCTCCGGTCGACCGTTCGCCGCAGGCCCCAGGACCGACATCGGTACCAGTGCCCGCAGGGTGGTCGTGGCGGTGACGGCCTCGCCACGAGCAAGCAGCCAGGTGCGCAGCGCCGCGGTGATCAAAGTCAGGATGACGTCGTTGATCGACGCCGAATGCGCGGACCGGATTGTTTTCACATCGGCCAGATCGAGGCGGAAGGT
>JAABUJ010006813.1_pt1 | contig 10876 bp, 7 predicted proteins | sample 5559131 | NCBI WGS metagenome assembly JAABUJ01 (sample SAMN10711875, study PRJNA513366) | rock metagenome | isolation source: Antarctica rocks | place: Antarctica: Victoria Land, Mt New Zealand nord | collected 2016-01-07 | reverse complement strand
AAATTATGTTGTATAACATGATAGAGATATAATGAAAGTTAAAGTTATAAAAAAATATTAAGTAAATTTTAAAGTTTGTAAATCTGACAACATAAGATTCATTGAAGAGAACAGAATATGAATTATAGATAAAGATGTATAAAACAGAATTAAGCTTATAAAATAAAAGCAAAAAATAAATTACTAAGTATAACATCTTTAAAGAAGAAAATTAAATCATTAATAATTTTCTTTTTTTTAAATTAGTTTCTGCACAAAAAGAGTTAAGTAAGTTATATAATTGCATCATTAAATTAAATTAAAATACTTAATTTTAACACTCTCTGATTAGCTTATGCAATGCAGCAATAATAATATTGAGTTTATTGACAGAAGCTGTATTCTTTTACTTTAAATTTAAAATTCTTTTCACTGCTAATTGAAAAGATTTTTAATCAGTACAATAATAACTTAAAGTAAAATCAGTCAGTCATTACAGATTTGTAGAAGATAAGTAAGATATATTTTTGTACATTTTTTAAAAATATAAATTTTTATATATTAAGAATCTCTTTCATGACTTATTTATGATATAGTTGCTGAGCTACATAAGAAAGAAGATCTAATAATATCAGAAAAATTGTAAAAGATGAAAGTAATCTTTTATACATTGCAGACTTACTAAAAAGATAAAGTGTATTAATTAATGTATTTTTGCTCTGTAGAGAATGAATAATCTAATAATTAAGTTAATAATGCTTATATATAACACTCATAAAGTAGACATGTAGTTAAACAAAAAAAAATGTATATAATATTAATTAAAAATGTTGCAATATTAGCTGCTGTCAATATAAAGCTGCTTAATAATAAAAGTTAATTAACTTTAATTTAATTTAAGCTGTCAAGAATAGTCTGATCTAAAGTGACTATCAGGTTAAGTCAGACTTAACTTTCAAAACTTAACTTAACTTATTAAGCTTAACATTGAGATCTGACTTAACTCATAATATTGTGTAATTTTCATTGTTTGTTGAGTAATTTTGATAATTTTTACATCATTAGAAACCCCTCACAATTCTCTACAAAATGAGTCTAAAATCATAAAAATCAGATCACTTTCAAGCTTAATGCACACAGCTAAAGTTTTGTTCAAATTCTTTAAGTTTCTGTTACTATGATTGTTCACAGCTAACAAGACATGCAAAATAAGCAAAAAATCAGCTTTAAAAAAGCTTAATAGTTAGTTTAGTCTAATTTGACTCTGTTTAAAACTTAACTCTGCACAGAGTCAGATTGAGTTGCAAAGTAAAGCTTAATAAGTTTAGTTAAATTCTAAAATTTAAGTTTAATCTGACTTGATGATCAGTTTAATTAAGTGTTACAATAATTAAAGTCTTTAAATAAATATTTATAACAATTATGTTTATCTGAATTACTCTGCATATTGTGAGCATCATATAAATCAGGTTTATTCTTTTAAAATAAATTAACATATATATAAATAAACTTTAACAATTTACTTCTACATCATCTGCTTCTCTCTGCTCTGCTTTATTTAATGTTGTTATTAAAATTAATATTTTCTTTATTCTCATCACTTTTACAATTTTTAATGACAACAATGATGAGACTGTCAATTGACAGCTATTTGAAAAGTTGTTTTCTTAAGAATAACAGAAGAATTTTACAAAAATTGTGTAAGTTAGTAATGAATTATATGATTAACTCAGTTAACTCAGTTTATAGAGACAGTGATAAGAATGAGAAGAAGTGAGTGCATTAGAAGCATTGAAGTGTTTTTAAAGAGTTGTAATTATATTTTTGTTTGTATGTAAATTTCAGTAGTACTTAGAATGTGAAATGAAAATTTTGATTTTCTGTATGGTAGATTTAGTCTTCTGTACTAAGGCTCCAAATAGAGGTCATAAGTAGCTAGCTTAGTCATGTAGTAGCTGCATCATCCCGAAGTGAACCACTGCTCTGTGCTCGGAAATCGATAGAGCAAGCAAGTTTTGTTCAGATATGACCAGGTTCCAGACACGCTCTCATTCCCATCCGGAAAGATGCTCTTCTGTCTAAGGGGCCACTGGATTCGGTAGCCAGTAGCGCTACTTTCCTTCACAGTACTGTCCAAGATCAGGACTCCACGACGGCTACGAATCAAGGCCCTGCTTGTCATAGACAGGTTGTGTTCAGTGTGCGGACACTGGCATAGAGACGATCATCACCTCTGTACCTGCAGTGTCCTTCAAACCTATCTCCCACAGCTATTTTCGGTTTATGAGACTCCGTCACTCCTGATCAGTCACATCATGGGCAACTCCGCAACGAAGGAGCAGCGGCCTCTGTCGCAGTCACGACCAAGCAGCTCTCGCCGCCGAACGACTTCGATGCTGACGGCACAGCTTGCGGCATCGTCATCTCACGACCCCACCGAAAGGCCTTCCGCCCATGTGATCTATAGCTCTCGTAATGGACGAGGTAGCAGGCCGGACTTGTCACTCCTGGGGTTCGGAAGCGGGTCCGACAGAGACATAACGGGGCTCGAGAGCCGGAGAGAAACGAAGCAAGAGAGGGACGCTCGGAAGGCGGAGCGTGAGAGAGTTGCGCGAGAACACGAGCGCGAACGGAGTATGCGCGAGGAAAGCGTTGATGGGGGAAACCTGGTCACGCAGGGTGTTTACACCGGCATAGAGGATTACAACAAGGCGGTCGTGCGACAGTTGATGGTAGTCCTGCTATAGCTATGAAATCTGGATGCGGCTGCTAATTCCATTGCTAGATCGAGAGGCGGATCGCGCCTTTTTGGAAAGGGCTCAATGATCACTCAGATTCTTGGACGGAACATCAATTGGTAGCAGCCGTCAGAAGCCTTCCTATACCCGCGCCCGACGAGGTACCACCTGCAGATCCATCACCCGCTCCTACACCATCACCGTCCGGACTCAAGCTTGCCGGCCAGAGCCACCACATGCTGATGGTGCCCATTTCCTCGCGGTCGCAATCGTACGATGCTTCGCCGAACCTCTCACCATCCCACCCAACATTTACTGTCCCGTCAGCCTCGCCGTCGCTTGGTCAACAATCTGGCGGTACGCCTTCACTACGAACACGATCAAAAACCTTGGCATCTCTGACCACGTCGTCACAAAACAGCTTGGCGGATATGAGCCCACTGGAACTCCACCTTCCCAAGGACTCGAGTGTCAACGGTCAACCCATCGAAGCGTATCTCTACAAGGACGCAATGGAATGTCCTATTTGCTTTCTCTACTACCCACCTCACTTGAATCGAACCCGCTGTTGCGATCAGTCCATCTGTTCAGAATGCTTTGTACAGATCAAACGCCCAGATCCACACCCTCCAGACCATGGCGACCCTGGTTCTCCAACGACGGCCGAAGGCTTCGAAACGAGCGAAGTTGACGCTGACAGTAATCTGGTCTCTGAGCCAGCCGCTTGTCCCTTCTGTGTTCAACCTGAGTTCGGCATCATTTACGACCCACCTCCCTTTCGAAGGGGGTTAATCTACGTAAACCACCCCTCCGCCCAAACAGTTGCCAGCGCTGGCTCCGCCATGTCGTCATCCTCGTCTCTGTCATCTTTTTCAGGTAATGGTGGACTCATCTCCCAGACGAACCATGCCCGACGGCGGACCACCTCAATGTCTGCTACTGCACCAAATGTCATCACGACTGACCGGGTCCGGCCGGATTGGGCGCAGAAACTATCTAGTGCCCGGGCCCATGCTGCTCGTCGATCTGCCGCTGCGACAGCGCTACATACTGCGGCCTATCTGATGGGTAACGGTGCCCAAGGAACTGATCCACGTGGTTTCGCTGGCTTTGGCCGAAGGACTATGTTGAGGCGAGGAAGTGGTGCTGATAGTCCGTCAAGCGGTATGAGCTCGATGCAGCTGAACGCTCTGGCACTTCTAGCCGAGAGACACGGCGCGTCCGGTGCACGGAACGAGATGAATAGTACCGAACGTGGGCCAACGATGCTTGCACCCCGACCACGCGGTAGTTCTCGGAGAAACCGAATTGAAGACCTCGAAGACATGATGATGATGGAGGCTATCCGGTTGAGCTTGGCATCGGAAGAGGAGAGGAGAAAGAAAGAAGACAAAGAAGCGAAGAAGGAGGCAAAGAAGAAAGGAAAAGAAATGAAGAAGGCCGAAAAGGCCGCAAAGAAAGGAGCCCTATACTCGAACAGCGCTAACCCTAGTAGCTTGGGTTTGGATGGAACGAAAGCTTCCTTCCTAGTGGAGATTCCAAATGTGCAAGGGAAGGGTAAAGGTATTGACCGTTCTGGGAGTGGATCACCTTCAATTCCAACTAGCAGCCAGACAGTTGATCTTGCCACGGCAACATCAACCAGCGCCCCTGCTACTGGAAATCTACAGAGTTACCTCGACCAGATCCATGCTCAATCACGAATAAATGACGTTTATTTGCCAGCCCATCCGTCTGGGTGCGAACCGCAAAAGCCATCCCATCTACGGCAGACTTCTAACGCATCGTCGTCGGCATCATCGTTCGCAGAGTCCGCGCCAGGCTCGTCGAAGAATGGGCTTGCTGGATCATCCTCATCTCTCGATGCATCACCAAACACAGGTGGATTGCATATTCCACGTAGTGATACCGTGTCAGACACACCTGGAACGGTCACCCCTGGTGGCGGCGCAGGAGCTGAACCAATGTTCAACTTTCGGAGTCTTTCAGCAATGGTCGACGATCATGAGAAGGAGAAATCATCGATTCATATAGAAGAGATACGTCATGAAGGTGCTAAACTCGACGAGGATGGTATGGGCCAAAGCTCCAGCCACGAGTTCCCGGAAGTCAACCACGGAGGCAATGATCTCAAACTCGAACAAAGCACTGCCACAGTCAAAGCGGAAGGGGCGCTGCAAGGTTCTTCGGGCAATGGCGCGATAGGCACTCCGGACGTAATGGTTACAAGCCCATCAGAGACGTCATTCCACTGCCAGGATAAGGGCACCTCGCACGGCGTGGCTGAGATCGAAGTGGTTGAGGTTGACCGTTCTGAAAAATCTCACCCACTACTACTTTCCTAATCCTTTGACTGGCACATCTTGGGCGTACAGGGGACGGTGCAAATACTGTTGCCTTCAACTACTGTACCAGGTAGGTGCTGGCCTTGGTTATGGCTCAGGTTGTCAGGTTGGGGGTACCCTGATGGCGTATTATGATGGCATACACTCTCACGGTAGCGAAAGTGATCTTAGACCAACTTATCGATGTCTGAAACCCTTTGTGCGTTCATGTACAATCCAGGTTCATCCATTTGCATGTGAAGAACTTGATTCTTAGCGATGACGTATGCCGTATCCTTCCGCCACATGTACCTCGTGGCTTCCCCTCGCCAACGTTCAACATTTGTACCCCACCACCGCCAATACAATACTTTTTTCATTCTCACTTTAACCCTCCTCTCCATAACACTGCATCAAAACAATCATCATACACTTACAAACCTACTCAGTACCACATAAGCTTCTCACCATGGCATCAACCACAGTTCACGTAAAGAACATTTCTCACCAGACGAGCGAGAAAGAAGTGAGAGATTTCTTCAGCTTCTGGTAGGTTGAAGATGAAATGGTTTCAGATGTCGTAAAAACTACCAAGTTACTGACAGACGACGTCGATATTAGTGGAAAGATTACCTCTCTCTCCGTCACTCCCACCTCCGATGCTCCTAGCTCTCCCAAGTCTGCCACCGTCACCTTTGAGAAGGAAACGTAAGACGCATCCATTCCTGTCTACAAACATGTCACTTACGTCCAGCAGTGCCGCAAAGACTGCCCTCCTACTCGACAACACACAGCTTGGTTCTTCTCAAGTCCAGGTGTCCAGCGCAGCTGGCTTCGACGAGTTGACCGGAAGTAAAGGAGCTCAGCAAGGCGACGATAGCGCTGCCGAACTTGACGACATCGCGCAGGAGGACAAGCCTCGCTCGCGCATTGTGGCAGAGTATCTGGCTCAGGGTTACGTGATCAGTGACCAAGCCATCCAGAGCGCCCTCGCTCTCGACAGCAAGCACGGTGTCTCCAATCGCTTCACCAACGCTCTGTCCAACTTCGACAGCAAGTACAAGGCGACCGAGAAGGCGAAGAATGTCGATGCCAACTACGGTATCACGGAGAAGGTCCAGGCCGGTTGGCGTGGCCTGAATTCGTACTTCGAGAAAGCCCTTGGCACGCCCACCGGTCAACGTCTCCATGCCTTCTACACCCAAGGCGACAAGCAAGTTCGTGATGTGCACGCCGAGGCACGTCGTCTGGCCGACATGAAGAGCGGTAAGAGCAGCGGTGGAGATGGAGAGATGTCCAAGTGTAAGTGCGGCGGTGACGTTGAGAAGTGTGGCTGCAAAGGTGGCGAGTGTTCTTGCGGGAGTTGCCCGAAGAACAAGAATAGCGACATGCGACAAATTCCCGGCACCGAGAAAACAACTTGTTCCTGCGGCGGTGACAGCGGCAACTGCCCGTGCGAAACAGGCAAATGTGCGTGCAGCGGCTGTCAGAAATCTGCTAACACGCATATGTCTTCGTCCATAGCCGGCGAGTACTCGGCAACTGGGCCCGCCGCGGATACCACAGCTTCCTCTCACGTCGCTCCGAGTGGGCAGCATTCGGCGACCGGTCCTGCGGCCGACATTACCGCTTCCTCCGGCGTCGCTCCTATCGGACAGACGATCGGTGCTGTTCCCGAGAAGAGTGGTCAATACTGATTAGTTGGCGCTTCGGTACGGCGTGTTTTCCGTCATTCCATGGAACATCAGGCAGTGCATGTTAACGAAGCTTTCAAAAAGTCATTTCACTACGGTCAGGATTGAACGATCATCGGAGAGTAGGACGGAGGAGGGGTAGAGATATCTGGGCGTGCGCTATCACCACTCGTAGACAGATACCACATTCTGATCACTAGCGAACTTGACGTAAATCAAATCAATCGAGTACGCAAGTAACTGTTTCTATGGGCCTGGCATCAAGTCGTAGCGCACACTCTCAAGCGAAGACAGTCCGAAATGTTCTCTAGACTTCAACCACATCGATCACCATTGGCCTTTCCCGTCCGCCGCAAAGAAGACACAGGAACCCCAGCTCAGCACAGATCCCCTTCTCGATACTAAGAACAGCCCTAATGCTCCTTGCTAACCTTCTCCTTCGCCGGCTTGTCCATCGGCCCCACGGGATTCGACTCCAGACCACTCAACTTCGTCTTCTCGCTACTCTCCTTCTCCGCCGTGCTCTTGCTCCCGCCTTTCTCTCCCTTGTCGTCGGAGATGTTGCCCGATCCGGCCGCGGACGTCTGATCCTCGGATTGCGATTCGGGCGGCGGCGACTGGCGCGCTGCGTTTGGGGCGTCGTCACCGGGCATTGTTGTTATTTGGTTTGAGGGTTTGGGGGGTTTGGAAGATGGTGGTCGAGGGTTGGTGGCGGTGGTGGTGGCGACGGGGATTGTGAGCTGTGGACTGTGGACGCTTGTTAGGGAGGAGGATGACCCGGGAATGGGATGTTGATGGGATGTGATGGGGGACTTGCGGCTTTTTATTCTGTTGTGGAGTAAGTAGGTGGCCGGATGGTAGATCTTGAGAAGGATAAGAGATCTGTTAATGGAGGGAGAGGATAACTTCAGTCGATTGGATGACGTGGTTGAGAAGAGCGAATTTTGGGTGACGTGAGGCTTTTACTTTTCTTGTTTACCCCTCCATCTCTATCTATCCTGCCCCACCATGTTTTTACTTCCATGTTAAGCGCGCAACGAATGACATCATTGGTATCTCATCAGTCGGTAAACAAGCGGACCAATGATGTTCTCTTTCTACACTATGGGCCTAGACTGTAGCAAGGACTTAGGGCAAGCCTGCGGCCGCTCACCGAAGAGGAGCCTGACGTCCTTCCCTTCGGAGGTGGCTCTCAACTCATAGGGATAGCACATCTCCAGCGACAATAAGAAGTCAAAGCTCCCATTGTATCGGTCATATGTCGACGAAGTGAATAAGTGCAGTCGTCAAAACCACTCAGCACCAACCGTAAAAGCTCCATCCTCCTTCCACACCACCACGCCGGCGCAGACCACTTCTGTGGGTCGATATACGCAGGTCCCGTTGTACATATATCCTTCTGTGTACTTACCTACTTGTATATGCAGGCAGCGCTTGCTTTGACACTCATCACCAGCTTTTGTTCAAGCCTCATGTGATATCATTACTTACTCATCTCTTACTAAGCATCTCTATTTATGTCTTAGTCATCATTTTCTATATATACTTTACATAATGTAAATGAATAAAAACAACTTTCTACAGATCAATTTACATCTGATAGCATCAAAGATTTAAAACATACTTTTAAGCAGCTTTAAAGCTTAGACTTTAGTTTAACTGTCTAAGTTAATTTAATTTAATTTATATTTTAATTATAAAAATTTCAATGCAGTAATACATAAATTATGTATTCATTCTCTTTTCAATACTCATCACTACTTCAGCATTAAAACTATAGAATAAAGAAATGAATTTTTATGTTATATTATATAAAAAAAAGTTTTATCTTTTTTATATCATGACTAGACTGACCATCAGGTTGAGTCAAGCTCAGATTTTAGAACTTAACTTAACTTATTAAGTTTTACTTTACAACTCAACTCAACTCTGTACAGAGTTGAGTTTCAGACAGAGTTAAGTTAAATTATTTTTAATAACTTAAATTAAATTAAAATTAATTAACTTTTGTTATTAAATAGTTTTATATTGACAGCAGCTACTATTGCAACATTTTTAATTAACATTATATACAATTCTTTTTATTTAACTACATATCTACTTTATAAACATTATATATGAACATTATTAACTTAATTATCAGATCACTCATTCTTTACAAAATAAAAATACATTAACTAATATATTTTATCTTTTTAATAAGTCTGCAACATATAAAAGATTATTTTTATCTTTTACAATTTCTTTAATATTATTAGATCTTCTTTCTTATGTAGCTCAACAACTATATCATAAATAAGTCATGAAAGCAATTCTTAATATATAAAAACTTATATTTTTAAAATATATATAAAAATATATCTTACTTGTCTTTTACAAATCTATAATGACTAATTAATTTCACATTAAGCTGTTATTATACTGATTAGAAATCTCTTCAATTAACAGTGAAAAGAATTTAAAATTTAAAATGAAAAAATACAGCTTTTATCAATATTATTATTGCTGCATTGCATAAGCTGATCAGAGAGCATTAAAATTGAGCATTTTAATTTAATTTAATAATGTAATTATGTGATTCACTTAACTCTTTTTATGCAGAAACTGATTTAAAAAAATTTTTTATTAATGATTTAATTTTCTTCTTTAAATATGTCATGCTTAATATCTCATTCTTTACTTTCATTTTATGAATTTAATTCTATTTTATACATCTTTATCTATAATTGATATTCTGTTCTCTTCAATGAATCTTATGTTGTCAGATTTACAAACTTTAAAATTTACTTAATATTTTTTTATAACTTTAACTTTCATTATATCTCTGTCATGTTATACAACATAATTTTAATGTTAATTTCTTTACTGTAAGAAGATCTATACTTAATAAAGAAATTGCAACTAACATGATTGAGATACTACACTTTATAAATTGTATGTATTGCTTTAAATTTCTTAAATAATAGACTTAAAAAGAAATAATTATAAATTAATAAATCTAAATAATTGTACAGCTTAATTTAAATTGATCTTAGTTATTTACAAATTTACTGATAACAAAAACACAACATTTATGTAAATAAATAATAGTATAAAAACTTAATAAGTTTATTTATCTTTAATATAACACTTTCTACATTTTCTTTCTACAAAACATCTTACTTTTTGTATTAAACTTTTTGTATTAAACTTTTTACATTTTCTTTCTGCATCATGTAAATAAAGTAAGTAATGAAGAGATATGATGCTGACTTTCATTTTAGAAGTACATTATCAAAACAGAGAAAACTGAATGCAAAGATTATCTTTATTAATGTAGTAAAAGCATTGAATTTTATATCTTTCATTATTGAATTGAATTAACTCATTAACATAGCAAAAATATTAGACTTTATGTTTTTCATTATTGAATTAAATTAATTCATTAATAAAAAAACACATTTTATTGATATATTAGACTTCTCACCTCAATCTAAGAAGAAGAAAAAGAAAAAGATTAATGAAATTAATTTATTTATTTTAGACATTGTTGCACATCTAAAGAAAGAAGATTTTGCTGATTAATAAAAAAGAATAAAGACATTTATTAATTACTTTAAATTCACACTTAATGCTGCACTATCTTAAAGTACTTTAACTGCTTCTTTTACTTCTTCTGACTCAAAATTTAATATGTAACTTTACTTATTATAATACTTAATTATAATGCATAAAGTGTGTATTAAATCAGAGATTAAATTATATTTAAGAATTTAGAAATTCTTTATTGATTTTTTTATTAAGTTTTTTATATTCTGATATCACTCAGAAATTAACTTCATCACATTCTTCAGTAATTAATGCATTTATAAATGCTGATATTGAAGAGACTTAAGAGCAAAATGATATGATAATGAATAGATTGAATATAGATTTTAAATATAATTTAGAATACAAGAAGTTTAAGATGAAAATTTAAAAAATAAAATATGTAGTTAAGATAAGAAAGAAGATTGTTGTTAAAAGATATGCAGAGAATGAGCATAATAAATATTAATAAATAATTATAATGTTTTATATTAAATTTTAACTTCATTTGTAGTGATCTTTCTTATAAATCAGAATGTGATGATTAAGCAAAAGAAGAATGAAGATATTGCTT
>JAABUJ010006811.1_pt1 | contig 10876 bp, 8 predicted proteins | sample 5559131 | NCBI WGS metagenome assembly JAABUJ01 (sample SAMN10711875, study PRJNA513366) | rock metagenome | isolation source: Antarctica rocks | place: Antarctica: Victoria Land, Mt New Zealand nord | collected 2016-01-07 | reverse complement strand
AGAAGTGGCGCAGCACGGGCATCATCCACGCGTTGGAACGGGAGTACGGCCTGTCGCACGCCATCGACCCCGCGCGGATGCGCGGCCAGGGCGTCGGTCGGCCGCGGGTGAGTCGGGACGAGATCGGGGCGGCCGAGCGCACGGGTGAGATCCCGCCCAAGCTGCTGCTCGCGGCGCGGATCGACGAGGCGATCACGCGGAGCGACGGGACGCGCGCGGGCTTCGATCAGGCGCTGGCCGGCGTCGGCGTCGTGGCCCACTGGAATGTCGCCTCGACGGGCCGGGTGAGCGGGGCAAGCTTCGAGCTGGCCGACTATCAGGGCGCGATGCAGCCGATCTTAAAGGGCTCGCAGATCGGCAAGGACTATAGCTGGATGCGGCTACAGGGCCGCTTGGAGGAGAGGACACATGGGCAAGATGAACGCGCTGCTGACGCAGGCGACCGCCGCGATCCCGCCGGCGACGCCGCCCCCCGAGGCGTGGGGACACGACACACCGGCGACAGAGGAGCCGCCACCCGCGCAGGCGACGGCGACGCTCGACGAGGTGTTGGAGGCGGCGACCCGGGCCGCGCGGGAGACGGAGAGGGAGACGCCCACGCTAGCGGAGCCACGGGAGCCGGAGCCGCCGGTGCTCAAGGTCGTGGAGCCGACGCCGCTGATCCGCGCGGTGGAGCGGCTGCACCAGGGGGTGCAGGTCGAGTTGCGGGCGGTGAAAGCGGAGGTGCAGGGGGCGGCGAGCGTGGCGCGGCGCCAGGAGGACTATCTGCGCGAAGTGCAGCGGGCGCACAACACGATGGCGACGGAGTGGTACCAGATCGCCGAGGGGTTGCCGGCGATCCGGGGCGAACTGGAATGCCTGGCGGCGGACCTGGCCGCGGTGCGCCGGACGGCGGACGAGGAGGCGCGGGCGACGATCACGATGCAGGGGCGCGAGATCGAGCGAACGTTGCACAAGGTGCGGACGGCGGCGCTGGGGGCCATCGTCCTGGTCGCGCTGGTGAGCCTGCTGGCGGTGGCCCTGGTCGCGGCGCTGGCGTTGCATGGGCTCCATCGGCCGATGTAGCGGCTGAGGAGGCGCGGGCGCACCTGGCGGCGCTGGGCTGCGACCGCTACGAGATCGCGGTGCGCGATGGCGACACGGGGCGGGTGCGCCGGGCGGTGCTGACCGCCGACGAGGCGATGCTCCAGATCACGCGCCTGGTCGCGCTCAACGGCCAGGGCCATGACATAACGGTGCGGCCGGCCACTGGCCTGGCGAGCGGGCTGATCGTGCTCGACGACCTCGACGTGGCGGGGCTGCGCCGGCTGCGCGACGAGGGCCACACGCCCGCCGTCGTGACCGGCACGACCGGGACCACCGAGACGACGGACGGGCGCTATCAGGCGTGGCTCAGGCTCTCGACCGACGAGTTGGACCCCCAGGTGGTAGCGCAGGTCGCGCACGACCTACAGCAACGCTACGGCCCTGGCGAGGACCGCGCGCTGGCGCACGTCGGGCTGCTCGCCGGCTTCGTCGATCAGGGCGCGCGGGGGGACCACACAGGCGTGCGCGGGGCGCGCGGGGAAAACGTGTCCGTCGAGCCGGTGACGATGCAGGGTGCGGGCGACGCGTCAGGCCGGGTAACGCCGGCAGCGGCGCGGGCGCTGGCCGTGGCTGAGGAGCGCGTCGCCGCGCAGCGGGAAGCCGCGGCCCACCAACAAGAGCAGGGCGGCGACGGGAGCGCGCGTTGGGGCGGCCACCTCGTCGAGGCGTTCACCGCCGAGTTGGGGCGCGACGACGAGGCGGCCGGGACGGCGGACCCGTGGCAACACCGGCGCCGCCGACCGGAGACTGGGCGCGCGGACGACGCGCGCGACGGGCGCGGCGACCGCTAGCCGGCACATCAGTAGTCCGCGCGGAATGACCACGAGAGCGCAGAGGCGCATAGGTAGGGGAGAAGGCAGATGGAGATGGGAATTTTATGGATCATGGCGCTGGTGCTGGGGGCGCTGCCCCTGCTGACGCTCGCCCTCATGGGCAGCTATCGGCTGGGCCGTCGCCAGCGGCGCGATGAGGTCGTCATCGCGCTGATGGACGACGACGCCTTTGTGCGCGACATGGGGGCGCTGGATCGCGTCAGGGATCACATCCGAGAGAGGAACACACGCTACGCCAAGTGGCGGCGTCAGCAAGCCCGCACGGCCGACGCTGCGGCAGAGACGGCCGGCGCCGGAGCCGGGCGCGCGTAGGAGAGGAGACAGACGATGCGGAAGCTACTACTTGTGATCGCGTTGGCGCTGACGGCCGCGGCCGCCGTGGCGCTGGGGCCGGGCGGCTGGTATCAGCGGGGCGTGCGCGAGGCGACGGCGCGCTACCACCAGGCGTACGTCGCGGCGGCGTGGCCGGCCGAGGACGCGGGCATCTACCTGGGGGCCTACCTCAAGGCGCACAATCGTAGCGGGGGCGGCTTCTACAGCATGCCCAAGGGGGGCACGACGGCGCAGGTGTCGCCGCGCCTGGTGAGCTGGGGCGACTGGACGCGCGACCCGGAGCGGCAATACGCGCGCATCCATCGAACGGGCAAGGACATGGCCCTGCTGCGCCTGGCCGTCATGGGCGAATTGGGCGGCGCGCTCCTGCTCGTGGTGCTGCTGCTGTCGCGGCCGCTCTGGTACGTGACCACGGGCATGGCGAAGCTCAAGCCCTCCAAAGCGCTGGGCGGGGCGGTGCTGGCGACGTGGCGCGACCTGCGCGAGCTGACGCCGACGCGCCGCGACGCGCAGATCATCCTGGGCAAGCTGGGCCGGCGCGTGCTCGCCCTGACCGGGTTAGAACAGTATCAGAGCATCATTGTGGTGGGTCCGCCGCGCGCCGGCAAGAGCGTCGGCCTGTTCATCACCAACCTGCTCGCCGAGCGCGGGCCAGGCCGCGGCAAGCGGCTGATCGAGCGTCTGCGGCGGCGGCGGGCGGCGCTCACGCGGACGACAGCGGCCGGTGGGCGCGTGCGCCTCGACCGGCGGATCGCGGCCGGGATGCTCAACCGGGCCGAGCGACGGCTGCAACGGCGACGGCTGCGCGGCGTGCGCAGCATCGTCGTGACCGACCTCAAAGGCGAACTGACCGAGCGGACCTACGCGGCCATGAGCCGGCACCACCGCTGCCAGGTGCTCAACCTCGTGTCGCCGGGGACGAGCGTGGGCTACAACCCACTCGCGCACATCAGGACCGCGCTCGACGCGCAGGTATTCGCCCAGACCTGGATCGCCAACACCGGTCAGAGCAGCAATGAGCCCTTCTGGGATAGCGCCGCCAAATATCTGATCACCGCCATCGTGCTGCACCTCAACGCCACGATGGAGGGTAAGGATGGGGGGGACGGGCGCGCGACGCTCACGCACGTCCGCAAGTTCCTGATGCTGGGCAGCGCGAAGATCATGGGCGCGTTGACCGACTCGCCCGACGAGGATGTGAAGGAGGCCATGGACGGCTTCGCGGCCGATCTGGAGCGCAACGAGAAGCTGCAAGGCTCGATCTTCGTAGAGTTGCCCCTGCGCTTCCAGCTCATGGCCGACCCGCGCGTGCAGGCCACGACGGGCCGCAACGACATCGACTTCGCGGCCATGGCGTCGCTCGACGCGGAGCCAGTCGCGCTCTACCTGGTGCTCGACCGGCGCATGAGCCAGGAACTCAAGCCCCTGACCGCCTGCTTCTTCACGCAGATGTTCAACGCCGTGATCGAGATCGCGGACCGCTCGCCCGGCGGCGTGCTGCCCCGCGCGATCCTGGGCTACCTGGACGAGTTCGGCAACCTGGGCCAGATCTACAACTTCCCCACCTGGATGACGACGGTGCGCAGCGCCGGCATGGGCTTCATCCTGGCCGTGCAGTCGCTCTCGCAGCTCAAGAAGCTCTACGAGGACGAGGGCATGAAGATCATCCTCGAAGCCTGCAACGTCAAGATCGCGCTGGCCAAGACGACGGATGAGGACGCCAAGTGGTTCAGTGAGCAGACCGGGACGGCGACGGTGCTCGCGGCCAACGCCGGGGCGAGCCGCAAGCGTGGGGCGGTCCTGGTGGACCACGGCAACCAGGGCTACAGCGAGACGAGCCGGCCGCTGCTGACGCCGGGCGAGGTCACGCGCCTGGCGACCAACACGCTCTTGCTCCTCTCCGGCAACCGGCCCCCGGCGGTGGTGACGCAGGTGCGGTGGTACAGCAAGCGGCTGGGCCTGTTCCCGACGCGCCTCCGGCGGCTGGGCCTACGGCGCCTACCCAATGGCGGGATCGTGCCGCCGGCGGGGCCGCCGCGGCCGGCGCCGCTCCCGATTCCGGCCGTGGCCTTCGCCCTGACCGTGCCGCCGGCCGTGACGGAGGCGACGACCCCGACGACACGGGCGAGGACGACACCATCGCGGGCCACGGACCCCGCGCAACCTGTGCGCTCCGCGCCGCCGCTGGGCACCCAGCTACAGGGGATCAAACGCAAGCGGCAGGACGACAAGGCGGGCACGGCGACGGCAACACGGGCAGGGACGGCGACGGCAACTGCGACGACGACGATGGTGCCCCCTGAGCCGACGCCGGGCGACGACGACGGGGACGACTGGCGCGACGTGGCCCTGTGGGCGTAGCGGAAGGAGGGGACGATGGTCACAACGGAACGAACGACAGCCCAGCCGGCGACCGGCCGGACGACGGCCGACGCCTACGCCGCGCGGTTCGGCCGCGGCGGGGCGCGTCACGCCCGGCGCGCCGCCCCCGACGTGGGCGGCGCGACCGAGGAGATCGCGACGCCTCTCACCGGGGACGCCGCGCGGGCGCACCTCCGGGGCGAGGCGTCCATCGGGCTCTATCTCAGGGACGGCCAGAACCGCGCCACGGTCGGCCTCGTCGCGCACGGCGGCTACAGGACGATCTACGACGACGACGGCCAACCACAACGTGCGCCCGAGGACGGCATCGCCGCGTTGCAGGAGGCGCGGCAGCGGTTGGCTCTGCAAGGCATTGACGCGGCCGTGGAGCGCGCGCCGCAGGGCGGGCGGCTGTGGGTCTTCACCAGCGAGCCCGTGCCGTCAGAGGACGTACACGCGCTGCTGCGCATGGCGACGCGCGGCCAGGAGGTCGAGGTGTACCCGCGCCCGGAGCACGACGAGGCCGCGCAACAGCCGGTGCGCGCTCCGCTGGGGGTCCATCCCGACGACGGGCGGCGCTACGGGTTCGTCGATCGCGTGGGACGGCCGGTCGGCGCGACGCTGGCGGCGCAGGTGGAGCACCTGGAAAGCGTCAGGCGGGTAGACGTGGGCCAGGAGTTGGGCAACCGGCCCCACCTGCGCGCCGAACTGGCCGCGCTCGACCCGCGCGGGCCGGCCCCCATGCTGGAACGGCCGCAGGAGCGGCAGGAGCGGCAGGAGCGGCAGCTAGACAGGACGGAGCGGATGACGCCGGCACCGGCCGCGACACGGTGGGCACGCAAGGGGGACCGCACGACCGTGGCGGTCCGGGCGCAGCTCGCCGGCATGGGCGCGGAGCGGTACGACATCGGCGTGTACGACCGCGCGAACGACGCCATGCTGCTGCGCCGGGAGTGGACGCCCGCCCAGGTCGAGGCATCGGTCGGATGGTTCAAGGGCATGAACGCCAACGGCCGCGATATCTACATCCGACCCACCGGGAGCAGCGGGCTCTACCTGATCGACGACGTGCCGGCCGCGACCGTCGAGCGGATGCGCGCCGAGGGCTACACGTTGGCGGCCGTCGTCGAGACCAGCCCCGGCAATCTCCAGGCATGGGTGCGCGTGTCGGACACGCCCCTCTCCAAGGAGGAGGGGACGGCCGTGGCGCGCGATCTGGCCGAGCGGTACGACGGCGACCTGAGCAGCGCCAATTGGCGGCACATGGGCCGATTGGCCGGCTTCACCAATCGGAAGGAGGAGCACACGCAGCCGGATGGGCGGCACCCCTACGCCAAGCTGCACCACGCCGAGGGCGCGCGGGCACCCGAGGCCACGGCGATCCTCGCCTGGGCACAGGTGCGGGCCATACAGAGCCGTCGCGCGGCGGTGGGAGAACACGGCGGCGCGGAGCCGCCGCGCGACCAGGCCGGGCGGCGGGAGGCTTTCACCCGGCCCCCGGCCGGCCCTGTGTCGGCCTTGGGCCGCGAGTACGCGCATCGCGCCCAACGGCTGTTAGAGCGGTATCCCAACGCCGCGCTGACAGACCTCCATCGACTTGACTGGATGGTGACGCGGGACCTGGCGCGGGCACACCCCGAGGCCGACAAAGACGCGCTGATGCGGGCGATCTGCGAGGGCAGCCCGCGCATCGAGGAGCGCAAGCGGGGCCACGTCTACGACTACGCCGAGCGCACGACGCGCTACGTGCTCCTGGACCCGGACGTGGAGCGCGTGCGGGGCGAGGCGGCCCGCGTCGCCACCCACGAGCGGGATCGCTGGTTCTAAGGCTTGGTGCGTAGAACCGAATGTGTACTCGGTTCTACGCCTCGTGTCCAAGCTGACCGCGCCCGCGCCAGTCTACGCCGGACGACGTATATGCGCGCTACCCGTGACCGGATATGGCCTCGGCCACGTCGCTGCCGGCGCGCGGTAAGAGTAGCCAGACGAAGACGAGGGCAGCGAGGACGCCAATGCCGGCGAGGACGAAGACGGCGCGCGGCGAGATGAGCCCGAGGAGGACGCCCCCTGCGGCGTACGCGACGGCCTCCGCGATCGAGGCGGCGCTGAAGGCGATGCCGAAGGCGCGCCCGAGGAGGGGGCGCGGGACCGTGCGCTGGATCAGCGTGGTGGTGCCGAGATTCTCCAGGCTGTTGCCCACGCCGGCCATGCCCTGAGCGACTATCGCCTCGGCAAGAACCGGCGCGAGGCCCGTCAGCGCCGTGCCCATGCCCTGGAGGGCGACGCCGAGCAGGAAGAGAGCGGCCGGGGCGATTCGGTTGCTCCGCCGCAGGATGAGCAGCGAGGCGAGCACCATCCCGACGCCATAGGCCGACGCGAGGAGACCGTAGTCGCGCGCCGTGGCGTGGAGGCTACGCCGTGCCAGGAACACAAGCGCGACGTTGTCGAGGGCGGCGAACGCGACGGTGAGGAAGAGACCCAGGGCGACGGCGCGAGCGGTCCGGTGGCGCGCCACGAACGCGAGCCCCAGTCCCGTTTCGCGGAGGACGCCGGGCGCTGGCGCGTCCCCAGGGGTGCCCGGCGCGGGCGGGAGCGCGGGGAGCCGGGTCAACAGGCCAGCGGAGAGGACGAAGGTGAGCGCGTCGGTGGCGAGCGCGCCGCGGACCCCGAGCGCCGCCACGATGAGGCCGCCGAGCGCCGGGCCAAGGGAGAAGCTCGCCTGCACGCCCGCCCCCAGGAGCGCATTGGCGGCCGTCAGGTCGTCCGCGTCGACGAGGGCGGGAAGCGCCCCCCGCCCGGCCGGTTGGGAGACCGTCGCCAGGACCGAGGCCAGCGCGACGAGGCCCACCAGGAGGGGGAACGGCGGCAGGGCGAGCGCGATCAGGCCGAAGAGGAGCGCCTGCGCCGCGTCGCAGGCGAGCAGGAGCCGGCGCTGGTCCACGCGATCGGCCAGGGTGCCCGTGAGGGGTCCCAACAGCCGCGGGAGTGCCTGCGCGAGGAGGAGGAGCCCGACCGCGCCCCCCGTGCCGACGACCTGGTACGCGGTCAGGACGAGGGCGACCTGCGCCATCGTGTCGCCGACGAAGGAGACGACGCGCGCCGCCCAGAGGTGGCGATACACGGGGTTGCGACCGATGAGCCCGAGCCGATCAACGGCGCTCACCGCCACACCCTCCATGCGTGCCCGCTCGTGCCCATTGGTGCCCCTATCAGCCCGTCAGGGTCTCGCGCTTCTGGTCGTCGTTGCGCATCTGACACGAGACAGCATCGACGCATCGAGCAGGCGACTGGTTGCTCGTGTTGCTCGCGACAGCGGCAGTGAGGCTGGCCGGCGGCGAGAAGCTGGAGTTTGATGTCAGATGCGCAGGGGGGATCGCAATGCGCGAGACCCTGTCTATGTCTCAAGTGTAAAGCTTTTCTCGGCCCGCAGGGCGGCCCCTGTGTGGTGTGGTCCGACGAGGCACTGGAACGCACACAATCGACCGTGATAACGCGCGCCACGCGGGAGGGCGGTCCCCGGATCGAGGAGCGCAAGCGGGGCCACGTCTACGACTACGCCGAGCGCACGACGCGCTACGTGCTCCTGGACCCGGACGTGGAGCGCGTGCGGGGCGAGGCGGCCCGGACGGCGAACCGTGAGCGGGATCGCTGGTTCTAGCCTGGATTATTCATGAGCAATTTGGTCTAACCAGATTGACCGCATTTGGCTGAACACTCACCTCTGTAGACCGGTAGAAGCGGCCGTAGAGCCGATTTTGGCGTCCAAAGTGGACTCTGGGAGCCTGCAAAGCCACCATCGGCAGCCAATCCAATTCGATGAATGTTTTCATGAATAATCCAGGCTAGATCGCGGAAACGCGCGTCCCCGCATTGCAGAGGGCGGCCCCGACAAGTGGGGCCGCCTTCCTATGACCGCAGCGCGAACCAGAGCACCCGGCCGCGCGCCTCACGCAGCGCCGCTACGACGGCGATCCCGAGGTCAAGGGCCGCGCGCTAGCCAGGGGCGAAAGCTGGATACCGCCGCTCGGCCCAGCGCGTGCGGACGGCCCGCCAAAGGCTCCCGCGTTCGACGACGCTGGTGACGACGCCGATCCCGAGGAAACCGGCGCTCTCGCCGCCACGCCCGACCACGGCGACCCGTTCGACGACGCGGCCACGGCGTTCCTCGACGACCTGGGTGAGCCCGACGACGCCGAGGCGTTCGAGGCTCCGCGTCAGGCCGCTAGCGCGCTCTTGGGGCCGCTACGGGCGACGCGAAGGGGCGTAGGCATCAAAGCCTACGCCCCTTCTCTTTCTCCCCCTGGGGGCATGTGTGACCCTCGTCTGTTGCCCGACTTGACCCGTTATAGACGACGGTAAGCGCTATTCTGTTTCGTGAAATAGCACCGTCATGGGGCTACTGATCGAGTAAAGAACAGGGCCGGAAACCGAGCAAGATGACAGTTCAGGTCAGCGGTGTCAATAGTCGGCCGTAGATGTACCACCCATCGTGAGAGTGCGTACTTGACGTTGGTTGCAATCCCGATAGGCGCGGTCCTTCTCCGGGCTCCGGCGACAGCGACACGCCGTTGCCAACGTCAAGTGCGCAGTCTCCCCATCGTCGCCCATGAGGTACCGGCCGTTATCGGCTATAGGTACCAGTCGCTACCGTAGGCAGTGTGCTCTCTTCCGCTCATCGTGTATCAGTGTAAGCCACGTCTTCGTCTATCGAGATCAGGGGCGAGAACGTTGGGCGGCCATGTGCTCGAAGGTCGCGATCGCCTCGGCCGCAGTGGGCGGCGCGAGCACATTATGCGTGGCGAACTCGTGGGCCTGCGGGTCCCCACTGCCCCGGATGAGTTCCGCCGCCCGGTCGAGATCGTACGGTGTATGGTGCAGCATGACCTCCGGGCCAAACGAGGCCCAATACGCGCCGGGCTCGCCGTAGGGCATGCCCACGCTGCCCGCGTTCACCACGCGCACCGCTCCGACGTACCGGTCGAACTGCATATGCGTGTGCCCGCACACGACCACGCGCTGCGCGACGCCGGCGAGCGCCGCGCCCGCGCGCCCGTCCGGGGTGGCGACGGTCAAGATCTCCTCGTCGCTGCGCGGGGACCCGTGGCAGAACAGGACATCGCCGAGACTGTCGGCGGCGACAATGGCGTGCTCCGGGAGTTGGGCGAGGAAGTCGCGGTGTGCGCGATCCAATTGCCCGGCGGCCCACCGCGTCTCCTCCTGAGACGCGTCGGGTAAGCTTGGATCGAGCGGTTCTCCGTCGAAACAGGCGACCAGTTCGCGATCGGCGTTGCCGCGGATGAACTGCGCCTTGTCCCCGAGGCCCATCAGGCGCTCTAGGGTGGCGCGCGGCAGCGGCCCGGAGGCGCTGTCCCCGCCGACGACGATAAGGTCCGGGTTCTCCCGATCAATCTCTTGTAGGACGGCGTCCAAGGCCGGGAGATTCCCGTGGATGTCGTAAATGGCGGCAATGCGCACCGACCACCTCCTTTGCGCTTCAACTCGATTCATCTTTCCCCCTTCATTCTAACCAGACGCGCCTGGCAGGGGTACGGCCCTGCGTGCCCCAAACGGATCACCCCCCCTCTTCGGATAGCGCCGCGCGCTGTCGGACTCGGTGGCGCCGGACGCGCTCCCGCGTCCGCATCCGCTCCGCTTGCACACGGCACCAGTCGTCACAGTAGCGCGGGACGGGGCCAGGGAAGCGCTGCTGCGTGACTGTGCGCGTGCAGCCCGTGCAGGTGAACGTGACGGGCCGCGTTTCGATGGTCCGGCAGTACACCGGCTGGGTGTACGGGGGGCGCGCCACGAACCGATTTGTCGGACCACAATTTGTCAAGCGCGATTAACCTGATTTGATACTTATCGTTCGCGCAAATTGGAAGTCAGTTCGAGAGCGCCGCGACCACTACATGTAGCATTCGTAGCGGATACGCTACTACATGTAGGAAGTGCCGCTGGTTGATTTGAAGGAAGATCAGAATGCCTAGTAACATACTGACCTGTCACGACCATAGACTCCGCAGCCATCACGGCCTTTTGTTGACAATAATCACGGTACCAAGCCGTTTGTTCACAAGCCGTCGGCGATTGTTGGCACCAACAGCCGAACTCGCTCAAGATTTGCGCGAACGATAAGTTCTCTAGTTTTCGCTAACAAGGGGGCAATCGGGAGGGCTTTGGTAGGATAGGGGTGCTGACACCATATCGTCCGGAAGGAGCCTCCCGATGCCACCCGCAGTCTATCGCATGATGACCCTCCTGTG
>JAABUJ010006810.1_pt1 | contig 10878 bp, 9 predicted proteins | sample 5559131 | NCBI WGS metagenome assembly JAABUJ01 (sample SAMN10711875, study PRJNA513366) | rock metagenome | isolation source: Antarctica rocks | place: Antarctica: Victoria Land, Mt New Zealand nord | collected 2016-01-07 | reverse complement strand
CGGCGCAAGCAGGTGCGCCTCACGGCGGCCGGGCTGGAGGTGCTCAGGCTCTCGGCCGAGATTCTGGGCGACCTGCGAGCGGAGTGGTCGACAATCCTTGGTGCGCAACGGGTGCGCACGCTGGAAGATGACCTCCGGAAGGTGACCAGTACGACCGGCATACCCCTGGACGTCGCAGGTTGGCTCGGCGGCTGACCGTTTCGAGCACTCGGCCATGGTCGGGCCGTGCGGTCAGCCCGTGGCCTTGTGACGACGCTTGCGCAGGCCGCCCGAACCGCTGCGTAGCAAGCCACTGGGCACGACCTTGAGCGCGCCGACGAGGGCCTTGTACTGCGTGCCCGGGACCGAGATGACCTTGCCCCGAGCGACGTCGGCGAGGCCCTCGCGCACCAGCTTGTCGGCATGGAGCCACATGACCCCCGGCAGCTTCGACATGTTGAGCTGGGCACGCTCGTGGAACTTGGTGTGGGTGTAGCCGGGGCACAGCGCGGTGACCGTGACGCCGGTGCCGGCGAGCTCGCTCGCCAGGCCCTCGGAGAAGACCCGGACCCAGGACTTCGCCGCCGAGTAGGTGCCCATGGCCACGAACGACGCGACCGAGGAGACGTTGACGATGGCTCCGTGGCCTCGTCGCCGCATCGCGCGTGCGGCCGCATGGGAGAGGACCATGACGGAGCGGCACAGCACGTCGAAGAGCTGCTCCTCGGCCTCGACGTCGTTCTCGAGGAACGGGCGGCCGAGGCTGTAGCCGGCGTTGTTGACGAGCAGGTCGACGGGGCGCGCCTCGTCGGCGAGCCGCTCAGCCACCTTGCCGGCCTGCGCCCGGTCGCCGAGGTCCGCGACGAGGATCTCGGTGCGCACCTTGTAGGTGCGCTGGATCTCGTCGGACACGTTCTCCAGGCGGGCCCGGTCGCGGGCGACGAGGACGATGTCGTGGCCCCGCTCGGCGAGCTGTCGGACGAACTCGTGGCCGATCCCCGCCGTGGCTCCGGTCACGAGTGCTGTGGTCATCGCCTCAGCCTAGGCGCGGACGCCCGCACAGGGTGCGGTGGTGCGCATCGCGACCTGGCACGTCAACTCCGTCCGATCCCGGATCGACCGCCTCGAGGCGTGCTGGAGCGTGCTGAGGTCGATGTCCTGGCCATCCAGGAGACCAAGACATCGGACGAGCACTTCCCCTACGACCGGCTCCGGGCCCTGGGCTACGAGACCGCGCACGTCGGGTTCAACCAGTGGAACGGTGTCGCCATCGCCTCGCGGGTCGGCCTCGAGGACGTCCAGGGTGGGCTTCGGACGAGATGCCGACGTGGGGTAGGGCCAGCTTCTTGGGCAGCAGCGTCTCGCCCATCCTCATGCTGCTCAACGGACGCCCGACCACCAGGCGCTTGGGACCCGGTGGCGGCGTGCATGAAGCCCAGGCCGACATGGCACAAGACGACGACGACGAACCCGTAGGTCGGATCGGCGTCCTTGACCCGAGGGCTCGGGTCGCGCAGATCGTCGGACTGGTCGGTCTGGCTCCCTTCCGGCTGCCCGTTCGGCATAGTGGCGGAGTGCTGCACCTGCGAATCTCGACCGTGTCCGACCTGACCACCGATGTCGTCGAGGCCCTGAGCGGCGACCCTGCCGTCAACGGCCTGGCCGTCCTGGAGGGGGCCTCGGTCCGCCCTGCGGGCGACCTGGTGCTGGCCGACGTGGCCCCTCGAGGGCGTCAATGAGGTCCTCGACCGGCTACGGACCATCGGCGTCCACCGCGAGGGAAGCATCCAGATCGAGCCGGTCCAGACCTGGCTCTCCCAGGCCGGATTCGATGCCGCGCGACGCACCGCGGGAAGCAGCGCCGACGCCGTCGTCTGGACCGACGTTGTCCAGCGCTCGTACGAAGACTCCGAGCTGAACTGGACCTACCTCAGCTTCATGACGCTCGCCACCGCCCTGGCCAGCATCGCGATCGTCCTCGACTCCCAGATCCTCGTCATCGGAGCGATGGTCCTCGGGCCGGAGTCGGCGCCATCGCCGCACTCGGTGTCGCGCTGGTCCGACGCCGCACCTCGTTGCTGAGGCTGGCCGCCCGCACCCTCGTCCTCGGGTTCACCGCGGCCATCCTGACCGTCACGGTCCTTGCGCTGGCAGGACGGGCGGGCTGGATCACCGCCGACGATGTCGTCGGCCCCCGACCCGGGACAGCGTTCGTGTACACGCCGGACAAGTGGTCATTCATCGTTGCGGTCATCGCGGCTGCCGCAGGCGTCCTGTCGCTGACATCGGCGAAGTTCGGTGGTCTGTCCGGCGTGTTCATCTCCGTCACCACCGTCCCCGCCGCTGGCAACATTGCCCTCGGTCTGGCCTTCGGTGCAGGGCACGAGATCGGGGGCAGTCTGCTCCAGCTCCTGGTGAACATCACCGGCATGGCCGGTGCCGGATGGGTCACCCTGACCATCCAGCAGCTGCTCTGGTCGCGGCTGCCGCTTCGCCGGGGACGGGTCAAGAGCCGTGGCGATGGCCGCCGGAAGGAGTCACCCGACTCCTGAACGACGATGACCCACCCTCCGTGTCGAGCTTCCCGGCGCCGGGCGCCTGAACAGCTCCTGGGCCGCCGCGGCGCCGCAGGCCCATGGCCAGTGACGCGGCGGCGCCCAGCAGGGCGGCGACCGCGGCGCCCAGGAAGACCGTCTGGACCTGGACGAGCGCGGCGTCGAGCAGCGCCCGGGCATCGCCCTGGTCGGGCAGCCGGGCGACGGCCCGGTAGTAGCGGTGCAGGCCCACAGCGGTGAGCAGCGCCAGACCGGTGACCATGCCGACCATCCTGGCGACGACGACGAGGGCACCGGCCACGCCGTGGGCGTCGTCGGGAGAGTCCGCCAGGGCCGCGGCATTGACCGGGGCCAGCGACAGCCCGAGGCCGAGGCCGACAGCGGCGAGGACGAGCGTGGCGCTGCCCGATGAGGCCAGGGAGCCGTGGTCCCACCCGGCCATGACCAGCAGGCCGCCGCCGGCGATGGCCAACCCGACGGCGGCGACGACCCCCTCGCCCAGGGCCCGGAGCGCCCAGCCGCCGAGCAGGGCTCCGACGGGCACCGCGACGAGAAACCGGACGAGGACGAGCGCGGCGGTCGTCTGGGAGTCGGTCAGCGTCAGCCGCGCCAGGATCGGGACGTCGACGATGACCGAGACCAGCGCGGCACCGGCGAGGAGGCTGACCACGACTGCCACGCCACCTCGACAATGCAGGACCCCCCGCCGGACGAGGGGGTTCGCCGCCGTCCGGTGGCGCCAGGCCGCGAGGAGCAGCGCGAGGGCGCCGACCGGCAGGAGAATGTGACCGAGCGGACCGACGACCTCCTTCTCCGGGTCGGCCGAGGAGAAGGCCAGGACGAGCGAGCCGAGCGCCACGGCGACGAGGACCGCGCCGAGCAGGTCGGCCCGCAGGAGCGTGGGTGCCCAGCGGCGGGCCGTGACCCCGGCGAGGACGACGAGCAGCAACAGCGTGGCCACCCCGATCGGTGTGAGCACCCGCGACTGCCCGACGAAGGGAACGAACGGGATCCCCAGGGTGACGTCGGTGACGAGCCGGTCGGGCGCCCAGAGGGTGAGCACGCCCAGGGCCGCGGCCACGAGCGCCAGCGCCACCCGGGCGGTCCGGGCGGCGGCGCCGGCGACCCGGGCATCGCGGCCCCCCCGCACCGTCGGTGAACCAGCGGCAGGTGAGCGGCGCGACAGAGCCCGCACCACGGCATACAGGACCACCCCGACGGCCGCGTTGAACCAGAAGATCGCCCGCCACCCGGAGACCGCCAGGATGACCGCGCCGAGGACCGGCCCGAGGACCGCCCCCAGCTCCTGCACCGCGCCGACGACGCCCAACGGGGTGCCGCGGCGCTCGACCGGCCAGAGGGCGGCGACGATCGCGAGGGTCGCCGGCACGAGCCCTCCACCGCCCACCCCCTGGATGAACCGGCCGGCCACCAGCACCGGCAGCTCGACGGCGAGCGCCGTCACGACCGATCCGGTCACGAAGACGACCAGGCAGCCCAGGAGAACCCGTGAGTGCTCGAGCAGGTCGGCGAGGCGGCCGATGAGCGGGAGCACGGCGATGTAGCCGAGCAGGAAGCCCGAGATGATCGGGGTCGCGCGCTGGAGCGACTCGATGCCGAGGCCGACGCCGGCCATCATGTCGGTCAGGGCGAGCACGACGACGTAGGTGTCCGCCGCCGCCAGCAGCACGGCCGAGGAGGCGGCCACGAGCAGCGCCCGAGGGCTTGGCGCCCTAGGGCTTGCTGATCTCAACCGGATCGCCGTACTTGTCGAGCGTCAGGCTGTAGGTGCTGTCGACGCCGGCGTAGAACGGGCCGATCAGCTCGACGGTCCGCAGCTCCCCCCCGGGCTCCGTCACCCCGTAGGTCGCCTTGAAGGGCTTGGCCCGGTCGCCGACGGTGAGCAGGTCGGCGACCTTCGCGCCCGGGAGGCTGCCGGTGTAGCTGGTCAGGACCTCGTTGCCCCGGCGCGTCTGACCGCCCTTGACCGGGCTCTCCGTCGCGGTGAGCAGCGAGGTGAGGCCGGTGTCGGGCTTGAAGAGCGCGGCCGGGTCAGGAACGCCCAGCGTCTTGGGGTCGACCTCGGTGGAGATCGAGGTGAACGGCAGCTTGACGTAGACCTTGGTCGCCACGGAGACGACGTCGGTCGAGGCCTGGGTGCCGTTGACGCGGACCTGGAAGGTGCCCTTGAACGCCGGCGCATGAGTGCCGACGCCGTCAGCGCTGACCACACCGGTCATCTTCTCGGGCAGGTCCTTGCCGGCCAGCGTGAGGTGGACCGACGCCGCCGTGTCGACCTTCGCCTTGGCGGCGCCGAGCGCCTCGGCGGCAGGACGTTCGGTCGGTCCCGGCGTCGGCTGGTCGCTCGTGCAGCCGCCGAGGGCCGTGGCCGCGACGAGCACTGCGCCCACTGCCCCGACGGCCCTGTTCAGCATGCGTCCGAGGCTAACGCAGGTATGCCGTCGGGCCGGCCTCGTGACCACGTCGAGGCGCCCTCGTGCCGATCCCGGAGATGCCCAGCTGTGTCGTGCAGGGTAGCCGCGAGGAGACGGGTGGATGAGCCTTCGGAGCGGCGACGAGCGGCTGCGAGCAGTTCACTCACGCCGCGCTTACCGTGCGCGGTGCCCGCAGCGTTGTTGCAGTGCCCGCGGTGTTGTCCCGGTGCCCGCGGCGTTCGGCGAAGCACCCGGCATACCGGGGCTCAGAGCTTGTGGTTCTTCTTCAGGTAGTCGCGCAGGGGAGGCCGACGTCCTGCGGGTTGCCGGCGGCGTCGGCCGACGCGTCGCTCACATCCGCTCCGACGCCGAGACACCGAGCAGGCCGAGACCGTTCACGATGACCTGGCGCGTCGCGTCGTTGAGCCACAGCCTGGTCCGGTGCAGGTCGGTGACCTCGTCGTCGCGACCCATGGGGCGGACCGGGCACGTGTCGTACCACGCGTGGACGTGGCCAGCGAGGTCCTCGAGGTAGCGCGCCACCCGGTGCGGCTCGCGCAGCCGGGCGGCCAGGGCGACGACCCGCGGGAAGTCTCCGAGCGCGGCGAGGAGGGCGGCCTCGGTCGGGTCGGTGAGCAGCGCGGGGTCGAAGCCGTCAGCGCGGTACACGCCGTCCGCGGTGGCGAGCGCCGTGACACTGCAGGTCCGGGCGTGGGTGTACTGGACGTAGAACACGGGGTTCTCGTTCCTGCGCTGCACGAGCAGGTCGAGGTCGACGTCGATCTGGGAGTCCGTAGAGGACCGCGTCAGCGCGTAGCGGGCTGCGTCCACCCCGACGGCGGCGACGAGGTCCTCCAGGACGACGACGGTGCCCGCGCGCTTGGACATCCGGACCGGTTGACCGTCCCGGACGAGGTCGACTGAGAGGTAGGCGGGTTCGCCGTCCAACTTGACGACGACGCGGTCCTTGTGCAGGTCGTGCTCATGGACGTAGACGTCGAAGTCCACTCCGAAGTCGTGGAGCGAGGCCTTGGTCTGGGTGAACATCAGGTCCACACCCAGCGCCCGAAACCGTTCCTGCGCCTGCAGATCGGGAAGGTCGAGGATTCCCGGCTCGGCGGCAACGACCGTCGCGGCGATCTCCGTGACGTGGCTGCCGACGTAGCCGTCCTCCGCCGTGGCCTCTCCCCGCGCCGCGGCGAGCAGCGACCTTGCGAACCGGTCGACCTGGGCCCCGTGGTCGTTGAAGCAGTACTCCCGCGTCACCTCGGCCCCGGCCGCTGTGAGGATGCGCGCCAAGGAGTCGCCCACTGCCGCCCACCGCGTGCCGCCGAGGTGGATCGGGCCAGTGAGGTTGGCAGAGACGAACTCGAGGCTGATCCGCTTGCCGGCCTCGCCGCTCCCCTGCCCGAAGGTCGCGCCCGCCTCGACGATCTTGCGCGCCAGCTCCCCTGCTGCGCCCGCGTCGAGGGTGATGTTGAGGAACCCCGGCCCAGCGATGTCGACGGCGCAGACCCCGGCGACCCGGCCGAGGCGGTCGGCGACGCGGGCCGCGACGTGCCGGGGCGGCATACCGGCCTGTTGGGCGAGCTGGAGGGCGACGTTGGTCGACCAGTCGCCGCGGTCGCCGCGGTCGCCGCCACTGGGCCGCTCGACCCGCACCTGCGCCGGGACGTCGACCGCCAGGTCGCCGGCGTCCACGGCCTCGGCGACGGACCTGCGAACTGCGGTGGCGAGCTCTTCGGGCCTCACTCCGGCGAGTTTAGGACCAGCGTGTCGGTCTCGTCGTCGCGGTCGACGATGGCGGTCGCGCCGTCGCGGACGTCGCCGGAGAGCAGTGCCCGGGCGAGCCGGTCACCGATCTCGCGCTGCACCAGGCGGCGCAGCGGACGAGCCCCGTATGCCGGGTCGTAGCCGGTGAGGGCCAGCCACTCCCGTGCTGCGGGCGTCACCTGGAGGGTGATCCGCCGGTCGCGGAGCCGGGCGGCCAGCTGCTGGACCTGGAGGTCGACGATGTGCGTCAGGTCCCCGGTCGAGAGCGGGTCGAAGATGACGATCTCGTCGAGCCGGTTGAGGAACTCGGGCTTGAAGGCGGCGCGGACCATACCCATCACCGCGTCCTTCCGGGCCGTGGGCTCGAGCGTCGGGTCGACGAGGAACTGCGAGCCCAGGTTCGAGGTCATGACGAGGATGACGTTGCGGAAGTCCACGGTCCGGCCCTGGCCGTCGGTCAGCCGACCGTCGTCGAGGACCTGGAGCAGGATGTCGAAGGTCTCGGGGTGGGCCTTCTCCACCTCGTCGAGGAGGATGACGGAGTAGGGCCGGCGGCGGACCGCCTCGGTCAGCTGACCGCCCTCCTCGTAGCCGACATATCCCGGAGGCGCACCGATGAGCCGCGCCACGGCGTGCCGCTCGGAGTACTCAGACATGTCGATCCGCACCATGGCTCGCTCGTCGTCGAAGAGGAAGTCGGCGAGCGACTTCGCGAGCTCGGTCTTGCCGACACCGGTGGGGCCCAGGAAGAGGAAGGAGCCGGTCGGACGGTCGGGGTCGGCGACGCCGGAACGACTGCGACGCACGGCGTCCGAGACGGCGCGGACTGCCTCGTGCTGCCCGACCAGGCGGGCGCCGAGGTGCTGTTCCATCTGCAGCAGCTTCTCGGTCTCGCCCTCCAGGAGGCGCCCTGCCGGGATGCCGGTCCAGGCCGAGATGACGTCGGCGATGTCGTCCGCCCCGACCTCTTCCTTGACCATGAGCTGGGACTTGTCCTCCGGCATACGAGACGCCTCTGCTTCTTGCGCGGCCCGCAGCTCCCTTTCGAGAGAAGGAATCTGGCCGTAGAGCAGGGCCGACGCCCCGGCGAGGTCACCCTCACGCTGGAGGCGTTCAGCCTGACCCCTCAGGTCGTCGAGCTGCGCTTTGAGGTCGCCGACCCGGTTGAGGCCCGCCTTCTCGGACTCCCAGCGTGCGGTGAGGGCGTCGAGCTGCTCGGTGCGGTCGGCGAGGTCCTGACGCAGCTTCTCGAGCCGCTCGCGCGACGCGTCGTCGCTCTCGTGAACCAGGGCCAGCTCCTCCATCTTCAGCCGGTCGACGGACCGGCGCAGCTGGTCGATCTCGACCGGGCTGGAGTCGATCTCCATCCGCAGCCGGGACGCAGCCTCGTCGATGAGGTCGATGGCCTTGTCGGGCAGCTGGCGACCACTGATGTAGCGGTCCGAGAGCGAGGCGGCGGCCACGAGGGCGGCGTCGGCGATGGCAACCTTGTGGTGCGCCTCGTAGCGCTCCTTGAGCCCGCGGAGGATGCCGATGGTGTCCTCGACCGAGGGCTCGCCGACGAAGACCTGCTGGAAGCGCCTTTCAAGGGCGGCGTCCTTCTCGATGTGCTTGCGGTACTCGTCGAGGGTCGTCGCTCCGACGAGGCGCAGCTCGCCGCGGGCCAGGAGCGGCTTGAGCATGTTGCCCGCGTCCATGGCGCCCTCACCGGTCGCGCCGGCGCCGACGACGGTGTGCAGCTCGTCGAGAAACGTGACGACCTGCCCCTCGGAACCGGTGATCTCCTCGAGGACGGACTTGAGCCGCTCCTCGAACTCACCGCGGTACTTCGCGCCGGCGACCATCGCGCCGAGGTCCAGGCTGATCAGCCGCTTGCCGCGCAGGCTCTCCGGGACGTCGCCGGCGACGATGCGCTGGGCCAGGCCCTCGACGACGGCGGTCTTGCCGACGCCGGGCTCGCCGATCAGGACAGGGTTGTTCTTCGTCCGGCGGCTGAGGACCTGGACGACGCGGCGGATCTCCGAGTCACGCCCGATGACCGGGTCGAGCTTGCCGTCGCGAGCGAGGTCAGTGAGGTCGGTGCCGTACTTCGCGAGCGCGTCGAAGGTGGCCTCGGGGTGCTCCGAGTCCACCTTGCGGCCACCGCGCAGCCGCGGGATGGCGGCCTCGATGGCGCCTGCGTCGAGACCGAAGGCGCCGGTTCGGGCGAGGGCCAGGAGGAGGTGGTCGGTGGAGACGAACGTGTCGCCCATGGCCGCCATGAGGGAACGGGCGCTCTCCAGCGCCGCCGTCGTCGTGCGCGACAGCCCCGGCGCGGAAACTGACGAGCCGCTTACCGAGGGAAGGCCGGCCAGCGCCCGTTCGGCAGCCTGGGCCGCGGCGGTCGTCGACGAGCCGGCCGCCTCGAGCAGCGCCGGGGTGGTGGACTCGCCCTGCTGGGTCAGTGCCCTGAGCAGGTGGGCGGGCTCGGTGTGCGGGTGACCGCTCGCCGCTGCGTCGCGGACGGCGGCGGAGAGAGCCTCCTGGGCCCTGGTCGTCAGCTGCAGATCCATGTATGCCGTGTGCTCCTGTTTGGAGTGGGATAGCCTCACCTCGGTCAACCCGACCAAAGTTGAGTCTATTCCACTCAGGTTGACGGACGTCACGACGGGCGACAAGCACCCCGGGAAACGGGCGTACAGTGAAGTCCACGGGGACTCCTTGAGCCTCGACACCAGCGTCGCCGCCGGCCCCCGCGCACGTTCTCCATTGGGCAGGTCCGCATGATTGCCACCGTTCTCGTCACAGCCGTCATCCTCGTCGTCCTGCTGCTCTTCCTGGCCGCGAGCGCGGTGCGCGTGGTCCAGCAGTACGAGGAGGGAGTCGTCTTCCGCCTCGGCAAGGTCCAGGACCCGCCACGCGGGCCCGGGCTGAGCCTGCTGATCCCCTTCGTCGACCGGATGCTCAAGGTCAACCGGCAGGTGATGACCCTCAGCGTCCCGGCACAGGACTGCATCACCCAGGACAACGTCTCGGTCAGGGTCGACGCGGTCGTCTACTTCCGCGTGGTCGACGCGATCAAGGCCGCGGTCAACGTCCAGAACTACCAGTTCGCGATCTCCCAGCTCGCCCAGACGTCGTTGCGCTCGGTCATCGGCAAGGCCGAGCTCGACGACCTGCTGTCCAATCGCGAGAAGCTCGGTGCCGAGCTGACGGAGATCATCGACGCGCCGTCGGAGCTCCCGTGGGGCGTCAAGGTGGAGCGGGTCGAGGTCAAGGACGTCACCCTCCCCGAGTCGATGAAGCGCTCCATGTCGCGTCAGGCGGAGGCCGAGAGGGAGCGTCGCGCCCGGGTCATCTCGGCCGATGGCGAGTTCCAGGCCTCCAAGAAGCTCGCCCAGGCCGCGGCGACCATGTCGGCCGACCCGGCCGCCCTGCAGCTGCGGCTGCTCCAGACGGTGGCCGAGGTGGCCGCCGAGAAGAACAGCACTCTCGTCATGCCCTTCCCGGTGGAGCTGCTGCGGTTCCTCGAGCGGGCCACGGACCACGGTGTGCACGACCTCAAGCCGGGACTGCCGACGCCGGAGGAGCCCAGGGAGCACCACCCGGCCGCGCACCGGGTCGGCGCCGATCTCACCGACGAAGCGGTGACCGCCGAGCCGACGACGAACGGTCACGTCCGCGCCGGATGAAACCGGCGGGCTGACGAGGGCTATCCGGTGCGGCCGGCGATCTCCAGGACGTGCCCGGGCCGGTTGCTGATGATCGCGTCGACACCGAGCTCGAGGCACAGCCGGATGTCGTCGTCCGCGTCCACGGTCCAGACGTAGACGTCGTGTCCGGCCCCGTGCTGGTTGGCGACCACCTCGGGATGCTGGCGCAGGACCGCCACGTCCAGAGCCAGCGTGCTCACCCCCTCGGGCAGCGCCCCGCCGAGATGGGACGACCCGATCGGGGCCGCGATCAGCAGCACCGTCGGCAGCTGCGGGCACAGGGCTGACATCCGGAAGACGGCGGGCGCCGAGAAGGACATCATCCGGGCCCATGTCCGTCCCCGTCGGCGGGCGCCGGCCAGGTCGTACTCGACCAACACGGCAGCGAGCTTCTTCTCGACCTCGGCCCCGAAGGGTGCGGGATGCTTGGTCTCGATGGCCAGC
>JAABUJ010006809.1_pt1 | contig 10879 bp, 6 predicted proteins | sample 5559131 | NCBI WGS metagenome assembly JAABUJ01 (sample SAMN10711875, study PRJNA513366) | rock metagenome | isolation source: Antarctica rocks | place: Antarctica: Victoria Land, Mt New Zealand nord | collected 2016-01-07 | reverse complement strand
TTCTTTTCGGCCAGTCGGAAGGTGGGCCTCGCTCCCCTCGACGCCACCCAACATTCTTTAAAACGTTGCATCCTGTCGCTTGCCCAGGTACTTTTACGATGGCTCAAAGGGAAGAGGATGCTTGCATCGTACTGGAGCGCCGACAATGGCCGGGACGGAAAGCTACCTTGTCGAGCCGGCGGCGGGCACCGACCTGGCTTCCGCCCTCGCCGCCCTCTACGCCAGCCCCCTGGTCAGGGTCGCGAGCCAGAACTTCGGCCTCCAGTTGGCCTCGGCAACCGTCACGGCTCACCGATTTCCGGCGAATCCCCAAACTTGACGGCGACTCAGTTGGCCATTCGTATCGACTCCACGACCACGTTCGTGCCCGGCCTCGGCCCCGATGAATCTCCGCCGAGACCCTCGGGACGCCTCGGCGGCTTCGGATTTTAGATTTCAGCATGTTTTTGAAATCAGCATTCCATTGATGCCCTTGATCCGGCTCCCGATTGACCCGATCCTCCCCGAGATCGTCCGCAAGGTCGCCGAGGCTCGGTGCCTGGTCCTGGTCGCCCCGCCGGGGGCGGGCAAGACCACCCGGGTTCCGGCCGCGCTGGTGGCGGCCGGGCTCCTGGCGAGCGAGCACCCGGCCCTGGTCCTCCTTCAACCCCGGAGGGTGGCCGCCCGGGCGGCGGCGTGCCGGATCGCCGAGGAGAATGGCTGGGCGGTCGGCGAGGAGGTCGGCTACCAGATCCGGTTCGAGAAGCGGGTCGGGCCGAGGACCCGGATCCGGGTCGTCACCGAGGGGATCCTCAACCGCCAGCTCGTCGCCGACCCGTTCCTCGAAGGCGTGGGGGCCGTCGTCCTCGACGAATTCCACGAGCGGAGTCTGCACACCGACCTGGCCATCGCCCTCTTGCGCGAGGTCCGCGAGTCGGTCCGGGACGACCTGATCCTGGTCGTGATGTCGGCCACGATGGAGGCCGGGCCAGTCGCCGAGTTCCTGGGCGGGGCGCCGATCGTCCGGTCCGAGGGGCGGGCGTACCCCGTCGAGGTCCGCTATCAAGGCTCGTCGACCGCCCCCCTGGCCGACCGGGTGGCCCGCGCGGTCGAGGAGGCCGTCGACGGCGATCCCGGGCCCGGCGACGTCCTGGCTTTCCTGCCGGGCGTGGAGGAGATCCGCCGGGCCGCTCGCGAGCTGGCCGGCTGGGCGAACCGGTCGGGCGTGCTGGTCCTCCCGCTCCACGGGTCGCTCCCGGCCGAGGAGCAGGACCGGGCGCTCCGGCCCAGCGACCGCCCGAAGGTGATCCTGGCGACCAACATCGCCGAAACCTCGCTGACCATCGACGGCGTGGCCACCGTGGTCGACTCCGGGATGGCCCGGGTCGCCAGCTTCGACCCGGCCCGGGGGCTGGATCGGCTCGAACTCGGGCGGATCAGCCGGGCCTCCGCCGAGCAGAGGGCCGGCCGGGCGGGGCGGACCCGGCCGGGCCGATGCATCCGGCTCTGGTCCGAACGCGAGCACCGAGGGCTCGCCGAGTCGGACCTGCCCGAGGTCCGCCGGGTCGACCTCAGCGGGGCCGTCCTGGCGCTCCACGCCTGGGGAATCGCCGACCCGGGCCGGTTCGGCTGGTACGAGCCGCCCGACCCTGAATCCCTCGCCGCCGCCGAGCGGCTCCTGGTCCTCCTCGGGGCGCTGGACCGGGCCGGCGGGGCGATCACCCCGACCGGCCGGAGGCTCCTGGGAGTCCCCGCTCACCCCCGGGTCGGCCGGCTCCTGATCGAGGCGGCGCGGTCGGGGGCGGTCCGCGAGGGGGCTTCGCTCGCCGCCCTTTTATCGGAGAAGGACATCCTGGCCCGGAGCTTCGGCCGGGATGCCCGGCCCGAGGTCCACTCCGAATCCGACCTCCTGGTCCGCCTCGACCGGCTGGAGGAGGCCGAGCGGGCCCGATTCGCCCCCGGGCTCCGCGACCGGGGGATCGACCCGGCCGCCGCCCGCCAGGTCGCCCGGGTCCGCGACGACCTGCTCCGGGTCGCCCGGAGGCTCCCCGGGCCTCCGGTCGGCGGCCCCGCCGGGTTCGACGAGGAGACGCTTCTCCGGCTGATCCTGCTGGCCTACCCCGACCGGGTCGTCCGGCGGCGGGGGGGCGACGGCTCGACCGGCGTGATGGTCGGCGGCCGAGGGGTCCGGCTCGACCCCGAGTCGGTGGTCCGCGACGCCGAGTTCTTCCTCGCCCTCGACCCACGCGAGGACCGTCGGGGCGGGACGACCGAGGCCCGGGTCCGGTCCGCCAGCGCCATCCGGCCCGAATGGCTCGACGACCTCTTCCCCGGCGCGGTCCGCCGCGGTCGCTCCGTCGAGTTCGACCAGGCTCGGCGCCGGGTCGTGGGCGTCTCGACCGTCTCCTATCTCGACCTGATCCTCCGCGAAGACCGGAACGCACCGGTCGACCCCGACGAGGCGGGCCGGGTCCTGGCCGGGGCCCTGACGCCCGAAGGTCCGGCCCTCTTCGAGCGGGACGAGGCGGCGGCGGCCTGGCTGGCCCGGCTCAAACTCCGGGACCGGCTCCTGCCCGGGGAGGACGGGCCGACCTTCGGGGAGTCCGACTGGGCCGAACTGGTCGCCTCGGCCTGCGCGGGTCGGAGGTCGGAGGAGGACGTCCTCAAGGGGCCGCTGCTGATGCTCCTCAAGGGGCGGCTGTCGTATGCCGCCAATCGCCGGCTCGACGAGGAGGTCCCCGAGGCCCTGACCGTCCCCAGCGGCAACCGGATCAAGCTGACCTATCCGAGCGACGGGCCGCCCGTCCTGGCCGTCCGGCTCCAGGAGTTATTCGGGTGGTCCGAGACCCCCCGGATCCTCCGGGGCCGGGTGCCGGTGGTCCTCCACCTGCTCGGCCCGAACTATCGCCCGGTCCAGATCACGGGCGATCTCCGGAGCTTCTGGTCGGACGCCTACTTCCAGGTCCGCAAGGATCTCCGGGCCCGCTATCCCAAGCACTCGTGGCCCGACGATCCCCTCACCGCCCGTGCCGAGGCGAGGGGGGGGCGTCGTCGCGACTGACCCCGGCCGGCCCCTTGGGAAAGAGCGGGAGGGTCCGCGATCGCCGCTCGCGCAGGGCCTCACGCTTCCCGCGGAGCCGGGCCCCGACGCCCGCGTGGGCGGCCTGGCTCTGGAGGACGTGGTAGAGCCTCGGCCCGACCTCGGGGCCATATTTGCCGAGGTCACTCGTGAGCTTCCTCAAAGTCCGGAACCTCGCCAAACCTGGGCCCGATCGATCGCCGCTGACGTTCCCTGATCACGACTCCGGCCACCTCCAAGTTCGTTCCAGAATTGAGGATTGACGAGAACGCGGGGCGCCCGCCGGTCGGGCCGATTTCCGCTCCACGGCCGGCCCGGTGTCTTGACGCCGGATGCTGATTCCCCGATCAATGGTGGCAACTCTCCGCCGGAATCGGATCCCCAGGACTCAGGGACTGACCTCGCCATGACCCGACCCGCCAGCCGGACCGCCTTCACTCTGATCGAGCTGTTGGTGGTGATCGCGATCATCGCCGTCCTGATCGCCCTGCTGTTGCCGGCGGTCCAGGCCGCCCGCGAGGCCGCCCGGCGGACCCAGTGCGTCAACAACCTCAAGCAGATCGGCCTGGCGCTGCATACTTATCTGTCTTCGCACAACGTCCTGCCGCCGGGCCGGGTCAACAGCCACGTCGCGGGCCGGGGGAACTGCTGGGGCCTGTACGCCCAGATCCTCCCTCAGATGGAGTTGCCGGCGCTGTTCGACTCATTCAACTTCAACCTGCCCCCGGATACCGACCCGACCACGACGGCCTCGGCGGCGAACTCAACCGGGTTCATGACCTTCGTGAATACCCTGATCTGCCCGAGCGACGCGCCGCCGGTCTTGATGACGATCAGCAATGGCCAGTTCGCGACCCACAACTACAATGCCAACACGGGGTCGGGCTACTCGCTCGTCCAGAACCCCGCCGCGCCCCTGACCGACATCCCGAATGGTCCCCTGTTCGAGAATTCGAGCGTCGGCCCGGCCGGGATCACGGACGGGCTCTCGAACACGGTCGCGGTCAGCGAGACGACCCGGTCGACCCCGGGGGGGACCTACGCCAACAACCCGCTCGACGTCTTCCTGATCACCGGCGACAACAAGTCGAACGCCCCGCCGATCACCTCGGACGCGGATTACGCCTCGATGTGCCAGTCGCTGCCGCCGACCACCACCCAGTTCCAGAACACCCGGGGCGTCCGGTGGCACTACGGGGCCCCGGGGCACAGCATGTACAACCATCGGAGGCCGCCCAACGACCGCCGGCCCGACTGCCGGGGCGGGATCCCCCACAGCGATAAGTCGGACCCCAACTGGAACTACCTGTCGCTCAACATCGCGGCCCGAGGTCGTCACCCCGGCGGGATCAACTCCCTCTACTGCGACGGCCACGTCCAGTTCATCAAGGACTCGGTCTCCCTCCCGCTCTGGCAGGCCCTCGGCACCCGGAACGGCGGCGAGGTCTTGTGCAGCGAATCCTATTGATTCGAACCGGGTCATCCTTGCGCCTTGCCGAACGGACCGATGGCTCATTTCCGGATCGACGCCAGCCACTCCTCGCCGAGTTCCCCGACCGACTTCCCGGTGAACTCCCGGAAGGCCTCTTCCTTGTACCTGCCTTCGCGCATCAGCCGGTTCAGCTTGGAGACGATCTCCTTATCATATTTGTCGGTGAGGTAGGCCAGGAAGGTTGCGGTGGTCCGGTAGCTGTCGTTGTAATGGGCCCGCTTCGGGTTGACCGGACCGGCCTTGCCGGGCTCATAGATGAAGAACCGGAAGTAGTCGGCCACGCCCTCGACCAGCCAGCCCGGGTTGTTCCGGCCCCGGTAGTGCTGGACGACGTGGACCGTCTCGTGGATCATGGCGCCGAGGTCGTTGGGATGATCCTTGAAGTACTTCGCGGAGCCGGTGATCTTCCCTCCGCCCGCCATGGCCACGCCGTCATACTTCGGGGTGATGACCATCACGATGAAGCTGACCGGCTTGTCGCCGTCGGTCCGGAACGCCTCGCAGATCCGGGGATACCAGCGCTCGGAGTTCCGGGCCGCCTTGTCGGCCCAGTCCTTCATCTCGGGGGCATCGGCGATATCCACGGCGAACTCGACCGGGTAGCGGAAGGTCGGGACCGGCTCGGCGGACTCCAGAACGATCTCGCGGATGGCGAGGGCGTGATCCATGTCCGAGGTCGGCCGGATCCGAACGGCGACGACGGACCGCCCCTTGGTGTCGGCCCGGGCCGAGCCGCCCGAGAACTTCGCGACTTCCTCGAACACCTTGCCGTCGACCGAGACTTCCAGGACCCCGGCCTCGGACCGCTCGGACCCGTCGGGCAGGCCGGTGACGACCGAAACCGAGCCGAGGGGAACGGGCCGACCGAGATCGAGGGTGAAGTGGTCCGAGGCCCTGGGATTCGCCGCCGAGGCGAAGAAGGTGACCGGATCGCCGTCGAAGGCAAACTGGCGGATCGACCGGGATCGGGTCGCGAGCGTGGTCTCGACGCTCGGGGCCGCCGGGGACTCGGCCGCCGGGGCCGCCGCGGCGGTCGCGAGGGTCGCCAGGATCGAGAGGATCGGTCGTCTCATGGAAGCCTCGTCAGGGCGGGGGCGGTCGGGGGGGACATCGGGATCCGGATCATAGCAGACGGGACGCCCGTTCGACGATCGGCCGCCCCACGCGCCGGTTGAGCCCGGGTCCCGACGCGATTACGATCGACCGGCCGTCAGAGGGGGGAGGGCTCCCTCCGAGGATGGCGAAGCAACGGGGGCGCTTCTTGATGGATGACCCGGATGGCAGGGCGGGGGTCGATGCCGACCCCCGCGGCGAATATGCTCGCCGGCTCGAAGCGAGCCGGGCCCGGGCGGCGACGCTCACCCGCCGCGACGACCGGCTCGGGAATGCCCGGCTGGTCGCGTTTCTGGTGGCGGTCGGGCTCGGCGGGCTGGCCGGTCGGGGCGACGTCGGCCCGGCCTGGGCCGTCGCGGCGCTGGTCGGGTTCGCGGCGCTGGTGGTCGCGCACGGGCGGGTCCTGGCCGGCCGGAGGCGGGCCGAGGCGGGCGTCCGGTTCCACGAGCGGGGCCTGGCGCGGCTCGACGGCCGATGGGTGGGAGCGGGCGTGACGGGGTCGCGGTTCCTGGACGAGGACCATCCCTACGCCGCCGACCTCGACCTCTTCGGCGTCGGCTCGCTCTTCGAGCGGCTCTGCTCGGCCCGGACGGCCTCGGGCGAGGCGGAGCTGGCCTCGTGGCTGCTCGGGCCCGCGTCCACCGGCGAGCTCGCCGCCCGGACCGAGGCCGTGGTCGAGCTCCGGCCGGGGCTCGGGCTCCGCGAGGACCTGGCCATGCTCGGCGACGTCGTCCGGTCGGGATCCGCCCCCGAGGGGCTGGCGGCCTGGGGCGCGACGCCGCTCCGTCGAGCGTCTCGGGGCGTCCGGTGGCTGATCGGGGCGTCGGCGGCCCTGACCGTCGGGGCGATGGTCGCCTGGCTGGCGGACCTCGCGAGCGTCCGGGCGTTCTCGCTGCTGCTGGTCGCCGAGATCGCGATCGCCGGGACCTTCGCCAGGCGGACGACCCGGGCGGTGGCGGGGGTGGAGGACCGGTCGAGCGAGCTGGTCACGCTGGCCGGCCTTTTGGCGCGGATCGAGCGGGAGTCGTTCGGGTCGGCCCGGCTCCAAGACCTGAAGGCATCGCTGGCGGGGGACGGGCCCCCGGCCTCGCGACGAATCGCGCGGTTGGCCGGGCTGGTCCGGTGGCTGGAGGCCCGGCACAACGTGTACTTCGCCCTGTTTGGCTCGCTTTTGCTCTGCAAGACACAGCTCGGACTGGCGATCGAAGCTTGGCGGGCGGAGGAGGGGGCGGCGATCGGCCGATGGCTGGGCGTGGTCGGGCAGTTCGAGGCCATCGAGTCGCTGGCGGGATATGCCTTCGAGAACCCGGGCGACGTGTTCGCGGAGGTCGTGGCCGGCGGGCCGATCTTCGAAGGCGAGGGGATCGGCCATCCGCTCTTGCCCGACTCGGCCTGCGTCCGGAACGACATCCAGCTCGGCGGCGAGCTCCGGGTCCTGGTGGTCAGCGGGTCGAACATGTCGGGCAAGAGCACCTGGCTCCGGAGCGTGGGGGCCAACGCCGTGCTGGCCCAGGCGGGGGCTCCGGTCCGGGCCCGGCGGCTCCGGCTCTCGACGCTGGCGATCGGCGGGACGCTCCGGGTCCACGACTCGCTCCAGGCGGGCCGGTCGCGGTTCTACGCCGAGATCCTCCGGCTCAAGCAGCTCGTCGACCTGGCCGGGGGCCCGACGCCGCTCCTGTTCCTGGTCGACGAGATCCTCCACGGGACCAACTCGCTGGACCGGCTCCAGGGGGCCGAGGCGGTCGTCCGGGGCCTGATCGACCGGGGGGCCATCGGCCTGATCACGACGCACGACCTGGCCCTGGCCGGGGTCGCCGACAGTCTTGCCCCCCGGGCCGCCAACGTCCACTTCGCCGACCACCTCGACGACGCCGGCCGGCTCGCCTTCGACTACCGGATGCGCCCTGGGGTCGTCACCCGGAGCAACGCCCTGGCCCTGATGCGGGCCGTGGGCCTGGAGGTCGGGCCCGGATCGAATGAGGGAAATTGAACCGCCAAGACGCCGAGGACGCAGAGTTCGGAGCGAGGAAGAAGAGAGGGGAGGAGGAATTGCTGCTCTCTCTTTCTCTATTTGTTCTCTCTCCGACCTCTGCGTCCTGGCGCCCTGGCGGTTCACTCATTGGACGCCCCGCCGCCGGCCCGGGTCCGGACCCAGAATGGGCTCCCCCAGGCGATCTCGCCGTCGTCCTGGATCGCCCGGACGTAGTACCAGCTCAGCCCGGGGCCGCGCTTCTCCTCGTCGAGCCAGTCGAACTCGACCCGCTCGCGGCCGGGGGTGGTTGAATACACGTAGACGAAATCCTTGATGACGTCCACCCGCGCGATCGGCCGGGTCCCGTGGGCCAGGACCTTGATCCGGACCGGCCCGTCGGCGTCGAACTCGTCGCCCATCAGGTGGTCGCCGGACCGGACGTCGAGCAGGATATTGTCGGTGGCCGCGTAGCAGTGCCGCCGCTTGAAGGCGTCGAGGATCGAGGCCCGAGAGCGATCCTCGGCGATCGCGACGGCGTAGCTGATGTGGGTCGAGACGTGGTCGCTGCTGGCCTGGAAGCCCAGCCGATACTGCAAGGCCAGCGCATTCCAGACCATCCCGTAGGGCTGGAGGCCGCCGACCGCCTCGCCCTGGCGGCGGGCCACCCGGGGGGCCCCGAAGTGCTCGTAGGAGTTCCGGTGCCCCTGGAATATCTCGACGATCGGCTCGACCGCCGGGTCGTTGTCGCACCAGTCGGTCCCCATCTGGGCGGTGGCCGAGGTGTGCGAGGCGGTGATCCCGCCCATCTCGCGGAGGTAGTCGTAGAGCATCTTGGTGTCGTCGTCGGCGACCGGGCCGCCGCCGGGGTTGAGCCTCGGGAGGGTCCGGACCCCCCGGCGGTCGAACATGACATTCCGGTGGCCGTGGGGGAATTTCACCGACCGCTCATACGTGAACATCGGCGTGAAGGTCGGTGCCGAGTGGTAGAGGTCGGTTGCCTTCTGGGTGAGCCACCAGGTGTATTCCTTGTGGCCGCCGTTGTCGTGGTCGCCGTTGCCGATCCAGTCGAGCCGGGCGCAGTCGAGGGCGTATCGCCACATGTCTTCGAGCGAGCCGTCGTTGCCGCCGTCGGTCGAGATCTCGGTGTGGCGGTGGAATTCGCCCCGGAGGAGTTGATACGTCTTGCCGCCGGCCTTGATCCGGTGGTCGCGCATCCGGGCGATGTCGGCCTGTTCGGTCGGGTGGATCGGCGGGACGACGGGGGAGGGCGTGGCGACGACCAGCCTCGGCTCCTCGGGCCCTTCGGAGGGCGGGACGAGGGCGGCCACGGACAGGTCGTGGTCGACCCGGTCGCCGTCGGGGCCGAGCCGGCCGTCGCCGTCGAATACGGCCAGGGTCGGGCCGTTGGCCGGGGCGACCAGGGCCGGGCGGTTGTCGAGCATCCCGTCGCTCCGGGGGAGGACCTGGAGCGGCGACCAGGCGGCGCCGTCCAGCGTCGTCACCTGGCCGATCCAGGTCCCGCCGACGGGCGAGCCCCGGACCTCCAGGCGGTGCCGGAACTCCAGCCAGACCCGTCCGGATCGCTCGGCGACGATCCGGGGGTAGCTGTTCATGAATTGGAGCGGCCCCGGCGCGGAGGCCGTCGGGTCGGGGGCGTCGAGGAGCCGGTCGCCGTCGACGACCCGGACCCGGACCCGGCTCGATCGGTAGAGGCTGGAACCCTCGCCCTCGACCGGGTTCTCGGCGTCCTTGCCCCAGTGGGCCGTCCGCTCCTCGAAGGCCACCCAGGCGCGGCCCCGGGGGTCGACGGCCAGGCTGGGCCGGGCCTCGAACCGGGCCGAGTCCGCCACGGGGATGAGCGGGCCGAGCTTGCCGTCGGGGGCCCGGGCCCGGAGGAACACGTCGTGATTGCCCGACCGGTAGCTGTCGAAGGCGACCAGGACCCGGCCCGAGGCGTCGATCGCCAGGCTCGGGGACCAGTCGTTGTCCGGGTGGTCGCTGAGGTTGATCGGGCGCCCGGGTTGGTCCAGCCGGTCGAGGTAGACGTCGGCCTGGCCGCCCCGCCACGCCTGCCAGGCGACCCAGGCCCGCCCCTCGGGGTCGACGGCGAGGGCGGGGTCGGTGTCGGTCCCCTCGCCGGTGGTCAGGCGGACCGGACCCGACCAGGACGACCGGGCCGGGTTGAAGCGGCGGGCCATCAGGTCCCAGTTGTCCGCGGAGTTCTCGGACCAGACGACCACGACGGAGCCGTCCCCCTCGACGGCGACGGCGGGCCGCCAGACGTCCTTGCCGGGCGGGGTCGCGTCGATCGGCTCGCCCGGCTTGCCATCGGCGAACCGGACCAGGCGGACCTGGTCGCCGCCGCCGGTCGGCACGGAGTCTTCGAACGACTTGGGGCGGGCCGAGATCGGGGCGAGCGTCGCCGGACCGCGCGGGGCGTGGGCGACGTAGGCGACCCAGAGGTTGCCGGCCTTGTCGGCGACGGCGGCCGGGAAGTCGTCCTGGCCGGGGCCGTCGACGAGCGGGACGCCGGGCGGGACGCGCTGGGCGATCACCCGGCCGTCGAGGAAGGGGCGGGGCTGGTTCCCGGCGAGTCCGGCGAGCGGGACCTCGAACTTGCCGCCCTCGGTGTTCACCGAGAGGACGGCCTCGGGCGGGGCCTTGAGGGTGAGGATCACCCCGTTGGGCACGACGGCACCGGCCCCGGCATTGCCCGCGCCGGCGGCCTTCTTGAAGGCGGCCTTCTTCTTGGGGGTGGCCGCCTTCTTGCCGGCGGCGTTCTTGAGGATCGCGCGGGTCCGGGCCTCCCAGCCGTCGACGCCGACGACGCGGTCGTCCTGGCGGAACCGCCAGCCGTCGACCCCGACGACCTCGCCCTTGTCGAGCCGGGCCCGCCCGCCCCAGGGATTGGCCTCCCCCTCGCCGACGCCCAGGAGGAGCCGGACCGAGACGGCCTTCGGATCGAGCGAGCGTCCGGGTTGAGGCGGGGCCGCCTGACGACCCCAGGCCACCGTCAGCCCGAGCAAGGCGGTGGCGGACATCGCGGCGGCGAGCAGGCGTCGGGACCTCATGACGGGTGTCCTTGGGCGGTCAGAGGCTATCCGGGATCAAAAATGGTTGATGGCCATAGGAGTGACGCAGTTGATGGCTTATGTACAGTAGGCGTTCGGCTCGTCTTCTTGCCTCATTGACGGCAGGCTGCCTATCTTGTGCAGCGAGCAAAATGCACCTACTGGACTAAGGC
>JAABUJ010006807.1_pt1 | contig 10880 bp, 11 predicted proteins | sample 5559131 | NCBI WGS metagenome assembly JAABUJ01 (sample SAMN10711875, study PRJNA513366) | rock metagenome | isolation source: Antarctica rocks | place: Antarctica: Victoria Land, Mt New Zealand nord | collected 2016-01-07 | reverse complement strand
CCGCGGCGCGGTCCGGCCAACGGCGACGCAGAGCCTCGGCGTCATCAATGCCGCCAACCTGCGCCAGGCCCACGCCGCCATTGAGGCTGGAAACGTGATCGGCAAGCTGGTGCTAGCGGGTTTCTAGCCACGGAGGGAATGCACAATGCGCAACGGGCTGCTGCGGTCCCACCGGGGTCGATGGACGTTGAGCGGGCTTTGCTTGTTGACGACTTGTGCGCTCGGCACGTTGGTCCTGACCCAGCTGGCCATCGCGGCGCTTGGCTGCCCCACCTGCTTCGGGTCTGAGCGCTTGGCCGGGCGCATCCATGTGGACCCGCGTATGCCGGGCGAGACCCGGGCCATGCTGCTCCAGGCCGATGCCGACGCCACCACCCGCCTTGTCCCGTTCTTCGGTGGCGCTTCGGCCGACCCGGTGATCCTTGCCTGCTCCGATGAGGACTGCCAGCGCCGCATCGACGGCGGCGGGGCACGGGGCATGTCCTATGTCTCCTATGGGCTGCGCCTGTCGCCGCGCGGGCTGAACCCCACCACCGTCATGCACGAACGGACGCTGATCGAGCTGCAGCACCGCCTTGGACTGCTAGGCTTCGTGCGGGGCGACATCCCAACGTGGTTCCAGGAGGGAGTCGCGGTCGTGGCGTCGGGCTACTCACGCGACCTATTGCCAGAGGGCACGGCGGGCTCGCGTTGCCGGGCCGAGCCAACCGGCACCCTGCCGGCCGGCGACGCGGAGTGGCGGCATTTGGGGGCAACGGACAACCACATCTATGCCCGCGCCGCCTGCCGCGTGCTCAATTGGATGAATGCGAATGGCGGTCCGGGGCAGTGGGGCGCCTCGTGGCTGCCGTGGCCGGAGGCGAGCGCTTTGCGGACCTGTATCGAGACCCGTCCCATCAATCGTAGAATAAACCCGGCGTCTTCATGCGACCCCGTTACTCGGCATAGATCATCTTGCGCGACATTCCGCCGTCCGTGACGAACTCGGCGCCGGTGACGAAGCCGCTCTCCGGCCCGAGCAGCCAGGAGATCAGCGCCGCCGGGTCCTCGGGACGGCCGACGCGCCCGGCCGGGTGCTGGGCGTGGTCCCCGGGGCGCAGCGTCTCGCCTCTCACGTCGATCCAGCCGGGGCTGACGCAGTTGGCCCTGACATCCGGCCCCAGGCTGACCGCGAGCGCGTGGGTGAGCGCCAGCAACCCACCCTTTGAGGCGCTGTAGCTCTCGGTGTCCGGCTCCGACTGGTGCGCGCGGGTGGAGGCGACCGTGACGATGGCGCCACGGGCGGCCCGCAGCAGGCCCTCTGCCGCGCGCACGAGCAGGAAGGCGCTGGTCAGGTTGGTGCCGAGCACCGCCTGCCACTCGGCGAGGCCCAATTCGCGAAGGGGCTTGCGGACCTGAAGCCCGCGTTGCAGACGAGGCCGTCGAGGCGGCCCTCCTGCTGCCGTATGCCATTGATCAGCCCAGCGACCGCCGCCTCGTCCGAGACGTCGGCCTGGACAAAGCGGCCGGGAACGTCCGCGGGCGGCGCGTCGTCACGGTCAGCGACGACCACGTGCCAGCCGTCGCGGGCCAGCCGTAACGCCGTCGCCCGCCCAATCCCGCGCGCCCCGCCCGTCACCAACGCCACGAGCCCGTCCGTCATCCGCCCTCCACTCCAGTCCATCAGGTAAGTAGATCGTCATTGCGAGGAGCGCTTGCGACGAAGCAATCCAGGGCCACACGCACGAATGTCAGCCTGTGCGACCCTGGATTGCCGCGCTGAAGCCGGCTCGCAATGACGAGATTTGCAACGTGGGAGTTCAATGCTCCGGCAACCCCGCCCGCGCCGTCTTGGCGAGGTGGCGCGCGATGATCAGGCGCTGGATACTGTTCGCCCCCTCATAGAGCTGCGTCACCTTGGCGTCGCGCATGAACCGCTCGACGGGGTAGCGGCGGCTGTAGCCGTTGCCGCCGAACACGTCCACGGCGGCGAGCGCCACCTGCATCGCCACGTCCGACGTGAAGCACTTGGCAGCCGACGCAGTATGCCCAGCATCCAGCGCGCCTGCATCGAGCGCCGCGTTGGCCTCGTAGGCAAGCAGACGCGCCGCCCGTATCTTCATGTCCATGTCGGCGATCTGGGCTCCAATAGACTGGTGCTCGATCAGCGGCACGCCGAAGGTCTTGCGCTGCACGGCGTAGTCCAGCGCCGCCTCGAACGCCGCCCGCGCAATGCCGAGCGCCTGCCCGGCCACCGCGGCGCGCGTGCGGTCCAACGTCCGCATGGCGAGTTTGAACCCGCTGCCGACCTCGCCCAAACGGTTCGCGTCCGGCACGCGCATCCGGTCGAACGCGAGGTTGTAGCTCGGCGAGCCGCGCAGCCCCATCGCAGGCTCCGCCCCCAGCACCTCGAAGCCGGGCGTGTCGGTCGGCACGATGAACGCGGTCAGCCCACGCCCGCCCTCCGGCGAGGTCCGGGCGAACACGACGCAGAAGCCGGGGCGGCGCACGTTGCAGATCCAAGACTTCCGCCCGGAGATCAGCCAACCGTCGCCGTCGCGTGCCGCCTTGGTGCGCAGCGCCCCCACGTCCGAGCCGGCCGCAGGCTCGTTCAGGCCGTATGACGCATACAGCTCGCCGCGCCCCACCGGCGCGACCCAGCGCTGCCGCTGCCCGGACGTGCCCAGGATCGCGAGCGGGGTGCAGCCCAGTTCGTTCACCTGCGGGATCATCGAGACCGCGGCCGAAACCCGTGCGGTCTCCTCGATCAGCACGGTGCGGCCGAGGAAGCCAAGTCCAAGGCCGCCGCAGTCGTCCGGCACGATCGCGCGCAGCAGCCCCTCCTCCGCGATGCGGCGATGGAGGTCATGGGGATACTCGCCCTCCGTCTCGATGGCCTCCGCGTGCGGCCGGACATGGGTGTCGCAGAAGGTGACTACACGCTCCCGGAACGCCTCGACGGCCGGCGGCAGCCGGAAACTTCCAAGGCCAGCCTGTGTCATAGTGCCTCCGCCGCGGCCCGCATGGCCGCCCAAACCGCCGCTACGTCGTCCAACTCCGTCGGTTCGGCGCCGATGGAGACCCGCACCATCCAGCGCCCGTCGACCGTTGCCGGGGTAAGGTAGGCGGCGCCGGACCGGTTCACATGGTCCGCCCACGCCCGCGTGTGCGCGTCGAGCGCGTCCGCGTCGAGGCCCGGCGGCTCGTGGCGCACGCACACCGTCTGCAACGGCACCGGCGCCACCACCCGCCAGCCTGGTGCGGCGGCGACCTCGGCCGCGAGCCAGGCCGCGTTGGCGATGTCGCGGCGCAGCCGGGCGGCCAGCCCGTCCACCCCCTGCTCGCGGATCAGGCACCACAGCTTCAGCGCGCGGAAGCGCCGGCCGAGCGGGATGCCCCAGTCGCGCAGGTTGCGCACCCGGCCGTCAGCGCCGCTTTGCAGGAAGCTCGGGTTGGTCGACATCACCCGCATCAGGTGCTCGGGGTCGCGCACGTAGTAGAGCGAGCAGTCGAACGGCGCGCCGAGCCACTTGTGCGCGTTGAGCACGAGGCTGTCCGCGCCCTCGATGCCGTCCCACAGGCGCCGCATCTCCGGCAGGATCATGGCGCTGCCGGCCATCGCCGCGTCGACGTGCAGCCACACGCCGTGGCGCTTGGCGACGCCCGCGACGCCCGCGACCGGGTCGATTGCGGTGGTCGCCGTGGTGCCGGTGGTGGCGACGACCGCCGCCGGCACGATCCCGGCCGCGCGGTCCGCGGCGATCATGGCTTCGAGCGCGTCGGCGCGCATGGCGTGGGCGTCGTCGCACGGCACCAGGCGCACGGTGTCGCGGCCGAACCCCGCCAGCAGCGCCGCCTTGTCGATGGAACTATGGCTCTGGCCGGAGACGTAGACGGCGAGCGGCGACGGCTCCGCTTGCAAGCCGCCGCGGGCGAGGGCGTAGTCCGTCGCGCGTTCGCGGGCGCAGATCAGCGCGACCAGGGTGCTGGTCGAAGCGGTGTCCTGGATGACGCCCCCCCACGCGGCGCTCAGCCCGACCATCTGGCGCATCCAGTCGGTGACGACCTCCTCGAGTTCGGTGAGGGCCGGACTGGACTGCCATGATAGGCCGAGCACGCCGAGGCCCGTGCTGGCGAGGTCCCCGAGCACGCCGGCAAGCGAGGCGTTGGCGGGAAAGTAGCCGAAGAAGCGCGGGTGCTGCCAGTGCGACAGGCCCGGCATGACGAGGCGTTCGAGGTCCTCGATCACTTGGCCGAACGGCTCGCCGGCGCTGGGGGGCGCTGTGGGGAACAGGGCGCGGACCGCGCCGGGTTCGGACGGCGCCATGACCGGGCGGGTTGCAACCGTCGCGCGGTAGTCGGCGATGAGGTCGATCATGCGGTGGCCGTGGGTGCGGAACTCGTCAGGCGTCATGCTGTCTCCGGTTCGCGCATGGTGGAACCAACGTGCCGGCGCCGCTCCGCCGCGTCGAGTCCGAACGGCGTCAAATGGCGATCGTCTATTCTCAAAGCCCCCATGCCTTCAAAGCCCCCATGCCTTCAAAGCCCCATGTAGGTCTCGCGGATATCCTGGTCGTCGCGCAGCATGGCGGCTGGCCCGCTGCGGGCGATGCGGCCATGGTCGAGCACATAGGCGCGGTCGCTGACCTCCAACGCCTCCGTGACTTTCTGCTCCACCAGCACGATCGTCAGCCCCTGCTGCCGCGCCAGCCGCTCGACAATTTCGAACACCCGCTCGACCATGAGCGGCGACAATCCGACCGAGGGCTCGTCTAGCATCAGCAGGGCCGGGTGACTCATGAGCGCGCGGGCGATGGCGCACATCTGCCGCTCGCCGCCCGACAGCTTGCCGGCCATCTGGCCGCGCCGCTCCGCCAGCACCGGGAAAACACTCATCACTTCGTCCAGGCGCGCGGCGAGCCTGGCGCGGGAGGCGCGCGGAAACGCCCCAAGTTGCAGGTTCTCCTCGACGCTCATGAACGGGAACAGCCGCCCGCCCTCTGGAACCAGCGCCAGGCCGTCGCTGGGCAGGCGGTGCGCGGCGCGGCGGGTGATGTCGACGCCGCGGAACGCGACCCGCCCGGACCGCGCCCGGACCAGCCCCGTGACCACCGACAGCAGGGTCGACTTGCCGGCGCCGTTCGCCCCCACGATGGCGACGATCTCGCCGGCGCGCACCTCCACCGACACGTCCCACAGCACGGTGGCGTCGCCATAGCCCGCCGTGACGGATTGGACGGCCAGCAGGGTTTCGCCCAGGGTATCGCCAGCGTCGTTCACGGCTGGCGGCCCTTGCCGACATAGGCCTCGACGACGCGCGGGTTGCTCAGCACGTCCTCCGCCGTGCCCTCGGCTAGCATCGCGCCGCGCTCCAACACGATGACCCGGTGGGAGAACTGGCGCACGACCTTGAGGTTGTGCTCAATGACCAGGAAGGTGTGGCCCTCGCGGTTCAGGTGCTGGACCAGGGCGACGATCTCGTGGATTTCGGTCTGGTTCAGGCCGGCCATCACCTCGTCTAGCAGGACGATCTTGGGGTCGAGCGCCAGGGCGCGGGCCACTTCGAGCCGGCGCCGCTCGCTGAGCGTCAGCACGCCGGCGCGTGTGCCGGCGCGGTGGCCGAGGCCCACGAGGTCGAGCATGGCGGCAGCATGGCGCGCGGCCTCCGGGATGCTGCGCCGGTGCAGGAACGCGCCGACCATGGCGTTTTCGAGTGTCGTCAGCGAGGTGAGCGTCTGCGAAATCTGGAAGGTGCGGCCAAAGCCGATCTCTGCCCGGCGGTTCGGCGAGAGGCCGCTCACGTCCTGCCCGTCCAGCAGCACGCGGCCAGTGCTGGGGGCGAGCTGGCCGGTCAGCAGGTTGAACAGCGTCGTCTTGCCGGCGCCGTTCGGCCCGATGATGCTGACGAGTTCGCCGGGCGCCACGTCGAAGCTGATGCCGTCGACGGCGAGCAGCCCGCCGAACCGCTTCGAGACGCCCTGGACCGAGAGCGCGCCCGTCATGTGCGGACCTGGCGAACCCGGTCGAACACGGATTGCAGTGCGCCGACGATGCCGCGCTTGAGGAACAGCGCCGCCAGGATGAGGATGAGGCTGAGTACGATGACGTTGGCGCCGGGGACGAGGCCACCGAACTCGGCGCGCAGCCAGTTTTCCAACGGGACGATGACCAGCGCGCCGAGCAGCGGGCCATAGACGGTGCCGAGTCCGCCGATGAGCGCGATCAGCGCGAACTTCACGCCGAAGTCGAACAGCGACAGCAGCGCGCCGGGGTCGCCCACGCGGGTCGACATCAGGAACAGCCCGCCGCCGACGCCGGTAAGCGCCGCGCTGATGGCCATGCCGGCGAGCTTGGTGCGGGTCACGTCGATGCCGGAGGCGCGGGCCGCCTGCTCGTTGTCGCGCACGGCTTGCAGGTAGTAGCCGAGGCGGGACCGGGTGACGGCGAGCACCACCAGCAGGCAGAGCGCCGTGAAGCCGAACATGAGCAGCGCGTAGGACAGGCGGTCGCGGAAGATCATGTTGGCCAGGCCGAGGCGGAACGGGATGGACATGCCGCGGGTGCCGCCCGTGACGGACTCCATGTAGTTGCCGAGCGCCAGCGCCACTTCGGTCAGGGCCATGGTGGCGATGGCGAAGAACGGCCCGCGCAGGCGGAACACCGGCCAGGACACAAGGGCGGCGACCAGGGCCGCCAAGGCGGCACCGGGAACGAGGCCGAGCCAGGGCGAGACGCCCATGCGCAAATAGAGGTTCGCGGTCGTGTAGGCGCCGACTGCGAAGAACACGCTGTGGCCGAGCGAGAACTGCCCGCCGAAGCCTCCGATGATATTCCAGGCGCTGGCGAGGCCGGCGAACAGGAAAGTCGTGGACAGGATGTTGAGGGCGAACGAGTCGCCCGAGGCGGCGAAGATGAGTGCTGCGAGCAGGCCGAGCACGAGCGCCATGAGCGGAAGCTCGCGCGCGAAGGTTTTTGCCGTCGGCGCCGGCATGGAGAGGTCGGCCAGCGCCGGTCCCTTGTGCCGGTCGAGCTCGACAACGGCGGATTTCAGGGAGGCGTTAGGCTTGGCCACGGAGACCGACCTCCTCGGCCCCGACCTGGCCGAACAGGCCCGACGGCCTGACGACCAGGACGACGATGAAGACGGCGAACAGGACGGCGTGCTTGAGGGCCGGGTCGAGATAGTAGCCGGCGAGCGCTTCGGTCAGGCCGACGATGAAGCCGCCGACGTAGGCGCCGAGCACGCTGCCGAGGCCGCCGAGCACGACAACCGCGAACGCCGGCAGGATGAAGTTGGTGCCGATCTGCGGCGACATCGTGTAGAGCGGCGACAACAGGCAGCCGGCCAGGCCCGCGAGCGCCGCGCCGATGCCGAAGCTGACCATGTAGACCCACTGGACGTCGATGCCCATCAGCGTGGCGGCGCGGTGGTCCTGCGCGACGGCACGGATCGCCTTGCCAAGCATGGTCCGCTGCAAGAACGCGCCGAGCGCCAACGCGACAAGCGTGGCCGCCGCGAGCACGATCAGCCGGGCGAGCCCGATCTGCACCGGGCCGATGGCGACGGAGAGCTGGGCCACAGGGGTCGGCACGCTGTACGAGGTGCCGCGGGTGACGGCCAGCACCACGTTCTGCAACAGCAGCAGCAGGCCGAACGTCGCGAAGATCTGCATGGAGGGTTCGGCCTGCAACGGCGTCAGGATGAGGCGCTGCACCACGGCGCCAAGCACGAACAGGGCCGGCACCACGACGACCACGGCCAGATAGGGGTCGAGGCCGAGGACGTTGTAGGCGGCGAAGGCGCCGTACATCCCCAGCATCACGAACTCGCCCTGGGCGAAGTTCACGACGCGGATGACGCCGAAGATCAGGTTCAGGCCGACGCTGACCAGCGCGTAGATGCCCCCGAGCAGGACGCCGACGGCCAGGATGTTGATGAAATCGACCATGCTGGCGCCGGCGCGGCCTACTTGCGGGCCAGGCTGAGCATCCCGCTGCCGGGCGCGACCGCCTCGGCCGGATAAACGGCGACGACCTTGCCTGCCTGCCACTGCGCGATCAGCGGCAGCGCCCGCACGTTCTGCATCGTCTTGTCGAATTTCAGGCCGTAGCCGGTTTCGTAGGTGCCGAACGGCTTGTCCATCTTGGCGGCGGCGGCGATGACCTTCTCATACTCCGTCGACCCGGCGGCGGCGATGCATTCGAGCAGCACGCGCATGCCGACATAGGCGCTCATCGCCTGCGGGGCGATGGGGTCGCGCGCGTACTTCGCCCGGTAGGCTTCAAGGAAGGCGTGCGCGCCGGGCGCATAGGACTCGCCCACGTCGGCGCGCGGGTAGGACACCAGCAGCACGCCGTCGAGGGCGTCCTTGCCGACCGCGTCGAGTGTCTCGAAGGTGTCGCCGGTGCCGACCAGCATCATCGCGGGGGCCTTGAACGACTGCTCGCGGGCGGTGCGCAACAATAGGTTATGGTCGGCCACGTAGGCGGTGCTGAGCCAGAGGTCGGGGGCGAAGTTCTTGGCGCGCAGAATCGAGTCGGACAGGTCCACGGCGCGGGCGCTATGGGTGCCGACGCCGACCTGCACCACGCCCGCCGCCTGGAACAGCCGCTGCTGCTCCTTGCTGATGGAGGTGCCGAAGGCCGAATCCTCCTGCTCGATCCAGACCTTAAGGTCCTTGGGCGCCTTGCCGAGCTTCGTCGCCACGAGTTTGAGCGCGCCCTCGACGGAGCGCTGGGCAAACGAGTCGCTGGCGGGGCCGGACCGGGCGAAGTTCGGCAGCTCGCGGTCGGTGAGGTCCCGCGCGAGGGCGTTGGTCTCCCAATAGAGCTTGCCGTTGTTCAGCGCGGCCTCGCTGGCGGCGTTCGAGATCGCCGTGACATAGGTGCCGACGAGCGCGTCGACCTTGTCGCGCCCGACAAGCTGCTCGACGGCGGCGATGCCTTCCTGCGACGAAGTGGCGCTGCCGCGGACGATCTGGACCTGCTTGCCTAGCACGCCGCCGGCGGCGTTGGCGCGGTCGACCGCGAGTTCGAAGCCGCGGGTGAGCTCGTCGCCATAGAGCGCCATCGGACCGGAGTACGGGTTGACGGCGCCGATCTTGATGACGTCCTCGGCCCTCGCCGCCCGGCCCCGGAGTGCGAGGGATGCAGCGATGCCGGCGAGACCGCGCCTTGAGACCATGTCCGATCCTCCTGGGATGGTTAGGTCCAGGTTGCCCTGGGCCCAGGTCTCGTCCTGCAAAGAGCGCAGTGGACCCGTTTCCGGCACGATAGCAACAAGCAAACCCTTCGCAAAGCCACTACGCTGGCATGATCGGGAGCCGCCCGGGGCCGTCATTGCGAGGAGCGCTTGCGACGAGGCAATCCAGGGGTTCCACGCACAAAGCTTGACCTATGTGACCCTGGATTGCCACGCCGAAGCCGGCTCGCAAGGACTATGGCCGGTTTAAGAGGCCGCAGGACGCTCGTAGCCTGGCCGGGGGATCAGGCCCATGATGGTCCGGGTGAAGCCGCCGTCGACAGTGATCTCGTCGCCGGTAATGTAGGCCGAACGCGCGCTGGCCAGGAACAGCACCGCCTCGGCGATGTCCTCCGGGCGTCCGATCCGGCCGGCGGGGATCACGGCGCTGCGGCGGCGCACGATGTCGGGGTCGTCGTAGAACGCCTGGCTCAACGGCGTCAGGATCATGCCGGGGCTGACGACGTTGCTGCGTATGCCGGCGTCGCCCCACTCGGTCGCGAGCTGGCGCGACAACATGACGATGCCGGCCTTGGCCACGCTGTAGGCGCCGCTGAACCCGGTGGCGTGGCTGCCGGCAATCGACGCGACATGCACCAGCACGCCCGCGCCACGCTCCCGCATCTGCGCGCCGAACGCCTGCGAGCAGATGAAATAGCCCGTCAGGTTCACCGACAGCAGCGCGTTCCACTCGGTGACGGGCAGCGTGGCGAGCGGACCCGGCCGCAGCAGCCCGGCGTTGTTCACCAGCACGTCGCAGGGGCCGAACGCCTGGCGCACCGCCTCGGCGGCGGCCAACACGCCCGCAGGGTCCGACACGTCGCAGGCGACCGCCATCGCCTCCGTGCCGGCGTCCTGCAACTGCCGCAGTGTTTCCGCGCTGCCGGCCTCGTCGCGGTCGAGCAGGGCCAGACGGCCGCCGGCCTGCGCGAGGCTGGTCGCGATGGCGCGGCCGATGCCGCCGCCCGCGCCCGTCACCACGCAGACCCGGCCGCGCAGCCCGAGCCAGTCGGCAACCGCCGGGTCGTTCATGTCCGCTCTCCCTGCATGGCAGCGCGCCTCGCCTCGGTCGCATCGTGGTCGAGAGTGTAGCGAAGGCGGTCGCCGGTGTGGCGAGCCTCGGCGATCACTGCGCCATAGACCGTTTCCGCCACGTCGCGGCCGATCAGCCCGGCGTTGAGGTCGTGTTCGACCGCAGCCGGGTCGCGCCTCAATGGGTCACCGAAGCCGCCGCCGCCGGGTGACGCCAGCCGGATGCTGTCGCCCGCGCCCAACTGGACGCGCTCGACCTTGCTGCGCAGCGGCGGGACCCATTCGCGCCCGTTGGTCTGCAGGCGCACCTCGTTGGCCGCCGCCGGATGGCCGCCCTCGATGCCGAACGGCACGTGGTCGACCCGGTCGCCAAGGATCGACACGACGCAATCGGACAATGCCGTGATCCCGTAGGCCGTGCCGCAGCCCCCGCGGTGCCAGCCGTCGCCGCCGGAGCTTTCGCGGATGCGGTAGTACTCGAAGCGCAGGGGGTAGCGGTGCTCCGACATCTCGACCGACATGAACTTCGCCATCGAGCCCGGCGGGGTTCCGTTGACCAGGCCGTCCGATGCGCGGCTCGCGCCGTAGCCGCCGGGGTAGGGATAGACGGCCACGAAGTAGCCGCCGC
>JAABUJ010006802.1_pt1 | contig 10887 bp, 15 predicted proteins | sample 5559131 | NCBI WGS metagenome assembly JAABUJ01 (sample SAMN10711875, study PRJNA513366) | rock metagenome | isolation source: Antarctica rocks | place: Antarctica: Victoria Land, Mt New Zealand nord | collected 2016-01-07 | reverse complement strand
ACCCCGCCCGCACGCAACGCCTGCGCCAGCGTCTCCATATAGCCCGCCGCCTGCTCGATCCCCAGCGATGCGTGAGCGCGTACCGCCGGCCCCGACGCGCCCCGTTCCCGATGACTGTGATGGTGTGCCATGCTCCTCCTCCTCTATCACTCACGCCTCTTGTGGCTGTTCAGGGGCGCTCTTCCTCCCGCGCGGCCCTTCCCCGCCGACCGGAGTCGGTGTGGACGGTGGCGCCGATGGCGCGGCGGCCGATGGCGCGGGCGGATCGCCGGGCAGAACGAGGCCCACGTCGTGCGCGTGCGTCGCCTGTTCCGCTGGCCGCGGGACGGGAGCGTGCATGCCTGGTGTGATCGACAGGTCCGCCTGCGGGACAGGGGTCCGCCAACGCAGCGCCAGCCGCACCACGCTCTGCGCGCCCTCCTCCCCGGCCTGGACTTCCAGATCCACGGTGTCGGCGGCGCGCAGCACGACGGTCTGGCCGCCGCTGCGCAGCGTTCCTCCGCCCTCACGCAGCGCGTGGGCGAGGGCCATCAGATGATCCGCTACCCGACCGCTCTCCAACGTGGCGCGCACCCGTAGCGCCCGCCCCTCGACACTCGTCTCACCCATCTCGTCTTTCGCCCGGTCGTGCCGCTGGTGATGATGATGATCGTGTCCCATGCCATCCTCCTCTGTTACTTGGTTACAGAACCTCTGAGAAAGCCCACGACTTCAGTCGTGGGATGAATCGGATCGGCGCACCGACGGGCCGCGACAAGCGGCGCGTCAACGGGCACCCTCCGCCTGCTACAATGAGGGTGAGCGCGCCGGATGTTCCGGGTCGCCCTCACCCCCGGATGTTCCGGGTCGCGTGCCCGCGATAACGGGTCTTCCTGATGCCGTTGTCCCTGAGCGAAAGCTCTCCTCGTCGTGCTTGAGAGGGGCGTCGTTGTAATGGCGGCGCTCGTTCGACGGGGAGCGGTGCATGGCACTCCGCGACGCCCCGTGGCGTCCTGATATGACAGAAACGTTGCATTGGAAGCTCCGTGAATACCCACAACGTGTGGGGGCTAGACGAGAGAATCCCACCGGCTTCAGCCATGGGAGTGTCAATTGTGTCTGTCCGTATGCCGACGCTGGCCGGGTCAGCCCTCGCCAGGCTCATCCGCGTGGTCGGACCGCCGATCGTCGCCGCGCACCAGCGCGGTCAGGATATACCGATCGAGCGGATCGGGATCCTCCAGCCCACGCAGCCAGTCGCCCAAACCGCCAGCCGCGGCGGAGACGGATACAGCGCCCGGCGCGTCGCCCCAGTCGCCCCATTGGCCCCGCGCCACCCCGTCGACGACGCCCCGCAGCGCGGCGCGCTTGAGCGCGACCCGCTCCCCAGGGGTGATCGCCGGCCCAAGGGGCAGGGGCAACGTGAGCACCCGGTCGACCCGACGGCGCACCACAACGACCCGCCCCCCGTGGGCCGCGATCTGGAGCCCCTCCGCCGCCTCGCTCACCCCGTTCCAGAGGTCCTCCAGGACGTGCACGCTGCGCGGGCGCAGGAAGAGCGGATCGCCGTCGCGTAGCCTGCCTCCCAGCGCGGCGCCGGGCGGAGGCGGCCAGGACGGGTCGATGCTCAACGGGGCACGCGGGGCTACATCCAACTCGGCCAGGAAGCCGCGCTTACACGCCCCATGTGGATCCCCGTCGCGCCGGCGCAGGACGAGATAGTGGCCGCGCAGGCGGCGCCCTGGATACATCCGCTGTAGACAGTCCTGGATGCTGCCATGGATACCCACATCCACGAGCGTCAGGGGAATCTCGCCGACCACGCCACGCCCGCGCAGATACTGGTCGAGTAGCGCGGCCTGCCCGTCGTCCGCGACGGCGCCGCGCGCGAGTAGGCGCGAGACATACGCAAGTTGCACCCGGCGCGGGTGGACGCCGCGGAAGCGACGGGGAGACGTGCGCAGGAGCACACGCGCGGCAAGGAAAGGGGTGAGCCCATCCCGCCCCAGGCAGAGGGCGACGCCGTCGGGGCGCCGGGCGATCTCATCGAGCCACGTGGCCGCGAACGCCGCGAGGACAGGGGCGTAGTAGTCCCGGCTCACCTCGTACAGCCGCCGCGCGGCGCGCTCGGTCAGATTCTGCATACCTTCTCCGCCCCCACCCTCTCGCCCATCGTGTTAACGGAGTGTTAAAGCGATGTTAACGCCGTGTTAAAGCAAGACATATGCCGCCCGCGAGATCACCTTCCGGCGACGACCAGCATCAGTGCGACGGTCCCGCGTGCGCGACGCGTCGCTCTGAGCCGTCGCCCCGTCCCGGTCGCGGCGATCACGAACGGGCGTCCTTGGCGGGCTCCGGCTCGCCAGCAGGTCCCTGGCGCTGGTGGTGGTCGGGGACGGTTGAGGCCAGGTCAGCGCCGTAGACTACCTCGTCCCACCGCTCCAGTCGCCAGGCGCCCTCCGCCCCATCATAGGTGACGTGGTTGATCGCGCAGTTACGCACGGGCGCGTGGGCGAAGATCGTCACAATCTCTTCCTCATCCAGGCCCAGTAGCACTTTGCGCGCGCACAGGATGACGGTGCTGTGCGCGACCACCAGCAGCCGCCCACCGGAATGCGTCCGCGCGCACGCGTCGAGCACCGGCGCGAGGCGTTGGCTCATGTCGGCCCAACTCTCGCCCCCAGACGGCCGGTAGTAGTACGGCCCGTCGGTCGCCTGTCTGTGCGCCTCCTCGGGGTAGCGCGCCGCGATCTGCGTGGGCGTCAGGCGGGTCACGATGCCCTGCTCGTGTTCGCGCAGCCGCTCCTCGTAGCGCGTCGCCGCGCGCATCGCGTCGCGCTGCTCCGTGGGATACGCCGCGAGCAGGTGGTCGAAGGTGTGGCGCGTGCGTAGCCAGGGCGAGACATAGCATGCGTCGAACGCGCCAAGGCTCACGGCCAGGTGGTGGCCGGTGACGCGCGCCTGTTCCACACCTCGCGCGGTGAGCCGCACATCGGCGTCACGCTCATCCTGCAACGCGCGGGGATAGGCGTCGCGCCAGCCGTGCGCGATCTCGTCCTTGTCCAGGTTGGACTGTGACTCAGCGTGACGCACGAAGAACACGCTCGTCGGTGATGGCACACTCATTCCTCCTTTACTCCTCGGTCTCGCTGTCGGCCGCTCCGGCCACCGTTTGGTCTGTCGTGGTCATCTCTCATGCTATAGAGCACGACGACCTGAGCGCGCGGCCACTAGTCATCTTCCCGCCGGCGCCAGAGAAGAGCACGCCGACTCCAGGGACACCACCAGCGGGCATGTTCCCGCTCCGGACCGATCAACTCGCCACGCAGCCGTGCGACCAGCCATTCGGCCACCGCTGCCCGTTCCTCGGCGGCCCGTGCCCGTTCCTCGGCGACGGCGGCACGAGCCTCGGCCTGGAGCCGCCCAGCCCGCTCCACCGCCACGTCGGCTCGGCTCACGTCCTCCGCTGGCTGCGACGGGCGCGCCACGGCCACATGATACGTGAGGCTGTCCTCATTGTCATCCCCCGTCAGCAGGCGGAGGGCCGGCGTCCCGGCGCCGGGCGTGTCCACGGCATCGATCAGCGGCCGCGCAGCGATCCCCGCTCGCAGCAGCGGGGCGCCGAGGGGCAGGATCCCGCGCCGACTTACGCTGTTGATGACCAGCGCTCCCGCCGTGTAGACGGCGCTGACCGCGGCGAGGATGCCAGCCCAGCCGCCCGCACGGATCAGCGTGGGCGGCCCCACGGCGATGTCGCCCGCGCCCACCAGGCCATACATCAGAGCCAGGAAGAACAACACACCAACAAGGGCCATGCTCCGCCACAGAGCCGCGACCATGAGTGGCGCCGCGATGAGGGCGAACAAGGCGAAGACGAGGCCCATCACACCCCGACCGGCGCCCGATCCCGTGAGCAATCCCGTCCGCGTGAACCAGAGGTCCAGGGCGACGGTGGCGTTGAAGGCGCCGACGCAGCCGAAGACTGTGCCGAAGAAGGTATCGCCCCGGCCATAGCTCCCCAGGGTGACCACAAACGGGACGAGACCGCCGCAGATGAACATGATGGCCGCGGCAACCGGCATCGTGCCTGGAGGGAACCAGCCGGCCAGGACGGCGCTGAGGGTACAGGTACCGCTGGCGACGCCGAGCAAGCCGAGGGCGGCGGGCACATCGGCGCGTCGTTCTTCCAGGTGGATCAACGCGAACGGCCTCTGAGCGCGCGGTGACCCCACGGGAGACCGGCTGTTGGTGGTAGCCATCCGTGATCTCCTTTCACATATGAATCGGCATCCTCACGCTTGTCCCGCGTTCCCTGTCGTCACGCCTGTCCCGCGTTCCCTGTCGTTAGCCGATCCGCTGGCGCGCCCGCGCCGCGCGGCGGCCGCTCTCCTGTCTCGTCGTCGACCTGGAGCGGGCCACGGCCCGTGGTCTCGGTCGGCGCGCCCGGCGCGATCTCGACGTGCGCGACGCCGGGCTCGATCGTCTCCGCTGGCCCCGTCCTCCGTGCGGTATCGTGCGTCATGGGGGTATCGCTCATGTCCATCCTCCGTTCGTTTCATGCCGCCGTCGGCCTCGCCGTGCGGTGGCTTGTGCGCCGTCGCCGCCCGTTAGCGGAATGATCGACGCGTCGTGCGGCGCATCAACGGTATCCGATTCTTTCTACTGCCCCTACGAGGGGGACGCGCCTCGCTTTCCCTGATAGGCACGGCGGACGATCGGTCTCGCGCGCCGCGCCGCGCTCTCCGCCGTTCGCGCGACGCTCTGGACCTTCTGGCGCACGTCCGGCTCACGCAGATAACCCGAGAGGCGCTCCACCTGCGCTGCGGCGCGGTCGGCATACTGGCCTATCGCCGCGTGATCCTGGTCGTGGAGCCGCTGGCCTGTGTGCTGCAGTGCCCGGGCAACCGTCCCCACGGTGTCTGCGACGCGGTCGATCTGACGCGCCAGCCGGTCCGCGGTTTGTGGCACGGCCCCCTCGACCCCCTGGCCCCCGTTCTCTCGGGCCAGGTCGATCCCCTGACTCTCCGTTTGTGGCTCTGATCCTTGCGCTGTCATACCAATACTCCTTTCCTGACACCCCCAGGGGACCACAGGTCGTCCGTGCTGTGTCACCCTGTCGCGCCGCTAACCGCTAGACGGTGTGGGCTTACTCCCCTCGTCCTCCCCTCGTCATCGGGCGAGGACGTGGCAGTGGTCAAGGGTAGACGGATCGCCCGTGGCGCCAGGAGGGACGCCTACCCCCCCCGAGGAGCGGCGCGGGCGCCGCTCCCGGGTCCCGCACAAGAATGGCCGCACGAAGGGCTGCCCGCACCGGCGGCACTGCAACGTCCAGGTGCGCCAGTTGACCAGCGCGGCGTGGCGATCTCTACAGGCCGGACAGGTGCGCCGGACCGCGCGCTCCCCGTAGCAGAGGGCGCGATAGGGCCGTGCCGCGTCCACCTCCATCACTGTCTCTCCTCTCCCCTCATCTCGTCGGCGCCACGCGCGGCGTTGGTCCTGGGGTATCTGCCGCGGCGGCGCTCACGTAGGCGCGAATAGCCCCCGTGAGGTGAGCCCCACGCGTCGTCCGACAGGTCCAGCGCCATAAGCCCGCGCCGTTTCGCGTGGGGTGCGGACCCCGCTTTGTGTCGCTAGACGGACGCTAGCGCCGTTGCTGGTTCTGTGGACGGCCCGTGTTGTCCGCGCCGTCCACGGTGACGCGCTCCTTGCGCACCGTGTCCGAGACCTGCTGCTGCTCTGTGACGCCCTGCTTGTGCAGACGCACCTCCTCGGTCTCGTGGACCTGCTTGCCGATGATGGCCTCTTCGCCCATCACCGGCACGTCGATGTCCTCGTTCTGGAAGGCGTTCTTGAGGTCGCCCTGGCTCGCCTGCCCGCTCATCGGGACGCGCTCCACCGTGACCTCCTCGCGCCGCAGCGTGACCGGCACGGTCTCTTGCTCCGTCACCACATCTTTGTGCAGGCGCACGTCGCCGACTTGCTCCTGCCGCTTACCAGCGACCAACTCCTCCTCGTAGACGGGGACGTTGATGTCACCGGTCTGGGCCGACGGTTGGTTCTGGCGGCGCGCCGGTTGAGGCGTCGCTTGTGCGCGCGTCGTCGTGGTCGTGGTCTCGGCGACCGTCGCGGTCTGCGCGTAGCTGTGGTCAGTCGCCATACCGCCTGTCGGCGGGTTAGCGTAGCGCTCGTCCTGTAGATCGTCTTTGTGCAGGTTCAAGTGGATGGCGCCGTCGGCGTCGGTGTTCTGGACGGCGTTCACGGGAATGTAGCGGTCCTTGGGGAAGAGGAAGCCCTTCTGTACCACGAGGTAGCCGCCCTGGGGGTCGTACGCCTGTAGCGTGCCGATCTTCTCGTTGGCCGTGTCATAGACCGTCGCGTCCTGGTAGAACTGTTGTCCCGTCATCTGTCTCGTTTTCCTTGCTTTCCTCTCACCGCGCCAGTCCGCCCTGTAGCGTCGCGCGGCGTCAGCGTATCGTACCCGTCGGCTGCGCCCTTGGCGCGCCCGAACCCATAGATCGCGCGGGTACAGCATGCAGTCTAGACCCCATTCCTGAGAGGAACCTGAGAGAGCGCCGATACGCGCGGTGTCAGTCTAGGGGTGTTTCCGCCCGTGATAAGAATGGGCCATCCTGGCACGCGTCGTGCCTCACCTGGACCATAACGGCACGTTGACGTCGTTCAGACGGGCAGGCCAGGACGGCGGACACAACCGGCGCCTTGACCGCTCTCAGCACACGGCTGGACCGACACGATTCGGTTCAGCGATGGAGGAGACGATTCATGAACGAGATCACACAAGACGCCGAGAAACTCGCTGGTGGTAGCCAGCAGGGCGGCAATAAGCAAGGCGGTGGCCTCGTACAAGACGCCGAGAAGCTCGCCGGCGGTCAGCAGAGCGGCGGCAACCAACAGGGCGGCGGTCTTGTGCAGGATGCCGAGAAGCTCGCCGGTGGGCAGCAGGGTGGTCAGCAGCAGGGCGGGGGCCTCGTGCAGGACGCCGAGAAACTCGCCGGCGGTCATTAAAGCCGCGTCGAGCGGCGCCGGTGTGGCGCGGCGGGATAGCCCTCCCGCCCCATCAGCACCGTTCGACAGCAGGGGCGGGTGAGAGGACTCTCACAGAGGGGCGCGTTCCGCGCTAGCGGGAGCGCCCCCGCCTCCTTGGGACCACTCCCCAAAGGGGTCCAGGAGGTATGCCACTACACAGTACCCTCTTTCAGACAGCACTACGGGCTCGTTTATTCAGGAATAACGCCTTCACTTTCACTTTTCGCGCCGTATCATGCGCTATGGGAAGCGGAATTTGACGACTTTATTCTTCGGCAGACTCTAACGGCGTATGGGCTGGTCGCCAGCCGGAGCCCGTTAGTCCCCAGGTGCGCGCGACGGGCCGGGCGGTGGAGCGAGTCCTAACGCGTAACGCGGCGAGCAATTCATCGAGCGCCTCGATGGTCACATCCACCCCTGGCGCGGACCGCGGGAGCGGCCAGCGGTGTCCGCGCCGCAGCCACGCCGTTGTCATGCCCGCGCTGTGCGCCCCCCAGATGATCGTCGCGCCGGCGGTCGCCCACGAAGAGCACGCGCGCGGGGTGTACGCCCACACAGGACGCTGCGGCCCGAAAGATGGCGGCGTCAGGTTTGCGACAGCCACATTCCCCCGAGATGAAGACGCAGGAGGCCATCCGATCCAGACCGAGAAGGTGGATCGTGTGGCGCTTCCGGGGGGAGCCATTCGTGACCACGCCGATGGGCAGACCGGCCTGCCGCAGGGTCTCTAGCACACACACGGCGCGTTTCTGCATCCAGCGCGACATGGCGCCGGAGTCGCGTGTAACAGGCGGCGATCATGCGCCCGACGCGGCGCTCCAGGGACACTGGGCGGACGCGCGCATGTTCGCGGCACTCCACCGCGCGGCCGACGAGAACCGTGGCAGCATTCCCGCCGTCCCGTCGCGGCGGCGTCTCACGGACAGGAAGATGGGCCTGTAGGAACGCCACGACCTGCCCCAGATGGGCGGTCTTCGCGTCGATAAGCGTCGCGTCAAGGTCGAACAGCACCGCCTGGATGTCGTCGGGCAGTGTCGCGGAGGGCCGTATGGTCGTGCCCGTCATCATCGCCTCCCTATGTAGCGTTGGCATGTTGATGTCCTCGTTCTGGAAGGCGTCGCCCATGCTGTGGGTGTGTGGCGGCGGGTGAATGGGCAGGGAGCTCGCGGCGGCGGCTATCCACCAGCCAAGACCCACCGGCACCGGCCCATGCCCATCCTCCGCTCAGGGCGATGTATTAGTGCAGCCCTGGTATGCCCGTCCCACCCACCAGGAGGCGGTTTCGCCGGCCGTCATATCCCCTGAAAGGCGCCGTCGCGGTCAGTCCGCGGATCGCCTGTGCGCAGGCTCAGATGCACATCCCCATGGGCGTCGATCGCCTGGAAGGCGTGCAGGGGGATGTGCAGGTCCGTGGGGAAGAGCCAGCCCTTCCGTACCACGAGATAGCCGCCGTGCGCGTTATACGCTTGGATCGTGCCGACCTTCTCGCCCCCCGTGCCATACACGGTCGCACCTTTCGTGATCTGTTGTGCCGTCATCTGTCGCGGTCTCCTTGTGTCTAGGTGAAGGGGCGCACGAGCGTGGTGTCGTCGCACGCCTTTACCCGCCGCGTCTCGCATGAAGGATGTCGCTCCATGCGGGTACAAGGTGTAGTCTAGACCCACATCCTGAGAAGATCCTGAGAGCGTCCATGGTCGGGGACGATCGTCTCAGGGATGGTTCCTGACGCCTGAGTGGCCCGGTAACCAGGGGCGACTACGGCGCCCGCAGGATATAACCGGCGCCGCGGATGGTGTGGAGTAGCGGCGTGTCCGTGGCGTCAACGGGCGCGCGTTACGGGGCGACACCCAGGCGGACGAGCGTGGCGAGCAGGTCGTCGAGGGCGAACGGCTTGGCGAGCGCCGCGCAGCCCAGCCGATCAAGCACAGCAGTCTGTTCCTGTATGGCCCGTTCATCACCCGTGCACACCAGTACGGGCAGGGCGCGCAGCGCTGGGTCCGCCCGCAGGCAGCCAAGGAGCGCCCATCCGTCCAGCGGGGGCGGCAGCCGCAGGTCCAGGATCAGCGCGTCCGGCGGGTGGCGGCCCAACGCCGGCAGGGCCGCCTCGCCATCGGCGAACACGAGTGGCTCGTAGCCCTCGTCGGCGAGCACCTCGGCCAGCAGGTCCCGGATCGCCTCGTCGTCGTCGATCACCGCGATCCGCCGCGCCATTACCCCTCCTTGCTCAGCCCCAACGACATAAGGTGTCGCGGGACGTGTGTTGGTTGTATTTGCCTAGAGAATCGCCTGGGGCGCGCCGACACTACTCAGCCGTGCGGGCGGTCTCATCGCGCAACTCCCGCTCCTGATGATACTGGCCGGCGCGCGTGTGCAGCCACCCCTCGGTTAGGCAGCGGACGCAAAGGAGGCGGTTGCCGTACCGCTCACGCCGCCGCGTGTACGCGTGCGGGGCCAACATGAATGGGGTCGCGCAGGCCGCGCACACCACCGGCACTCCAGTCGCTCGTTTTGCCATGGGGCCTGACACTCCTTTCCTGACGTGAGCGTGGTCCGCGGCGACGCACGCCCGAGGACCGGCTACTCACTCGTCACTCGTCACTCGTCACTCACCGTGAACGTGGGCCGCCCCGCCGCGTCGCCTCGGTTCCCGCGCCGGTCGCCGGTGGGGGTGGTTCCACCGCGTGCCGCCTCCTGTGCTCCCCCCGCGCCGCCGGCCCGCCCGTTCGCGCTTCCCTGGACACCCTTGGTGGTCTGATCGGCGATAGGTGTTTGCGGCGCCGAAGCCTCGCTCACAACGCGGGCATAGAGCACGGCGGCGACCACGCCACCCAGCAGCGGCCCGATGATGTAGAGCGCGACGGCCGTGTACGTGCCCGAGACGATCTCAGGTTCCAGCGCGCGGGCCGGGTTGCCCGCGCCCCCGCTGACCGGCCCGCCCAGCAGCACACCCGCGGCCAGGGCGAAGCCGATGGACACGGGGGCGATGCCGGCCGGCGTGCGCTTGTCGGTCGCCACGGCCATGACCGTGAAGACGAGCACGAACGCGATCAGCGCCTCGACCAAGACGACCTGGAGATCGCTCGCGCCGTGGGCCGGCGTCGGTGTGCCCAGGTGCGCCTTGTCATAGGCTTGCTGGCCGTAGGCGACCCACACCGCCAACGCGGCGACGATGGCGCCGACGATCTGCGCGATGACGTAGGCCGGCACGTAGCGCCAGGGGAACTTGCCCACCACGGCCAGGCCGATTGTGACGGCGGGGTTGACGTGCGCCCCACTGACCTGGCCCAGCGCGGCGACGATGGCGACCAGTACCAGGCCGAAGCTCAGCGCGATGGCGAGCGAATCGTAGGCCGGCCCCGCCGTGTTCTTGCCCAACGAGGCGGCCGTGGCCACCGCCGTCCCCACCAGCACCAGCAGGAACGTCCCCACCGCCTCGGCCGTCGCCGCCCGCGCCATGTTACTTCCGGCACTCAACCCGCGCGTGCCGCGCTCGCTTTGTTCCGTGCTTGCCATCGCTATCGACTCCTTGACGTTTATGTCTACGGCGCATCGTTCGTGTACACCCGCATCGACACTCCCACTGTGAGTGCCGACGTTCAAGTGCACAACGTTGCCGGGTTAAGCTACACCACCTCCAGCGCCTTTATTTTTCCAAGTAGGGGGTGTTCCTGAGCGTCAAACAGCGTTCTGGCGGCACTGATAAGCCCCAGTCCGCTGGTGCACCTTAAAGCGGCAAGGTTGTGCAGGAGGGCGTTTCCTAACTCATAGGAGGCCCTCCCAGCAGTGGGCAAGGACACGGGCGGGAGAGCGGATGAGGTCGGGACGGCCAGCGTCGTGGGCGACGAGGGCAACGACAATGACGGC
>JAABUJ010006801.1_pt1 | contig 10887 bp, 10 predicted proteins | sample 5559131 | NCBI WGS metagenome assembly JAABUJ01 (sample SAMN10711875, study PRJNA513366) | rock metagenome | isolation source: Antarctica rocks | place: Antarctica: Victoria Land, Mt New Zealand nord | collected 2016-01-07 | reverse complement strand
AGGGCGTGCCGAGGTTGTTTGACGGCTAGGGCGGACGGGTTGATTTTGCTCCTGGCGCGTGTGCGGTGGGTTTTCTGGATTTGGATCTGGTTGGGTTGCATTGTACATATGGCGATTGGATTGGGTTGCTGGTGTGGATGTTGTGCGTTTTGGAGATGGGAAGCGTGGCTACACCCCAAGTTGGTGGAAGACCAAGATTGTGTTCCATAGCCCCAACATGATGGAGCTGATCTCGACGCCTTCCGCAGATAAGGTACTTTGTACTGTACTTCAACCCCCCCCCAAAGCGTCCCTTCCCTTCCAATCCACGGCCAGCCGTCGTCATCGTACAGGTGTCGAGACACAGCCGTTCTCTGTTGCTCCCAGTAAGGTAGTCAATGCGTCGATTTGGCTCTCCCAACTCCACCGTCCCACCGCACACTTGTCCACGTTCATTGAATCGAAGCGATTAAGTATATATAAGTATACGCGCACCTCGATGCGGCGAGAGATATCTACACCCAACGCGACCAAGCAAAGCAACCACTCCTCCACTCGCTCTCACCCGACTCTCCCCTCTGGTCAGCACCCGCAATCCTACAACATCGCACTCCCATCCTCATTAGTATCGGCGACCCCCACCTCACGCCGTGAAATTGCCCGTCTGCGTCGTGAAATCCCCCCTCTGCGTCAAAGACGCAATTCTACCCAGCAAAAACTCCAACTGTCGATACGCCGCACTAGGCGCATACTGCGGCACCATATGCCCACTAAGCCTAACCTCCACAAACGTCAAACCACGCTCAGTATGCGTAGTGCCAAAGACGCCCGCGCCAGCCAGCGTCGACGGGCTCAGCTCGCTATGATAAGGGACGAAGAAGTCGTCCCTGGGGGCGTCGCGGAAGCCCTGCGCGTCGTTCCAGGTCATATTCTGAATCATAAGCAGAGTCCCATTGGCGAGGAGGATGTAGTCGAGGAGGCCGTGGGCGATGACGACGTTGTTAGTGCGTTCGATGACGGAGGGGAGGACGGAGAGGCCCGAGGGCGGGGAGGCATCGGTGGCGTTGACGAAGACGTTTGTGGAGGTGCATTCTTGCCAGTTGGTGTGGGGCGGGGCGTTGATGGCGCGCTGCACGTCGCTGCGGTTGAAGTAGACGCTTGCGCCGGCGGGCAGGTAGTCGAAGGAGCCGGGGAAGCCGAGCACGTCCCAGAGGAGGGGGCAGGTGGTGGCGATTTGGTAGATGTCGACTGCGCTTTCTGGTTAGCGGTTGGGAAGGCGCGGGGGTTGTGTTTGAGGCGCCTTACAGCAGGGGTTGATGAGGATGGCGGCGTTGTAGATGTCGGTCCAGAGGTCGCAGCCGGGGAGGGAGGTGTGGGGCGGGTTGGGTAGTGGGCCGGCGGGCGGGAAGACGAGGTAGGTGGTTAGGAAGGAGGTGTAGCCGCATGCGTCGGAGCGGTTGTGGATGTCGGCCAGGAAGGTGTCGTTTAGGGCGAAGAGTGGTTTCCAGTAGTCGACGAATGCCACGGCGGGAACTGGTGGTGGGGTGCGTTAGTTGAGTTCAGAGGGCTGCATATGGCGGCTACTGGGGGTCTTACTCTGCTCCTGTACGGCGTCCGTGCTCGTACTTGGATCATACATCATGATACCCTTGACGTCAAAGTGCGCCGTATCGTGACTGCTAAGCATGGCGTCCGCTATGTATGGGATGTAGTAACCCGCATAACTTTCACCGGCGATGTATATCTTCCGTCCCTGCAATCCGAACGTTTCGACGAAATTCTTGAAGAAACCCAAGAACTGCCGCGCCACATCCGCTTCGCTCGTCGCGGACGGTGTGCCTTGACTGAAGCCCGTACCGACCGGTTGCTCGACCCAGATCATGTTCGTCAGATTGACCCATGTGTACGGGTTCCTGACGGGTGCGAATGTGCCATACTGCCACAGAAACGGACCATTCTCTTGAAGGAGCCCTTCCAGTGAGCTGCAGCCCGGACCACCGTTCAGCCAGATGGTGATCTCGTCCGACGCGGCCGGGTTGGTGGAGGGGAAGAACCAGAAGTACAGCTGACGGGTCTCGTTCAAATCGTTGGAGATGGGCAAGAGGCCGGCGTAGGATTCGCCAATGTCGAAGTTGACGTCCGGGATACCCGTGCCATTGACGGCGAACTCTAAACAATGACATTCAGTGCGCGATAACTTAGGGGCAAACACTCACTTGTGGTGTTGGTGTTTAGATACGTCGACGCCCGCTTCACAATGTTCGCCTGAGGGATAGGGTTTCTCTTTCCCCTCGAAGCAAGGTCAGGCAAGCTCTTACCCACATGTTGCGCACTTCTTGCAGTAGCTAGGCACGCACATGCGAACAAAAACAGGTGCGTGAAGCCTCGCATCGTCAAGAGATTAAGGAATGCAAAAGGAGGAATCGATATAACGAGAGCAACCCTTATATCTCGCCCAGCTACGAGTGGGGTACTCCATCCTTATCACCAGCGGCTAGGATACGATTCTTGATTCAAGCGGGATCCATATCTTCGAGAGCTTCCTGATGTAGCTAACGCAGCAATGCATGGGGTACTTTAGATCTGCATCGCCGGTATGCAGTGCGACATACGAGCCGGAACCCGCCACATTTGTACTTACCCTTCATGGCACACCACACGGTTTACCCCAAGACGATAAACCATCAATGAAGGGCTTCTGTTTATGTGTAATTTGTAGCACCAAATGATCTCAATGATTGCTGGAAAGCCTTCACCAAAGTAATAGGAATCCCAGTTGCAGAGGTGGCACATTACACTCAGACGTTATGCCGGGTAAGTAGAATGGCAGTGGGAAGCCTTTCTCTTGGCAAGAGCTAAGGTACAGTACTTTTTGCTTCTTCGGCTTCTTCAGGAGCAGGTTGACAGTCTTGTTGGATTGTCCCAACTCCCTCAGTGATCTCAATTCAACTATCAGGTCGTCAGTAAGGAACGACTGGTAGAGACATCGACAAACCCTTGCCTTCTGGCTTGAGGACATCTCCAAATTTCTATACTTGGAAGGTCGACAAGACTAAGCTAGCATTTTCAGAACACACGTTCTTACGTGCACCTCAAGGCACGATCAGTTTCCATGACTGGAACATGACTGACGCCGCGTCCGTTGATCTCAACAATCGCAATTTCCATCTCCATGGTACCTAATCGCCCAAACCTGATAGGGAAGCTCACTAAGGGTGTTGACCATGGAGACGAGAGCTCGGAGCACTTGCTTTCTGCATTCACTGTGGGACGATGAGAAGAGTAGGAATGTGACTCGCCCCTCACAAAGCTCGGTTTATGTCGTAGGTTCTGCATGTCTTATATTTGCCTCGGTTGCGCCATGATGCAGTATATCTTGGAGAGCTCGTCCTACCTGGACGAGTCTCTCGTGTTTGGAGAGCATTCGTCAGGTCGAATACATTCTGGAGGCCCCCATTACTTAGACTCTAGGTGCGCTTCGATTTCCGCTGAATCTCTCACTCACTAATCGTTAGAATCATAACCCACCATGTTCTTATCCACTTGGGTGATAAGTCTCTGGACTATCCTTGGATTTTTCTTGGGCGTCCTTGCCGCACCATCGATCGAGGTCGACGTTCTCGAGCAGTTACGGTCAATTCCTGAAGGATGGCGGCAAGGTGACGCAGCTCCAGCTGCACTACGCCTTCGGTTCCGCATCGCTGTCCGCCAGGAGAATGCCTATCACCTCGAACAAACGGTTCTCGACATCTCGACCCCAGGCCATCCAAGGTACGGAAAACATCTCAAGCGGGATGAACTAAAGGCCATGATACGACCGAGTGCGGATGCTTCCCAGTCAATCCTCGGTTGGCTACAAGCTGGAGGGGTGCCGAAGACTGATATTGAGGATGACGGCGATTGGATCAACTTTTATGTCCCGGTTTTGGAGGCAGAGAGGATCCTACGTACCAAGTTCTATTACTACACCAGCTTGCTGAACAATATCGAGAGGATTCGGACGCTGCAGTATTCCATTCCGAAGAAGCTACATCAATATATCCAGATGATTCAGCCTACGACTCGTTTTGGCCAAATGCGCGGGGAGCGAAGTCTAGTTATTGATCACTATGAGGCTGCAACATCAAGCCAGAAGGAGCACGATAACGGAATTGACTCTTCTCGTTTCGATGCAACGTTCTGTAATACTACGATCACGCCTACTTGCTTGAAAGCGCTGTATAATTACGGCAACTTTCAACCTGATCCCAATAATGGTATGTCTCTATAGCAAACGCCGAGAAAGCGATGAACTTGGAATTGAGCTACAAGCAACGTATAACCACTAACTTGCGGCAGGTAATAAGTTTGGAATATGTGGATACCTCAAAGAGTACGCGAAATATGCAGATCTTACAACATTTCTCACGGATTTTGCACCCTATGCCGCTTCGAATAATTTCACCTATGTATCTGTGAATGGTGGGCTTCTGACACAGGACGACACCGTTCACGAAGACATCGAAGCCAACCTGGACGTACAATACGCCCTCTCACTTTCCTACCCTACGCCCAGCTTCTATTACAGTACAGCTGGCCTTGGCGAGTTTGTACCAGACCTGGGTCAGCCCGATGTATCCAATAATCAGAACGAGCCCTACCTCGACTTTCTGCATTACATTCTTGCTCTACCGGATGACGAGCTTCCCACAACCCTTACAATATCTTACGGCGAAGACGAGCAGAGTGTCCCTGAAGCCTACACTAACGCCACGTGCAGCATGTTCGCCCAACTCGGTGCTCGCGGGGTTTCGGTTCTGTTCTCATCCGGCGATTCGGGGGTCGGGTTGGCATGTCAAACAAACGATGGAAAGAACACCACGCGTTTCCTGCCAATCTTCCCCGCTACTTGTCCCTTCGTCACGTCAGTCGGAGGCACAATCCACGTCAATCCGGAGCAGGCAGTAACTTTCTCATCAGGCGGATTCTCGGATAGGTTCCCTAGACCATCATACCAAGATGAGGCAGTCAGCAACTACCTGGCGATCCTCGGAGACCGGTGGAAAGGTCTCTACAATCCCAACGGACGAGGTTTCCCAGACGTTGCGGCACAAGCCTACAACTACTTGGTCATCGACCAGGGCAAAGAGTTCCGCGTCGGAGGCACCTCGTCAGTTTTCTTTTCCATGACAGATTCGCCGCACAATTTGCGCTGACCACCTTGTAGCGCTGCTTCACCCACATTCGCCGCCTTTGTGTCGGACCTCAACAGCGCACGTATCTCCGCGAACATGCCCCCTCTCGGCTTTTTGAACCCGTGGATCTACAGCTTTGGTCGGCACGGTCTTCACGATATCGTCAACGGCGGATCCAAGGGTTGCACCGACGGCGATACCTACTCGAACCCGCCGACACCGTTCGTACCGTATGCCAGTTGGAACGCTACGAAGGGATGGGACCCGGTAACAGGATACGGTACTCCGAACTTCCAGTATCTCCTGAGGCTGGCTGTCCCGGGTTATAGTGGTGGCTAGAAGGGCTCCATGTACAGAGGAAGGTCCTGGGAAGTGCTTGTCGAGGACGGTCTTTTCATGCCCATTGTTGACTACCTTATATATAACAAGAACCTAGTTCGGTAGCATGGTCATACAGAACGATGCACAACTGATATTCTACCCCTTTCCATTACGATCAAAGCTAGAGTGAGTACCATAGGTAGATAGCGTTATCATAGGTATCAGCTACCTACCTACCGTACTCGTAAACTCACGAACACACGCATCAAGGTAAGAAGCGTTGCCAGTGTACAAGGAGGTAAGACCTAGGAATGGGTCGGTGGCCCAGTCAAACTGGCCTGAAGTACAGTACAGTACCTTACCCACCCCCTCTGGGACTGCTGCACGGTCATGGAGGGACGCAGCTGGGATATTATTATACGTACCATGCCCTCGAGGGGAAGGTCTTTAGGTACGTGTAAGGTAGGCACGGACCTTGACTGCAAGACATACTGTATGTAATGCGGCAGCTATCTTGCGCACATATAGGATGCTTATGATCTGTTGGTTAAGTTACAGATCTAATTATCAACAATACCTTGTTGCATTGAACAATTGGCAAAGTGCGGACAGCAGTCTTGCTCAGCTCATTAAACGAAGGTAGGTAAGGTACCTAGGTATAGTAGTGTGTCAAGGCAACAAACAGTCCCCACCACCTCCACATCATCACTTTCCACACCTCCAAGTCTCCAAACCTCCAAACCTCCAAACCTCCAAATCATTCAGCTCGTCAAAGCACTCTCAGCTTTAATCATCACCATGCTATACAATCAGATGTCTGTGTGTTGCACAAGCTCCTTCTATGCGTCCTTGCTTGGTTCAATCGAGTCATCGTTGTAATGGAGAATCATGCTTTTGACGTCGGCTGAGGCATCATCTGTAGCACCATCAGTCAAACAACCCTGTCCACAATCAGGGGTGCGACAAAAGTAGTACCGGGCAAGGAAATGGGAGCGCTAAGCACAACAGAAAGCACTGCGCAGAAGTTGAGTATGAGGATAGCAGCTTTCATGGTGAGCACTGGTCCGGTGAAGTCTTTCTCGTGGACTAGAAGGGTCAGCCTAGAATCGAAGATGGAGGGCAACAGACTGGATTGGACGTACTGGGTGATGATATAAGGTACTCAACGATAAAAAGAGATGTGATGGCTGCTCCGCTGAGGTTACCTTTAGGCTTCCATCCCATCGTCTTTATATCTACAGTCCCACGTCGATTCTGCTCTTCATGCACGTCAGGGAAACATGGGTTCCGCCTGACAGCATTTGGGTTGTGTTCCACCGTGCCTTGTATCCGCACACTCTTCCTACTAGTAGGTACGGAGTGGCTTGCCTGATTTCGGCCACCCTGCATCGGGGATGTACACTACTGCACATCTACATGAGGTGACCAGCTCTGTCCCGTTGTCTTTGCCGCACCTAAGAATACCTGGTTCAGCGGGTAAGCTTATCGCTCACCTTCGACCTATAATCTTCCATCCCTCCTAGTAAGGGGTAGATGCCTCCTTTGCCTTCTCTCGAAAAAGTCTGTGCCGACGGACCAAAGCCGATTCGGATGATGTAGCCGGGCCATCTCTAGCCATCCACGAACAACGGGAAAGTACAAGTCCGGCTGGTGTAATCATGAAGAAAATACTGGCTGACAGAGAACAGTCAACGGCCTCTTGCAAGCCTTAGTCGAGCTGCCCGTTTCACCCGCACATATGAGGGTGATAGAGGTTGACGACGCAACCATGAACCTGTCCAAAGCATCCCTGTTAGGACATCCAGCAGAGCCACGACATCAACGCCGGTTCTCACGGGTGATGTTGGGAAGAGCCCTACCATGGCTTTTACATCTTCTTCTATTTTCGGTTTCTGGAACAGTCATGTGGACCACAATCAGGTTCAGATCAACGCGGCAGAGCTGTCTCGAAGAGCATGCCGCATGGCGTGAGTTGATCCAAGGACTTGAAGGCGCAGGAAGTTTCTCAGCGCGCTGACTCTTCTCTCTCGTCCCAGCCCTGGCTCTCGGCTCGATCTCCCAGGCTTATCAAAGTACAAGATTTGATGGGAGTTTTGGGCGCTCTTCACCCTTCAAAGGACCGCCGTCTCCGGCGGTCGATGCAGCTTGGGATAACCTGACAAAGCGTACGACAGCCAAAAGATAAATCACAGGCTGGGCTGATCTAATTGTCACAGTGGGTGCTATGAGCATCCCAGAACACGTTTTTCAACAACTCAGTGCCTCGAAAGATGCAGTCGAGGTGCCTCTGGAACTAGGTGGTGGTCGCATGGCTCTTTTCGAAACCATCCACCAAATACACTGCGTTGTTTGTCATCCCATCCATCGTGTGGATGAACCGATCTGGCTGAACAATGGATGCCAGCAAGTTCTCTGGCAGGCCACCTACCCAGATTACTATACCGCATCTTTCACCCGCTCTCAAGAGCGTTCTACGGAATGGCATGACCACATGGGTTCGTATAGGCTCAGTGAGCGGTGTTGCTCGAACGCTACTGACCGGCCTTCTTGAAGATCATTGCGCCGACATGCTCCGCCAGAAGCTTATGTGTGATGCCGACGTGGGCATTATTACTTACAACTGGTTGAAGAACCATTACGCCCCCCACCCCAACTTCAATGTCCAGCATCAGTGCCGAGATTTTGATGCTGTGCTCCAATACGCATTAGATCATCAGATTGACGGCTCTTCCCTCCAAGAGAACTATTTCGTAAGACCGACCGACAGACCAACTGTAGAGTTCGACGAACCACCAGCCGATCCGATGGCAGAGGGATGGACAAGGTACGGCAGAGGTGGAAATCATTTACACATCTAGTAGTCAACTTGTACATGTATTCTCCATAACAACGAACCCGAGGTTAACCTCCTAAATCACAAACACAAGCCATCAAGCTCTTTCAGGTACCATTGTCTCTAGCCCGCCCCTGCTCCTTATGTGTTCAGAATTTCAATCATCAGGAGATGTCGGTCCAGAAGAGCAAAATTAGCGGCTGGTTTCATTATATAAACTTTGATTCGAACTCTGCTACAGCTGCTCCGGTCTTTCTAAATACGCCGAAGAAACAAGCTTGGATTTAACAATGGTGATTACCCAGAGGGACCAATGACTACTTTGAGGTTTTAATCTCTGATTTCTGAGCCAGGATTGAGCTGGTGTGAGCTCAAGTCATCCATTTCGGTCTGCCTGTGAAATCCTTGCCGGTAGTTCAGCAGCACTCTATCACTGCTCTGTGATGGCTTGGAGAACCGGTGTTGTTTCGAAAACAGAACGCGGTAGCTAGGAAGCGTGCAAATCATGACAGCGATTGTTGGCTCACACAGCGCCCAGACAGCATTGGCATCGGGAAAGTTGCTGAGATAACTGGAAGCGGTGTAGACAGATCGTAAAATATCAAAGACGATATCGATGACCACAATTATAAAAATAGCGGCGAGACCGAGTTTTTGTGCTTTCGGAATCTGTAAGGACTTGAGCATGCCCAGGGGTAAGGCTACAACTATTCTTTCCTCAGAATGTGTTCATGCAAGTTTTCAGAGAGGAGAACGTACTCAACAGATCCCCAACCACAGTCAAGACGCACCAAAGTGTAACAATGCTGATTATGACATGTTCAGGTAGTTTCGCACACACGGCTGTATCAGTCAGTAACTAATCCAAAGCGTTCAGGAATGGAGAGATGTGCAGTGGTCGAGGTAAGTATGCAAACGTACCTAAATTGAGGGGGTTTTTCGGATCGTTGCATCGCCACACCTCTGCTGAAAGAATGACCAGGGCAGAAAGCACTGTATAGACGGTGACTATCCACCACGCCTTGCGGAAAGCCGGGGACACGCGGAACAGCTGCCAATACAGCGCAAGGAAAGAAGCCTTGACCAAAAAGATGACGGACCAGAACAGTATGACGTTGGCCAAAGTCATCTTCAACGAGAAGTTGAGTTCATCCTCCGTCGGCGCCACATCGCTGAGGCCGAGACCGTAAAGCTCCGCATTGTACTCCACGGGGAGATATACTTGGTAGGTAGCAACAAAGCCTATCAGCGCCACCAGAGCCGCTCCGTTGAGGATGTCATCCCAGTGGAGCTTCTGAGTGGTTCTGCATCGAATGTAGAAGCGGCCGAAGGTCAGCAGGATGTCGACAACGCACATGGTCCATGCCAATGCCTGGAAGTCATCAGCGCCCACACGGTTCTTAGTGGTGAGGAGGAGGATAAGCGTACATTCAGGCCCGCAATGGGTATAATATGCATGTTGACGTCGTGCCGGTTATTTCAGTTCCCAACCACACCGAATCCACACGGACTGAAGGTGACGACTGCATTATATATAAATACAATGAGTGTACACAGGCGAAGACGGGCTTATCCAGAATCACTGGGATTTTTGGTAAGAGCTGAGACCCCCACTCATCTCGTCTCTGCTTGTAAATCCCTGGATGGATAACCGACGGCCGCATCAGTGCTCACACAAGCCAGCCTAGGTCAGTTCTGTTGGTTCATAAAAGGTATCTGGTGGGGTCGAAGAGCCCCTTATTTCCTTATCTGGTCACACTCCCAAAGATGCACGACAGGTCTTGTGCACCCAGAAAGCCTTGGTGCGCATGGACACCACAGCCTTGTGCACCCTGAACACAGCATTGATGGTATTGCATGTACGCTGAAGTACTGCTACTGTCTTTCAAACAGTTGGTGAAGTTTTCACCGCCTAATCAACCTTCTCGGAACGCATATCATGTCGGCGCCGCAGTCGCAACTCTCTTGTACCATTTTCACACCAAATGCTACGTGGTAGCCTGGGATTCGCATGTCCAGCGGGCCATCGCAGATCCATCTTCGTCGCCCGATGATGTTTGTTGGTCGAGCCTCTCATTGCAAAAAGTGCTCATGGATTGCTGATGCAAAGCCATGAGATCTGTAGCAGTCATCGGTGCGGGCCCTGCTGGCCTAGTAGCCACCAAAACCCTCCTCCATTCCTATCCTCAAGGAACCTTTCGAGTTTCTGTGTTGGAGCAGTCCCCTTGGATTGGTGGCTTATGGGCCGTCGACTCTGCTTTGAAGGATGGCCCCATCAATCCGGAAATGCGCACGAATCTCACCCAGTTTACCGTGTTTTTCTCCGACCTGTCGTTGGGGTCGGTCGAAGTCAACACGGGGCTCAACGCCAATTGCACGGATGAAACTACCAACGATTTCTCAAGGGTTCCCATGTATCCCAAGGCATGGCAAGTGGATCGCTACCTTCAGCAATACTACAAGAAATTCGTCCCAGCTGGCATCGTGTCATTCAACACTCAGGTCATCCACTCAGAGCGAGTTCAACAGGACGGACGTGTGTGTTGGAAATTAGTGACGGTTGACCCTCGATCAAAGGAG
>JAABUJ010006800.1_pt1 | contig 10887 bp, 12 predicted proteins | sample 5559131 | NCBI WGS metagenome assembly JAABUJ01 (sample SAMN10711875, study PRJNA513366) | rock metagenome | isolation source: Antarctica rocks | place: Antarctica: Victoria Land, Mt New Zealand nord | collected 2016-01-07 | reverse complement strand
CCACTGTGTACACCTTTCCGTCGTCCCCTTTCTCCAAAGATTGCACCCTTTAGAGCGTAGGGGACGGCCGTACAGAGTGGCCGACTTTTATCCTGCCGTTTGGCCTGCTTTTATCCTAGCGATCACAGAACCGCCGCGTCCGCTCGCAGTCCGCGCGAAAGCGCCGCAGCAGTCGGCTTGACGTCCCGGATCAAGCGGTGTGACGTCCCGGATCGAGCGGCGTGACGAGGTCCTTGACCTACGCCTCCGTCAAACGTCTCTCGATGACGCTGGACGTAGGTCACGCGCTCGGCATTGTCATACCGTCGGCGTATGTTCGCCCCCTCAGGAGGTGACAACGCCACGAGTTCCTCCATGGCCTTCGGCCCCAAGCCCCACTCCCTTCGTCTGGTCGATCTTGCCGAGGAGGGCGACCCGACACTTCTCCCGCCGATCCTGGGCAAGCCCTTTGGCCTCCTCACGCGCATTAGACTCGTTGCAGAATAACAGGAGCGCTCCTACAAGTCCTGTTAGCAGGGTCTTTGGACCATAAAAGGCTCCGTTTTTGGCCGCATAGAGCGCTATGTAGCACTCGTCACGGTCACCCATGCTTATTCTGCAACGAGTCCATTGATCGGCGCTGGTCGAGGCGAGGCGCCGGACGATTATGCGGGGCAGAAGCCCCACGACATCGGCCGTAGGAGACATCCTTCGGATCGCTCGCCGATGACAGGTAACTCCTCAGCGGCGCTATGTTGTAGGCCGAAGTTAACCGCCTGACCTCGTTTCGCTCACCCTCCGTGATGTCGAAACGCAGGGCAATCTGGTCGGAGGTGGTCAGAGAATAACGTTCGCACATCGGGCTGCTCCTTCCTTCACGTCTACGTCCTGTTGGAACAGCGGCCTATGGTCTTCCTTTACACCGACACGCTGGCGAATGAGGGCGTCGACCGCAGGTTGATCGGCGAGGACCTCTGAGCGCCACGTCGCACGAGGAGGGTGCCTTCCGCAAAAACAAATTTCTGCTTCCCCGTCTGTGGATTGTGGAACGCGGCGCTACAGGACGTGACCGTGATAGGGAGATGCGGATGCACGTAGATCGTGCCGAATAGCGTCGCCCTTCCCACGTCACCCGCAGGACATCGCTGCTCTCGAACCAGTGCGAGCCGGTACTCACACGCGCGTAGGCTTTGGTGTAGCGCGTGAGCGATTTGTTGATCGCGGTCGCATCCAGCCTGTAATCATCCGGAGCCCGATCGGTTCATGCGTGCGGTCTTTCACACCGACGATGAGATAGCTGCCGCCCTCGGTATTTGTAAGTGCGAGGACATCTTTAACAAGTTCCGCGCGAACTCTATTGTCAGTGATGTCACCGAACATTTCTTTGTGATCCCAATGATCGTCTTCGCCAGTCTTGTGGAGCAGAGTCGACAAGACCGATGATGACGTTGGGTCTCCCGAGGGGAGTTGATGCGACATGATCTATCCGTGGGTTTGCAAGCATTCGTCGCCGTCAATTAGCACTGGCGTTGGGTTAAGGTCCACCCCATCCTGGCAGCGATTAGAATATCCTGTCAAGCATATATCCCCTTAATGTGCGTGTACGCCAACCTGTCCCCGCGAATCGTAGAAGAAACAACCGTCGGGGCATTGAAAGTTTTGAGGATCCCTTCACCGGGCATAACCATTGCCAAGGAGCACCTCGACCCGTAATAACCTCTGGTGCTAGTGTCACAAGCTGAATGGCGCGATGGAGCGATGGGTGTGGCCGTGCTCATCAACGGGGAGGCCGTCCCATTGGACGAGCATATTGAACAAGGCGACGGTGAAGGCCAGGCGCATGGTGCAATAACGCCAGGCGCGATGGCACGCGTGCTTGGCGTGGCAGATCTGCGTGAGCATAGAAAAGGTGGTCTCCACGAGCATGCGGTCGTTCCAGGTGCCGCGGGCGCAGACCTTCATATTGGAGGGGTTGCCCTCTTTGCGCCCAAAGGTGGTGTCGGCGAAGACGATCATGCGCGCGGTGAAGCGGGTGACGAGCGGGTGGACGGTGCGGTCGTGGGCGTTGGCAGTGTCCGCACCCCAGGCGCAGACCAATCCCCACTTGTTGAGCATGACGCCGCGCTTGCCGCCGACGATCCAACGGTGATTGGAGACGCCCCTTGTAAGTGCCAGCTTTGAACTGTTACGCTTTGCCGGGTTAAGGTGTATCACTCGCGCACCGTCTTTTTTTCAAGGAGTGGGCGTCCTGTGAGCGTAAAATGGGGTTCTAACCGCCTTGACCAGCACGACCTATCTGTAACACCGTAAACTGGCTTTTTGTAACAGATCGAAACTGGTGCTTACATAGTCAAAGGAAGTGCAGTAGTATGGGCTCACTGAGCAGTGGTTCAGCATCCTGCAGCGCAAGCGCCTGCGCATCGCTGATTTCGCCGACCTGGCCCACCTCGAGGAGCGTTTGATGGCATTCGTGGCCGCGTGGAATGAGCACGCGCACCCCTTCAACTGGTCGAGCAAGTCCGCCGTCAAGGTGATGGCGGCGTGCGAGGAGCCCCTCGACGACATCGCCCTCGCCGCCTGATTTTCTTACCTGTCTAACGTGGAGTTGTACTTAGGCCGGCGGCGTTGCAACGGGACCGCGAGGATATCGCCCTGCTGACGCCGGTACGTGACGGGGAAGAACCTGTGTTAGCAGGCCAGCCGTTTACAATGGATAATCCTTTATGGGACCTCGTGGGCGTCAGCGAGTCGGAAGGGGCAACCAACGTTTCGAACTACAAACACAAGCATATAGCCGACGCCTACGCGGATTTACATGAATGAGCGTCGGCGGATCTCAATTAATGGCGCTTGCTTCTTCGAGCGCCTCGGTGACGGCTTGCTCCAATGGCATCCCGCGCCCCGCCGCCCATACCGCCGCGACGCCATCCTCACCGAGCATGTCGACGGCAGCCGTCAGCGTTTCCTCGTATAGCGCACGGTCGTCGGCTGAGGAAAGCCCAGTTGGCGCCGAAGGAACGCCTGCGGTTTCGCGTAGCATCGCCATAGCGCCCAGCAATCGGATCGCACGCCGTGGCTGTCCCCGCATCCCCATGGTGGCGGCGAGCCCTTCTATCGCCTCGGCGGTGCGTACCCTGTCACCCAGATTGTGCGCCAGCAGCATACTCTCCGTGAAATATTCCCGTGCGGATGCCAGGTCGCCCCGTCGTATCGCCACGTGTCCGAGGCTGGCCAGCGCCATGGCGATATCCGTGTCGGAGCTATTCTGTCGTCCCAGCGCGAGGGCCTCCGTAAAGATGACCAGCGCACGTTCGTGGTCGCCGCCCGCACGAAACGCCTCACCTAGGTTGACCAAGGCCGAATCCAGATACTCCACGGCGTCCAAATGACGATACGACGTAATCGCGTCTTCCAGGAAAGAGGCGCTATGCACATGGTCGCCTCGTCGCAGAGCTACGATGCCGAGCGCTTCGAGAGACCACGCGATGGCCAACGGACGATGCAAGCGCCGCTCGATCACCAAGCGCTGCTCGAACAGCGCCGCCGCACGCGTGAGGTCGTTCTGCTCCGTGGCCAGCACGCCAGTCTCCCCGAACGCCCGCCCCAGCACGATCATGTACTCGTCGTCGCCCTCGCGCGGCGCGCGCGCGAGCAGGGCATCCAGCCAGCGAAGCCCGAGGCCGGCGTAACCCCGCGTGTACCACACCTCGGCGTATCGACCGGCCAATCGCAGCCCCCTCTCAATCTCCCCGGTATCAACGGTCCATGTCAGAGCAGCCTGAACGTTGCCGTGCTCGGCGGCCAAACGGTCAAAGGCCTGCGCCTGGCCCGGTCCCCCGCCCGGCTCCGTGATAGTGCGCTCGACATAGGAGGCGTACCAGTCGGCGTGACGTTGTTGAGTGACGGCCAAATCCCCTGTTTCCCGCAGTTGCTCCAGGGCGTATTCGCGAATCGTCTCCAGCATGCCAACGCGCGGCGTACCGTCATGGTCGCCCTGTACCACCAGCAGTAGGCTCGCTTCGACCAACGCGCCCAATCTATCAGATGTGGTGTCCTGTGACGATCCGTCCCCTGCTCCTGACGCGCACACGTACGCAGCCGCCTCGGGTGTGCAGCCATCCACAAAGACGGAGAGTTGTCGGAGGAGCGCCTGCTGGTCGACGGAGAGGAGATTGTAGCTCCAGGCGATGGCGTCACGCATCGTCCGCAACCGCACCGGTAAGTCGCACGGACCGTCTGTCAAAAACGTCAGGCGATGGTCCAGGCGGGCGAGTATAGCGGCCGGCGTAAGCAATTTTATGCGCGCCGCCGCGAGTTCGATGGCCAAAGGCAGCCCATCTAGGCGTGCGCAAATGCGCGCTATCGCGGGCGCATCCGCATCCGTCAGCGTAAAGCCCGAATAAACGGCTTTAGCGCGCTGGACGAAGAGCCGGACCGCCGCGTAACGCGCTACCGCGTTACTGTCCTGCTGGGACATGAGCGGAGGCACGGCCAGCGGCACCACAGCGAACTCTTGTTCGGCGCGCAGACGCAGTGGCACGCGGCTCGTAACCAGCGCCACGACACGCGGGCACGCCGCCAGTACATCCGCGATCCGCGGCGCGGCCTCCAGCACATGCTCGAAGTTGTCGATCACGAGTAGCACGCGTCGATCGCCGACATACCCAATCAACGACTCTGTCGGTGTTTGATCCCCCGCGTCGCGCAGCCCCAGCGCACGCGCAATTGACGGCACGACGAGATCGGGGTCACCAATGGAGCCCAACGGCACAAAGAATACGCCATCGGCGAAGACATCACCAACCCCGGCGGCTACTTCCACCGCCAACCGTGTCTTACCAACGCCTCCCGGCCCCGTAAGCGTGAGTAGACGCAAAGCGTCATGCAGCAGCAACGACGCCGCCTCGGCTGTTTCCCGTTCACGTCCGATCAGGGGAGTAGGCTGGACTGGCAGGGTATGCATAGCGCCGAAGAAGGGTGGCGACGTGATCGTGCGCTTCCGCGAGATGGTCTCTTCAAGAGCGGCCTGCTCGTGGTCGGACAAGCTGAGCGCCGAGGCGAGCATACGAACGGTCTCCCGCCGCGGCGCCCGGCGTGTACCCTGCTCAAGGGCACTTATGGCGCGCGTGCTGAGTCCCGCCCGCTCGGCCAGTGTCTCTTGCGAGAGGCCGGCTGCCGTGCGATAGCGCTTGAGCAAGTCCCCGAAGGCACGCGGCTTTATCGTGTCCATTCAGTCCTAACTAGCGCGACAACGTGCATAGGGACGAATGAGAGGGCAGCCCTTACCGTGCGTCCGCGCCGAACCACCCAATTATAACAGCCGTCAATCCTGCGGCGTGGCGCCGTTTGTGTCACATAACTGTGACAGTTGTTCGTGGCAGGCGCCGCGCACAAGATGCAAACTGAATGCAAGGCAACAGATTAATGGGCAGCGGCGGCGCCCATGAACGGCCTCGTGGAGTGTGACCAAGAGTAGTCCACCAACTGCCGATTTGTTGCCGGTTTTTCGTGGTCTTTGGTTCGGCAAGAGTTCATACTGCCTATGGCAATTGTAAAAACAGGGAGAATTAGTTATGCGCTGGCCAGGTCATATCGTAGGTTCTTGGGCGCTTTTGATGATGGGGCTGGATACCGTGAGTTAGTCAATCTCGGCTGGCCTTCCTGAGGTGATGAGCAGCAGGTTCGGCACCGTCAACCTGCCGTTGTGGCGCCCGTCAAACGTGCCCTTGTCTATCTCTGGTGCTACCAGAGAAAAAGGCATCATCAAAAGCGCCCAAGAACCATATCGTAGTTGGTCTCGGTCTCATCATGGCGTCGTTCGCGGCGATTCCGTTGGCGCCATCGGGGCAAGCGAGGGTGAGCATGGCACGCGGCGAGTTGCCGTCAGCAGCTTCCACCCCGCGTTTCGGCACGGCGTTGGTCTCCTTGGGGTCCAGTGCTGGCCCCGTCACAAACGCGGACACGCCGTTGGTCATCATCCCGCAATGGTCCCGGATCGTTGAACTCATTGGCGGCTCCGCCGAGATCCTCGACTTGGTACACCACCGTGTCGTCGCGGTTGTCCCCGTTTCTGCCGACGCGAGGACGATTGTCCGTGACGACACCCGCGGACGCGTCTTCATGGTCGGTTCGGGCGCCAACGGCACGCCTGGAACCATTGAGGCCATCGACGTTCGATCCGGGCACCGGTTGTTTCGGCACCAAATGGACCCCAACAGCGACACCTTCATCGGGGTAGACTCGTCGACGGGCAACCTCATTGGCGTCGAGTATGGCAACGAGGTCCGGATCGTTTCTCCTGATGGGCGCACAATAGCGCGGCATCCGTTGGCATCTGATATTGCGTCGTCCATGAGCCTCGATACTCCTGTGTCGCTCCTCGACCTCCCCCACCACGTTGCGATCTTCTGCAAACCCGTCTTCCGGTCTCAGACGGCCGTGGGCGAAACCAACCCTACCACCATCGCCGCGTCCGATACCCGGACCGGTATCCAGTTGTGGGAGCGCTCGGTCGGTTTCCCGCCCGCGCTCTGCGCGGTCAATACCCGTACGGGCCAAGTGTGGGCAGTCGCTCTGGGTGGCCACGTTCGGTTGTACGACGACCGTTCCGGACACCTCGCTTCGGACATCCGGATGGCCTACCCGACCCCAGGTGGCTGGGCCGAGGGGAAGAGTGGCGATTACGCGCAATCGTCGATGCTGATCGATGAAACGGCCAATGTCGGATACATCGAGTGGAAGTCAGGCGTGGGACAATGGACGATCGACCGCGCGGACCTCCCGTCCCATCAGCGCCGGCACGTCCGCGTCGAATCGGTACCCGAATCCGACATCTACCCATCGCCCGTCGCCCTGTTTGGCACCGCAACGAACGGAAATCTCGTCTATGATTTCAACGAGAACACCGTCGTCATCGACGGGCGTAGCGGGGCACGGTTGGGCCAACGGGCAATCTCTGGTGACGTCACAGAAGACCAGCTCCTCGCCAACGCCTCGGATGCATCGCATGTGTATGTGGTTTATCGCTCGTCGGTAAGCACGACTAACGACGTGTCTGGCACGACGCTAGTACCTGCGCTCCGGATCGACACGATCTCGTTCTAGGCCACAGCGCAATCCTCGGCGTTCGACAGACCCTTCGTCCACGATCACCTTGACGTTGCGCATTCCAGAGTTGTGCAACAAGCAACGATAGGCTGGCGAAGACGTTGGGACGCCGGAGCAAACTAGAGCAAGCGGTACGACACAACCACCAACGACGGCTGGTCGCTTCTACCCTAACATCAGTTGTTAGGCTATAATATCACTATCCTTCCGCGTGCCAAATCTTGGAGGTGCGACCGAATGATCGAAATCGCGTGCAATGGTTGTGGTAGACGAGTACCGCCCGAGGCGGACTTTTGTCCCCAGTGTGGACGGGCCAAAGACGTCGCCCTCACCGCACCCGCCTCGACCCTACCCACCACGACCGCTGTATCGGGCGAGGTGCTCGATGCCAAACCCCAGGCGCGCTTTGCCTGCCCGCATTGCGGAGAGCAGGATCAGGTGCAACGGGTTAGCGTGTTGGTGGCTGCTCAGACGTCGCAGGGTAGCGACCGGGGCTGGGTAGATACGTTGGGACCCGAGGGGTACGGCATGGGGTACTCCAACCGGAAGATTTCCGTTCAGTCGGACCTAGCCAAGCAGTTGCGGCCCCCATCGTACCCCGACCCCAAGCCACCAGCCCGTCCGTACGTTGCCCTCCCGTCCTCGTCGCGGGGGACCTGGCTGTGGCGATTGGCTGCATCGTTGCTTTCGTTGCCTTCGCTCTATATGGCGCTGATCGGCATTGCCATCTTCACGGCCCAGTTCCTTTACGATCGTAGAGAATATACGCCGCTTGAAGCATATGGGCTGACCAACATGATTAGTCGTACTAACTCGACTTCGCAATATCTGCTCGCGGCTGGATTTGTTGTTGTAGCACTGCTCCTCCTGTTGCCGATGATTGCCATCATGCGACGGCCCCTACGGTCGAGGAAGCGCCACCGCTATGCCATGCACCGCAATCTCGTTGATGCGGCGAACCGGGAATACGGACCACAAGTCGCCGAGTACCAGAGCTTCATGTCGCGGCGCGAGAGGGCGATAGCGATGTGGCGTGATTTGTACGTATGCACGCGCGACGGAATCGTCTTCTTGCCAGGCATTGGACAACCTGCCTACAGCATCAAGGATATGGGCGCCTATCTGTGGGAATACGCACGGTGAGCGTTTCCTCCTGGCTCCAGATGCTGCGGGATCGCCCCTAATTCGAAGAAAGGCTCCTCAGGCGCCGCCTATGGGGTAGCGCCTGGGCCTGACGGGTACAGTGGGGTCAAGGGCGAGGCTCGTGCGCTTGGGCTGCACCTTGATGTCGTGGACTCGGTCGCCGACATCACGCCGTAGACCGGCGCTTCACCTCATCCACCATGACCTTGAGCGAGTTGGCGCGCCCACGCGCGGCCCTCGCGTAGCCAGGCGACGCGCCCTATGCCCTTGCTTCGCTCCATTAGATGCGCAACGGCGTCGGCGGTGACCCCTGGTAGGGCGTCGCTCTTCGTCCTGTCAAAGTAGCGATCGCTTTCCAACGCCCATAACTTTAAGTACAACTCCACGTTAGACAGGTAAGAAAATCAGGCGGCGAGGGCGATGTCGTCGAGGGGCTCCTCGCACGCCGCCATCACCTTGACGGCGGACTTGCTCGACCAGTTGAAGGGGTGCGCATGCTTATTCCACGCGGCCACGAATGCCATCAAACGCTCCTCGAGGTGGGCCAGGTCGGCGAAATCGGCGATGCGCAGGCGCTTGCGCTGCAGGATGCTGAACCACTGCTCGACCTGATTCATCCACGAGCAGTGGACGGGCGGGACATGGAACTGGACGCGCGGATGCGCGGTCAGCCAGGCCTGAACCTTGCGACCGTTGTGCATGGGCAGGTTATCCATGACAAGGTGGATCGTGGTCACGCGCGCGGAAACCTCCCGGTCAATCTGCTCCAGAAAGGCGATAAACTCGACCTGACGTTTGCACCGCGCCGTGCGGGCGTAGACGTGGCCGCTACGCGTGTCGAAGCCCGCGCACAGAGTGAGCGCACCGCACCTCTTATACTCGTGCTCCACGCGCACCGGCCGTCCTCGCCGGGCGGGGCGGGTGGGCGACAGGCGCGGGCGCGGCTGCAGGCTTGTGTTCTCGTCGGCGCAGATCACCACCTCCCAGGGAGCCAGGGGGCACGTATAGAGGTCCACGATTGCCTGCACCTGCGCGGCGAAGCGTGCGTCGCGCGGCACTTTGGGCGAGAGCCAGAGGTGATGGCGCCACGGCTTGAGCTTGTGGTGCGCCAGGATGCGGCGCACCGTTTCGCGCGAGATCCCGTCCCCGCCCACCAGCCCCTCCGCCACCAACGGGCGCGCCACCTCCGCGCAGTCCCATTGACACGGCGAGCGCCCCCGGTCGTCGGGCCGCTCGCAAGCTATCTTGACCGCATGCACCGCCACCTCAGGGGGGGAAACGGGCTTCCGGCCTGGGCGGGATTTGTCGTGCAACCCGGCGATGCCGTGTGCCTGGAACCGTCGCGCCCATGTACGCACATAGCGCTCGGCCAAGCCCACCGTTCGGCCACAGGGGCGTAGCGTTCGCCCGTCGCCAGCAACAGGATGGCGCGCCCGCCTGGCTCGCCCCATCGGTGTTGCCGGGCTCCGCAGCCGGCCTTCCAACCAACGTGCTACGGACTGGCTCGTCGACCTCGACGACCACCCGTGAGATCCGTCCCCGCATCGTCCCCTCCTTGCGCTGTCGATATACCCACTATAGCAAGAGGACGACGCCCCCGACAATTCCTGACCCTTTTACTGTGGAACTGTACTTATCTGGTTCATCCGGCAAGTCCCTATCGTGCCATTTCGCCTCGCTGCTGGGCCGAGTCTCCACCATTCACGGGCGAAGACGAGCGAATTGTCGCAAAAAGCGCGACTCCGAAAGCGACGATGATTTACCGGATGGACCACTTCGGTACTTTGTTGATTCCGGCAATGAGGCTGCCAGACAGCACGAAGGCGTCGCCAAACCGCCAGGCGGACACCGTACTCAGGCCTTTCTCTCGCCACGGCAGACCGCCTGTCAGCAGCGGCGGCTGCCATCTAGGCAAAGAGTTCATGTCCATCTTAGCACGTCTAACACCATCATTTCCGGGGTTAACAAAGTACCGTTAGTGTACGTGCGTGTGGAGGAATCGCTGCAGATTGTCGGCTCGGGTAGCCTCTGACGTCCCCGGCAGATAGATCACGTCGTCGCGGCCACAGTAGTACATCCGATCCCAGACGGTTATCTGCCGCGTCCACTCAGCCATCGCTCGCTGCTGCGCGGCCCACTTCAGCTTGTCCTGTCTGTACTCGCTCCATACGCCGTACACGCCCGCCAGGAAGAGGAGATCGCCGATGATATGCCACCCGAAGGAGTAGGCGATCAAGCCAAACATGAGCGTACCCCCGACGACCTTCGCCGCTTCGATTACCCAGTGTTTGTCATACGATGGGCGCGGCGGCGGTGCGAGGCGGCGACTCAGCAACGTCTGCGACCCACCCGCGAGTGTTGCCTGTCCGCCCATCGCGATCGGGCCGCCGTGCTCGCCGCTCATATACCCCTCGTGCACCGCTCTGCCGGTATAGCCGCCCACTGTGGTACCGGCCTGGACAACGGCGCTCAATTTGCTCGACTGATCAACTCGACCGCATCGGGGGCATGCAAGATTTTCCGAAACCATACAATTGCATCGCTTTCTACCCCTGCATAGGGGTGGACTACACCAAACGATCGCGCCGGCCACGTACACGACACGTCCTTGAATGATCTGATCCGGGAGCAGGGTGAGGGGGCGGTAGCCCCGCTGGG
>JAABUJ010006796.1_pt1 | contig 10892 bp, 10 predicted proteins | sample 5559131 | NCBI WGS metagenome assembly JAABUJ01 (sample SAMN10711875, study PRJNA513366) | rock metagenome | isolation source: Antarctica rocks | place: Antarctica: Victoria Land, Mt New Zealand nord | collected 2016-01-07 | reverse complement strand
CGGCGCCGCTTTGTGACAGCGGGGCGCGCCCACGCACGAGCAGGCGATACCAGGCGAAGGCGCCCTCGCGTTGCTCCCCGAGGCGTTCGATGATGGGTCCCTGCATATCGCGCGTGAGGAAGAATAGGCCCGTGCGCAGCAACGGCTCCAGCGCCATGCCGGTCTCGGGAATAGTCATCAGGGCGACGCCGGCCGGATAGGCGGCCGCGTGCGCGGCGGGGTGATAGAACTCAGTCACGCCCACCGGACGGTTCTCGTGCACGAGCCACTCCGCCGGATAATCCAGGCGAAAGAAGTCGCGGGCATACGTTACGTGTTTACTGACGGCCATACCAGGATTATAGCAACCTCTCAGAAAACCCACGGCTTGAGTCGTAGGATGGGGTGCGCGCCATGTAGGCGGTCGATCCGGCCACGAAGGCCAAGGACTCAGTCTACTCAAGAGGGTCAAGACGAGGCGTCATGGTAGCCCCAGGCGGCGTAGCATCGTGGTCGTGACGCCGACGCCGCCGACGACGACGAGCGCCAGCACGACGAGGCTGATCGCGCCGTTGACGCTGGCGGGCTGCACGGCGGCCAGCGATGAGCGGCCCAGGCCGGCGTCGAGGGCGCCCACGACGTAGCGGCGGATCGAGAGCGTGGCCAGCGCCGTGGAGAGACCGGCTGCCGTCCCCTCCCACACCAACACATAGAGGAAGCCCACGATCAAGGCGCGCCGCGGGATCAGCAGGCCCAGCAGCAGAAACAGGCTGGCGTAGGCCAGGGAGCCGCCCAGACCGCCCAGCAGGATCGCTCCGAGCGTGCCGGCGTCGATCGCGCCGCGCACGGCGATCAGGTAGGTTACGGCCAGCGAGAGCTCGACGAGTCCCAACGTTAACACGACAACGGCGCCCAGTTTGGCGACGACGATGGCGAGGCGCGAGACCGGCCGCAGTGTCAGGTAGAGCAGGGTGCGGTCCTCGATCTCGCCGCCCAGTGCGCTGGTGGCGAAGACGAGCGCGACCAACGGGAGAATGATCGGCAGCACGAGGCTCCCGAACAACTCCACCGCGAAGCGTCCGCCATCGCGGCACCCCGCGCTAGTGATGTAGGCCACAGCCAGTAGGGCCGGGATAACGAGCAGGACGCCGATCGCGAGCAGGCGGCGCCCCTGCCCCAGTGCGCGCAACGTTACCAGAAAGATCGGTCGCATCTCACCTCGGAAGTCGGAAGTCGGAAGTCGGAAGTCGGAAGTCGGAAGTCGATAGTAATTACTCGCCACTCGCCACTCATCACTCATCACCGCACCAGGTAGCGGAACACGCTCTCGAGGTCCTCGTCGAGGCCCTCGATGCCGTAGAGACGCGTCCCGGTCTCTCTTGCGACGCGCTTCACGGCGTGGTGGAACTCGACGGGCGCAGCGGTCTCAACGACCACCGCACCGTCTTCCACCTGTAGGCTGCGCGTACCCGCGAGCGCGATCAGGCGCGCGGCCAGCGCGCGCGGATCGGTACAACTGACGCGCACACGGCGCGGCCGATCGTCCATCAGCGCGCGGATGGCGTGGAAGTCGCCCTCGGCCGCCAGCTTGCCGTTGATCAGCACCAGCACATTCGAGCCCATGCGCTCGACCTCATAGAGGATGTGCGACGATATGAGCACGGTCTTGCCGGCCGCGCCCAGCCGCGTGAAAGTCTCCATCAGGGCCAGCCGCTGCCGTGGATCGGCTCCCGTCAGCGGCTCGTCGAGAAAAAGGATCGTGGGGTCGTGTACAAGCGCCTGCGCGACCTTGGCGCGCTGGCGCATGCCCTTGGAGAAGCCGCCTATCTTGCGTCCTGCCGCATCGAGCAAATCGACAGCGCGCAGCGCTTCGTGCGCGGTGAGGAATGGGTAAATGCCTTCTTGCTCAGGGACCAGACCGATGCGCCGGTAGAGCGGCGGGTTGTCGAAGACAGACTGCCCCAGCACGCGGATACGGCCACGGCTGGGCTGAAGCAGCCCCGTGAGCATCTTGAGCGTGGTCGACTTGCCGGCCCCGTTGGGGCCGAGCAGCGCGGTGACGCCCGGTCCCAACGCGAACGAGAGGTCGGAGACGGCAACCTTGTCGCCAAACCACTTGCTGACGCCCGTGACCTCGATGGTCGCCCCTTCGGTCGCGCGCGGCGCCCCTTCAGACGCCGGCGCCGCTGAAACGGCTGTGACGGGCGGTGTTGTGTCGACGTTCATCAGTCGCGCAACCTCATGTAGCGCCAGACCAACAGCCCCAAGCTCACGACGATGACGGCCAGGGAGGCGGCCAGGTAGCCCCAGATGTTGATTGGATCGTTGTTTATCCCACCTCCGCCTCCGCCGCTGGTGAACAGCAGGTCGACCGCGCGCACCGGCAGGGCCACCAGCCCCAGCAACTCGATCCACTCGTGGCCCTTATAGCTCAACGTGCGCAGGAGGACGCCGGCCGCCGCGGCGCTAACGAGCAACAGGCCCAGGTAGGCCCCCGTGGCGTAGGCGTGCCGGTCGGTGAAGGCGGAAACGGCCAGGGCCACGGCGCCGTAGTAGAGCGCGAGCAGCCCTCCGCTGGCGACGAGGCGCCACAGGTCGCCGGCGTGACTTTGGACGTACCCGGCGGCGGAGCCGGCCAGCAGTGCGCTGCCGGAGAACAGGAGCAGCATCGGGACCAGCGTCAAGAGGAGCAGAACCAGGATCATGCCTATGATCCGCGCTCCCACGTAGTGCAGGCGCGTGATTGGCGCGGCAAAGTAGAGCGAGAGCACGCGCTGGCGGCGGTCGGGACACAGCAGGTCCGGCGCGATGGTGGCGGCGAACAGGACAAACAGGATGGAGGTTTGGTTGTACAGCGCGTCGTACCCCGGCAGCGGGGCGACGCCATGCAAGATGATGCGTATCGCCAGGAGGATGATCGCCGGAGCGAACGCGGCGAGGATGAGCAGCCACGGCAGTATCTTGGCGCGCACTGACATACGGATGCCCAGGGCGCGGCGCGCGGTGGCGCTCGTCATGACCCAGAGCGCGTGACGCGGCCCCAGCCGCGCCCCCGTGTAGTGTTGGTAGCCGCGGTCGACGATGCGCGCGCCGGCGGACGGACCGGCTACTCCACGCTCATTCATACCGGCGTCGCCTCCCGCGCGCCGGTCACGCCCACATCCCGCTCGGAGGCTGGACCCGCTTCCTGTCCGGTCAGGTAGATGTCTTCGAGCGAGAGGACGCGCCGCTTGAGGTAGACGATGGCGCTGCCGGTCTCCACGGCGGCGTCGCGGACGGCGTCGTAGACCTCGTCGGTGTCATAATCCACGCGTAGTTCGCGCCCATCCTCGCGCACCGTGTAGCCGCGGCCGCGCAGCGCCGTCGCCAGCGCCGCCGTCCCGTCTTGCGTGCGTACCGTGACGGCGGCCGTCGTGGTCATCAGTTCGCGCAGCGCCCCCTGGGCGACGACGAGGCCCCCGCTCAAGATGACGACGGTGTCGGCCACGCGCTCGATGTCGGCGAGCAGGTGCGAGGAGAGGATGACGTCGATGCCCATCTCGTGGGCGATGCGCCCGATGAGGACCAGCATCTCATCGCGCCCCTCGGGATCGAGGCCGTTGGTCGGTTCGTCGAGCAGCATCACGCGGGGGTCGTGCACGAGCGCCTGCGCCAGCTTGACGCGCTGCTTCATACCGGTGGAGAAGCCGCCGATGGCACGGTAGCGTTCCTCGCCCAATCCGACGTGATAGAGGGTGTCGCTGGCCCGGCCGATGGCGACGCGCGCCGGCAAACCATGCAGTTCGGCCGTGTAGCGTACGAAGTCCTGTGCCAGCCAGTCGAGCGGCAGGCAGTCATGCTCCGGCATGTATCCGACCACGGCGCGTAGGGCCAGCGGCTCACGCGTGGCGTCGTAGCCGGCCACGCGCGCCGCTCCTCGGTCGGGCGCGAGCAAGCCCAGCAGCAGCTTGATCAGCGTGCTCTTGCCGGCGCCGTTCGGACCCAACAGGCCCGTGCACCCATGTGGCACAGCTAACGAGGCGCCGTCGAGCGCCTGCACCGTCCCGAAGCGTTTGCTCAGGTCGGTCGTGCTCACAACCAAATCGCCCAGATCGCTCGGTGTTCCGAGCGTTTCCAGTGCGGCCGACGCCGACAGTTGGGGCTGTGCTGTCCTGCTCATGACCATAGTCTATACCACATGATAGAGAAAGTTGACGTACTCCCCAGCGCTACAACGCGGGGATTCTTTCCCGTTGCCCTTGAGGCAACGGGCTACGCGGCAAGTGCGCGTGATAGCGCACACCCACCGTGGGGGACGCCATGACCCCGACTACTGGACCTGAATCCAGATACTTTTGCCTGATATTCAGCGCGCCCACCGCATCCCGATGCATCGTGAACCCACACGCTTTGCAGCGATACTCACGCCCGCGCGGTTTGTGTCGCGCCTGACACGCCGGGCAGGTCTGCGAGGTGTAGCGTTCGTTTTGCATCACCACGGCCATCCCTAGCCGTTCGGCCTTGTACGTGACCATGTGCCGGATGATGCCACTAGGCATCTGGTGGATGCGCTGGTTGCCTCTGTGGCCCACATCGACGCGCTTCCTGATGTCGCGTATGTCGCCGATGGCGACGGTCTGCACCCCATTCTCGTGGAGGGTGGAGACAAGCCTACTCGTTATCTTGTGCGCCACGTCTTTAATCTGGTGATCCCACCTCCGTTGTTGCCGCTTCTTGGACCGGACGAGGCGCTTCCAACGGTGCGACCCCTTCCGCTTACGAGCAAGCAAGGCTTGGAGCGTGCCCTTGGTCTTGTTCTGATACCGTCGTACCGAACGCAGATACCGCCCGTTCATCACGATGGCGCGCGCCCCGTCATGGGCCACGGCGGGGTGTATCTCTCCGAGGTCCACGCCCGCGACAGGCGCGCCTGCGACAGGAGCAACTGCTGGTGCGTCAACGGCGTAGGTGGCCCGTATCTCGTACTGACGCCCGTCCCAACCCATCTCTACCTGAAGCGGCAGGCCGTGCGCCCACGGGACAATCAACGGCGCGTTGCCCTTGCCGTTAGACAGGTGCAGGTCATCGCCTTTGATCCTGATCGCGCTCGCCTTCCACTGCACGCGGTAGTAGGAGCGTCGCTTCCGTGGTGGATGGGCGTCGGGATCATCCGTGCGGCGCGCCCTCCAACTGTCCAGGGCGGCGAAGAATGATTGCACGCAGGCGTCCGATGTGTGGGCATGTAACGCGTCGGACGTGTGCCAGCGCATCAGGTGTTTAGCCTTCAGCCACAGTCCTTTATGGCGCACAGTGCGCCAGTACGACGTGACGATACGCGCGTACAACTCACCTGACGCGCGCGCCAGCGTGTCCATCTGCGCGGACTGGCCGACCTTGAGGCGGCGCACCGTATAGCGCTTAGACATGACGCTGGTTCTCAATGTACTGCTTGATCGCGGCGAATGGGGCGCCGCCCGTTGTCGCGATGAATGTCGCGTTGGTCCAGAGCGAGGGGACGCGCGTGCGCAAGGGCGCGTATTCTTGCCGCAGATGATGCGATGTACGCCCCTTCATCAGACGGACGAGCCGTGTGATGCCAAACGAGGGGTCGCATCCGACCAACACATGCACATGGTCGGGCCTGGTCTCAATCGCGTGCAATGTACTCCCCGTTTCCTCAATGACGCCTGCCACGATCTGTGTCAATCGCGCACCTATCTCATCCGTGAGAAGCGGGCGACGGTACTTGACGCACCACACGGCATGATAGGTACAGATGTAGACGATGTTATTATTTGAGCGAGTTTTGTAGCGCATGCCTACATTATATCGCGTGGCAGCTATCTAATCAAAGGGTAGCCTTAACCCCAGCGCTAAAGCGCGGGGCCTGCGGCTAATAAAGGTCAAGCCGTTACGGTTTGACGGCGGCGGGCGGCTCATGTTACTGTTGAGGGCGTGACGCATCTTGGATTAGTACTACAACGACGCTTGTATAAAACCGCCGTTTTCAGCGGCAAATCTCGACCGATGTCGCGGCTATGCTGGCCTTCGGCACCCGTTATTGCTGCCATAAGGGTGTCAAGATCTAGCACAAAAGCGGCTCTTCGTAGCTATTGGAAGAATCCGTCGTTGTAGTATTAGGAGACGAGCGTGATGGGGGAAACGGCATGGCGGACGATCGGCTGTCTGCGCGATCTGTACCGCGTACGCTTCGGAGCGTCACATGCCGTGTGACGTAACTGACGGCCTGCCGGCGATCACGCGGGAAGACGTGACGCGCGTCATCGCGAAGATCGAGGCCGGCCGCGCGACCGATTCCTATCGCTTCGGACCGGACGACTTCGACGTATTCATGTACCTCACGCAGGGGCAATGGCGCGTGGCCCAGCGCGACCCGTCCTCGCTCATGGATGCGCTGGCTCCATACGTCCGTGCCTGATTACCTCGCGCTCCTCATTCACGAGAGAATTCGCTAATCTGGCCGGATGTTGTGCATGTGTGCAAGTGTAAGTAGCACAATAATCCCATCGCCAGCGGCCCGACAGCAACTGCTATCAAGGTGCGATGGCCGGGTTGTCGATTACACCGAGCATAGAGTCCGGATCCGACGGATGGTCATCGATACGCATGCCCAATCGACGCATCACATTAAGTGAACGCGTGTTATCTCGATAGGCGACACTGGTGATGCGGTGGACCTTCAGCGTCTGGAAGCCGTGGCGCAATAACTCCGTGCCCGCCTCAGTGATGAATCCACGCCCCCAGTACTCTTGGGACAAACCATAGAAAAGCTCGATCTCCGGTGTGCTGTATGGGCCGTGGTCGAGCAGGTAGAACTGTAATCCGGCCCAGCCAATCAGCCAGTCCGACTCCTTGCTCACCGCCGCCCACTGGCCGAAGCCCTCCAACTCGAACGCGCCGATGCGCCGCAGCAGAGCGCGCCTCGTTTCTTGGGGCGTGCGCCCGCGCGTCGAGCCATTGGCTTCACGCACGAAACCTTGATACCGATGCACGGCGGCCTGGCGATCGATCTCGTACTTCGCGTCGGCATCGTCGGGGGTGAAGGGCCGGAGGAACAGCCGTGGCGTGTCGAGGGTGGTCATTGACATCACTCACCTCTTCTCACTATGTCTGCTCATGCATCGAGAGCGTATCGACGCCACCTACAACCGCGCCGTATATGTCGTGTTGTCTCCCAACCCCACGAGACATGGCATCATAGCCCCCGATGCCCTTCAGACCGATGGGCAGGCGCTGCCATCCTCATGGACCTATGATACCCCTGCGGTCACGCGGCGAGAGGCTACAACGCTAGGCACGGGCGAAGACGGGCAGGACGGCGTGTCCGGCAGATTATCCTTCCAGGGTCGTTAGGTCGCCGGGATCGACGCTCATCTCCTGGGCCTTCAGGATGCGTCGCATGATCTTGCCGCTGCGCGTCTTGGGCAGTTGCGCGACCGCCTCAATCGCGGACGGCGTGGCGATGGGGCCGAGGTCGTGGCGGACGCGCGCGATCAACTCGTCGCGCAGCGCCTCGCTCCAGGCGTGGCCGGCGCGCAGGATCACGAAAACCTTGATAGCCTCGCCCTTGAGCGGGTCAGGGACACCGATTGCCGCCGCCTCGGCCACGGCGGGATGACCCACCAGCGCGCTCTCCACATCGGCCGTCCCAATGCGGTGCCCGGCCACGTTGAGCACGTCGTCGGCGCGGCCGAGCACCGCGATGTAGCCATCCTCGTCGATGGTCGCCACGTCCCCGGCGGTGTAGCCGCCGGGGATGGTGTCCCAATACTCCTCGTAGCGCGCCGGGTTGTTCCAGACGGTGCGCAGCATCTGCGGCCACGGCCGCGTCAATTGCAGGAAGCCGCCCTTGCCTGGGGCGACCGGATTGCCCGCGTGGTCGACGATGCGCGCCGCCTGGCCGGGCAGCGGCTTGCCAGCGCGGCCCGGCTTTGAGGCCATGGCGGGCAGGGTGGCGATGGTCGGCCCGGCCGTCTCGGTCTGCCACCAGTTGTCGCGCACCTCGGCCCCGCCTTCCCGCGCGTTACGCCGCGCCCAGGCGTAGGCCTCGGGATTGAGTGGCTCACCGGCGCAGATGAGCAGGCGCAGGCTGGAGCGGTCGTAGCGCGCCGGGTACTCCTCGCCGAACTTCATCCACATGCGGATCGTCGTCGGCGCGGTGAACAGCTTGGTCACGCCGTACTTTTCGATCAGTTCCCAGGTAATGCCGGGGTGCGGGGTATCCGGGGCGCCCTCGCGCACCAACAACGTGACGCCCTCAATCATGGGGCCGTACACCATTGTGCTGTGGCCGACGATCCAGCCGATGTCGCTCATGCACCAGTACACGTCGTCGGGGCGCAGGTCGAACGCGATGCGCGTGTAGTAGCTCGTGCCCACGGCATAGCCGCCGTGCACGAACACGGGGGCCTTGGGCTTGCCGGTCGTGCCCGAGGTGTAGAGCATAAACAGCGGGTCGTCGCTGTCCATGATCTCGGGCGCGCGCTCCGACTCCTGCCGGGCCACAATCTCGTCGAAGTCGAGCCATCGTCGTCTGCTGGGAGCGCCTGCTCCATCTGGGAGCGCGGGCGTCTCGCCCGTCCCCGGTATTGCTGAGGCAGAGACGGGGACGGGCGAGACGCCCGCGCTCCCAGGAAGCGCTGTGTCCCCGTTGCGCCGCCACAGCAGGACGGTCTCGACGCCGGGCGTTTGCGTCACCGCCTCTTGCACGATGGGCAGCAGCGGGACGGTCTTGCCGCGGCGATAGCCTTCGTCGGCCGCGACGATGACGCGCGCCTCGGCGTCCTCGGCGCGGTCGCGCAGGGCGCCCGCGCCGAGCCCAGCGTAGACGACGTTGTGGATGGCTCCAATGCGCGCGCAGGCCAGTATCGTGGCCATGCCTTCGGGTGTCAGCGGCATGTAGATACAGACGCGGTCGCCGCGCCGCACGCCCACCTCCGTGAGCGCGTTGGCAACGCGACAGACGAGCGTGAGCGCCTCCGCGTAGGAGTAGCGCCGCTCCGCGCCGTCCTCGCCGACCCATAGCCATGCCGTTTTGCCGCCGCGCCCCGCCCGCACATGGCGGTCCAGCGCGTTGATGGTGATGTTGCAGCGCGCTCCGACGAACCACTTGGCGTAGGGGGGCTGCCAGTCGAGCACGCGGTCCCACGGCCGCTCCCACTCCAGGCCACGCGCCACCTCGTCCCAGAAGCGGTCGGGGTCGCGCCGGCAGCGCTCATACTCGGCGTCAGAGTCGGGCACGAGCGCGTTCGCGGCGAACGCCGGATCGGGCGCGACGACCGCACTCTCATCCAATAGCTGTTCGAAGGTCGCATTGTCGGCGGTCATGGATCACCCCCCACGAGTTGCCAGTTGCCAGTTGCCAGTTGTCAGAGGTCTGATGCAGCAGCGTGGTTAATTTCATGAAGCGCGGGCAAACAGCATGTGAACTGGCAACTGGCAACTGGCAACTGGCAACTGGCAACTACTCCTCGTCGCCCTTACCCGTCGACGAGCGGATCGTCGCCACGACGCTCTCGTCGGCCAGCGTCGAGGTGTCGCCCATCTCCTGACCGTTGGCGATGTTGCGTAGCAGGCGGCGCATGATCTTGCCTGAGCGCGTCTTGGGCAGGTCAGGCGTGAGCAGGATCTGCTTGGGCCGCGCGATCGCTCCGATCTTGTGCGCGACGTGTTGACGCAACTCCTCCGCGACCTGGGGACTCGCCTCGACATCGCCCTTGAGCGTCACGAAGGCGAAGATAGCCTCGCCGGTCAGGTCGTCGCGCTGCCCGACCACGGCGGCCTCGGCCACGCGCTGGTCGTCGACGAGGGCGCTCTCCACCTCGATCGTGCTGATGCGGTGTCCCGAGATGTTCATCACATCGTCGACGCGGCCGAGCAGCCACAGGTCGCCGTCCGCGTCGCGCCGCACGCCGTCGCCGGCGAAATACTTGCCGGGGAAGCGGCTCCAGTAGGTTTGTTTGTAGCGCTCGGGGTCGCCGTAGATACCGCGCAGCATCGAGGGCCAGGGGCGCGTTAGCGCCAGGTAGCCGTCCTCAGGTCCCGTAATCTCATGGCCTGCGTCGTCAAGGACGGCGGCGGCGATGCCGGGGAGGGGTCTGGTGGCCGAGCCGGGCTTGGTCGTACTGACGCCGGGCAGCGGGCTGATCATGATCGCGCCCGTCTCGGTCTGCCACCAGGTATCGACGATGGGGCAGCGTTCGCCGCCGATGTATTTGTGGTACCACAGCCACGCCTCAGGGTTGATCGGCTCACCGACCGAGCCGAGCACGCGCAGCGAGGACAGATCGTGCTGCTGGGCGTGAGTCACGCCGGCGCGCATGTGCGCCCGAATGGCCGTCGGCGCGCAATAGAGGATCGTGACCTTATATTTCTCGATGACATCCCACCAGCGATCGGGGGCCGGGTAGTCGGGCACGCCTTCGTACATCACGCTGGTGGCCGCGTTGGCGAGCGGGCCGTACACGATGTAGGAGTGGCCCGTGACCCAGCCGATGTCCGCCGCGCACCAATAGATGTCCGTCGCGGGCTTGAGATCGAAGACGTTGGCGTGAGTCCACGCGACCTGCGTGAGGTAGCCGCCCGTGGTGTGCAGGATACCCTTGGGCTTGCCGGTGGTCCCGCTCGTATAGAGCAGGTAGAGTGGGTCTTCGCTGTCCATGCGCTCGGGTGGGCACGTCGTCTCCTGGCGCGCCACGATATCGTGCCACCACACGTCGCGGCCTTCTTGCATCGGCGTATCCTGGTCGACGCGGCGTACCACCAGCACCTTCTCGACGCTCGGCGTACGTCGCACCGCGTCGTCGATATTGGCCTTGAGCGGGACGACCTTGCCCTTGCGGTAGCCGCCGTTGGCGGTCATGACCACCCTGGCCTCGGCGTCGTCGATGCGGTCGACCAGCGCGTCGGCGGAG
>JAABUJ010006791.1_pt1 | contig 10904 bp, 14 predicted proteins | sample 5559131 | NCBI WGS metagenome assembly JAABUJ01 (sample SAMN10711875, study PRJNA513366) | rock metagenome | isolation source: Antarctica rocks | place: Antarctica: Victoria Land, Mt New Zealand nord | collected 2016-01-07 | reverse complement strand
TTGCGTGTGATGATTGTACTCCCGACCATCATGGCCCCCACGCAGATAACCATCACACGACCGTGAGCGACGGAGTCAATAGGCACCACATATCTGATGTTTTCGCTGTATACGTCTAGCGCAGAGCGGATGGCCATCGGGTTGACGGTGTAGTACTCGCCCTCGATGAGCTTGGGCTTGTCCATGATGCCGTCCACTGGTATGTGGAAACGATGATAATCCTGGGGCGCAAGTCTGAAGATTCCCATAGCACCATTGGTGTATCTTTTGGCGTCGTCAGGGTAGGCATTCCCCAGAAGTCGTGCAATGGAGAATTCCCGACCCTTCACCCATATTTTGGTGGCTTCGTCGATGGTATTGAAGACCACCGATCGACAATCAGCTGGGGATACGATGATGTTCGGGTTATTGGGTGCTGAGCACGGTCTTGCCCCAGGCTTCAATTCTCTGTAAAAGAACTCGTTGAAATTTTTGAATTGTTCAATGGGCTTCAAGACTTCAGACATGTCCAGCTGATGGAAATTGATGAAGCCTTGGATTTCTCGTGCAGACGCTGGATCGTCGTATTTTCTACCTTGCTTGAAACTTAGGGATCGGAGCATTTTGCGGACTGTGACGGATTAATACGGCTCTCAAGATGTAGGGCGGGTCGCATACTTCGCTTCTTCTCCATGTCCCTACTTTTCAAGCCCTTGTACAGCAGCCGTATCCCGATTCGCACGTACACGCTCATCCTTTCCTCGTTGATCTGACCAGTCATCCGGTCTTGGACCAGGATATTTGCGGAGTTCGCACCAAGCTTGTAACCTCCATAGGATATCTTAGTGATAACTTTGGAATACCACTTCCGCTGTGCTTGGCTTGAGGTAACGAAACCTGCCATGACAAGGTTGTTAATCTGCCTCCAGTCTTGACTCGCACATGTTGCAATATGGGTGATGATGTCCGCATCTGTCTTTTTGTTCAGTCGTGGTTGATGGCATATCGGACATTCTCGAATTTCTATCACATGTTCTTCCCCTCTCTCATCAACCAGATCATCGCGATCCAAGAAGTCCCCGTTCTCCCCAGGTGTGCCAAGATAGTCTTGCGAAATTGCTGGTACAGCAGAACGGTTATCCCTCTGGTTCAGTGGTACATCTGAATTACCCTCCATCGGCGGGGTTTCTGGCGTGATGTTGGTTTTCTCTCCATTGCTGACCGTTGAGAATTGAGCGTGGGGCAGGTGACCTTTCATCCTCTCCCTCCACGACTTCTTCTGATTCGTTTGTTGCAACTGATCTTCGAGACATATGACAGCTTGATCGAATGACAGGTGTGGTATGCCAGTCTCATCCGATTCGTCTTGTTCTTTGAACCTCTCGAACCATGCATCAATCGTCGTGTCTTTGAGTGTGGAGCCTAGAGTGTCCAGCATCGTGGTCAATTCGACTTTACTGAGCCAAGCGTTGTCGTCAGAATCGTATTGTTTCAGCATAGCCCGCCAGAATTGCTGCCGAAGAGCTGGATAAGGTAGATACTTCGCCTTGATATACATTTGCGGGTTGTGCTTGGCCTCCCAGCGATCCTTGTTCTTCAACGTTAGTGGCAAGGTGTATGCTTTCAAATCTTGGTCCTCGGCGTGAGCGCAGTTCTCGTCATGCGCCTCCTGGATACTAGTGTTCGGTGCAAGGTGGTTCGACTCGGAGTGGTTACTGGCTGGAGGCTGTGATACATCCAATTGCGAGTTGCCAGACAACGAAGCTTGGGACTCTCTTGGAGTGAGAGAAGGCCTAGAAAGCTTGTTGAGGCTTGTAGCAGAGGAAGATCGAGAGATAGGCAACTTGAATCTAGACCTATTTGTGGACGGTATTGCCATTGCTTCCGGAGGGTCAGGGAGTCGATACAATCCGGTTTCTGGATCTGCGTCTGGTGCTGCGTCGATAACGGTAGACAGGGGAAGGCTTGTGGTGCCAACGAAGTCGTTCCCAGACAGCTTGTCTCTGTCAACGATAGAAAAATGAAGTGTGTAGTTCTGTTCATATTGTAAGACCTGGAAGACCATCTTCTCGTCAAATACTGGGTTCAAGTTATGGCGGATAACTCGAGTCCGGTACGTTTTCCTACCAAGCGAAGTAACTACGAAAGGATCCATGTCGAATGATGTTCTTGTCACTAATTCATCTGTCAGCCACTGCTATAGTGTTTCTGTAGTCTGCGAGAAAATCTTACTGTTTCGTTCTGGAGGCAGATCTACGATTCGTGATATTTCCAAAAACGCCATACCAAGGACATCGCTCCCACCAGAAAACTCATATGCCCTGGCCTTCGTCTTCCTCCTCAATCTAGCAAGTTTGAGCTTCCTCTTTCTCTTTTTCTCCGCCTTACCCGGTTTTGCAGGATCGTCTGTCTCATCGGACGTCTCGAGCTCTACGTCATCATCCTCGTCTTCGTCCTCCGGATCAAGCCTATTGACCCTCGATATGCCTTGTTCCACCTCCTCGTCGCCATCTTCTTCAGTGGTCATCCTGACCATAGCATTCAGTCTTGGAATCACGTCAGAGGAGGTGGGATTATTCGGATCCGCGAGGGTGAACTGCATCTGGACTTCCCCGGACACCAGGTCTTTCTTTTTCCCTGCACCCCGTCTCGATTTCAGTTTGTACCATTTTGGCTGAGGATTTTAGCTAGGCTTCCTGCAATCCTCAGGACCATGGCTCACCTCTTGCGCCGTGTGCCCGTTTGCAAAAATCTCATCAAGAGGTATCGCAAACTCTCCAAGGTAATCCTTTCCCAATCGATCCTTGTCCCAACAGACGGCTTCTAGGAGCAAGCTCTGTAGGCCGACGATTGGAAGGTCGAACTGTTGATTCCATTCTGGATTGAGAGTCCTGCCAATCGCCGGCGTAGACTGGCCTGCATCGCCTAGAGTTACGACGAGGTACTGTTGAACGTATGTGTCAGCTCGAGACCTCTTGCCATCAGAGAAGTGGCTTTTACCGGGTCACTCGTTCCGCCTCTGTCTTTTGCTGCAAGGTTCCGGGCCTAAGATCAACGAAGCCATTTAGCCTCACCCTTTTCGACATGTATGTTGCCGTCGCCTTACCCTCAGGACATTGGTTTTGAGGACGAGGCTTTTGCCGTCTGCAAGCCCTCTCACAGGGCTGGTGCTTCGACTAGGATGCTGGCTGCTGTCGGTATTATGCTTGCCATTGTGGCTTTTCAGGCGGCTGGGTAAAGCAATCCGGACCATATTTGAGATTGAATAAGCGATCGTTAGGCTCCAGGAACGGACGATTCAGAAGTGGTACGGAGAGCGTAGTGAAAGGGTAGAATTGAAGGATGCGGATACCCCAGTCTAGCATTCGTAGGGGAACCACGCAGACTTGAGGTAGGGCAATTCAGGGGGAGTTACTCTATTGAAACATGGACGCTAGAGCCGGTGACTGTGCAGATGCTCATAGTATCTCGTGGACCTGCCAGCATACTTGTAGACGTTTCACCCGCAAAAGCCAAGTTTGCTTTTGTGAAGCTCAGGCAGCTAGGGGAAACGAGGGGTAAACGTAGGCATCGTATAAAGCCAATGAGGGGCGCCCGAAGGATTATAGATAGGCGGACCCCTGGCGCCGCTTGGGGATACATCGGTTAAACACTGTCATCCACTCATCTGAAGTCGTGGGACTTCTTTACGCGTTGCTAAATTAGCATTCTGGACATCGCTTTTGAAGTAGGTGCCGATGATGGATCCATTCTCAGCAGAAGGAGGTAGAAGGCCCAATTCACACTTCTTTGGGGTCGGCTAATACGCATCGCAGAATTGCTGAACATCTACAATGCGTTTCATCAAGGTCAGTACCAGGAAGCCATTGACTTCGACACCACCTCTTTATCTCCTGAGAATGTCGTACCTGCCCAGGTCTTGAAGTATCGAGCCCAGATAGCCAGCGGACAGGCCAAGACTGTCTTGGACACTGTGAGCAAGGAGAGCCAGCCAGAGTATGCGGCCGTCAAAGCGCTGGCGTACTACAGCATAGGCAAAGTAGACCAAGCTCAGCAAGAGGTGGATAGGCTTCTCGAGGCCTCTTCAGAAGATCCGATTGTGCAGGTACTCTGTGGGACGGTTCTACAAGCTCTTGGCAGGGCTGAGGATGCGCTTGGATTATTGAGCAAGCATCAAGGCAACCTAGAAGCGTTCGTCTATATGTCTCTATACCGCGGCTGGGAAAACAGAAATCTGATACACTGTCTCGTAGCATTGCACTCATTGTGCAGATCCACCTGCAGCAGAATCGGACCGATCTAGCTCTGAAGGAGGTCACTGCTGCAAGAAACTGGGCTCAAGATAATCTCCTCGTCAATATCGCAGAGTCATGGGTCGGGCTTAGAGTCGTAAGGAAGCACACGAGCTGTTAATCTACGTTGACTATCCAGGAGGCTAACACATCTTTTTCGCAAGGGTGGAGAAAAGTATCAGCAAGCCTTCTACGTCTTTGAGGAGATGGCACAAACACAGTCGACCTCCGCAGTGAAAAGTCTGATAGGCCAAGCGGTTGCCGAACTTCATTTAGGCCGGTTACCAGAGGCTGAAGCAGCGCTGCAACAGGCGGTCGAAAAGGATCCTAAGAACACCGAAGCAATCGCCAATTCCATTGTGCTCAATGTACTGTCTGGAAAGGACACTTCAGAACTGACAAAGTAAGTTGTTCAACCACCATAAATACATACTGGCTATATGTCTAATTCTTCTAGCTCGCTCGAATCAATCTCACCACAGCATGCGCTGCTGACAGACATCAAAGAGAAAAGCGACCTATTCGACCAAGCAGCCACCAAGTACTCGCCTAAAGTGGCTTCGTAACAGCAGCGCGGTAAATGAAAAGTTGTGCAGAAGTCTAGAATTCCTAGAGAATCTCGGCCGTTCATGGTATGAGGCCCCATAGCTTTTACGATCGGCATGCTTGGATGGCAACCTTCTCAAGCTGACCCTGTCCAGCTAATTACAAACTTGTCACCCTGCTAGGATTGGCATTTGTGCAAAATGTCAGCTTTCCAGTAGAGAGGTACGTCAGAAGGGTCTTACCAAGGAGTCGCGAAAAAAGAAGCCGTGTCGTGCAACTCACCTTCCCACCGGTCAGACTCCTCAGATCGAGAGTGGTATCCAACCAACAGAGGTTGCAGCTGCTAGAACAGCGGCTTCAGTCAGTCATCATAGCCTTTAAGACCAAGTAGTTTGTAAAGAAATCGATGCTAGAACTGCCGGTTCTTTACAGATGAGTAGATCCGTTAGAGTGGATACGTTGCCTTTATATCTGATGTTTCTTCTCTTGCTGCTGCGGCGTATCTAGTGCTATGCATAGGTTTGACTGTAAAGGCTTTCCCACTATTCTTTGTCGTCCTTTATGTAAACCATGTTGAATTTGCAGTATTTAAATTTTCTGGTTTCTGTGAATGATTAAGAGGAATTCTGTCATACAGCACCTAACAAGCTATGTGTCATACACTGACTTGTTCACCTCTGCTTTAGTGAGAAACCGAACGCAGACTGCTTTAAAGTCTTATTTGCAGGTACAGAGGTTCTTCAACCCCAACGACTTGCGCCTACTATCAAATAACAACAAATATGGCATACACGCAAGCTGGACTAGCCATAGGTCATGAGAAGTTCGGAAAGCCTACCCGTTTCAATGATGTGTACGGGCTCCCTGCAGGTAGGCAAAGCCTATCAGACTCCAGTCTTCAAGAGCAATATCGAGTAGTACGAACGCTAGATCCTGGTCGCGCGAACGGTGGGGTCGGAAATCTCAACGAAGGGGTTGAGCTGGTAAAGAAGAAAGATTCGGGGAAGGGCCAGCTGTGCGTCTTAAAGCGCATCAGAGTCAAGCCCAAACATAGCGCAATCCTGAAAAGGGAGATCGAGATCCTGCACGTGCTAAAGCACCCCAACATCGTCGGCTTCATCGACGGATATATCCCGGCGAACTTCAACGGACAGGCTCACCTGGTGCTGGAGTACTGCGACCGTGGCAATCTCCGCGACTTGATCATAGCCTATGTCGAACACAACAGCGTCGATGAGGACGACGAAAGTTTCTTCCCCGAGGGTTTTCTGTGGCATGTCTTCGAAGCGCTTGCTAGTGCTTTGGCCTACATTCACCATGGGGTGATGGGCGAGGACCTTCGCATACCTTCGGTGCTGAAGGACAGGGATGAGTGGCCGTTGATATTACATCGGGACCTCAAGCCGGAAAACATCTTCCTGCAGACTTGGTTCCCGGGCGGCTCAAGTAAATTATTGAATAAGATGTCGGCAAAGCTATCAAGAAAGCAGCCACAGCACACCAGAAACGAGTCTCATTACCCCAGGGTGGCCCTCGGCGACTTTGTAAGCCATCTTCCATCCAAGAAAGCACCGACATACTGACGTGAGCTCCCTACGCATCTAGGGCGTTTGCACCCAAGCCAACGAGCATGACTGGGCGGACACAAAGGCATGTAGCGGAACAGCGCACTGGATGTCCCCCGAATTACCGGACATGACCGCCCGCGGCGAAGTATGGGCCGTCGGCGCAGTCATCATGTCTTTATGCTGCCTATTCAAAGACGGGCCAATCAAAGGACCGCCTGCGGGAAAGAGACATATTGCCCCTAAGGAATATATTATGCTTCCTTGTGCGCGAAAAGGCGTGAGGGACACGTATCTTGGAAAGTATTCACAAGAACTGTGCGAGATGGTGCGGAAGGCTATGCGGTACAACGCGGAGCATCGACCATTAAGCCATGCTCTACTCGACATGGTTAGAACAGCCAGGGTAGAGGCTGATGTTGAGTTCGAGCCACTGCCAGAATGGGCTTTTGCTACAGACTAGGTCGCACCTCTCTTTCGTTGACCTCGTTCTAAGCAATATGATAGAGAGCCCCTTTTCACTGTTTTAGTCATGCGCTAGTTATCCACGACGTACATGCAAGAGATTCGTCAATTAAGGAGCTCCACTTGTGAACGCCTTATTGGTGACTCATGGGCTTCAGCTGGCCTTACTAAGTCATGGTTTCAGAGAACTCAACGGTCCTGCAGTCGAGCAATCGTGAATCTCAGCTGCATTGGCACTTCCACTTTTCAACCATCCTATCCTGATATGGCTACTCGGCGGCTCACAAATGGCTCTCAAGTATACAACTACTTAGGGGATGTTGCTACGCATATCTCGAGTGTACTTCGTCCTTTATGACTTCAACGGTGCCTGGTACCGCAAAGTTGTTTCTCAAATCCCCACATAACATCCGACCCAACTCAGAATTAAAGCATCCCTATGCATCAACTTCTAAACGATACCACTTGAAACAGGCAGGCTTACGGCCCCTAGGACTTCATCGATCACCTAGCTTGCCTGGGCTTTGCAGTCAACGGTTTTCGACACATATCGCACTTACCTTCCTCAAGCTTTTAATCTAACTACCGTAATCCGTTCGAACTTTATAAGGATGAGTTCCCAATAGTGTTAAGCAATCAACCTCTGATATCAGTAAAATACGACCAAATGACTCGACGAACGGACGAGTCGACGGCTGCACGAACTACTTACGAGATCAAATACACTATATCCAAGGACCGGATATATACTCTCCACAATTACAAGCAATGGACGCGCTGGACTTCCCAAAAGCGGTGTTGACGATGACGATAGGCATGATGAAACGCTAGGAAAACAGTTTCTTCTTTCATTATACTAAACAAACGATGCTACATCAACCACAAATGTGTCGTGCAAAATCAATCCAATGACCGCATACGTTATTTCTAAAGCACGCAGGAACCCATCACTCTTTTGCAGTGCCATTCTCACTGACGCTGCTACCGTCTGGTATGATCCCGAGGTCTGCGCTTTTGGGGACGCGATATCAAGGATCATGGTCGGACACGTTGCTTTCGGTTCTGGTTACTGGATGTCTAGGTCTTGATCCTGCTTTTTGTGCTTGCGTCTGTCTTGGACGCGGCCTCCTCTTTTGCGCCGTTCCAACCCTGGGGAGGTCGCTTCTGAATCCTGGGATCCGCCATCATCTCCAGGATCCTCGGTCTCCAACGAGCGCTCCCCGTGACTCCGTTTACCCGATCCTCGACGAGAGCTCCTCGAGGCGTCTCCTGACCGATCATCGCTAGGAACAGATGCCGAAGGATCACGGAGCCTTTGGTCAACCGAACCTAGCGTAGAATTATTCTGCGATGGATGTCCCCGAATGCGGTGATTAACGAGCTGGATCTGGCGCCGTAGCTGGAGGATCTCCTCGTGGTGGCTGTCGATCGATACGAGCAGGGAGTTGAGTTCGGCGACGAGTTGCTGGGATCCATCAGCGTCGAGCGACCGAGACCACGCCAAAGAGGTTGTGTATGATAGATGAGAGGTTAGATAGCTCACCTGTGCTTTCTCGACGAGAGCTTGGGTGCTTGATGTGCGAGGGGCGACAGCGTCTTGGATGGCTTGGAGGAGCGGCTGCGGGGTTTGATCTTGTCGCTGGGATTTATGGGATGCGAGGAAGGTGAGTAGGATGATGGTCTGACTGACGAGAAGCAGGGTCTGGAAAGCTGGCCATGCGTTGCTTGCGATTGGAAGTGGCTCCATGACTGGTCGCTTAGACGAGTGGGATCTAGGTACCTTCTGAACTCTTTTCTGGGCCTAGGAGTTAGTGTGCGAGCTGTGTGCCGGTGATCAACGAGAGAGGGTGTCCATATATGTATGCATCCATCGAGGTGTTTGCTCTACCATGCGGACCAGATCGTTGTTGCTTACAACAATCCAGCAGTCGGATTATTCAGGAGATTGCCACATACTACCTATCTCGTGTCATATCTCTCGATCAATCAAGAATTGGCAAACTGAGCTTGATGACTACGATGACAGACAAGACGGATCTTTGTACAGCGGACCAGCAGGCTCTGATCCTGGGACACAACCCGTTGCTTCCTCATGTCAGAGACTGTCGCAACGTTACGCTGTCCATGTTTTTAGCACCCACCTGGTCATTGTAGTCATACAAGTGTTGCTGTAAGCTAGGACATGGCTCGACCAAGTCACACAAATGAGCTGTAAGCGCTGACGATGCGCTCGGTGTGGCAAAGCAAACAGAAGGACTCTGCGACATAAAAAGATTGCCTTAATTTACATTGATAACGAGGATCTCCACACGACCCACTGCCTGGAGAACCTCAAAGCAGTCTACTTGCCGACTCGAAAAGGCATACAACGCCATACATAGAGCTCACGATCACCGCAAGCCATACCTAGCTTTTCCTCCAGGTCCTCGGCAGCCTTGCTCAGATATCCATCGCGCTTCTTGTTATATTCGAGCACCTCGAATATAGTAACGAACGGCATCTCGAGGCGTTAGGGCGAGACGTCCCAGATCTGATCACGTTCGAGCCTGAACGCCCGTGCGCTTTGGAAAGGCCCCGAACGCAGTATCACCGCCACCGTCGTGTCCCTAAAGAGCTCCTCACGCCTAACGGAACGCTATCTGGCATCGGTGGTTTCAGACCTAGATACCTTCGGCACAGATCTGTACCGGCCTCGTATCAAACGTAGGATAGAATCCGAGATCCCTCTGTCATTCCACCTCGCCTGCACTACGGGACGCCGCGAGCATTACATCACAGGCCACCCCGACCGGATGCGGAGTCTGAAGACGAGCGCTCGCTTTCCGAAACAGAGGACACTTCCTCAACTCCCTCCCAAGAGGGATTTCGACGCAGAAAACCGGCAGGATACTCCAAGCCGCCACGGAAGCCGAAGCAGCATTCTCGTCTCCGCTCGACATCCTACCAGCCGTCTACTGAATCCGAGGCCATGGAGGGGAAGCCCAAGGACAGTACAGCACAAAGCAAGAGCAAAAGGAACGAGGACTGCAAAAGCAAGACGTCGGCATCGAGCGGCGACACACTCACACAGAGCTGATGGGTCACCGGAATGGTCTCGCCGACCATCTTCGTTTCATCAATCATCCACAGAGCCTGCGAGCATGGAGGAGAGGAGCAAGGCAGGGTAGGAGGATATGAGGGCGAAGGTGAGACCGAAAGGGGAAGAGGAACGGGGATACCTGATGGCAACGGTTCGAGAAGGAGAAACATCGCACCGAGAAGCAATCTGAGGGAAGGAGCAAGTGGGCCAGCTAACCAAAAAGCAACGATGGACGTGATGTGCGACTGCGACCCCAGCCAGGACGAAAGAAGCAACGTCAAAACAAAGACCAAGAGATTGATGCAAGTGGAACAGGAACCAAGTCGTCAAGGCCGGGATGGGCAAAAAAATAATGATAGTGTAGCGCGTTGTGTCGGCTATCGATGGAGTCCTAGGGCATTGACCCGCCTATTTCAAGTGGTCTCGTGTAGCAATCGATACGTGAATGTTCTTGAGTGTTGGGTTACTTTAGATTATATGTGGCCATTTGCGGGATGAGATTGCAATATCAAGCGCCGTTGAGGTTGTGGTGCTAGAGACATGCCGCGTGGTCGTTACCAGGACTTACGGGTGATAGATCTGTATGTGGTCGGTGTAGCGTTGTGTCTTTATTTCTACGAAAGAAAGAGATGTTTTGCTAGGGTATCATTATGGCCATCACCATCGCCTAGCGGCTCGATTACTTGTAGTTGTAGAGCGTTGAGATCAAATGTCCTTGGATCCTCAAGATCTTTGGATCTAGTAGGTAGTTCGTGCGGCCGTCGAGTCGTTGAGTCGTAACTAAGGAATACAGGTTGACTGCTTGACACCTTCATGATACCATGCATACGGAGTTCGAACATATTACGGCAACAGCTCAAGAAAGATGAGTGCGTGTGTCAAAACCCATTAAGTCCGAAAAAGCCCAAGCAAGCTCATAATGCTACTCCTTACAATGCCCGCTCCTTTCCTCAACCATCATCATCTTCGTCTCATCAA
>JAABUJ010006789.1_pt1 | contig 10906 bp, 9 predicted proteins | sample 5559131 | NCBI WGS metagenome assembly JAABUJ01 (sample SAMN10711875, study PRJNA513366) | rock metagenome | isolation source: Antarctica rocks | place: Antarctica: Victoria Land, Mt New Zealand nord | collected 2016-01-07 | reverse complement strand
TGTGTACCCACCACACCCCCAACGCCGGGATACAGTAGGTGCGGACATCAAAGAATTGCGTTCCCAAATACACAGCGATGGAGTTGCACCATGGCCGATGCCGGCAACGACAGGACCAATCGGAACAAGCGCGAACCCGACGACAGGGCCCGTCCGGTGAACATTGGTCGCAACTCCGAGACTTTCAGGCAGGCCGGTTCCGGTGTGGGGAGTACCGGCGCTCGAGGCCCAGTCGGGGGTTCGGCAGAGCGCGATGGCCGGGAGCGGTCCAGCCGCCCGCGGGTCGACCGCCGAGCGGATGGGTCTGCTCCAGAGCGAGGCGGAGTCATCGGGCGGTCCGGCCGATCGGACCGCATCAGTGGTGGTCCCGGCAGCGATCGTCGCGGCAGCGATGGCGCGCGCGATGGTCGCCGCGATACCTTCGCGCCGCCGTCCGGGGGCGGTGGACTCCGTCCAGGCGGCGATGGAGGCACCGGACGCGAGGATCGTCCACGGCAGGGCCGGTTTGCCGGCCCGGGGAACGCTGTTCATCCGTCCGACCGTCGACAGGATGGGCAGGGCGGCAGGCCTGAGCGGCTTCCCGGCCGGCCAGAGCGTTCTGCGGCCGGCAGAACACAACGGGAGAATTCTGGTCCGGAGCGCCGAGAGGACCGGCAGCGGGGCGACCGGGAGCGGACCGACGGACCGCCGTACGGCCGTTCATCCCGAGGCGCCGCATCAGCAGGCGGAGCCGCACCGGCAGCACGCACGAGTTCGAGTCGCCCTCGAGAAAACTTTGTTCCCTACGGTGCGCGTGAAGGGAGTCGCTCGAGTTCGGCGGTCCGGCAGGCGAGTGCCCGACCGTCGGATCGCCCTCCGTCCGACCGCCTTCCGTCCGACCGCCGTCCGTCCGACCGGAACCCGTCCGACAACCCGGCCGAGCGCCGAAGCTGGCGTCAGGACGCCGATGGCGGGCGTCCGTCCAGCCAAGGGCGTGGGACTAGCCGCACCGGCGGCGTCGCACCGGCGGCAAGGGGCTACGGATACCAGGATGGATCAGGCAGTGCGGCGCGGACCGCGTCCGGAGCTTCTCGGCCCGACCGGCGGGGCGTCGGCTCGTCGTCGACTAGCGGCCGCGAGGAGTTCCACCGTCGGGATCGGTCGACCGACAGGGCCTCGTCCGATGGTCGACCGCAGCGCGATGGCGATCGGCCGTGGGCGCGGGGCGCGACCGGGATCGGTGATCGTTGGTCATCCGACCGACCGCGACCCGACCGCACTTCGCCCTCCGGTTCTCGCAACCCCCGGACCGATGAGCGTTCTGGTTCGGAGCGCTCCGAGCGGTCAACGGTCGAGCGCCCGTGGTCAGGCCGCGACCGTCGAGAAGACGGGCGATCGGGCGCATCCGGTGCACCGCGCGCTGCGAGGGACGCGGACCGGCCCGCGCCCCGCCGGTCGGCGAACGTTGCGGACGATCGCGGAGCCGGGACTCGTACTGCAGCAGCTGAAGGAGGGAACCGTCGTGCCGGAGCACGCGGAGCCGATGGCGCAGTGGGAGGAGCCGGTCGCGACCGGCCGAGTTTCGGTCGGCCACAGCGCGGTCGTGAATTCAACCGCGAACCTCAGCGGGATGACCGGTACGAGCATCGCTCCGGTGAAAGTTCCCGCCCAGCCGCCAAGACCACCGATTTCGGTAGTGATCTGAGCAAGTCGTTCGGCCGCGATCAGGTTGCAAGCGCGTCGGGAGAATCCGGTCGTCACGCCGACCGCCGTGCGACCGAGGGTGGCCGCGAACGGTCCGTGCCCCGACCGGAACCGGTTGCCGGAAACACGCGGCCGTGGCAGGACCGCTCCGACCACGCTGAGCAGCAGAGCCGGGAGGGGCGCCCCGACCGTGCTGATCGCCTGCAGCGGCCGGCGACATGGCGTGACAAGGAAGCTCCTGCACGATCCGGGAACGCCGATCGGTCCACCACCCGGCGGGATGGGGACGCGCCGGCTTTCGCGCGGCGCGAGCCCGATCGTGGTTCCAGGGTCCGCGAGGAAGAGATCGGCGAGCGTTGGCCGGAAGTCCCCGAATGGGCCGATCCACGTGATCTGGATGCTGAAGTCCGCAGGGATCTTCGTGGCCTGAGCAAAGAAGGTGCCGAGTTCGTGGCCGCACACCTGCTGATGGCCGGAACGCTTGCAGAAGAGGATCCGGCGCTGGCCTGGCGGCATGCACGTGCGGCCCGGTCGAAGGGCGGCCGAATAGCAGTGGTACGCGAAACGGTCGGTCTGGTGGCTTATCGCGCCGGCGAATGGGCGGAGGCGATCGCTGAACTTCGTGCAGCGCGCCGCATGAGCGGCGGTCCGGGTCAGCTCCCGGTCATCGCCGATTGCGAACGGGCACTTGGTCATCCGGAGAAGGCAATCGAACTCTCGCGATCAGCGGAAGCTGCGGACCTGGACCCCGGCTCCGCGGCCGAGTTGCGCATCGTCGTTGCCGGCGCGCGGGCCGACCTCGGCCAGCTCGATGCTGCGCTGGCGCACCTCGAAGGTGCCCTGGGAACCGACGCCGACGAAGCATTCAGCGCTCGGCTGTTCTATGCCTATGCCGATCTGCTGCTGCAGGCGAATCGTCGGGCGGAGGCGGTTGATTGGTTCATGAAGGCGGCCGAAGCAGATCCGGACGAGGAGACCGACGCGGGAGATCGGCTCACGGAACTCGCCGATGAGCAGGCAGAGCCGCCGATGGCCGATGAAGACGCCGCGAGAGACGATGACGCCCTGGACGAACTCGGCGGCGATGGCACAGATCAGATCGTCGTAGATGTCGATGACGCCAGCGACACCGACGACGCCAGCGCCACGGACGACACCGACGACACCGACGACACCGACGAGACCGACGACGCCAGCGCCACGGATGACGCCAGCGACGATGACGCTCCGGACGGCCTCGGCGGCGATCTCGGCGGCGATGAGCTTCCGACGCTCGACGATATAAGGGACGTTGATCGGCTGCCGAACCATGAAACGGCGGATGTGGATCCGGCCGGCACTGCGCAACACTTAGACGTCCAATTGCCCGAAACGAACATCGCCGAACCGGCAGTGGAGCAGATCCGCCCAGGCGGTGTTTCCGCCCCGGAACCCAGCGATCCGGCAGCGCAGCAACAACACTCACTGTTCAGTCACAACGAGCTCGACCGGTGACTCCGCTAGCTGAATCCCACGACGCGTTGCTGTTGGACCTCGATGGCACCATCTACCTCGGCGAGCGAATCATTCCGCACGTCGTCGATGTGCTGATCGACGCCACGGCCCGCGGCTCTCGGCCGATGTTCGTCACCAACAACGCTTCTCGACTGCCTGCTGAGGTCGCGACTGCGCTGAACGGTATGGGCGTTGCTGCGCAAGGCACCGACGTGCTGACCTCACCGGAAGCCGCAGCGACGATGTTGGCGCAAGCTCATCCGGCTGGCGCAGCGGTGCTCGTCGTCGGTGCAGCGGCGCTGTCGGCCGCGGTCACCGACGTCGGACTCCTACCGGTCCGCCTCGCCGCCGAGCAACCCGTTGCGGTCGTCCAAGGGCATTCTCCGGACACGGGTTGGCGGGAGCTGGCCGAGGCGTGCATCGCGCTGCGAGCAGGCGCCGATTGGGTGGCGAGCAACACCGACACCACGTTGCCGACCGATCGTGGTCTGCTGCCAGGAAACGGAGCTATGGTGGCGGCCCTGGAAGCAGCAACGGGACGAACGCCGCGGGTCGCCGGAAAGCCGAACAGGCCGTTGCTCGACGAGGCGGTACACCGCTCGGGCGCGAAGCGGCCATTGGTTGTGGGTGATCGACTGGACACCGACATCGAGGCGGCGGTATTGGCGGACATGCCGAGTCTGATGGTCCTGACGGGCGTATCCACTTGCGCAGATCTGCTCCGTGCACCCGCTTGTCGGCGGCCGTCCTTCGTCTCCTTCGACCTGCGGGGTCTGGTTGACGAGAACCGGGTGGCAGCACTGTCCGCCGGTTCCGACGCCGTTGACGACCGGACCTGGACCGTGTCGGAAGAGGCGGGCGAACTGGTGCTCGTCGCGAGCGACAAGAATGCCGACATGGACGATGGAGACCACCTCAGAGCGCTGGTGCTGCTGGCACACCGGATGTGGTCGACGCAAGTCACCGCAGTTCGTCCGGGCGACGACGCAGCATCAGCGGCGCTGACGCATTTGGGACTGGCGGATCGGGTACTCGCCGACGAGGACGCCGGATAGGTCGGCAATGATCGCCGAAATTCGATCGGGGAATTCATGACTGCAGACAACGGTGAAGTACGACGGCTGGAGCCTCCGGTGTCGGTCGTGCCCACGGTCGCTCCACCGCCCGACGTCGCCGGTGCCACGGCAGCGGCGATCGGTTTCGAGTCGATCGATTCGGAGCTGACCCGCCTCGCAAGTCTTGCCATCGCCGAACACGCCGGAGTATTCGAACAGATCCACCAGCAACTGACCTCCGCGCTGGCGGTCACCGGCAACGTTGCCCAGCCTGACGGCGAACGTTCGAACCAGCGACCCCGGCCGGAGCACAAAGACGGCCAACGCCGGTCCACACCTGGACGCCCGAACTCGTTCTCTGCTGATCGTGGGCGCTGAACGTGCGTCGGGCACGTCTGGACGCCGAGCTGGTCAGACGAGGACTGGCCCGCTCCCGCGACCAGGCAGCCGAGCTGATCAGAGCTGGTCGGGTGCTGGTGTCCGGTTCGATCGCGACAAAGGCGGCGACCGCCGTCGACCCGGCTGCCCCGCTGTTGGTCGCCGCCGACGCGGCCGACGAGAACTGGGCTTCCAGGGGAGCGCACAAGCTGATCGGAGCGCTCGCCGCATTTTCCGACATCGGCGTCGAAGGTCGCAGGTGTCTGGATGCCGGAGCGTCGACCGGTGGGTTCACCGATGTTCTGCTGCGGCGCGGCGCCGCCGAGGTGGTGGCCGTGGACGTCGGCTACGGTCAGCTCATCTGGCGACTGCAGAACGACGAGCGGGTGCGCATCTTCGATCGGACCAATGTGCGGACGATGACACCTCAGGTTGTCGGTGGACCCGTGGATCTGGTGGTCGCCGACCTGTCCTTCATCTCGTTGTCCCTGGTGCTGCCTGCGTTGATCGGTTGCACCGCTCCCGGCGCCGACATCGTGCCGATGGTCAAGCCGCAGTTCGAAGTCGGCAAGGAACGGTTGGGTGCGGGCGGTGTGGTACGAGATCCGGAGTTGAGGGCCAGTGCCGTCTCGGACGTCATTGCGGCCGCCGGTCGGTTGGGCTGGGGTGCGGCGGGAGTAGTCGCGTCACCGCTGCCGGGGCCGAGCGGCAACGTCGAGTTCTTCGCGCACCTGCGGTCGGATACGCCGGTCGATCCGGAGCGAACCGCGCAGATGATCAGGATCGCCATCGAGGAGGGCCCGTCATGACTGACCGCCGCGTGCTACTGGTCGCCCACACCGGGCGGCCCGACATCTATGCCACCGCCAGACATGTCAAGGAAGTGCTGGAGTCGGCGAAGTTGGAGTTGCTCGCGCTGCCGGGAGAGGGCTCCGAGTTGGACCTGGCGATGCTCAGCGACGCCGCAGATGTTGCGCACGGAGACAGTTCGCCGGTCGAGTTGATCCTCGCTCTGGGTGGCGACGGCACCCTGCTTCGTGCCGCAGAGGTGGCCAGACCGTTGCGCACCCCGGTGATCGCCATCAACCTCGGCCGGGTGGGCTTTCTTGCCGAGGCCGAGGCGGACCGCCTTGACGAGGTGTTGGCAGCGCTGATCGCCAGGAAGTACCAACGATCCGACCGGATGACGATCGACGTCACCATCGAACACGACGGCGTCGTTCTCGACACCTGCTGGGCATTGAACGAGGTCAGCGTCGAGAAGGCGACCAGGGAGAGAATCCTTGATGTGGTCGTCGAAGTCGACGGCCGCGGGGTCTCGGCCTTCGGCTGCGACGGCGTTCTGTGCGCGACCCCAACCGGCTCGACGGCGTATGCATTCTCGGCCGGTGGTCCCATCATGTGGCCCGACGTCGAGGCCTTGCTGGTCGTGCCCTCGAATGCGCACGCCCTGTTCGCCCGACCCCTGGTGGTTTCCCCGAACTCGACGGTGACGATCCACGTCGACCCGGCCGGACACGACGCCATCGTGGCGTGTGACGGTCGCCGAACGCACGAAGTTCCGCCGGGTGCGAAGGTTGTGATCCGCCGCGGGGAACAACCGGTGACCATGATCAAGCTCGGCGAACAGCCTTTCACCGACCGTCTGGTGGCCAAGTTCGCGCTGCCGGTGCACGGCTGGCGCGAGCGTCGCTACTGAGCGTCGGCCTGCTCCCGTAGCGTGACGCCCGTGCTCAGCGAACTCCACATCACCGGCCTCGGGGTCATCGAGGATGCGATTCTGGAACCGCACCCCGGGTTCACCGTGGTGACCGGGGAAACCGGAGCGGGCAAGACCATGGTGGTCACCGCGCTCGGATTGCTGACGGGCGGCCGCGGTGATGCCGGCCGGGTGCGGCTCGGCGTCGACCGCGCCGTCGTCGAAGCCAGATTCGCCGGGCCCCTCGGGTCAGGGCAGCGGCAGCTGCTCGAGGCAGTGGGCGGCGCTGCTGACGACGACGGATCGATGATCCTGGTCCGATCGGTTGGCGCCGACGGTCGGAGCCGTGCCCACATCGGCGGTCGCTCGGCCCCGCTGGGCACTCTCTCGGAGATCACCGAGCCACTGATTGCGGTGCATGGTCAGTCCGAGGCCATCAGCCTGCTGCGGAGCTCGGAACAACGCGCCGTGCTCGACCGCTTCGCGGGTTGCGAACAGGAGCTGGCCGGGTACCGAATCGCGCGCACCGAATGGCATCGCGCCGTCGCCGATCTGGCGGATCGGACAACCCATGCCAGGGAACGTGCTCAGCGCGAGCAGCTGCTGCGCCTGGGTGTCGAGGAAATCGACAAGCTGGACCCCGGGCCGGCCGAGGACGTCGATCTGATCGCCGAGGTGCGTCGACTGGAGAACGCCGACGCCTTGCGCGCGGCGGCGCAAGCTGCGCTGGGAACTCTCACCGGTGAAGCGCCGGAGGGTGCATCAGACGAGATTCCCGATGCCGTCGGTCTGGTGGAGGGAGCGCGGAAAATATTGGAAAGCGCAGGCGACGAACGCCTGAGTGCCTTGGCGGTGCAGGTCCACACCGTGTCCGCTGTGCTCGTCGACGCTGCTTCGGATCTGACCGCTTTTCTGAACGACCTCGACGCGGACCCGGCCCGGTTGGAAACCCTGCTGACCCGGCAGGCGATGCTCAAGGGGCTCACCCGGCGGTACGGCACCGATGTCGACGCCGTCCTGGCTTGGCGAGATGCTGCCCGGACCGAGCTCCACGATCTGGATTCGTCCGAGGAAACGCTCGCCGCGTTGCGGAAGGTCTGTGCCGAACTGGCCGCCGGGGTCGCCGAAGCGGCGAGCAAGTTGAGCCGACGTCGAACCGTTGCGGCGGCGAAACTCGCCGAGCGGGCCACCGGCGAGTTGGCTGCGCTGGCGATGGGCCGGGCAACGCTGCTCGTCAAGGTGATCAGCCGGGCCGCGGCACCTGATGCACCGGAGGCGGTGCGCATCGGGCGGAGCTGGGTGATCGCGGGCGTCGACGGTGTCGACCAGGTGGAATTCGCCATGGTCGCCCACCAGGGCGCACCGGAACTGCCGATCGCCAAGGGTGCTTCCGGTGGTGAGCTTTCACGAGTCATGCTGGCCGTGGAAGTGGTGCTTGCCGGCGCGGATCCCGTTGCAACGCTCGTCTTCGACGAGGTCGATGCGGGAGTAGGTGGACGGGCGGCGACCGAGATCGGTCGTCGACTGGCCATGCTGGCTGCAGATCACCAGGTCATCGTGGTCACCCACCTCGCGCAGGTCGCAGCGTTCGCCGATCGGCACTATGTCGTCGACGCCGGGCCCGGGGACGCGGTCGGCTCGTCCGCCGTCGGGCAGGTAGCGGGCGCGGCCCGCGAGTCGGAGCTGGCCCGAATGCTGGGCGGCACGGACGACAGCACGGCCCGCGCTCATGCCGCCCAGCTCCTGGCCTCAGCTGCCGCGCGGGCCGGGTTGCAGCAAAGCTCAGCGTCCTCGGCCGGCGCCTGAAATGTCGTCGGCCGGCGCGTGAAACGCGACCGACACCGGCCGAATTGCTGCCTCATCAGGCGATTCGTCGTCGCGCCTCCCGCAATTCCGGTGTGGAAGCTGCCACCATCGGCACATGAAACTCTTGTCACGCCAGTCACGTGCGTTGCCAGGAGTCACAGGCATCGCGCGAGTTGCGCGACGAAGTGGCACCTTGCTGGGTCGGTTGGGCGACGGTGACATCGCTGTCATCGACCACATCGACATCGACAGAGCCACAGCGGACGCGCTGGTCAAGTCCGGCATCACCGCTGTGGTCAATGCCGCACCGTCGATCTCGGGGCGCTACCCGAACCTCGGTCCGGAAATTCTGGTGGCGTCCGGGATCATCCTTATCGATGACGTCGGTGAGAAGATCTTCTCCCGTCTCAAGGACGGCGCCAGGATCCGTCTCGACGGCGCCGGGGTGTATCAGGGTGAAGAACTCTTGGCCGAGGGTTTCGAACAGACGCCCGAGTCCGTCGCCGACCTGCTGATCGAGGCCAAGGCGGGTATGTCCGCGCAATTGGAGGCGTTTGCAGCCAACGCCATCGAATACATGAAACGTGAACGCACATTGCTGCTCGACGGCGTGGGTATTCCGGAGATCGCAACGAAGATCGCCGGCCGCCAGGTGTTGATCGTCGCGGCGTCGGCCGATACCAGGGCCGAACTGAAATCCCTCAAGAAATACATCTCCGACTATCATCCCGTTCTGATCGGTGTCGACGGCGGCGCTGACGCGCTCCGGCAGGCCGGTTACAAACCGCAGCTCATCATCGGCAATCCGGAGGAGATCGGGCCGGACACGCTGCGAGGTGGCGCGGAAGTTGTGATCCCGGCCGACATCGACGGCCACGCACCGGGACTCGAGCGTCTTCAGGACCTGGGGCTGGGTGCGGTGACCTTTCCGGCCACCGGCAGCACCCAGGACCTTGCGCTGCTCCTGGCCGACGCCAGGGAAGCAAGCCTCATTGTCACGGTCGGCATGCACGCGACGTTGACCGATCTTCTCGACCAGAAGAGCGGATCGGCGTCCACCTTCCTTGTTCGCATGCGGGTGGCCAACAAGATCGTCGAAGGCCCGGCGGTCGCCCGGCTCTATCGCGCTCGGATCTCCTGGTGGGTGGTGATGCTGCTGGTGATAGCGGCCGTGGCCGCGATCATCGGGGCTCTGTTGGTATCCGATGTGTCGCACACCTACATCGACCTGGCTCGGCAATGGTGGAATGAATTCGTCAATTGGACCAAGGGGTTGTTCTCATGATTTCAATGAGATATCACATCGTTTCGCTGGCCGCAATTTTTCTGGCTTTGGCGCTGGGAATCGTACTGGGAGCGACGAAGATTTCATCGCCGATTCTAGCCGGATTGCAGACGGACAAGACCAGCCTTTCCAGTCAGAACGACCAATTGTCGACAGACAATTCCTCCCTGACCGCTCGAGTCTCATCGGACGATAAATTCTCGGCGTCGGTGAGCAGTCTTGCGGTTCGCGGCACCCTTCCGAACACCACGGTCGTCCTGATCAGCACCCAGGACGCCGACCCGGGAGCCCGAAACGCAGTCCTGTCACTGCTGGCTCGTTCGGGTTCGAAAGTCACGGCGCAGATCCAGTTGACCGCGAATTTCGCCGATCCGAGCCATGCCGACGATCTGCGCACGCTTGCGGCGCGGGTGCTCCCCACCGGCGCCAAGCTGCCCGCCGTCTCGCAGGTCGGTGCGGTTGCGGGCGGGTTACTGGCGTCCGTTCTGTTGACCGACAAGAACGGGAAGACCGCCACCAAGACCGACCAGGCCACAGCGGCGTTGTCAGCCCTCGCCGGCGGTGGGTTCTTGCAGACCTCGGGCGTGGTGGTTCCCGGGCGCCTGGTCGTCATTCTGACCGGCGGCGCGGTGACCGGTGGATCCGAGGGAGACCGGGCCGCGGCGATCGCGGATCTCGCGAACCAGCTGAAGCAGTCCGCCGGGGGAGTGGTGGTTGCCGGCAATTCCGGTTCCGAGGCAGCCACCGGCACGGTCGGTGTACTCCGGAAGAACGCGGCGTACAGCGCCGCGGTCAGCACGGTCGATGATGTTGACACCTCGTCCGGTCGCTTGGCCACCGTGCTTGCACTGGTGGAGCAGAACGGCGGTGGCGTCGGCCGCTACGGCTTTGCCGCCAGCGCGCAGGCTCAGGTGCCCACGCTGGGTGTCGGCTGACCATCCCAACAAGCATCGACAAGGGCCCGACTCCGTCAGTCTGCGGCGGTCGGGCCCTTGTCGTCTCCGCGACCTGTTCGCGGCTCGAGCCGGCCGTCAGTGCATCGCTGGGGATTTGGAGTCCGGCCACCTGATCGGGTCGACCACCGGCCGCCAGGTCGCGGAATCTCGGTGCGCCAGCGCCATCGCGCCGTCGTCTCCGCCAGGTCCTCGGTGTGGCGGTATCCCTTCGGTGGTGTGGCGTGGCTCTTCGGTGTGGTGGTGGCTGTTTGGTGTTAGGGTGAAATCCCGTGGAGCATTGGTCGTCCGGCCGAATGCCGAGCATCTGTGAAAGCCTTGGCCTTCGAGCACACGGGAGTTGTCTTGCCGGTAACGGTACGAACCACGAAACACATCTTCGTCACCGGCGGCGTCGCGTCGTCTCTGGGTAAGGGGCTGACCGCGTCCAGCCTCGGTCGGCTCCTGACCTCGCGTGGGCTCCGCGTCACCATGCAGAAGCTGGACCCTTATCTCAACGTCGATCCGGGCACCATGAACCCGTTCCAGCACGGCGAGGTGTTCGTCACCGAGG
>JAABUJ010006788.1_pt1 | contig 10908 bp, 3 predicted proteins | sample 5559131 | NCBI WGS metagenome assembly JAABUJ01 (sample SAMN10711875, study PRJNA513366) | rock metagenome | isolation source: Antarctica rocks | place: Antarctica: Victoria Land, Mt New Zealand nord | collected 2016-01-07 | reverse complement strand
ATATATTCTTATTTTCGTAGCTTAAATCAATTACTTTAGATTTCGTATAATAGCGTTTTATTATAATTACTTAATAGTATTGCTTTAATTATATAGCAAAAATTGAGTCTCTATCAATCTTCTATTTAGCTAAGATTTGTTACGAGCTTATCAAAGCTATACTAGTGATTTAGATTCTACGCCCTGCGAGCGAACCTACTATCATGCTCGACATGCTCGAAGAGCGAACACCCTAAGCATGATGTTCGACATGTTCGATGAGCGAGCATTACGAGCAACCATGCTCGCTATGTTCGACGAACGAGCAAGGCGAGCAATCAATATTTCCTTTATATATAGGAACTAAAACACGACTTCCTTATAAATCGTATTCAATTTATCTTAAGTCTTGACTTATTGTTACGACTACTAAGTTGCAACTCCTTGTTACCAAGTGATTGCTTGCATTGCCTAAAGACGTCTACAAATCTCTCCAATAGCATAATTCTCTCTAATATCTTCGATGAAAGTACTAGCGTAACACTTTGAACACCCTAAGGATGTTTGTATTAGGTCAACGCGCCCCTACCTCGAGCAATAGCTCAACAGCATCATGTCGACCCTCTATTGATGAAGACGACAAGATAAGGATCAATAAACCTAACGTCTATCATGAAGATCGTATTGACCTAAAGAACTAACTTATGCAAATGAATATTTACTTCACCTTCTATCTTGTTCTAGCGAACAAGAAGACGATTTTCGCATTCACATTTCTTAGAGAAAGAGCTCAACACTAGCTCAAGTCAAACTTACGCAAGTATCTAGAGAATTATGACGAAAATCCTCGTGCAATGTTCACGAACTTTGACAACTTCAAGAGAGAGCTTCGAAATATCTTCGAAACATTCAACGAAAAACAAATTGCGAAAAGAATGATTTAGCACTTAATTTAACGAATCTTTGCAATAGACTACGCAACTAGGTTTCAAAAGTATGTCAACCTTATCGAGTGAAACGATGTCGCACTTATGACAATGTTTCGACGAAGACTCAAGAACAATCTTAAGGACGAAATTATGCGCGATGGCAAATTCATTAGCGACATGTTTGACCTCATCGAAGTAGTCATCGATCTTGACGACAAGCTATATAAAAGAGCTATAAAAAAGCGATACGATCAACTTCATGAAAGGGTAGAAACCTTCTTTGAACTAGCGATCGAATATTATTAGAAAGAATCTCGTTTCAATTAGAAGTACAATAATCTAGACTATCGTGAGCCTGCATCTATGAAACTAGATTTTATTCAACGACGCAAAGAAAAGAATTTTAGAGAAAAGCAAGATAACAAACCTTAGAAAACGTGCTATTTATGTGGCAAATTGGGCCACTTCGCAAGAGATTGTCGATTACGAAACTTGATGAATCGTCGATAGATCAATGTTATATTGAGAGAGATATTTAATAGCTAGAACGACATTAGGAAGCAAATCGACACAAAGGCGAACATCCTCAAGACTAGATCGAACGACAACTACTATCTAGTAGAGAACCTAGATTAGTTATAGAAAGTTCTAGATGAAACATTATCAAACAAGGCATTCGCATTTACGCAGAAAGTCAATCAAGCACTTTAGGAGACTATTAAATCTTACAACCTAGCTATCGACTTAGACGAAAAGTATGATTGAAAGAACTTTCATGAATGCATAGAAGACATCATAGATCATCTTGAGACTTTAGTTAGCTCATCGAAGATTGTGAACGAATGCGAGAAGAAGCTAGAAAGCAATGCCACTATAGAAAAGAACATACTCGACATTATTATGAAACAACTAAATTTTATCACGACATACATTACACAACTCGTCACGAACGAAGAATCTAGAATGCTAGCACTTAGGCGTGAGGATGCTATTATCGAAGAAGCATACGATTTACACGCAAGTCTTAGTTGAACAACTTGCTACGACGACTTATGTTAAACTCACCTAGAAGAAAAGAATGAAGTCAATTGATTTCCTAGAAAGTCAAAGTTAGTAAATTAGCGACAAAAGGAAGCTTAGCGTAGATAGGCGTTCGAAGCAGAAGTCACAACACAAGAGCAAGAAAAAGTTCAAATTCTTTGATAAAGGGCATATCAAAGAAATGCAATATGTTAGCTCAATAGCAGCAATTAAACTCAATAGCACACGCACGATGTTTTATCACATTAGTTAAGGTCAACGATCGTCGACTTATAGCAATGGTTGATTTTGGTGCAATAAGTAATTTTATGGTCAAAGCTCTTGTAAAGAGGGAAGAATACTTTACTCGAAGAAAGTCTAACGCTTACAACCTAGTAATTGTAGATGAAAACCCATTAATCGTAAAGAATGAAAGAGTGAACAAAGAAACGAAATCACTATCAATAGCTATTTAGCAACATCACGAGAAACTAATCTTTGATATAGTGAAAATGATCACTCACGATATGGTACTAGAAATGCCTTGATTGAAGCAACACAATCTAGAAGTCGATTGAAATACACGAGTACTTAGATTTGCGCGATGTGATCACGCAATTCACATTCAATCTACGCATCGACAACGTTCAATGATAGATAAAAGATTAAATCGAAATTCGATCGCAAGTAGCGAGCTTGCATTCTTGCAAAAAAACGATTTAATAGAGTTCGACTCGATAGACATCGACAAAGATTAGCTAAATCACAAAGTTAAAGTAAGTGAAGAAAATTGCGAATCTTTTGAGAGTTCTAAACTATTTGATACAACGAGGAAATCGCTAAAGCACATATCACGAATATATAACAATTGAGAGCATCTATTCTAGAAAGAGGAAACGACAAAGGCTTTATCTAAGCATCAATCGTGAGATTACGAAATCAAACTTGAATCAAGCAAGCAACTTACGTTTGAATCTATATATGCTTTATCCAAAAAGAAGCTCGAAACACTTCGCGAATACCTGGCAAAAAATGAAAAGAAAGAATTTATTAGGAAATTCTAATCATAGATAGGATATTCGATTCTCTTTGTACCCAAGAAGGACGAAACTCTTCGTCTATGTGTTGATTATCGAAAGCTAAACAACATTACGATAAAAAACCAATATTTACTACCCAACATTAGCGAGCTTTAGGATCGATTGTTCGAAGCAAAGTACTTTATTAAATTGAACTTACGAGGAGCGTACAATTAAATTAAAATGAAGACAAGAAAAGAGTAAAAGATAGCTTTTCGCACGCGATATAAATTATACTAATACATAGTAATGTCGTTCGAGCTTACAAACGCTTCGACGACGTATTAGAAAATGATCAATGATGCACTACAACAATATTTGAATCGATTTGTCATAACATACTTGAACGACATCATGATTTACTTAAATATTTTGAAGAAACATATTAGTCATATTTCTAAAATATTGAAATGTCTAAATAGAAGAAACTTACACCTTAAGCCAAAAAAATGCGAATTTCATTGAGAGAAAGTTGACTTCCTTGAATTTGTCGTTGAACGACATGAAGTACGCATGAATCTCGAAAAGCTACGAGCAATCAAAGAATGAAAATCATTCATTAACATTAAGAAAATTTAATTCTTTCTAGATTTCATAAACTACAACAAGAAGTTCATCAAGAACTACTCTTTTAATGCAATATTATTGACGAATCTTACGAAGAAAAATACGCCATGAACATGAGGACTAGCAAAAGAGAAATCATTTCGAAATCTTAAGCTAAAATGCTTAAAGAAATTAATACTAAAGATGTACGACTTACGATTGTCAAGTAGAATTGAAATCGACGCATTAAATCTAGTTATCGATGCATGCTTTAGTCAAGAGCATGAAGACATATAGCATTCAATGACATATCTCTCGAGAAAACTCTCGTTAGTCGAACAAAATTATGATATTCACGACAAGAAGCTACTCGCTATTGTAGCTTCCCTAGAATCATGAAGAGTATACATAGAAGAATCACTAAAACTTACAATTCTTATAGATCATAAAAATCTTTTGCACTTCATAACAATTAAACAACTTAACAAAAGGCAAGTGCGATAATTAGAGCGACTTGAATAGTATAAGTTTAGAATATAGTATACACTAGGCAAAGAGAATGATAAAATAGACGCACTTAACAAAAGAAGTGATCATATAAAAACGAAGAAATCGTTCAATCACAACATACTTAAGATCAACAAGGACGAATCATTATTAGCAAACAAACACGAGCTAAATGCTACCTTACGAATACTTAGAGACGATACGAAAGAATTTTCGATAAAGAAAGAAAAACTCTAGATATCTATCGACAAAATTAACGAATGCATAAAGAAGCATCATGATGAATCATTGCAAGGGCACTTAAGAGTGATCAAAATCCTTTAGCTTTTACGTTAGCATTGTTAGTTTTCTCAAATAAGACAAGCTATCGAGACATACATTAAACGATGCCTTAGTTGTTAGCAAAACAAACATAATACACACGCGAGCTATGGCGAAATCCAATATTAGAAATCACCTAAATCGTTATAAGATGAGGTCACAATGAACTTTATTATCAAGTTGCCCAAGTCGACGAATCTAGTAACTAGAAACAAATATGATTCGATACTAGTAATAATTGACAAACTTATCAAATACTCACATATTATCGCATGCAAAGAAAAGTTCATAGCAAAACAACTAAAATACATTGTATTGAATCGACTTATACGATATCACAATATATTCAAAGGACTAACTAGTGACAAAGACAAGCTCTTCACGTCTAACTATTAGAAGACATTGATATCAATGTTAGGAACAAGACTTAGGATGTCCATTGCCTATCACTTGGTTACGAATGATTAGATAGAATGAACAAACTAGAGTCTAGAGCAATATTTGCGTCACTATGTCAACAATACTTATATCAATTGAGTATCACTTCTATCTATGACTCAATTGACACTAAATGCAAAGGTTTTGAATACCACTAAAGTAACTTCATTCTTCGCCAATTATGGCAAGGAACTCAATCTCTTCAAGGAAAAGCGAAAGCATTTGTTAGCTCAATTAGCTATCGAAAGAGTAGCGACACTAAAAAAGATATACGACAACATCTCGAAAATGCAAGAGAAGTTGATCAACTATTAAAACAAAAAACGAAAAACGACATCTCAACTAAAGGAGAAAGATAAAATATATCTTTTTACAAAAAATCTTAAGACAAGGAAATTAAGCAAAAAATTGAATTATGTCAAAGTCGAATCGTTTCTCGTCAAGAAAACTAAGGGATCAATCAATTACGAACTCGACTTACTCAAGGACGCCAAAATATTTCTAGTATTTTATATCTCATTGTTGGAGCTAGCAAATTCAACTACGCCTTTATAGAACACATTTTATTTCCATTCACAAGAAGAGGAACAATATGAGGTTGAGGAAATTCTACGACAAGAAGGTCAGGAATATCTCATCAAGTGAAAGAGATATTCTACTTCGAAAAACACATGAGAGCTAGAAAAGAATCTTAATCGTTGTCGAAATCTTCTAAGGAAGTTTCATCAAAGTTAGGCAAGAGAGTAGTAGCTCAATTTTAGTTAATCGAAAGTTGAAATTGTTTGAACGACACATCGAACAACAACTTAGAGATCTTCGCAACAAGCTTAGAGAAGTGTGCTTCGTCCATCTTTAGATCGCCAATGTTCTTTCACTTCGTTACGATCATTTCTTTCTTCTTATTCTTTAGAAAATCAAGTTATTTTTTTAGTCGACTTAGCTTAGCACGCGTCTCGCGCACTTCTTTCTTTAAGCGCATTCGTTTCTCGTGAATTCGTTTTATCGAAGTAGAAGAGATTGCCAAATCATAATCACGACTAGATCGCACACACTTCACACACTTCTTGAAATCATTACTCACACAATAGACCTTACTAGACGTCGCACAATTGCGACAAGGACGCATCATAAGAGACACGAGTCCCAAAGCGTCAAGAAGATCTTTCTTACGAAGAAAGAAATTTCTAATATTAATCTTTCTTGAAGACATGATGGAGAGGCATTGGGTTTCGAGACGAAAATTTTGAAGAAAAAAATAGTGTTACGAGCTTATTAAAGCTATATTAGTGGTTTAGATTCTACGTTCTACGAACGAATCTACTATCATGTTCGACATGCTCGAAGAGCGAGCACCTTAAGCATGATGTTCGACATGTTTGATGAGCGAGCATTACGAGCAATCATGCTCGCTATGCTCGACGAACGAGCAAGGCGAACAATTAGTATTTCCTTTGTATATAGGAATTAGAACACGACTTTCTTATGAATCGTGTTCAACTTATTTTAAGTCTTGACTTATTGTTACGACTACTAAGTTGCAATCTCTTGTTATCAAGTGATTGCTTGCATTGCCTAAAGACGCCTACAAATCTCTTCAATAGCATAACTCTCTCTAATATCTTCGATGAAAGTACTAGCGTAACAAGATTCTTAACAAAAACTAGTATTACGTCGATCTTTGTAATTCGAAGATATAAGTATTACTAGTTATAGTCAAGTAGATAGAGTAGAGATAGTCTATACTAGTCAATTTAAAGAAGATTGTACAAAAGAATTAGCAATAGTAACTATCTAATTAGAAGTTAATTATATAATAAACTAATAGATTAATTGTCGATTCAATTTTTGATTTCAACTTCTAGAATTGACTTAAATTAACAATTCAACTTTAGAAATCGAATCGAATTAAGTCGATTTTTAATTCTAAAAATTGAAATCGAATTAAATTGTTAAGAATGCTAAGAATACTAAAAATAGTATAAATTAAGTTTAAATTTAGATTTTTTATTAATTACTAGATAATGCTTAGTAGTAATATATTTATAAAAAGAAATTTCTAATATATTTATTAATCAAATTAAATAAATTAACTATTTCTATTAAATTATTAATTAATTGTTACAAAAATTAATTAAATTATTACTAAAAATAATATTTTTTACTATAAATAGTAGTCTTAACAATTCGATTCGATTTTTCGATTCGATTTTTGATTTTAAGTTTGAAATCGAATCAAATTGTCGATTTCAACTTTAGAAATCGAATTGTTAAGATTTAATTTAATTTCTTGAATTGAACTCGATTTCTCGAATCAACGCAATCAATCTATAAATTAAGAGAGAATTAAGAGTTATATAAAACGACAATTAACTACTTTGTATTTATTATACTATATAATAGTGTTATTATATTCTTTCTCTATCTTTTAATATTGTTTTATCTAATTATAATAAGATATATCTCTAGCGAAGAGAACTATATAAAAGAAGATAGAGAGTTAAACTTTCTATATAGCTTAATTTGAGTAGAAACTATATAATATTATTATAACAATTCTTAAGCTAATTACTAAACTTTGTTATTGACTCTTTATTCTCTAATTTATCTTACTATATATTAGTTAGTAATAGCTTTAGATTCAATATTTATTTATTCTTCAATTTAGAATTTAGACTTAATTAAGGCTTGTTCTATCTCTATTAATAAGTGGCGATTACTATACGAAGACTAAGATACTACTCTAGCTATAATAATTATAGCTCGTTCGAAGAGATTAAAGACAATAAGTATTAATTATAGATTGATTGTCGAGTTGAATTTCGATTTCAACTTTAGAAATTAACTCGATTTATCGATTTTAATATTAGAAATTAATTCGAAATTCAATTTGATTTCTATTATTTTGAAATTGACTTAACTCAGATTCGACTTAATTTTTGATTTCAATATTAGAAATCAAATCGAATTGTCAAAAATGTCAAGAATATTGTCAAGAATATTAAGAACACTAAAAATAGTATAAATTAAGTTTAATTTTAGATTTTTTATTAATTACTAGATAATATACAATAGTAATACATTTATAAAGAGAAATCTCTAATGTATTTATTAATTAATTTAAATAGATTAATTGTTTTTATCAAATCATCAATTAATTGTTACTAAAAATAATAAAATTTACTAAAGATAATAGTCTTGACAATTCGAGTCGATTTTTTCAATTAAATTTCGATTTCAAGTATAGAAATTAACTTAAATTGTCGATTTTAACTTTAGGAATTAAATCGCCAAGACTTTCGAGTCGAGTTAATACAAATTGCCAAGATTTGAATTAAGTATTCGATTCAACATTGGCAATTCGGGGAAGCGATCCTTGTGGCACAATGGCTTCATTGAGTTAACATTGACTCGAGAGAGTCTCGTGACATCTAGCGCTAGCCTATTAGAGTAATTTAAAATATTTCCTGGAATTTAGATTGTTTTGTAATTTTTTTGAAATTTTCAGCCTAATCGGGTTAGTATTACGTATAGAATTAATATTTGAAAACAAAAAAGATTCTAAAAAAAATGTTTTCAAATATTGATTCTGTACGTAATACTAACCCGATTAGGTTGAAAATTTCAAAAAAATTACAGAACAATCTAAATTTTAATAGATAGTTTAAACTACTCTAATAGGCTAGCGCGAGATGTCACGAGACTCTCTCGAGCCGATGTCGACTCAGTGGAGCCATTGTGCCACAGGGGTCGCTTCCCCGAATTGTTGATGAAACTCGATAACTTAACTCGACGCAATTAGTCTAATCAATTAAACTATTAGTTCTATAAAAAAGAGTTATACTAATTTAGTATAAAAGACGAAAGATATTTGTCTAGATCTAGAGTCTAGTTAGCGTTAAAATCAATATATAAAAGAATACTATTATAAGAAATTTATTATATAGAAGAGAGAAATAGCGAAAGAGAATTAATTTTACTTATACGTAGAAGAGTTACTTACTTTAGTCTTAAATATTTATACGAAACTTCTCTAGAGTCTATTAATGAAGATCTAAACTATAGTTCTAAATTTCTAGTTTTAGATTCTAGAAGAGATTATACGACTTTCCCTAAACTAAATTTAGCTAATATAGTTACTTTCGAATTTAATAAGTATTTTAGCAATCTATAAAGTCTAAGATTTCTAGACTAATCGCGAGAAACCAAAAATATTACGTAAGAACGTCAAGATTCGATTTCTCGATTTTTTTTTAAAATCGAATTGCTTAAAATAGTAACTTTTCGACTAAGCTAAACTTACTATAGTAATAAGCTAGCTTCTTTAAGCGATTTGATTTTATTCGATTTCTTGACAATTCAATTCGATTTCAAAGTTGAAACCAAATATTGAATCGACAATTAGTCTAAAGATTTCTATACAAATAGTTAGAAAGTAGATAGTTGTTACGAGCTTATTCAAGCTATATTAGTGATTTAGATTCTACACGTTGCGAGCGCATTTGTTATTATGTTCGACATATTCGAGAAGCGAACATCTTGAGCATGATGTTCGACATGTTCGATGGGCGAACATTGCGAACAATCTATATTTTCTTAGTATATAGAAACTAGAAACACGATTTTCTTATAAATCGTATTCAACTTATCTTAAGTCTTTACTTATTGTTACTCTAGTTCATTGAATCATCTATAAAGATTTATTGAACATAAGATTGTTTACAATTGCAATCCTTGTTATTAAGTGATTGCTTGCATTGTTTGAAGACGTCTACAAATCTCTTCGATAGCATAACTTTCTCTAATATCTCTTACGAAAGTACTAGCGTAACAATAGTAAGTAGAGCTATTCGATCTATTAGAATATTTTAAGAGAATCGTCTAGTATTTTTTAGTATACGAAAGAAGATAATCTACTTTCTAGTTAAAGACTTTATTATTTAACTCTATTAAGCCTTAATTCGTTAATTTACTATGCTAGTCCTAAATATATAATACTAAAAAAATAAGAGCTCTAGTCCGTACAATTATTATAGAGTTAGATAAACGTATACTATTAACTCGATCTCTATATTACAATTAAACTATAGAAAACAAGATTAAAGTTAAAGCGAAGAAATAATATCTAGATATTCTTGTAGAATACTAACTACTATACAATTCGAAATTCTAATAGAATACTATATAATATATCAAGAGTATATATTAATTTCTTTGTATATCTAAATATTATACTACAAGAGTTTATTGTATCTATTAATAGATTAGATAAGATTTAGATCTAGTATAATAGATTCTTCTCTTTGTTGTTAGAGGTCTCGATATCTTCGACTAACAATATTAGATTAAAGAAGTTAATACTATACAAAGAGACAATCTTTAAGAGAATAAATTAGAAGATAGAAAAGATAACTATATAGTAACTTACTTTACTATAGATTATCTCTTCTTACAAAAGTACTCTATTAATATATTTCGACTAAAATCTTATATAATATTTTTCCTAAGCTCTTCTTAAATTATTTGTTATACAACTTCGTCTTAGATATTTCGATTTTCTTAACTACGTTTTGCACGTCTAAGACGTACAAGTGCTATTAGTATAATAGTAGAGTCGTCCTATTATAAAGAAGAAAGAATCTCTTCGTCTAAAGCTCTAAGCTTATAGAAGAGCTATTAAATACAATTCTAAAGCTATATAGTATCTTCTATACGTTAAATCTAATAGAAGTTCTATTACTTTAGATATCGACAAAGTATACAAGATAAGACTATAAGACGTTTATTAGTTTAAAGCTACTATATAATCTATAGCTATTAGAGCTCTTCTATAGTTATTATTCGAAGAATCTTATTCTTATATAGCTCTATCGACTTAGATAATCGATTGCTATACAAATACTAAGATATACTATATAGTAGAATAATATTTAATCAATAGTAGTAGAATTAAGAATTAGAATTAAGAATTTATAATTTTAGTAGTTTAATTATATTCTACTAAGTATTATTGTTTGTTGTAGTTAAGATAGCTCTAAATCAATATAGTTTTCTAGTAATTATTAGCGCAAACAATAAAAAAGTGTTCTAGA
>JAABUJ010006786.1_pt1 | contig 10910 bp, 11 predicted proteins | sample 5559131 | NCBI WGS metagenome assembly JAABUJ01 (sample SAMN10711875, study PRJNA513366) | rock metagenome | isolation source: Antarctica rocks | place: Antarctica: Victoria Land, Mt New Zealand nord | collected 2016-01-07 | reverse complement strand
CAAAAGTCGAAAAAAGAGCTCGGCGAATCAAGCGAACAGACCAAAAACGGCCGAAGACGGGGCTAAGGCCTTCGCAAACCTTGATCTGACGACGGTTTCGTCGCGAAATTCCGCAACCTGTTAAGGGCGAGATCGAGAAGAAGCGCCGGGAGTTCGTGGAGCGGGTTCGGGTCGCCCAAACCCGCCTTGCAACCCACGACCGAAACGTCCCCGAGGCGCCGACCGGAATCGGCGCGCTTTTCAAACAAGCCGCCTACGACCGCGAATACAGCGACTTCCTCGATCGACGGATCACACTCGCCGCACGCATCGCCGACGCTAAGACTCACTCCGCGCAGTACGACGAGCGGATCAAGACGGTTCACATCGGCGCGGAAGTGATGAGGGCGATGATACGAGACATGCCGGAAGCGACGGATCTTTTCATCGCCGAGGAACAGCGATTGGAGCGCGAGCGCGCGGAAGCCGAGCGCGAGAAGGCAGCCGTCGCCTCAGCGCTGACCGCACTCGACGAACACTATGGCGTTACGCACGAAATAGGCTCGGTCGACACGGACTATGCGCGTTCGTTGTTACTCGGGGCGGCCGATATGAACGGCAAGCGGTACGCGCGACTTGGACTCTCGCTCGGAGGCGTTGTGTGCGTGCCGTGGATTGATGCGTTCGCCGAGCTCGTCGGTCGCAAAGTTTCGGTGTATTGGAGCGACCGCGTGAAAGATGACCGCGTGTTTCACGTAACCGATGCCGACGGCAACGTCGACGAAGAAGACATCTGATGCGTCGACGACGGTTTAGCCGTTTTGAGATGCCGGATCGTTGGATGTCAGTGCCTACGATCAGGCAGGTCCTCGGCGCGAAGAATCCCGGTGAGAAGCCTTCGAAGCAGTCTTCGAAGACAAAAGGACGGTTGCCAGCGCAGCCGGCGGCGCCGATTGGCATCGGCAAGCGTAGGACGCTGAACCTCAAGCCGGACTCGGACGGCCCGAAGCGGCCGTTCGGCGGCCACGAGCTTTCAAAAATGGTCAAGAGGCAGGTTGTATTCGCCAGCGCAAAGGGCGGCATCGTCGGGTGTTTGTATGCCGTTGAGAATCTCTCTGGCAGGGGTTTTCGGAGAAGCGCATGTCGCTGAGCCCTGAGCCGCCCGCGCGCCGTAGGGGACGGGGGCGATGAACGAGCGAGTTGAGATCCGCGAGCTTTGTCGCCGCGCGGGGATTCGCTACGGTGTCATAGGCGGCTATCCGCCACTGCTCGTCCTCCGCGACGGCGGCGGCCATGCGTCTGGAAAGGCCGATGCCCGTAAGCTCGTGTACGTTGACACGAGCGGAATGCCACGAACTGAGCCTGAGCGTTCGATTGCGATTCTGGAGGCCCTCGCGTACGACATCGGTAGCTATGAGGCGGGCGAGACGTTGGCGCAGCCCATCGTCGGCCGAGCCATCGAGCTGCGCAACGGAAGCTACGAGCCTTCTGGTGATCGCATCGTGCGATAGCAAAATACAAGAGGCGGACGCCGCTCGGCGCCGAGCATTGTGCGGAGATAGTCAGCGGACGGAAGCCCGCGGCCGCGCCATCGCCGAAATCCTCGAACCCTTTTAATCGCTCCGCGGGCGACAGCGATACGAAGCTCGCGGCGATCGATCGCGGCGAGAAGCGCGAGCTCTTGGCGTCGTATAAGGAGCACGGACTCGAATCATTCGTCGACTGGGTCGCGCAGCGCCGAATGACGATCGAGTAGCGCGCCGATCGTCGCGAGCACGTTGAACACGTCGACCGTCGCCAGGCGCCGTAACGCAAGGCGTCCTGCGGCGCGGCGCGCGTTTTTGCTTCGGGACCTGGCAATTCCACCTTAAAGGGGACAAACAGGACATAAGTCCTAGTCGACGGACCTTTTCGGCCCTTTCTGCCGTTTTCCGAAAGAACGTACGATGTTGCTGAAAAAGACAGGCTGCATCGGGAGAGCAATATGATCGTTAATCTTTATGTCGACCATATGATGTCGACCCCGCCTGCCTCGTCCGAGCAGGTCTACACCGCGACGCAGGAACATCCCAAGCGGTTCTCTGATGCTGCGTCGCGGATCGGCATGACGCCGGCGGAGTATCGCGAGTTCCGCCGGAGTCTGCTCGACGGCAAGGTCACGTACGTGCGGCTGCCGCACCGGCTCGATGCCATGAGCGGCGATCGTCGAGGGTCGGTCTACGCGGTCAAGAACGCGGTCATAACTTCGCCCGGAATGGGCTGGCGTGTCGCGCTCGCCGACGGCAACGTCGTCTACGTGCCGCAGGTCTGCGGGAACATCTCGTTCCTGCGCAACGGAGCCCTTGCCCACCGTCCGAAGCCCGGGATCGTCCCGATCGTGGCCGCGGCGCACACGCATCGCCGCCGTGCGGGCGCACCGTTCACCCCCGCCGTGGGTCCCGCTCCGGCCGCTGACACGCCGGTGAGCCTCGTGCCCCCCGAGCAGGCCGTGCCCGCCGCGGAAGCGCCCGCGACCGTCGCGCAGGTTTCGCCCGTCGCCGGCGCTGCCGCGGCGCACGGTCCGTTCGCTGGGATCTTCGCGCTCCCGTTCGTGCTCGCCGGAGCCGTCGTCGGCGCGAGTCACCACAGCACGCCCTCGACCCCGGCTGCGGTGGTCCCCCCGTGCACGGCCGGCTCGAACGCGCTCAACGCCTGCCAGAGTCACTAGCCGGTTCGCCTTCGATAGCGAATGAAACGCCCTGCACAACTGGCGGGGCGTTTCTCGTTCGTGCGCCGACGTCCGACCGGCGTGGAGATGGACGGGTTCGAACCGACGACATTGCAACTTGCAAAGCTGGCGCTCTACCAACTGAGCTACATCCCCGAGCCCATTCGTGAGCCATCCTGGATTCAAACTAAATTGCAGCTGCTGTAAGCGCCTGGTCCGAGGCGCCTGACGGCGAGTGAGCAGCGCGTTTCAAGGAGTCTCTGACCGCAGTTTCGTCGCTAATACGGGCGTGCCGTCTCGGCCGCGATCGTAACAGATCGGTATGCTCACGTTAGACCGGACCAGTCGTCAAAGAATGTCGCTCGCGATCTAATCGAGAGCGATGACGATGCCCGGTGAGTCTCGAATCTCTGCCGTCATTGACGGGGCCGTTCGGCGATCCCGAGGCGCAGTGCGTGGCGACGGCCCGGGCGCGCCGGCACGCCGAGTGAAGCAGAGTCTCGGCTGGAGGGGCCACGACGTCGGTCTTGTGCGCGTCGTCATATACGATGGATAGGCACCCGATGTGTTCCGAGTTTGCCGAACTCTTCAACAACCGCTTAAAAACGAGGTACACATGGGTGATTCTTCGACGCTAGCGTCGTTCGTGCAAGCCGATTCAGTCGCGCATGTCCTCGGCACGAAGTATGCCACGCTGATCACCATATCGAGCGGCAAATGTGCCGTCATTGGCAGCGGGCGCCGGTCGGCATGCCGGGGCCGCGCGACTGACGAAGTGCTTTTCCAATATCGAGCTTGAGGTTAAGGAAAGGAAGAGTGAGATGACAAAAGCTGCGCATGCAAGAGCCGTCGATCAGTTCAAAGGATTGCTCGAGGTCTCGGAGATCGCGAAGCCACTTTGACTGGACCGCCTCGCGGCGACCAGATCAGGGTCGTTCAGGCATTGCGAGGCATCGCTGCGCTCCTCGTCGTGTCGGTGCACTTCGGAAACCCGAATGGATTCGAATCTCGCTATCTCGGTGTCGCATCTCCGTTGTTCGGGCCGCTCGGCCGAATTGGAACGGTCGGCGTCGATCTTTTCTTCCTCATCAGCGGCTTCATCATGGTCGTGTCGATCCTGCGTCCCGACGGAAAATCGCTCGCGCCGGCGGAGTTTCTTCGACGGAGATGCCTTCGGATTTATCCGCCGATGTGGATCATCGAGCTCGCCGTCCTCGTCGTCTACCTCAAGGCGCCGGAGCTCGTGAACTCACACGGCACGGGGCCGACCGACCTGCTCGCCTCGTTTCTGCTGTTGCCGCAACTCGGTAGTCCATTGTTGCTGGTGACGTGGACGCTCGTTTTCGAAATGTACTTCTACGTCGTCTTCACGATCGGTCTCTTTGACCGGGCGCGCTTCATCGTGCCGGTCCTCGTCGCTTGGGGAATAGCGATCATCATCTTGAGTCGAGCGCACGTCGATCCGAAGAATGCGTACGCCGTCTTCCTCTCGCAGCCGCTCGCATTCGACTTTTTGATCGGCGCCGGGATCGGCGGCTTGATGCATCTCCCGGCGTCGATGCGTTGGGCGATCGTCGCGTGCTCGCTCGGCGCCATCGCTTTCGCGTGGTCTGCCGTCCCGATTATAGCAGGTACCGCCGGATTCCCAGCTGGGTGGTATCGAATTGCATTCGACGTGCCGATCGCCGCCATGATGTTCGGACTCGTCACGATCGAGCGCGCCCGAAGCCCCTACGTCCCACGCGCGCTCGAGCGTGTCGGTAATGCTTCGTACGCGATGTATCTGCTGCATGTCCCATTGCTATCGCTGGTCGGTCTCGCGATCCGACGGCTGCATCCTTCGGGTCCGCTCGCAGATGTCGGCATCGTGCTGGCGATGTATGCGCTCGTCATCTTTACCGGCATCATCTATTTCGAACGTATCGAACGGCCACTGACGGTGTGGTTACGTCATGGCGTACGGAAGCGCGGAGCGCAACTCGGCTAGGCAACTGCCTCGCTTCGAGTCTAGGGACGTGGTCGCACACGCCGGATCAGCGTCGGCTTTTCGGAGTGGCGCCGATCGTCGAAGCTCTGCAGCCGGGTAGCGTGCGAGCGCTCGAGCGGCCGCAGGAAGTCGCATCATACGGCGCGTGTCGGCCGTCTCTGACCGCCGGAGTAGTGGTCCACGATCGCTCGCGGCGAAATCGCTTCGTCAGCTCGTCGTCCGTAGAAGTAAACGCTCGATGCTCCGTCCGCGGAGTGCCCAGGATCGGCGAATTTGTCGACGACGAACGCGACCGGCGTCATGGCGAGGCGTGTCGCACTCGAGATGCCTCGGATCGGAACAACGCTCCTGAGGGCCTGAGCGACTGACCACGCGAGTTCGGTACCGACGCCGGCTACCTGGCCCGACTCGACAAGTGAGAAGCGTCGAAACAACCAGCGATGGCCACTCTCAGTAAAGCGGGTAAAGTCGAACGGTCCCTCGTGCACGTGCTGGAGGAACGGTGTGTCGGCGTAGATGAGGCCGTTCGGCTTGAGGACACGATGAATCTCGGCTACGACTCTTCCCGGATCGAGAACGTGCTCGAGCACCGCCTGAATCACCACTCCATCGACGCTTCCATCGGCCAAGGGAATGAGGTGCGCGTCGGCGACGAACTGCGTGAAGCGAGACGGATACACGTCGAACGAGATTACGTCGAGCTTCGGATCGTCGTACAGCTCCTCGAGGCCACTTCCGACGGTGCCGCCGCCGATGACGAGAACAACGGGTCGGTCGCCTACCGCTGCCGACGAGACCTCCTCGGACAGTCTCGCTGAAACGCGCGAGGCGACTGCGTTACGAGCCGCGAGCCGACCGAGAACGCGTCGCGCGAGGCTCAGTGGAGCTTGGGACGCGGCTTCGATGGTGGACACGTCCACGATCGAGTCGTCCGGATCGATCAGGACCGGTACTCCGGCGATGTCTGAGAAGACGTCGCGCGAGAGCTCGCAATTCGAGTTCGAGCAGCGTTTCGCTCCGTCAGTCAAGTTTTTCTTGCAACGAGGACACCGAAGGCGATGAAGGACGACAGCGTAGGGAAGCAACGGCATATTCTACTTTCGCCTCTGAATCTAGTTGGATTGAGCGAGTAACGGAAAGCTGCCGAAGTGACGGAGTAAATCACGACATACGATCGAGTCGGCGTACGGCCTGCGGCGCGACTCGCGTCTGCCAATGTTGCTTAGGGACCTGTCAAGACCACCTTAAAGGGGATTGACTGATTGCTCAGTAGTTCAATTGAGCGGGAATGAAATCATTCATCCCTGCTCAAGGATAGCAGGACGATGAATTGCGCAGGTATCTAAGCTTCTTATTTGTGTTCGCCATCACAGCATGTTCGAGTGGTGGATCGAATCAGTTACCGAGGGGTGACGCCTCAGGGGCCTCTTCCAGGACTATGCAGGACCGATCAGCGCGTCCAGCGGCTGCAACAACTGGCGCGAGTGTCGTGCAGTCGGCGCTTTGTAATACGGACACAAACACTTCGACTTATACATGTACTTTCTCCAGCACTCCGATTTTTGGCGATGAAGCGCTCGTTCTGATCGGATCGAGCACAATAGCTTCCGTGACGAGCGGTTACTCATCCGTCGGAACGGCCGCAAGCTCCACGTCGCGAGTATCGGCTTACTTCGCTTCGACCGCTACCAAGAGCTTTACGGTAACCTTTTCTTCTGCGTCGGACGTCCATATTGCGATGCTCGAGCTCGCGAACGCCGGGACTCCGACGACGTTTTCTTCGGCGTCCGGCGAAAGCGCTCCGAAAGTGACGGCTACGGCCAATGCCATCGTCGTCGACATGTTCGGCGAACAGTACGGTTATCCGTACTACGGAACAATCCCGAGCGGCTGGACAGAGTATTACCCGCCGAGCCCAAACAGCGCCGGCAGCGGCTCGAATCAGCTCGACTCATTGATCGACGTTGGATCGACCGCTAATTCTTCGTACGGGCTCGCCGACTCACCATATCTAGTGTCGGCATCGTTTCAAGTGCCGACCAAGACGAGCACCGTGACGCCCTCGCCGGCTCCGACGTCCACCGCCAGTCCGGGACCATATGACTCGCTCAAGAAGATCTCGCCCGCCGGCGGCAGTTTCTCATATTATCCGACGTCTCCGTTCCATGCGACGATGCCGCCTTCGCCGGCTCTCGTGTCGACGTCTCAGTCCGCAGCTTGGAACGGAATGCAAAATTCGCAAGGATTTGGCGCGATAACCGATTCGGAGAACGGCAGCAATGTCAACGACGGCAGCGACCCAACCACGTACACGAACGGCGACGGTACGGGATACATGCTACAATGCAACAAGTACGGCTTCTCGCAGTATTCGTGTCAGAGCCCAGCGAATACACGTAACATCAACGGCGCAATCGTCAAGTTTCCGCTTGCGGCGATTACCGCAGGCGACTCAGATCATCACCTTGTGAACATCGATGTCGCTGCCAATATCGAAGACAATATTTGGGAAGGCCAACCCATTCCCGCGGCGGGTGGAACGTGGTCCGTCGGTGGTGGTGGAGAATGCAATCTTTCTGGCAATGGCCTTGGATGTGGCGGTGCGGTCGCAACGAATATTGCGGTCACGCTTGGTCTCGTGCGACCGGAAGACATCCTCTATTGTCTCCAGAAGTCTTTGAGTCCATCAACATGCACGCTTCCCTACGCGATGTCGATAGCCGTAGCGTGTAACGGCGCCAACTATGAATTCCCGGCCACAGCCTCCGACAACCAATGCGGAGGCGGGGCTGGTACCAGTTCTACTCGTATCGCTGAGGGGACCCGCGGATGTCTGAATATGACCGACGCGCAGATAAACGCCGGTTCTTATCGTCAGGACGAAAAGGTCATCTATAGAACGATGGATTGCTCACATTACGGCTTCTTCGATCGCGACTCGGCGTACGGCAGTGGTCCCGGTTACGCGCTTCAATATCAAGGAGGCGAGGCATACACACCATTTGGAGAGACCGACCCCTGGTCGACAGTTGCTAGTCTCGTCGGTATCTCGATGAGCAACTCGACCGACTACGTGTTTCCGATTACTCTGACGAATCCGCCGTTCGTATGGTGTGCAAACGGGAAGAACGACGGCTTGTGTGATTAGCTTCTTTAGGACTGCTAAAGCGTAAACCAGAATGGGTTAGCTCGGAAGCTCAGTCGAGACTTCCGAGCTAACGGTCGGACGCTCGTATCGACCGAGTCAATGAACACGAGAGCGCTCGGATCGGCAGCGAGCAACGCTCAAGTGTTAAATAGCAAAGCCAGACCCGGCAGCACGGCGTTCACCGCTCATTGCGGTAGGAGTCTTCGAGCGGCTCGATTGTTGCGAGGTTGTTGCCATCGGCCCCGTATCTGGCGATCGGGCCGATCTGGAAGCCGTTCGCGAGTTTTGAAAGCCTATCTTTCGTCGGGATTGTTCGCGGCTCCCGTGCCTGAGAATGGCTGCGTTCTCAGGCATCACGCTTTAGCGACTAAGACGTACACATCCACGCGATTGGATCTGAATGTGAGGACGGTCTTTCGGGACGCGGTAGTCGATGTGAACCGAGTCGGGCTATTTTCCCGTTAGCGGTCGTTTACGGATATACCACGCGGAGTAACCTATGCTTCGACGCCTGCGTCCGGCTCGAAGCGGTAAGCGATCCCTTCTCGCATAATGCGCCCCGCAGTTGGTCCCGCGAAATGCGTACCGATCAGCAGTGTCCCGGTGCCGGCAAGCTTGTCAAGGAACGCTCGCCGCGTGACTTCGGCCGCGTTCGCGTCGTCATCGAGATCCGACGACCACTCGGGACGGGCAATCTGACAGGGGTGATGTATTACGTCTCCGCCGATCACGATACGTTCGTCGCGCGATTGCACGATAAGGCTATTTTGACCGGGCGTGTGACCGGGCGTCGGGTCCGCTGTCAATTCCGGAACGGCGACGATTCCCGGAACATAGAATGACGCAAGATTGGCGATTACGACTGGCGTGATGGAGTCGGCGAACATCGCGCGCCGAGTGGGGCTCGTCGATGCGTCGAAATACTCATAGTCACGGCTTCCAAAGTGATAGACCGCGTTCGGGAACGTCGGGACCCACTTGTCGTCTCGACGGATCGTGTTCCATCCAACGTGATCCAGATGCAAGTGCGTACAGATGACGTGATCGACGGACTCCCGGCTCCAACCCGCAGCGTGCAAGAAGTCGAGTACCGGCGTCGTCCTCATCGAAAACAGCGGTAGGTCACGGGTCTTGTCATTGCCGATGCCCGTGTCAACGATAATGCGAGCGGAAGGCGTTTGGACGAGCAAGAGATGGACACTGCCTCGCAGCTTCCCCTCGGGCGTCGCAAACGGCCCAATCCACGGTATTGTTAGTACGGACGTAGGGTCAGCGTCGGGTATGATTTTACCCGTGTTCTCGCTTGGAAACGTAAATTCGGTTTCGACGAGCTTCGTAATTTCGACGTCGCCGACACGCCAGATTTGGTTGGTCATTCACGGGACGTATTTGAACCTAGCGGAACACTCCCTCTTGCTTCGAACGTTGCTGATCCCGTTCCAAAAGGGTCCGTTTGCGAGACGCTTTCATTCCTCACTCCGCCGGCCAGCGTAGATGAGTACCAAAAACGAGACCAACGCTGCAGCACCGAGCAAGGCTATGCTGATCGCCATAGGCAGCGCATTCGTGCTGCCGGCGATACCTGCTAGCGGAGCCGAAAGTGCACCGGTGAAGTACATCGCCAATCCCATCAGCGCCGCTGCAGAGCCGGCGACTTCACCATTGTCCTGCAACGCGAGAGCCATTGAGTTCGGCATCACGAGACCGACGCTCGCCACCACGACGAACATACCGGCAAGCAACAGAATCAAACCGTTGCCGGCTAGTACCGACAACAGCACAACGAGACCGCCGATTGCCGAGCCGGCGACGCCAACTCCGAGCAGTCTGCGCGGACCGAACCGGTGTACGATATGACCGCTGACCTGTGCGGCACCCACGAGACCGATGGCATTCACAGCGAACACCATGCTGTATGACTGCGGTGAGAAACCGTGAATGTCTTGAAGAACGAACGGTGAACCAGCGATATAATCGAACATTGCTGAAAACGAGAATCCGCAAGCCATCATATAACCGACAAACACGCGATCAGACAAAAGCAGCGCGAAAGTCGGGCCAACTGCCCGCAGACCGCCGCCCTGTCGACGCTCCGCCGGTAATGTCTCAGGGAGGGCGAACGCAACCACGGTTACCATCATAGCAGCAAGGGCCGCCAGCGAGATGAATATCCACGGCCATGTAGCAAACCGCAGCACTTGTCCGCCCACAATTGGCGCGAAAACAGGGGCGACGCCAGCGATCAAGAGCAGCAGTGCAAATAGTCTGCCTGCTGCCTCGCCAGAGTACCGGTCGCGCACTATTGCGTTCGCAATCACAATGCCGATCGCACCGCCGATCCCTTGAAGCAAACGCAGCGCGACCATCATCCAGATCGACGTTATACCAGCGCACAATGATGACGTTATTAGGTAGAGCCCGAGACCGAAGAGTAGCGGCCTGCGGCGACCAAACGCATCGCTTGCGGGACCTCCGACCAGCTGGCCGACGCCGAGGCCGACAAGGCACGATGTGATGCTTAGCTGAGCGCTAAGCGCGGTAGCGTTTAGTGCAGCCGCAAGTTGCGGCAGAGCGGGAAGGTATGCATCGATTGACAGCGGCCCGAGGGCCGTGAGTGCCCCAAGGATGATGACGTAACGTATCCGACTTGCGCGGCTCTCGCCAACAGCGGCCGGGCGTTTCGTAGCCATGGCCGCTGCCTTATTAGCGTGATCGCGGGGAGCCGTCAGTAAGCGACCGTGATTCGACGACGTATCGCCTCACCACGCTCCAGCTCGTTGACAAACGCAATAGCATAGTCGGCAATCGAGATCCGGCTTCTGCCCTCGGCGTCGACTAGCAACTGCTCACCACCGATCCGGAACTTTCCGGTCCGCTCACCTGGCTCGATTATTGCCGCTGGTGACACTACGGTCCAATCGAGGTCTTCCACCTCACGGTATAACGCGAGCGCTTTGATCTGCGCCAGCGCATTGGCTTTCCACATTGCGGGAAACTCAGGAGCATCCACAACCCGAACACCCGGAGCGATCTCCAGTCCACCGGCGCCCCCAAGGATAACTAGACGACGCACGTTCGCCCTGCGCAGC